>ENA-OQEN01000660-OQEN01000660.1-human-gut-metagenome-genome-assembly--contig:-NODE-660-length-14683-cov-3.070692_pt1 | contig 14683 bp, 23 predicted proteins | sample MGYA00242791_ERZ504627 | MGnify/ENA primary metagenome ERZ504627 (study PRJEB26092, sample SAMD00036316) | human gut metagenome | host: Homo sapiens | study: EMG produced TPA metagenomics assembly of... | reverse complement strand
GTGTCTGCGTCCAGCCCCTCCAGCTCACCAATGGTTTTGGCATAGTCCACACGCAGCTCAGGTGCGTGATGTCATGGATAATTCCCTTCGGAAAGGCAATCATCTTTCATGATCTGTGCAATGGTCATCATTTGTTTTCACTCCCGTTTTTAATACTTAAATGTTCACCTTGATAAACGCGAACTTATTCTTCAAATTTTTTATGACACTTTGGACATTCTTTAGGGATCGGCTATAACCAACAAGCGAGCAACCGCAATAAGGACATTTCATCATGGTGAGATGATATACAATACCACCAACAACAACCATTGCACCGATTAGCAGGCATAGGTTTACTCTGTACTCCTTTGCCGTCATTGCTCCTATTACTGCGAGCAATATTCCTATCATCAAAATGATCCAAGAAATGGCAGCCTGCTTTTGTGGGCTATTGTTTTTCATATAATCACACCCCTCTACAAATTCCGATTCATAAAATCCCCGTCAGAAGAGCCACCGGTGTTCAAAGTTCCGTCTGGCCTAACCGTCAGTATCTTGGAGAGCGTTCCCGCCGCTCCCAGAAACACCACGGAAAAGCCCGTGGCTTTGATGATTGTATCCTGATAGCGCTCTTTCAGAAAGCGTTTGAACAGAATACCCAGCACACCGCCTATCACAATGGCCAGCGCATTGATGATCGTTCCCAATCCCCGCATTTTCGTTTTTCCTTTGCTTACTGATTCCTGTATTTGTTTAAGACTTCATCCGGGATATGACAGTAGCTGCAGTCTTCCGGGTACCGCTCCAGATGGTGCTGATGCTCCTCTGCACTCCGGACGTAATTCGTCAGCGGCAGCACTTCCACAACGATTTTATCCCGGTCCTTCCGGCTGTCAATGAAGGCTCTTGCTTCTTCCAGATGTCCGGGATTTGTGCTGTAAAGCCCCGTGCGATACTTTTTTCCAACATCAACGCCCTGTTTGTTCAGGCTGTACGGGTCGATGATTTCAAACAGATGCTCCATAAGCTCTGTAACACTGGTACATTTCTCATCAAAGACCACTTTAACGCACTCTGCGTATCCATCATACGGGCCGTCCAGCGTGTTTGTTGTTCCGTTGGCTCTCCCGGCTTCGGTCGTCCGTACACCGGGCACCGTGTCAAAAAAATGCTGGACACCCCAAAGGCACCCGCCTGCAATGTATACCGTTTCCATACTCTTGACTTTCCTTCTTTTACTGGTACAGTTTGCATCCACGCTCTGTACTCCTTACGGTTTCCTTGCTAGCTGCAAATCGATCCATCATACCAACTCACAAAAAGTGCTTCCGCACCATTGCAGAGTAATTATCATATTGTTGAAAGCCATATCGCTCATAAAATGGGATCGTTTTGTTGTTACAGCTCTCCGGGGCCACTTTATGTGCGTTGTGCCTTGGCGCAGACCGTCAGCACTCCACTGCCACCTTGATCACGCCGTCCCGTTTCTTTTCAAACAGCTCGTAGCCCTCTGCGATCCGGCGCAGGGGGTAGGTGTGGGTGATGAGCGGTTCGGTATCGATCTTGCCTTCTGCGATGAGACGCAGCGTTTCTTCACAATCGCAGCCGTCCACGCCGCCGGTCTTAAAGGTGAGGTTTTTGCCGTACATTTCCGGCAGCGGCAGGGTCTGTGCCTTATCGTACAGCGCCACCACCGTCACAACGGCGTTGGGCCGTGCACACTCCCATGCCAGCCGGAAGGTGGAGTCTGCCCCTGCCACCTCCAGCACCACATCTGCCCCGCCGTGGTCGCTGTGGGCACGCACAAAGGCGGCGCAGTCCTCCGGCTGCACGGTGAGCACCTGCGGGTAGTGCCGACGGATGAACTGCAGGCGGCTTGCGTCCTTTTCACAGACGATGATGCGCTTGGGGCTGTGCAGCATGACGCACAGCAGCGTGCAGATGCCGGTCGGCCCTGCACCGAGGATCAGCACGGTATCCTCGGGGGTGATTTCCGAGATGCGTGCCGCCCAAAAGCCGGTGGCCAGCACATCGCCCACCAGCAGCGCCTGCCGATCGGTAACGCCGTCCGGAATCTTGTTCAGTCCCTGATCCGCAAAGGCACCCGGACATACTCGGCCTGTCCGCCGTCGATGCGGCAGCCCAGCGCCCAGCCGCCGTTTTGATCGGTGCAGTTGTTCACAAAGCCTTTTTTGCAGAAAAAGCACTCTCCGCAGAAGGTCTCCACGTTCACCGTCACCCGGTCGCCGGGTTTCACATTGGTCACCGCACTGCCCACTTCTTCTACGATGCCCACCATCTCGTGCCCTACCGTGATGCCGGGCACCGCCCGGGGCACGCTGCCGTGCTTGATGTGCAGATCGCTGGAGCAGATACTGGCAAGGGTCACCTTTACAATGGCGTCCCGCTCGTGCTGCAGCACCGGCTTTGGTTTTTCCATCAGGGCAAACGTTCCCTCTGAAACATAGGTATAGGTCAGCATGCTTTTTACCTCCATGCGCTTTGATCTTTCCGAACGGAGTATACCGCAAAAGTCAGCCGCTGTCCCGGCTCACAGGATATAGTGAGGTACCTCCATAAATTCTGAGTTGCTGTTCTCAGTATACCATGGTTTTCCCTTGCGGAAAAGATAGCGAAACAAAAATGCCCCCGAGAGCTTGTTGCGGCTCTCCGGGGGCATCTTATGTACGTTGTGCTTGGCGCACACGGTCGGCATTTACTCGATCTCAATCAGATTCGGGTTCTCAGGCAAAGCCTTCGTCTGCTGAGGAGCAGGCAGCTCGACGTGCAGGACGCCATCCTCGAACTTTGCGTGGATGTCTTCCTTCTTCACATCGCCCACGTAGAAACTGCGTGCGCAGGTGCCGGAGAAGGATTCGCGCCGCAGATAGCGGCCCTTCTTATCCTTTTCGTCGTTGCTGTGGCTGCGCACTGCCTGAATGGTCAGGTAGCCGTCGTTCAGATCCATCTGAACGTCTTCCTTCTTGCAGCCCGGCAGGTCAACCGCTACTTCGTAGCCGTTGTCCGTCTGTTTGACATCGGTCTTCATCATGTTTGCACCGCGCTTACCAAAGGTATCACGAGCCTCACGGTTCATCATACGTTCCAGTGCAGCGTCATTCCAGAACGGATCGAAGAAATCATCGAACAGGTTTTCATGGAAAACAGTCGGCATAAGCATAAATCATTCCTCCAATCCCGGCGTTCGGTCGGGGCAAAAAATCTGAAGCGTCCACTCAGAAAGGCTTTCCGGGGAGCCCTGCGGCTCTCCTTTTGCCCTTCCTCCTGAGCACGCCACTGTTATAGCACCGTTCATTAGCAGTGTCAATAGAAGAGTGCTAAAATTCATGAAAGAATAATACTTTTATAAAATCCTATGCAATCTTTTCAAAATTCAGTCGCATCATCGTGTTTTTATCATTTCTGCCGGTACATCGGCGTAGACAGATATTTCATGCCGTTGTCCGGGACGATGACCACGATGTTCTTTCCCTGATTCTCCGGTCTGCGGCCCACCTGCACCGCTGCGTGCAAAGCCGCTGCTGCCGATGTGCCCAGAAACAGTCCTTCCGCCCGCAGCACCTCATGGGCCGTTTCGTAGGCTTCCTCGGTGCGGACATTGATGCACGCATCGCTCCAGTCTGGCCGCAGATAGTCGGAAAGTGCGCTTTCCGGCACATCATACGCCGGCAAAACGCCATCTATGATCTGCGCATCCGGGTGCTCCGGGGTCAGGCGGGAGTCCGGATGGGGCTGCACCAGAACCACTTGCAGATTCGGGTTGCGGCTGCGCAGATAACTTGCTGTGCCAAAACCCGTGCCGCCGGTGCCCGCCATGCAAACCAGAATATCCACATGGCCTTCTGTATCATTCATTTCAACTCTTTGATTTCCGGGATGGATGCCGCTGCACCTTTGCGCTGCACGGCAATTCCGGCTGCTTTGGTAGCAAGCCGCATGGCGTCCTCTACTGAACTGCCGCTGCAAAGGCCCGCCAGAAAATAGCCGCTGTAAGTGTCCCCGGCAGCTGTAGTATCCACGGCCTGCACCTTTTCGCAGGGGACAAACAGCCGCCGCTCTGCATCCAGATAGTAGCTGCCCGCACTCCCGGCTGTCAAAAGCAGACGGGTCTGCGGGTATTTTTCGTGCAGCAGGGTCAAAACAGCGTCCGCTTCAAAGGTCTCGGTTCCGGCAAGGGCGCAGGCTTCCACCTCGTTGACACAGAGCACATCCACCAGTTCCATCGGGTAGGTCAAGATGCCGACATCGTAGGGTGCGGCATTGAAGAAAATGGAAAGCCCCTTTTTCTGTGCGGCCTGCATCAGGTACGGCAGATTGGAGATCTCATTTTGCAGCACCAGCCAGTCGCCTGGCGAAAAGGCTTTCAGCGTGTGGTCGATCTGCTCTGTGGTGATCTCCTGATTGGCACCGCCGTAGATCAGGATACAGTTTTCGCCGCGGCATACCTCAATGATGGCGTGGCCGGTGGCAGCAGCATCGTCCTTTATCAGATAATCTGTATGAATACCATTTTGTTTCAGGTAATCCACAAATGGTTGTCCATCTGCGCCGACACGACCCGCATGGTATACTGACAATCCAGCTCGTGCAAAGGCGATAGACTGGTTTGCGCCTTTCCCTCCAAAGCCCCGCTGCATGGACTTGGCTGCAAGGGTCTCTTTGGGCGCGAGAAAGTGCTCGACCTCATAGGTATAATCGTAGTTGAGGGAACCAAACGAAAGGATTTTCATGGTATATCTTTTTTACTCCATTCTCTGAATCACCGCACCCAGCCATCGGCACAGGGTATCGCCTGCCTGATTTGCGATCTCCAGCACGCGGGCGTGGCTATGCTTGACCGTCTGGATGCCGGTGGCCATGTTGGTGATGCAGCTGACGGCCAGTACCTTCATGCCCATGTAGTTGCAGACCATGGTTTCCGGCACGGTGCTCATGCCCACGGCATCGGCTCCCATCCCCGCAAAGGCGCGAATTTCAGCCGCCGTTTCATAGCAAGGGCCCATAAAGCCCATGTAAACGCCCTCCTTGTAGCAATGCCCAGTTCATCGGCGGTCTGCTTGGCAAGGTTCCGCAGTTCCAGACTGTAAGGTTCGGTCATGTCCGGGAAGCGGGGGCCGAAGCGCTCATCGTTGGGGCCAATGAGGGGGTTCGTGCCCATCATGTTGATGAAGTCGGTAATGAGCATCAGGGTGCCCGGCGCAAACTCCCGGTTGATGCCGCCGCAGGCGTTGGTCAACACCACCTTTTCCACGCCCAACAGCTTGAACACATAGAACGGGTAGCAGACTTCCTTCATGGAGTAGCCTCATAGAAATGGAAGCGGCCTTCCATGGCGTAGACTTCCGTGTCCCCCAGCTTGCCAGCCAACAATGCACCTTTGTGTCCTGCCACCGTGGATACCGGGAAGTTGGGGATATCCTTGTAGGACAGTTCTTCCGTGTCCGTAAGTCCGCGGTCAGCTTGCCAAGGCCGGAGCCCAGCACCACCGCGATCTTCGGGCGCTTTTTCGTGTGCGTCTTGATATATTCCGCACTTTCCAGTGCCTTTTCATAAAGATGTTCCATACCGTTCTCTCCTTTTCCCAAAAAATTCGATATACTCTCTGGGTTCAGTATATCGGATTTTTCAGGCCGATGCAAGACGCCCTTCATCGAGTCTTATTAAAAACCAAGGAGCAGATACTTCACATCACGAGTGTGTTGTATCTGCTCCTTGGTTCTCCGAATGTCTTATCTCTGGCCGATGTTCCACCGAAACAGCTCATATCCTTCCCGGATATCCTCCGGCAGACGTTTCAAAGTCTCGTCCCGCAGTTCCTGCGGCATCCCGTAAAAAGCTTCGGCAATGCCGCCGGTGATGCAGGCAAGGGTGTCGCTGTCGCCGCCCAGAGAGACCGCATTGCGAAGTGCATCCCTTTATATCAAGTTTCACCTTTGAAATCAGAGAGAATCATAGTATTGATGTATTTTCTCGGCCATCAGTTCCCGACGCCTTTGTAGAAAATCCTGATAGTCGCCAATCTCCATGCTTTCAAATCCGTCTGGAATACAATTCTGTTTAAGATTTTCAGCCAGCCTATCTTGTTCTATGATTCCACCATAAACAGGCTTTTTCGTATTGCATTGCCCTATCACTTCAGTCATATAGTGGGCTGGCGAACTATCTTTAATTTTAATGTTGATTTCCTGTTGAATAAAAGCATAATTCGCAATTTGATTGTATTGTGCTTGCACAATTCCATTTTTTATCAAGTAATTTTTCGGGAACAAATGGTGAATATCGCCTCTGTTTTCCAACATGGACTCAATATCAATTTCCATCGACAAAAAGCCTTTATCGTGTGCCTTGACCTGTGCCACAAGGAACATATTGAAATATGGACTGCTCGCAACCGATGTGTTCAGCCGTTGAACAAGATTCACCTTCCAGTACGCCTCAGATAATTCGCCCGCCTCTGTGATATTCAGGTACTGCGTCGGATCATCATAAGCAAAGAATCTCTTAATGTCGTAATCAAATGCAGACTCTGGCGAGCCAGAAGAATATCTTCCCGTCAAAATAGACAAAGCCAGCCACTTGCGTACAATCTTTTCAATTTGATTACTATCCACTTTTCGTTCACGAAGTGCAAGAAAAAGCGCATAGCCAAAGTTCAAAACATTTTGTGAACGAATCAGCGATTTTTTCACAATTCCCGCTGAGCGCACAATCATCAAATACCGTTCGTAATTTGTCTGATTCACCGCTTGCAGAACTGCCTCATGTAATTGATTGAACGACCTTTCTTCTATTTCGATCTTAAATTCACGCGTTTCAAAATCTCGACCTGAAAGCAAGCTAACCAAATCTGCTAGCTTTCCTCGCTTGAATTTATATGTAAATGCAACACGAAGAATATCCGTATAACATGTGCGATAAATCGGTGCATTCTTTGCAGCTGCCCACTTTATAGCTTCGAATTCCGGTCTCGCCGCAAATTCAGCATCATTTTTCTTGATTTCTTTCAAATCCTCCGGAGACTCCAACAAATGACAGAAGTAATCAATCGTTTTTCGGGTCACATTTCCATTATATATTTCATTCGAAGAAATCTTAGACATTGCAAAATCTGCTTGCGACAGAACCACACCCTTAGAATTGATTCGAATAAAAATTTCCGTTACACTGTCAATATCCAAATCTTCTGCCAGCGTAATAACACCAATGCTATTATTTTGTATTGCCCTCAACCGATTGATTGTGTCATTGATTTCCTGTGCTTTGTCCATAATTCCATTTTTCTGGCAATATTCCATCACAAAAGAAAAAGAACCAAAGGACACATCCAGCACTTTTGCAATATCCGGAATCCATTTACTGCTTTTTTGATTTGCGGAATTTGCCACTTCAAATATTTCGTCAATGGGGTTAAACGCAATACAGACCCGTTTCCATTTATAGTGGCTGTCTAAAACCTCCTGTCCCACAATTGCAGCCGCCATAGCAGTAATACGCTGTTGCCCGTCGATCAGAACTTTTTTCCCTATTGCAACTGTTCCGTCTTTCAACTTTACACTTGGATTTGCCATACGATAATATATCCGACCGGAAAGCCCTTATAGAGCGAATCCATCAAATCACGCACTTGCGTTGCGTCCCATACAAATGGACGTTGCATTTCCGGAATCGCAATATTACCGGATTTTATATCCGCCAAAAGCACATCCACCGTATAATTATTCACGCTATATCGTGCCATAGTCAAATTCCTTTCTGTTGTATCATCCTGGAATTCTATCTAAAGTTGTTTTCATACAAAGCGTTATTAAATTTTGTTTAATCTTATCACATCCGGCGGGGCGGTGCAAGGGGTGCTCTTGTTTCCTGTCCGCGCAGCTATTATAATAATAGGTACCGAAAGAAGGTGAGCTTCCTGCACGACATCTGGAATCCATGGCACGGCTGCGTCAAGTGCAGCGAGGGCTGCCAGAACTGCTACATGTATTTTCTCGACCGGATGCGGGACCAGAACGGGGCCGAGATCTACAAAACGAAAAGCGGCTTTTCCTACCCGCTCCAGAAAGACCGCGCCGGACACTACAAAATCCAGAGTGGTGAGCAGATCCGGGTCTGCATGACCTCGGATTTCTTCTTGGAAGAAGCCGACCCGTGGCGGGTTGAGGCGTGGGACATCATGCGCCAGCGCAGCGATGTGGTGTTTTTTCTGCTCACCAAACGGCCGCAGCGGGTACGGGAGTGCCTGCCGCCGGACTGGGGCAGCGGTTGGGACAACATCTTTTTCAACGTCACCTGTGAAAATCAGCGCCGCGCCGATGAGCGCATTCCCATTCTGTTTGACCTGCCCTTCAAGCACAAGGGCATCATGTGCGCGCCCTTCATCGGGCCAGTAGCATCCGGCAGTACCTTTCCGCCGGGCAGATCGAGCAGGTCATCTGCGGCGGCGAAAACTATGATGGTGCCCGCCCCTGCAATTTTGATTGGGTCAAGTCTCTCCGGCAGGAATGCGTGGATGCCAATGTGACCTTCTGCTTTATCGAGACCGGCACTGTGTTCATCAAAGACGGTAAACGCTACCACCTGCCCAGCAAGCAGCTGCAAAGCCGAATGGCCTGTAAATCCGGCATGAACTATCAGGGCAGGCCCATTCATTTTGACCTCGTGGACGACTGGGGCTACCCCATCCCGCAAGAGGATTTATATGTGCCGCATTTCCGCGCAAACTGCGAGACCTGCGGCAGCAAGTTGATCTGCAACGGCTGCAGCGATTGCGGAAAATGCTTATAAAATAAAGGAGTTCTATGAAGAACCAGAAGAAAAAATCGTTTCCCCGCAGAGTGTTCCTCTGCCTGCTGGCTGTTTTGCTGGCCGTCTGCATCGCATTCGGCATTTACGTCAGCGACTACTACCACACAGACCCCGCCGCCGAGGATGCACTGGCGGCGGGGATGAATCTTCAATAAAAAGCAAAATATCCCGACCATTTTCCTGTATGTCACAGGAGAATGGCCGGGACTATTTTTATTATTCCGCGAACCAGCACTCAATACAAATGGAACTTATGGCTGATCTGGTGTGCAATTTCATCCGGCAGCGGGCGGAAGCCGATGCAGGTCAGGGTCATGCCTTCTCCGTTTTCATCAAATTCTTCCGGCTCCAGCTCGGTGTGGCAGGCATCCCGGATAAGGAAGAAGTCTTTGTTTTCCACAAGGCCCAATTCCTCGGCAATTGTCTTTGCTTTCAACAGCTGATTGCAGTTCTTTGCCCCGCAGATAGTTTTGGTAAAAGAGCCATCGAACCATTCTTCATAGGTTGCTTTCTCCAACATGATTTCTGCCCGATAGCCGGTAATTTCTCCGTCTTTCTCGATGGGTTCCACGCCCTGTCCCATGCCGATGGGGTCGGTGAGGAATGCCAGCGAAGCGTGGCAGCACTGCGCCGCCAGCTTACCGGGAGACATCTGCAGATCTTTTCGTGCAATGATGAGTTGACGCATTTTTTCTCCTTCTTACGACAGCTTGATCTTCAAATCTGCCAGCAGATTCACCGCTTCCGGCAGGGAAAATTTCGCATCCTTCAGGCGGCTGCCCAGAATGTCCACCTTATAACCGGCGGCATCCCGGAAATCCGCCTTGCGCAGATCACACTGGTAGAACTCCGTTTCGTGAAGTTCTACACCCTTGAAATTCGCCAGCTGCATCTCGCATTTGGCAAACATGGAGCCGACAATTTCGTTGCCGTCCGAAAAGTCGAAGCGGTTAAAGTTCATTTCGGTGAAGGTGTTATATTTCAGACTGCACTCTTTCAGCGTGTGGATAGGGTCCGGGAAGCACCGTTGGACATCAGCGGTGCCCACTCAATTTCATTCAGGCGGCAGTCCTCAAAATCCAGCGACTGCACCGAAGAATGAGTGCTGCGCAGACCTGTGATCTCACACCGCACGAATTTGCACTCATTCAGCGTGGTATGATCCAGTTCGCATTTGGTAAAGGAGCAATCCACAAACACGCAGTCGGTAAAGTCGCAATCCTCAAAAGCCTCCTCGGTGAACGACAGGTCAGCAAACCGTTCACCCTCACAATAACGCTCTGTCATAAAATTCTCCTGTCAGCGCAGTTCTTCCAGCAGAGCCGTGCAGCCTTCCAGCTCTTTCCTGCCGTATTGCAGCAGTGTACCGTCAATATCGCTGCAAATCAGTCTGATTGACATTTTCCGTCTCATTTTTCAAGATAATTTTAGGCAATTCCCCGGCATCCAGAACACGGATGCTTCGTCCATCAGCATCTTGGCAAAAACACCCTGTCCGGGAATCTTTGTCCCGGAAAACGTTCCGTCGTAGATTTCCTTCACGCCGCAGCTGGGACTGCGGGATTGCAGGATGGCAAGCTCCACCCCATTTTCTTTTGCAATGGCAAGGGCTTTCGCTGCACCTGCCCGGAACTCCCGGTCCACATTGATGCCCTCTTTGTTCGTGACAACGCCCTGCACGATTTCCGCCGGGCACCGCGGTGTGGGCAGGCCGCCCAGCACCTCCGGGCAGACCGGAACACCTGATGCCCCCGCGCAAAATCACAGACCGCCTGATTGTAATTGTTTCCGCCGCTGTATTTGCAGTTTTCGCCCAGCAGGCAGGCGCTGACCAGAATCTTCATTGTTGCGCGCTCCGTTTTTCAGATACTGAATCTTTTCCCTATTCTACCACGCTTTTGGGCATTGAAAAAGAGGATTTTGCTTTTCCTATCCCCATACCGGGAGGTCCGCCGTAATCTTTTCTAATTCCTGTGCAAGAAACGTCAGTCTTTCCCTCAGATGGTTGTTATGCGGTGCATTTCCGTTCAGCAGATATCCATCCCATTTATACACAGTTCCGAACCAAAAGAACCGCATAATGTTCTCATCAAAAACAGGGAGTGACATCAAATCACTCCCCGTTTGCATTGATTGTATCAGAGTTTCGTCATCCAAAGGCCATGCAGGTTGCAGTATGCGTAAACGGCCACCGGCTTTTCACTTCCCAGTTCAAACACCGCGTTGGGAGCCCGCCCCGGATTCAGATAGCGGATCTGCCCGCCGTTCTCAGTCTCCACAAAAATCCACTGAATATAGTGAACATCCGCCATGGGGTGCTCCACCGCGCCCACTGTGACCGTGAGACGACTGCCGGAGAGCTCTGCCACCGGCAGATGCTTCTCGCTGCTGGCTTCCACCGTATTGGGAACCAGCTCTTTCATTTTCTCCCCGCAGCAGACCAGCGGAACGCCTGCGTTATGGATGGTAGTGACGAGGTTGCCGCAGTGATTGCAGATGTAAAACTTTGCCTTCATATCGAAATCCTCCATTGGAATGTTATCGGTGTGTTTCTTGTATCTATATGATAACATTTCCTATTTATGATTTCTGTGACTGAATCACGCAAAGCGTTTTTGGGCTCACTTGCAATAAATCTCAATGGCTTTCTGCGCAAATTCTGCGGCACCGGCACCGCCGGCAGCATTGATGTTTTCCGTAAATGCTCCGCCTGCCCCATACATCTGCCCCAGCTGATTCAGGATCACCTTGGAACAGTTATAGTAGTGCTCTGTGATAAACTCCTGCAGCTTCTTCACCTGTGCCTGCACTTCAGAGTCCGCCGGGTCTTTGCTCTGCATCCCGCCGAATGCCGCCACGATGTCCATCAGTTGACTGCTCATGTCCTTGACCTCTTTCTCGGTCTTATGGGCAGTTTTTTCCTCAAACTCTTTGTATTCCGGCGTTTCGCCCCATTCCTTTTTGGCCTGCTCGGTATACTTCTTGATCTTCTGCGTATCAAATGCGGTAAAGTCCATAACCATTCCTCCTGTGGATCGAATTTTCTGCGCAAGGCCGATCAGATCTTCAAGATGCTGCTTTTTCAATGTCAGAAGTGTGATCTGCTGTTCCAGTGCTTTCTGCCGGTCAAAAGCAGGATTCTCCACGATTTTTTGGATGTCCTTCAGCGGAAATTCCAGTTCCCGGAACAATAAGATCTGCTGCAAACGTTCCAGCGCGGCATCGTCATACAGCCGATAGCCTGCTTCAGTACGGCCCGCCGCGCGCAGCAGACCGATTTTATCGTAATATTGCAGGGTCCGGATGCTCACTCCGGTCCGCTTGCTCACTTCGTTCACTGTCATCATCTTGCTGTCCTCCCTTGCGACAGCCACAGTATACGCTATGACGCTGCGTCAGGGTCAAGAGGTTTTCCGAAAATTTTCAGCCTTCCCTCTGCTCCACGATTTCCAAGCTGTCACGCCCCACACGGCAGAGCAGAAACAGCACCCGCACACCTGCAGCCTTTGCTTCGGCCAGTGCCGTGCCAAACTCCGGCTGTGTGCTGATATTTGGCCGCACCTCAATGATGCCTTCCATCTGAATCACGAAAGCCACTGCGCACTGATATCCTGTCCGCTGTGCCTGCGCCAGTTCGTGCAGGTGCTTCACACCGCGCTCGGTGGGTGCATCCGGGAAATAGCCGATACCGTCCACTTCCAGTGTGCAGCCTTTGACTTCCAGCAGGTACTTCTGTTCGCCCTTTTCCATGTAAAAGTCGATGCGGGACTTGCCATAGGTGAATTCCGGCTTGATATAGTCGTAGCCCTGTTTTGCAAGCCACTCTCCTACTACCTTGTTGGGTGCCTGACTGTCCATGTTGACCCAACCAAGCCCCTGCTTATGTACCGCCACAAGGTCGTATTTTGTTTTGCGTTTCGGGTTATCTGACACTTCCAGCCGAACCGCCGTACCGGGCAGTAGCAGTTCCTTGCACCGCCCGGTGTTCTTGACATGGACGGTTTCCACTGCTCCATTCATTTCCACATAGGCAATAAAGCGGTTGGGACGGTCAACAAAAATGCCGTCCACAATTTCTCTGTATTTCAATGTTTACTCCATTTTTGTCTGATACACCTGCGCCGTCCGGGCATCAAAGCAGCAGAAGATGACCCTCATATCGTAGTCGACGTGGCTTTGCAGCCAATCTGTCACTGTATCCACCGCAATTTGGGTGGCGGCATCCAGCGGGTAGCCATACACGCCGGTCGAAATTGCCGGGAAGGCAATGCTATGGACATCATGCTCTTTGGCAAGGTTCAGCGAATTGCGGTAGCAGTCCGCCAGCTGCGCGGCATCCTCTGCTGTGCCGGAATATATCGGGCCTACCGTATGAATGATATACTTTGCTTTCAACCGGTATCCCTTAGTGATTTTTGCTTCTCCGGTGCGGCAGCCGTGCAGCGTGCGGCACTCCGCCAACAGTTCCGGCCCTGCTGCCCGGTGGATAGCACCGTCCACACCGCCGCCACCCAGCAGACTGCGATTGGCCGCATTCACGATGCCGTCACAGTCCAGTTTGGTAATATCACCCTGCACCACTTGAATCTGATTTTTTACTTTTTCAGAAATCATTGTAAACACCTCACTTTTTGAGCAGTTCCAGCGCCTTGTCCATGGGCACACAATCGGCATAGCGGTCCGGCCAGAGGAACTCATTATAATAGCGGTAGCTCTGCTCCCCTGTCATGTACTCGTTGTCCTGCGTGGAATTTGCATAGGCAGGAACGATCATGTGCAGGCCATGCTCAAAGCCCGCCTCCACCGTTGCATTGATGCAGAAGTCCGTCATGATACCGCAGACCATCACATCCTTTTCGCCCTTTTCCGTCAGATATTCCAGCAGACCGCTTTCTTTTTTGAACGCGCTGCATACGGTTTTGACGAACCGTTTTTCAGTCAGCAGTGGCGCAAACCCGGAATAGACCTCGAATTCATCGTCCCCGATGGAGAAACCGGTGCCGGGCCCATCGTCATGCTGGACATAGACGACCTCGATTCCCTGTTCGCGGGCAATCCGGATTAGTTTCATGATGTTGCTGACAAACTTTTCAAACGCATACAGGCGTTCATCCACGATACCTTTCTGTGTATCCACAACCAGTAAAACCATGTGTAAGCCCTCCTGTGTATCTTTGATTTCATCCTACCATAGACCGTTGCTTTCTACAAGCAGATTCGAAAAATTTACTTCTTCCAAAGCCTGTCTGATGGGTTTGTTATGGCTCCCCATCGCCGCAGCAGTCCACAGGCGGTTTTGAAAGATAAATCTCCTTCATTTTCATTTTCTGCTTAACGGCAGCAATAAAAAAGACCCCCGCAGCGTATGATTTGACGCCGCGGGGTTTCTCAATTGTTCGGTTTGTATTGCAGCACCTTCTGGGAGAACGTCCGATCGAAGAACTGGATGAAGGGCCCAAGGCAGAACGCACAGATCAAGGTGCCAAGGCCCACAAGGCCACCCAGCAGCCAGCACAGCAGGGCGCTGAGCGCATCGGTGAAGATGCGGCACCCGAAGTACGGGCAGGGTGTGTAGTCCCGCAGACCGAGGGAAAGGTAATCGTAGGGCGCAATGCCGAGGTCGGCGGTCTGGTAGAGCGAAGCGCCCAGCGCCGTGACCAGCACCGCCGCGATGACCCACGCCAACTGCACCGCCAGCGACGGCGCGTCGCCGAAGTGGGCGTGAATGGGGTCATAGAACGCCGTGACGATGTACCCGATGCAGATGCCGTTGACGAAGGTGCCAAGCCGATCGTACTTGCGCCCGAACCAGAATTCCAGCAGGAAAAACAGGATGTTCGTGCACAAGGTTCTGGGTGCCAAGCGAGATGCCGAG
>ENA-OQEN01000659-OQEN01000659.1-human-gut-metagenome-genome-assembly--contig:-NODE-659-length-14710-cov-3.082150_pt1 | contig 14710 bp, 26 predicted proteins | sample MGYA00242791_ERZ504627 | MGnify/ENA primary metagenome ERZ504627 (study PRJEB26092, sample SAMD00036316) | human gut metagenome | host: Homo sapiens | study: EMG produced TPA metagenomics assembly of... | reverse complement strand
CTCACCGGCAAGGCCACCGGCTACTATTCCCGTACCGGCAGCTCTTCCGGTCTGGTCTGGGCTATGGCACCGTGCTGTGGACCCGGACGTGATCCCCTACGGCACCAAGCTCTACATCACCTCCACTGACGGCAAGTTCGTCTACGGCTATGCCGTAGCCACCGACACCGGCATCGCCGTCCAGAAGGGCAGATCCTTGTAGACCTGTTCTACGAGACCTACGCCGAAAGCGTCATCAACGGCGCCATTCAGGTCAACGTCTACGTTGTGGGCTGAGCTGTAAACAAAACACAATAACCACGCAAAGAGACCGCTGTACAAACTGTGCAGCGGTCTCTTTTGATGTTAATCAGAATACTATTTTTATTTCGGGGTCGGGGAAAGTCTGTGGGCTTTTCGACCCCTTTTCTGTTTTCGCAACGCTTTCGCTGAAACCGTTTGTCAAATGAGCAGTTTACACGATGTTGAGCTGCAAATTTTGGATGATATGCCCACAACATACAGAGAATGCCAGAAAATTTGTGTTAATTGTATTTGTTTTTCGGACAAAAAGTCTTGCAAAACTGGTCAAAACATTTTAATATAAAAGAGTACAAAGCTGCGGATGCCGCTTTCGGCTTCCGCACGGGGAGGAGCAGTTTATGAAACCGACCGAAGAAAAGATTCAGAGCAACACATCGGACCTGCCGGTGTACCTGTTCAAGCAGGGCAACAACTGCGAGGCTTACCGCTACTTCGGCGCACATCTGGAAACACGGGTCGGGGAGTCCGGCGTCGTGTTCCGCGTGTGGGCACCGCACGCCGTAGCCATCAGTGTTGTGGGCGACTTCAACAGCTGGAAGCCCGGCAGCATCCCATGCACAAGGTGGATGGCGATTCCGTGTGGGAATTGTTCATTCCCGGCATGAAGGAATACGATGTTTATAAATATTGCGTGACCACCCGTGCAGGCGACCTTGTTTACAAGGCCGATCCCTACGCCTTCCACGCCGAGACCCGGCCGTCCAACGGCAGCAAGGTCTACGATCTGTCCGGCTTTGCATGGCACGATGCCGCATGGCAGACCGCGCAGAAAAAGGCGGACGTGATCAACGGCCCGATGAATATCTACGAGATGCACGCCGGCAGCTGGAAGATGAAGGAGGGCGGCAAGCCCTACAACTACTCCGAGCTGGCGGACGAGCTGATCCCGTACATCAAGGATATGGGCTACACCCATGTAGAGCTGCTGCCGGTGATGGAATATCCGTTTGACGGCAGCTGGGGCTATCAGGTCACCGGCTATTTTGCACCCACCAGCCGCTACGGCACCCCCAAGGACTTTATGGCCTTCGTGGATAAGATGCACGCCGCCGGCATTGGCGTCATCATGGACTGGGTGCCCGCCCACTTCCCCAAAGACCAGTTCGGCCTGTACAATTTTGACGGCGAGGCCTGCTACGAGGACCCCAACCCCAAACGCGGCGAGCACAAGGAGTGGGGCACCATGGTGTTCGATTTTGGCCGCAACGAGGTGCAGAGCTTCCTCATTTCCAGCGCACTGTACTGGCTGGAGCAGTACCACATCGACGGTCTGCGCGTGGATGCCGTGGCTCCATGCTGTATCTGGACTACAACCGCAAGCAGGGCGAATGGGAGCCCAATAAGGACGGCGGCAAGGAGAACCTTGAAGCCATCGCTTTCCTGCGCAAGCTGAACAACACCGTGCTGGGTCGTCACCCCCACAAGTACATGATCGCCGAAGAGTCCACCGCGTGGCCCATGGTCACAAAGCCCGCTTCGGACGGCGGTCTGGGCTTCAACTTCAAGTGGAACATGGCTGGATGAACGATATGCTCAGCTACATGAAGACCGACCCGCTGTTCCGCTCCGGCAACCACAACAAGGTGACTTTCAGCTTCTTCTACGCTTTCAGTGAGAACTTTGTCCTGCCCATCAGCCACGATGAGGTGGTGCACGGCAAGGGCAGCCTGCTGAACAAGATGCCCGGCGAGTATGACGACAAGTTTGCCAATCTGCGCACCTTCTTCGGCTACATGATGGCACACCCGGGCAAGAAGCTGCTGTTCATGGGACAGGAGTTCGGTCAGTTTGCAGAGTGGAACGAGGCAAAGCAGCTGGACTGGATGCTGCTGGACTACGACAAGCACGCCGAGCTGCAGAACTACGTCCGCACCCTGAACGCCTTCTATAAAGAGCACCCCGCCCTCTGGCAGATCGATTACAGCTGGGAAGGCTTCCAGTGGATCGTGCCGGACGACTCGCAGCAGAGCGTCATCGCTTTCCTGCGCAAGGATGCCGCCGGTAAGCAGATCCTTGTCATCTGCAACTTCAACCCCGTCCTGCGCGAGGGCTACACCCTCGGCGCACCGGTGTCCGGCACCTATAAAGAGATCCTGAACAGCGACGATGCCGCTTTCGGCGGCTCCGGTACCGTGCACAACAAGCCGGTGCGTACCCACAAAAAGCCGCAGCACGGCTTTGAGCAGAGCATCACCGTTACCCTGCCGCCCATGAGCACTTTGTACTTTGAGGTGCCCACAAAGCGCACCCGCAAGGCAGCAGAGGACAGCGCGGACAAGCCGGCAAAAAAGACCGCCAAAAAGGCCACCGTCAAGGACGCCGACAAGCCGGCAAAAAAGACCCGCACCACCAAGGCCAAGGCCGCCAAAACGGCGGATGAAAAACCGGAAAAAGCAAAAAAGACCGCTGCCAAGTCCAAAGCAAAACCCGAGGCCGCAGCGGACAAGCCGGTAAAAAAGACCGCCGCCAAGGCAAAGACCGCGGCAAAAGCAAAAACTGAGACCGAAGCAGAAGCCAAACCCGCAAAGCGCACCCGCAAAGCAAAAGCACCCAAGGAATAAGGATGCCCACACGGATGCACGCACGAACATTCTGAACTGTTGACTATCATTCCAATAAGGAAATGCTAAAGGGGAGAATAAAGCTATGGCAAAAGAAATCGTGGCAATGATCCTTGCCGGTGGACGTGGCTCGCGCTTATACGCGCTGACACAAAAGACGGCAAAACCTGCGGTGTCCTTCGGCGGTAAGTACCGCATCGTGGACTTCCCGCTGTCCAACTGCGTCAACTCCGATATCGACACCGTCGGTATCGCAACACAGTACCAGCCCAGAAGCTGAACGAGTACATCGGTAACGGTCAGCCTTGGGATCTGGACCGTCTGCACGGCGGTGTGCACACCCTGCCCCCTTACGAGCAGGCAAACGGCACCGACTGGTACAAGGGCACTGCAAACGCCATCTATCAGAACATCGGCTTCATCGACAGCTATAATCCGAATACGTCATCATCCTGTCCGGCGACCAGATCTGCAAACAGGACTACGCCGACTTCCTGCGCTTCCACAAGGAAAAGGCGCAGAGTTCTCTGTGGCCGTTATGGAAGTGGACTGGAAGGAAGCTTCCCGCTTCGGCCTGATGGTGGCGGACGAGACCGACCGCATCACCGAGTTCCAGGAGAAGCCCCCGGTGCCCAAGTCCAATCTGGCCTCCATGGGCATCTACATCTTCAACTGGGATGTGCTTAAGAAGTATCTGATCGAGGACGAGGCTGACCCCAACTCCAAGAACGACTTCGGCATGAACATCATCCCCGCCCTGCTGCGTGACGGCCGCAAGATGTACGCCTACCGCTTTGCCGGTTACTGGCGCGACGTGGGCACCATCGACAGCCTGTGGGAAGCAACATGGAAGTGCTGGACCCCGAGAACTCCGGCATCGATATCTTTGATAAGACCTGGAAGATCTACAGCCGCAACCCCGTGCTGCCCGCCCAGAAGATCGGCGAGCGCGCCGTTGTGCAGGACTCCCTCATCACCGAGGGCTGCAAGATCTACGGCAACGTCAAGCACTCTGTGCTGAGCGCAGGCGTTGTTGTGGAAGAGGGCGCTACCGTTGAGGACGCCGTGCTGATGGACGGTGTCGTGGTCAAGGCAGGTGCCGTGGTCAAGCGCTGCATCCTTGCTGAGGACGTTGTTGTGGGCGCAGGTGCAAAGGTCGGCGGCGAGGGCGCTATTGCCCACGTTGGCACCGGTCTGACCATCGGCGCAGGCGCTACCGTCAAGGAGGGCGCAAAAGTGTTTGAATCCGTCAAGGAGGGTGTGGAAGTATGCTGAGACAGAACACCAATGCGTTGGGTATCATTTTCCCCAACAGCTATGACAATACCGTTCCCGAGCTGGTGACCGAGCGCGCAATGGCCTCGATCCCCTTTGCGGGCCGTTACCGCATGGTAGACTTTGTGCTGTCCAGCATGGCCAACTGCGGCATTTCCAACGTTTCCATCGTGGTGCGTAAGAACTACCACTCCCTGATGGATCATCTGGGCACCGGCCGCGAGTGGGATATGGCCCGCCGTCACGGCGGCCTGAACATCGTGCCTCCCTTTGCAGAAAAGGCGTGCGCATCTACTCCGGCCGTGTGGAGGCGCTGGGTTCCATTCTGAGCTTTCTCGAGCACCAGAAGGAGAAGTATGTGGTCATGAGCGATGCCAACATCGCCGTCAACTACGACTTCAACGCCCTGCTGGCTGCCCATCAGCCAGCGGTGCCGACGTGACCGTGGCTTACCAGAAGACCGAGATCCCCGAGGGCCGCAAGAACGACAACTACACCCTGACCATTGATGCCGATGGCCGCGTGACCGAGCTGCTGTTCAACGACTACCGCTCCGGTGTGCAGAATCTGGATCTGAACATCTATGTGCTGGAGCGCGAAACCCTGATCAAGCTGGTCAAGGACGCTACCGCCCGCGGCCTGATCTACTTCGAGCGCGACATTCTGGCACACAACGTCAACATTCTGAACATCCATGCGCTGGAGTATACCGGCTATGTTGCCATATCTGCGACATGAAGAGCTACTTTGACGAGAACCTGAAGCTGATCGATGACCGCAATCTGGAAGCGCTGTTCCCCAAGGGCAGCCCCATCTACACCAAGATCCGCGATGATAACCCCACCCGTTACGTCACCGGCTCCAAGGTCGTGGATTCCATTCTGGCCGACGGCTGCGTCATCGAAGGCACCGTGGAGAACTGCGTGCTCTTCCGCGGCGTCAAGGTCAAGAAGGGTGCTGTGGTCAAGAACTGTGTCCTGATGCAGGATACCGTGGTCGAGCCCAATGTGGAGCTGGACTGCGTTGTCACCGACAAGAACGTGAAGATCACCGCCGGCAAAAAGCTGTCCGGCACCGAGAGCTTCCCGGTCTACGTCCAGAAGAATCACACCGTCTGATCGATGCAATATCCATAGGGGCGGCTTCCTCCCCGGTAGCCCCTCTTGAGAGGGGCGGGGGCACCTGTGTGCCCCCGCCCGCTCTTTTGTATGCAAGGTTCGCGCCGCTTTTCACGGCGGCGGGGAGCGCGAACATCTGCCTGTATCATGGAAGGAGCGAATCCTATGAAGATCCTGTATGCTGCTTCGGAAGCCAATCCCTTTGCCAAATCCGGCGGTCTGGCCGATGTGGCAGGTGCCCTGCCCAAAGCGCTGGTCAAGGACGGCGTGGACGCCCGCGTCATCATGCCCCTGTACGGCGATTTGAAGTACCGCGATAAGCTGGAATACGTTACCAACTACTCCGTGCCTGTGGGCTGGCGCAGCCAGTACTGCGGCCTGTTCAAGGCCGATGTGGACGGCGTGACCTACTACTTCCTGGACAACGAGTATTACTTCAAGCGCCGCGGCCTGTACGGCTTCTACGATGACGGCGAGCGCTTCGCCTTCTTCTCCCGCGCCGTGCTGGAGACTTTGTTCTACATCGACTTCACCCCCGATATCATCAACTGCAACGACTGGCAGACCGCTCTGGTGCCGGTGTACCTGAACCTGTACTATCGTCATCTGGACAAGTTCAACCGCATCAAGACCGTGTTCACCATCCACAACATCGCCTATCAGGGCAAGTACGGCACCGATATTCTGGAGGACACCTGCGGCATCGGCCACCGGGACCAGCATATCGTGGAGTACGACGGCTGCGCCAACTTCATGAAGGGCGCTTTCGAGACCGCGACAAGATCACCACCGTCAGCCCCACCTACGCACAGGAGATTTTGGACCCGTGGTTCAGCTACGGTCTGGACGCTCTGCTGCGTGAAAAACAGTACAAGCTGTGCGGCATCCTGAACGGCATCGATATGGACGCCAACGACCCCGCTACCGACAAGAACATCCCCTTCAATTACAGCATCAAGACCTTTGAGACCGGCAAGGCCAAGTGCAAGGAAGCTTTGCAGGACAGGTTCGGTCTGCATAAAGACGGCAGCCCCGTCTTTGGCATGGTCAGCCGCATGGTGGGCATGAAGGGCTTTGACCTTGTGCAGAGCATTGCTGACGGTCTGGTGGACCGCGGCATCCAGCTGGTCATTCTGGGCAGCGGCGAGAGCCAGTACGAGAACTTCTTCTCTGACCTGTGCGGCCGTCACCCGGGCCGCGTAGGCACCTACATCGGCTTTGAGCCCAAGCTCTCGCAGGAGATCTACGCCGGTGCAGACGCTTCATCATGCCCTCCAAGAGCGAGCCCTGCGGTCTGGCACAGATGGTGGCCTGCCGCTACGGCACACCTCCCATCGTCCGCGAGACCGGCGGCCTGCGCGACTCCATCCACGACAGCACCATGGGTGACGGCAACGGCTTTACCTTTGCCGGTTACAACGCCCACGAGCTGTATGTGGCCTGCTGCAACGCACAGGATGCCTACAACAACAAGGAAAACTGGAAGAACCTCGTGCGTCACTGCATGGAGTGCGATTTCAGCTGGGACGTTTCCGCCAAGAGCTACGAGGGTCTGTACAACGAGACCGCAAACCTCTGGTAAGCGTCTGAACCCCAAAGCACCCGCTGGGGCTGCCGCACGTTTTGTGCGGCAGCCCCTTTTTTTGCTTTTTTTCCGTTTTTTACACTCTGCACAAACTTTTCCGCAAAGTTTGTGCAATGATGCAATCATCGGCGCACAATGTGTGTTATAGGTGCACATTTATGGAATCAGTCTTAACAAACTATGAAATTTTACTATATTTCGGTGGAGAATTGATTGCAATATCCGACGCTTTGAAGTATACTGAGGGCATAGACTTTTTGGCTGCCTGTCCGTCTCCGGCATTTTTTCCAAATGCTGGAATGCGGGCGGCACCCGCAGAAAGGAGCGGCGCAGAACTTGAAGGGCTGGTACAAGGCTTTGGAAGATCTGGTCTGGCTGACCCAGCTGGGGCTGAATATGCTGCTGCCGCTGGTGCTCTGCCTTGCCGGATGCTGGTGGGCTGTGGAGCACTGGGGCTGGCCAGAATGGCTGTTTTTGCCCGCTGTGGGGCTGGGGCTTGCCGCCGGGGCGCAGAACTTCTGGGTGTTCTGCAAGGAACGGCTGGAGCGCTCCAAGCACGAAAAAAATCATCGGGTGGGCTTCAACTCCCACCAGTAATGGAGGTTCGTTTTTATGAAATTACAGCCGGAATCCAAAAAGGAGCTGCTGCGCATCGCCTGCGGCGTGTCTCTGTGCACTGCCGTGATGTGGGTGGTGTTTGCAGCGCTGCATCTGGTGGGCTGGGTGGTCTTTGACTACCGGGTGCTGCTGGGCGGCATCATCGGCGCGCTGGTGGCTATCGGCAACTTTGCCGGCATCTGCTTCGTGGTGCAGAAGGTCATTGACGAGCCGGACGAAAAAAAGCGTAAAGCGCAGCTGCAGATATCCTATAATACAAGGATGCTGCTGCAGGCGTTGTGGATCATCATAGCCATTGCGGCTCCCTGTTTCCAGGCGTTTGCAGGCGTTCTGCCGCTGCTGTTCCCCAGAGTTACGATCTATTATCTCCAGATAACCGGGAAGTACAAGCCGCTCACACCCCCGCAGGAGCCGGTGGACATCGCTGTGGAAGATGACCCCGCCCCTGCTGAGGCGTCTGCGGTGCAGCCCCGTGACGAAGGGGGTGAACAAGAATAAATGGAACTGAACGGCGCAAAGATCCTGTATACCATCCACACCAATATCCCCCTGCTGGGTGATTTTAAAATTACCCAGACCTTGGTAAGCACTTGGATCGTCATGGCGCTGCTCTCGGGTTTTGCCATCTGGCTGGGGCACGACCTCAAGCTGGAAAATGTGTCCAAACGACAGGCCGCAGCCGAGTTCATCGTAACGCGGCTGGAGCAGTTCGTGCACGACAACATGGGCTTCCACTTCGATCAGTATATCCCCCTGGTCGGTGCTATTTTTGCACTGAGCATCGGGTGCAACCTGATCAGCGTTGTCGGCCTGTGGAGCCCCACGGCCGACCTGAACACCGAGGCAGCGTGGGCCATCGTGGTGTTTGTTCTGATCATGTACTACAAGATCAAAACGAACGGCATTCTGGCCTACCTCAAGGGTCTGCTCGATCCGATCTTTATCATGGCACCCATCAATGTGCTGTCGGAGATCTCTACCCCTGTCAGCATGGCGTTCCGTCACTTCGGCAACATCCTGTCCGGTACGGTCATCTCCACACTGCTGTACTGGCACTGGCAAGCCTGAGCCACGTCATCTTTGGCTGGCTGCCGGGCTTCCTGAGTCAGATCCAGCTGTTCCAGATCGGCATCCCGGCCTTTACCGGTTTGTATTTCGACTGGTTCGGCGGCTGCATTCAGGCGTTCATCTTCTGTACCCTGACCACAATCTTCATCAAACGTGCTGCCGGTGAGGACTAAGGCCTTCCGGCATCCCCCAAAACACAAACACATTTTAGGAGGACAAATCTTATGACTGATTTCCAGTATCTGGCTCGTGGTATCGCTCTGGCAGGCTGCGGCATCGGCGCAGGCTGCGCACTGATCGCAGGTATCGGCCCCGGTATCGGCGAAGGCAACGCTGCTGCTGCTGCCTGTGAGGCCGTTGGCCGTCAGCCGGAGTGCAAGAGCGACGTTACCAGCACCCTGATCCTCGGTGTTGCCCTTTCCGAGACCACCGGTATCTACGGCTTTGTTACCGGCCTGCTGCTGATCTTCCTGGCTCCCGGTATGTTCATGAAGTATCTGGCATAAGCTCCCGATCCGAAAAAATAACGAAAGGAGACGCTTATGGAACTGTATCAGGCGTTGATCACGCTGGATGGCTGGACCTTTCTGGCCAGATCTGCAACCTGATGATCCAGCTGGTCATCTTCAAAAAGTTCCTGCTGAAGCCGATCAAACAGGTGATCGCCGACCGCAAGGCCAAGGCCGACAGCGAGATCGCGGATGCGCAGAAGCTGCGCACCGAGGCCGAGGCCATGAAGGCGGAGTACGAGCAGAACCTGCAGAACGCCCGCACCGAGGCCAACCAGATCGTAGCTACGGCGCAAAAGACTGCCACCGCCCGCTCGGAAGAGATCGTGGGCGAGGCCCGCGCACAGGCCGCTGCCCTGAAGCAGAAGCCGAGGCCGACATTGCGCAGGAGCGTAAGAAGGCCGTGAACGAGGTCAAGGACGAGATCGGCGGCATTGCCATGGAGATCGCATCCAAGGTGGTGGAGCGCGAGATCAGCGAAAAGGACCACAAGGATCTGATCGACGAATTTATCAAAAACGTGGGTGAAGCATCATGACCGAAACTGCAAAGATGTACGGCGCAGTCTGTACGATCTGGCGGCAGAGGAAGGGCTGGAGACCCGCATTCTGGGCGAGCTTGACGAGGTGCAACAGCTTCTGAAGCAAAACCCGGACTACCTGCGGCTGCTCAGCACCCCCAGCATCCCCAAAAAGGAGCGCTGCGGTCTGCTGGACGAAGCCCTGCGCGGGCAGGTCCACCTCTATGTGCTGAACTTTTTAAAGATCCTGTGCGAGAAGGGCACCCTGCGGGAGCTGTCCGGCTGCGCACGGGCTTACCGCATCCGCTACAATCAGGCGCACGGCATTCTGGAAGCCACAGCATCTCGGCTGTTCCGCTTACCGAGCAGCAGCGCGCGGCGCTGCACGCCAAGCTGGAAAACCTGACCGGCAAGACCATCGACCTTAAAACCAAGGTGGATGCCAAGGTGCTGGGCGGTATCCGGCTGGATATCGAGGGCACCGAGCTGGACGGCACCGTCCAGAACCGCCTTGCCTCCCTGCGCCGGGATATTGCGGCGGTCACTCTGTAACATTCCCCTGCTTTGCAAACGGGGCAGAGCACAGAACGAATTTCCACCCGAAATGACTATTATGAATTGAGTGGTGAACAAACAAAGATGCAACTGAAACCTGAAGAGATCTCCAAGATCATCCGTGCGCAGATCAAGCATTACGAAAATGCCATTGAGCAGAGCGAGACCGGCACGGTCATTATGGTGGGCGACGGCATCGCCCGGGCCAGCGGTCTGGAAAAGTGCATGGCAGGCGAGCTGCTCCAGTTTGACAACGGCGAATACGGTATGGCTCAGAACCTTGAGGAAAATACCGTTTCCATCGTGCTGCTGGGCTCGGATGCCGGCATCAAAGAAGGCAGCATCGTCAAGCGCACCGGCAAGGTGGTTTCCGTGCCGGTGGGCGATGCCATGATCGGCCGCGTGGTCAACGCACTGGGCCAGCCCATCGACGGCGCAGGTCCCATCGAGACCACCGAGTACCGCGCCATCGAGAGCCGCGCCCCCGGCATCATCGAGCGCCAGCCCGTCAAGGAGCCGCTGCAGACCGGTATCAAGGCCATCGACTCCATGATCCCCATCGGACGCGGTCAGCGCGAGCTGATCATCGGTGACCGCCAGACCGGCAAGACCACCATCGCCTCCGATACCATCATCAACCAGAAGGGCAAGGACGTCATCTGCATTTACGTTGCCATCGGTCAGAAGCGCTCTACCGTGGCAAACCTTGTGCAGAGCCTGACCGAGGCCGGTGCCATGGGCTACACCATCGTGGTGTCCGCTACCGCATCCGAGCTGTCTCCCCTGCAGTATATCGCCCCTTACTCCGGCTGCGCCATGGGCGAATACTTCATGCAGCAGGGCAAGCACGTCCTCATCATCTATGATGACCTTTCCAAGCACGCTGTGGCTTACCGTGCCCTGTCGCTGCTGATTCGCCGTCCTCCGGGACGCGAGGCTTACCCCGGCGACGTTTTCTATCTGCACTCCCGTCTGCTGGAGCGCGCTGCCAAGCTTTCCAACGAGCTGGGCGGCGGCAGCCTGACGGCTCTGCCCATCATCGAGACGCAGGCGGGCGACGTTTCCGCCTACATCCCCACCAACGTCATCTCCATCACCGATGGTCAGATCTTCCTGGAGACCGAGTTGTTCCACTCCGGTGTCATGCCGGCAGTCAACCCCGGTATCTCGGTGTCCCGTGTCGGCGGCAACGCCCAGATCAAGGCCATGAAGAAGGTGGCAGGCACCCTGAAGCTGATCTACTCCCAGTACCGCGAGCTGCAATCCTTTGCACAGTTCGGCTCTGATCTGGACGCCGACACCAAGGCGCGTCTGGCACAGGGCGAGCGCATCGTGGAGGTGCTCAAGCAGAACCGCTCCGCGCCCGTGCCCGTGGAAAAGCAGGTCGCCATCCTGTACGCCACCATCCATGACTACCTTGTCAACGTCAAGGTGCCGGATGTGGCAGAGTACGAGAAGAGCCTGTACGAGTATCTGGACAACGATGCCGCCGGGGCTGCCGTGATGGACACCATCCGCACCACCGGCAATCTGGATAAGGACACCGAGGAGCAGCTCAAAGCCGTGCTGACCCGGTATACCGAAAGCTTTGTCAAGGCGCATTAAAGGGAAGGAGGCGTAACGCATGGCTGGTTCCATGAAGGACATCAAGCTGCGCATCAAAAGCGTAGAGAGCACCATGCAGATCACCAAGGCCATGGAGCTGGTGGCTTCCTCCAAAATGCGCCGTGCCAAGGAGCGGTCGAACACAGCCGACCCTATTTTGAAACGCTGTACAAGACCCTGACCGAGATCGCGGCAGCGGACCCCCGGGCCCGCAACCCTTACCTGCGCCGCAGCGAGATCAAGCGCACGCTGCTGGTGGTCATTGCCGGTGACCGCGGCCTTGCCGGCGGTTACAACGCCAACGTGCTCAAGCTGGCCGCACAGGAAAGCGGCAACGTGGAGGTGCTTCCCATCGGCAAGCGCTCGGCAGAATATTTTGCCCACCACGAAGCCGAACTGTTCACGCAGGAGGTGCTGCTGGCCGCCGATGTATCGGTGGGACAGTGCTTCCAGCTGGCGCGCCAGATCACCGAAGGGTACCGCAAGGGCGAGTTTGACGCCGTAAAGCTTTGCTACACCCGGTTCGATTCCATGATGACCCAGACGGCAGTTTCCATCGAGGTGCTGCCGCTGGCTATGGAGCCCACCGAGCAGCAGAAGGCGGAGGCGCGCCGCAGTCAGATCTTGTATAAGCCCAGCAGCGAGGAAGTATTCAGCGCGATCATCCCGGAGTATGTGGCAGGTGTCGTCTACGGTGCCGTGTGCGAGAGCGTAGCCAGTGAGCTGGCCGCCCGCCGCACCGCCATGGACGCTGCCACCAAGAACGCCGGCGAGATGATCGACCATCTCAACCTGTATTATAACCGTGCCCGTCAGGCTGCTATCACGCAGGAGATCACCGAGATCGTGGCCGGCGCGGAGAACTAAAACCCTCTCAGCCGCCTGACGGCGGCAGCTCCCCCGAAGGGGGAGCTTGAGCGGAAAAACCTATCAAGAAGGAGTTGTAGCCTATGTCCGAAAAACATATCGGCAAGGTGATCCAGGTCATTGGCCCGGTGCTGGACATCCAGTTCAAGGATGGCGAGCTGCCGGAGCTGCTCAACGCCATTGAGATCGACAACCACGGCCAGAAGCTGGTGGTGGAGGTCGCTCAGCTGACCGGCGACAATGTGGCACGCTGCATTGCCATGAGCAGCACCGATGGTCTGGTGCGCGGCACAGATGCCGTGGACACCGGCGAGTCCATCAAGGTGCCCGTAGGCGACCAGTGTCTGGGACGCGTGTTCAACCTGCTGGGCGAGCCCGTGGATAACAAGCCCGCCCCCACCCCGGATGCCTACTGGCCCATTCACCGTCCCGCTCCCAGCTACGAGGAGCAGCAGTCCACCACCGAGATTCTTGAGACCGGCATCAAGGTCGTTGACCTGATCTGCCCCTACGCCAAGGGCGGTAAGATCGGCCTGTTCGGCGGCGCCGGTGTCGGCAAGACTGTCCTGATCCAGGAGCTGATCTATAACATCGCCACCGAGCACAACGGTTACTCGGTATTTACCGGCGTTGGCGAGCGCACCCGTGAGGGCAACGACCTGTACGGCGAAATGACCGAGAGCGGCGTTATCAACAAGACCGCACTGGTCTACGGCCAGATGAACGAGCCCCCGGGAGCCGTATGCGCGTGGCACTGTCCGGCCTGACCATGGCAGAGTACTTCCGCGATGTGAAGAATCAGGACGTGCTGCTGTTCATCGATAACATCTTCCGCTTCACGCAGGCCGGTTCCGAGGTGTCCGCACTGCTGGGCCGTATGCCCTCTGCCGTTGGTTACCAGCACGCTGGCCACCGAGATGGGTGCCCTGCAGGAGCGCATCACCTCCACCCGCAAGCTCCATCACCTCGGTGCAGGCCGTCTACGTTCCCGCCGATGACCTGACCGACCCCGCCCCTGCCACTACCTTTACCCATCTGGATGCCACCACGGTTCTGAGCCGTGACATTGCATCGCAGGGCATCTACCCCGCTGTGGACCCGCTGGACTCCACCAGCCGCATCCTCAGCCCGGAGGTCGTAGGGCAGGAGCACTACGAGATCGCCCGCGCCGTCCAGAAGGTACTGCAGCGCTACAAGGAACTGCAGGACATCATTGCCATCATGGGCATGGACGAGCTGAGTGAGGAGGACAAGCGTACCGTCAGCCGCGCCCGCAAGGTGCAGCGCTTCCTGAGCCAGAGCTTCCATGTGGCAGAGCAGTTCACCGGTATGCCCGGCCAGTATGTGCCGCTGAAGGAGACCCTGCGGGGCTTTAAGATGATCCTGAGCGGCGAGTGCGACGAGCTGCCCGAGAGCGCATTCCTGTTCGCGGGCACCATCGATGACGTGTTCGCAAAAGCGAAGAAGGGGTAAGCCATGACGACCTTTCATCTGACGGTGGTCACGCCGGACGGCTGCGCCTTTGAAGGTCAGGCCGAGCGCATCGTCTGCCGCGCCATCGACGGCGATATCGCCATTCTGGCAAAGCACGGCGATTACTGCACGGCACTGGGCATGGGCGAGGCGCACATTGTGGATGCCGACGGTCAGCGCCGCCGTGCAGCCTGCATGGGCGGCCTGCTCAGCGTGCTGGACGGGGACGTGCGTCTGGTGGCTACCACTTGGGAATGGGCCGAGGACATCGATCAGGCGCGTGCGGAAGCTTCCAAGAAGCGCGCCGAGGAGATCCTTGCCCGCAAGAACCTGAACGACCGTGAGTACGAGCTGGCACAGGCGCGCCTGAAACGCGCGCTGGTGCGCACCTCTGTCCGTTAAACCTGTATGCAAAAAGGCACCCGCAGCCGGATGGCTGTGGGTGCCTTTTGTTTTAAGCGGGAAGAAATACCCCTTCCGTCTTGTCCAAGGGGACGGCAACCCTCTCAGTCATGCTACGCGATGCCAGCTCTCCCTGAGAGGAAAGACTTCCCCGCTCCGGGGAAGATGTCACCGTAGGTGACAAAAGGGGGAATCTGGCGCGGGAGCGCCTGAGAGGGTTTCTTACCCCCGGTTCGCCTTCTCGATCAGGG
>ENA-OQEN01000658-OQEN01000658.1-human-gut-metagenome-genome-assembly--contig:-NODE-658-length-14722-cov-3.155601_pt1 | contig 14722 bp, 20 predicted proteins | sample MGYA00242791_ERZ504627 | MGnify/ENA primary metagenome ERZ504627 (study PRJEB26092, sample SAMD00036316) | human gut metagenome | host: Homo sapiens | study: EMG produced TPA metagenomics assembly of... | reverse complement strand
GCCGCAGCCGCCAGCACGCGCCTAATCCGGCCCCCGCCGACCCCCTACAATCAGCCCCGACCAAAAGCAGGGCCCGGAACGTTTGCGGAAACGCCCCCAATAATCACGCCAAAGCAAAACCGGTTCATCCCGCACGAGCCTTCCCATCACTGCGGCAAGTGCTCCCAGCGCCGGGCCTATGGTCAGCACCGGCAAGCAAGCGCACAGAAAGAGCAGGTTGAGTTGCATCAGCGTCAAGCCTTCCCGCCAAACAACCCGCAGGATCCGCCCGACTACTGTACGGGGCTCGCGCCGGGCGGGCTGTCCAGCCGTGCTTTCATAAATCAAATGGTATAGATTCAATGCGGCGCCTCCTATTCATCCCTTGACTGCGCCTTCCGTCACGCCTTTGATAATATATTTCTGGCAGAAAGATAAAACAGTACGATCGGCGCCATACACATGAGCAGCCCCGCCGTAGCGAGATCCCATCGCTTGGAAAACTGACCGAAGAACAAAAAGGTTTTCAGCGGCAGCGTCTGCCAGCCCGGCTTATTGATGACAAGCTGAGGCAGAAGAAAATCGTTCCAGAGCCACATTGCATTGAGAATCGCCACAGTGATGAGAATTGTTTTCAAGAGCGGAAAAACGATCAGGAAAAAGGTTTGCACCATGTTGCAGCCGTCGATGCGGGCCGCTTCCTCTAGCTCCACTGGCACATTTTTGATAAAACCGTGCAGCAGAATGATAGAGAGGCTCGATCCAAAACCCAGATACATAAAAACCAAACCGGGGCGGTTCATCAAATTCAGCCATCCATAAAGCGGATCAGCGGTAGCATGACGCATTGAAAGGGGATTAGCGTTGCAGCCGCATAGAGCAAGAAAATAAACGAACTCATCTTTGTTTTATAACGTGCAAGCACCCATGCCGCCATGGAGCAAAAAATCAAGAGCAGCACGATTGCGCTCACCGTAATGGCAAGCGAATTGCCGAACGAAGTGAAAAAATCCAGTTTTTCGTAGGCTTGCGGGTAATTGCTTGCCGTAAAGGTCTCCCGGTTCGGCAGGGCGAGCACATCAAGATAGATATCCTTCAGAGATTTAAAGGAATTGACGATCAGTATCAGGATCGGAGAGATAAAAAAAGCCGCTAACACAAGCCCAAGAGCTGTGAGAAGCCCCCGGCCGATTCTTTTTGCCGTCATTACATCTCCACCTCTTTCCGTTTGCTGAAATAAAGCTGCGTCAGCCCAATTGCCGCCACGATGACAAGGAAAATAACTGCTTTCGCCTGCGCAAGGCCCAGATCGTTATATCGAAAAGCCGTATTGTAGATATTGAGCGCAATCATTTCTGTGGAGTCGAAGGGTCCGCCATTGGTCAGCGCCAGGTTTTGGTCATAAAGTTTAAAGCAATTGGATAGCGAGAGAAAAAGCCCCACGGTGAATGCGGGAGCAACAAGCGGCAGGGTTATGCTCCTGAGCTTCTGCCAGCTATTCGCGCCGTCAATCTCCGCCGCCTCCAAAAGATTATCCGGGATGTTTTGAAGCTGTGCAATATAAATGACCATCATATAGCCGGAAAGCTGCCAGGTCACCACGATCAGCAGGCCGACAAAGGAGGTTGCCGTATCCGACAACCACCCTTGCAGCCAGGCGATCCCCGTCGCTTTGCCAAGCGCCTCGAAGGCCTGCACAAAGATAAACTGCCAGGTAAAGCCCAGCAGGATGCCGCCGATTAGATTCGCAAAAAAAACACGCCGCGCATGAGCGTTGTTCCCTTAATTTTGGAGGTCACTAGAAGCGCGAGGCAGAACCCCACTAGGTTAACGCTGATAACGGCGCACACAGCAAAGACCGCCGTGAACCCGAATGCCCGCCAGAACTGCGGATCGCTGCGGAAAACCTCCAGATAATTTTTAAGGCCGACAAAATTAACGTCTCCGGAAATGCCGTTCCAGTCCGTTAGGGAATAACCGAGCCCTGTTGCCGCCGGAATGAGCTCGACGATGAGAAACGCCAGCAGTGACGGCAGCAGGAAGCACCAATAGCCCAATTTTGATTTTTTCACACAAGGTTCCTCCTCTCGCCGCCTAATGCGGCGGGATTCGCCGCACGAATCGGCGGAATTCACCGATTGCAGCGGCGGGATGTAACGGCATGCGCCTCAGGCGGGCTTTCCCCGCCCAAGGCGCTGCGGCTCGCCTTACCGCAGCCATTACTTGCGGTCAGATGCCCATTTTGCTTTTGCATCGCTGATCAGCTTATCCCAAGTTGTCTTTTTTGACACATAGCTTTGAATCGAAGCTCCCAGTGTGTTTTCACCCCAGCCTGTGGGTTCGCCCATAAAGACCCAGGGCGCTGTTTTGCCCGCGTTTGCATACTCGTTCACCGTAGCGCCCAGCGGATCCTTCGGCTTGATATCGCCATAATTCGTATAAGCGGGAATGAAGTTGAATTCCTCCACGACGATCTTTTTCCCCTCTTCCGACTGATAGAGCCAGTTGAGGAAATCTTTTGCGCAGGCTTTATCCGCATCAGACGATTTGCTGTTGACGCACCAGTACATCGGCACGCCAACCGGAATATTTCCCTCGCTGACGCCCTTGAGCGGAATTGGAATCATGCCAAGCGATCCGCCAGCTTCTGGTCAACCTCCTTGACCTCCGGATAGATCCAGTTGCCCTGCTGCACAGCCGCAACACGTCCAATTGCCAAACCTCCGCCGACGGACATTGAATAATCCACTGCGTTGAGCGCCGCCGGGTTGTTGGCGTGCTTGGTGTACTTCACCTGTAAATCAATCAAATCCTTGAGCTGGGAGGCATATTTAAAATCCAGTGTTTTGGACTCATACGCCTGTTTGTTGCTGTCAAACTCCTGTCCAAGAGCAATGTTTCCGGTGTGAAGGCCGGTGACCCATTTCTCCTTGACCGGGAACTCCAGCACGGCTTCCAGTGCCGGGAATTTATCCTTGAGCTCGCCCTTATCAATTTTGCTCTTGAGCTCTCCAAAAGCCTTGTCGATTTCGTCATAGGTCTTGAGTTTCGATGCGTCAATTCCCGCCGCCTCAAAGATATCCTTATTATAAACGAAGCCGTAGCCCTCAATCGCATAGGGCATACCGTAAACCTTGCCATCCTGCGTCACATCGTCGAGCAGGCCCTCGACCACATGTTTCGTCCAGCCTTCGCCGCTTAAATCCTCCAGGTTAGAAATCCAGTCTTTCACATCCTGCGGTCCGCCGACGTTGTAAATCTCAGGCTGATCCGCATTTTGCATCTTCGTGCGGAGGGCTGCGCCATAATCTGAGCCGCCGCCCACGGTTTCTAGGTTAATTTTCACATTTGGGTGCGTTTTCATATAGGTTTCCGTTGCCGCTTTGAGCGCGTCGTTAATCTCCACCTTAAATTGGAAGATATCAACCGTGCCCTTCAGATTCGTATTGACATTGCCGGCCGCATTGCTGTTTCCTGTGTTGCCCTCCGGAGCCTCTTCCCGTTTGCAGGCCGCGAGGGTCGGGACGAGCATCAGGCAGGTCAAAAACACTGCCATCCACTTTTTCATCTTCTTCATGTCAAAAATCCTCCATTTGTCATGATTTTCAGCGTTGAGAAACGCCAACGAACATCCCTATTATGTGGAGACAAAGCGCTATTTAAACAAAATTTTTATAGACCAGCCGCTTTTACGATTGCCGAGCGCATTTCGCGGCAATACTACCCTTGGAAAATACCGACACGCATCATAGACAGGAGGACTGCTCCATGGCAAGCATCACGCTGAAAAATATTGTAAAAACGTATGATAACAAGGTAACGGTCATCCCGGGCTTGGATCTCGAAATCCATGACAAGGAATTCATCATCCTCGTCGGGCCCTCAGGCTGCGGCAAATCCACCACGCTGCGAATGATCGCCGGGCTGGAAGAGATAACAGCGGGGGAGCTTTACATCGGTGAAAAAAAGGTCAACAATGTGGCGCCGAAGGACCGGGACATTGCGATGGTTTTTCAAAACTACGCATTATATCCGCATATGACAGTCTATAAAAATATGGCGTTCGGGCTCATGCTGCGCAAAACGCCGCGCGCTGAAATCGACCGCAAAGTGCATGAGGCCGCCCAAACACTTGGCATTGAGGAATACCTCAACCGCAAGCCGCGCGCCCTCTCCGGCGGCCAGCGGCAGCGTGTTGCACTCGGCCGGGCCATGGTGCGCAATCCCTCTGTTTTTCTGCTTGACGAGCCCCTCTCCAACCTGGATGCAAAGCTGCGCACCCAGATGCGCACAGAAATCATCCGCCTACACAAGCAACTGGAAACCACCTTTGTATATGTCACGCATGATCAGACAGAGGCAATGACGATGGCCGACCGCATCGTCGTCATGAAAGACGGTATCATCCAGCAGGTAGACACCCCGCAGGCGCTTTACCACAGCCCTGAAAATCTTTTTGTGGCGGGCTTTATCGGCTCTCCGCAAATGAATTTCATCAATGCGGACGTTATCCTAGACGGCGAAGCGGTCTTTCTCCACTTCGGCGAATGCCGCATCCGTGTGCCCTCGTCCCTATCCTCACACGCGCACTCCGGGAATATGGGGGCAAACAAATCATTCTCGCCTGCGCCCAGAGGATTTGCACACAGAAGATTCTTTTTTAGGCCTTGCCGCCGCCGATGCAAAATTCATCGCGCATGTGGAGCTGGCCGAAATGATGGGATCAGAAATATATCTTCACCTGGAGGCAGGCGGCCAAAAGCTCACCGCACGCACACCCTCGCGCGCGCAAATTCAGTCCGGCGACGATCTCCAGCTCGCAATTGATACCAATAAGCTTTATCTATTTGATCACGAAAACGAACAGGCAATCCGATAGGGATGAGGAGCTGGCTGAAAGGCTCCTTACAAAGAAAGGATGGTTACCATCATGCATAAAATAACCCTCCGGCTCGATTCCATTGAACGCGTTAAAGCCTTTGTAGAGCTTGTTTCCCGCTATCCATTCGATACAGATCTTGTTTCCGGGCGCTATACGGTAAACGCCAAATCCATCATGGGCATTTTTAGTCTGGATCTTTCGAAGCCTGTCACGCTGGTCATCCACAGCGAGGACTGCGCAGAGGTTTTCGAACAGCTTCGGGGATATCAGCCCTAATCCAAGCGGCGCTATTGAGAACGCATCCCAGAGCGCATTGCATCATGCATGAATATACGCAGAATGAGCGGGACTGTTGCAAAATATTTCATTTTGTAACAGTCCTTTTTTGCCCTCTTTCCGTCTGATCCGCTTGACTTTTTTCCGTGTATCTGCAATAATAGTTTAAAAATGTACCGTTTAATAGTGAACTATAAAGGAGTGTTCCCATATGCGGGATGTCGTTCGCCTCATCCAGACCGGCAAAATGATCAAACACCTCTATGAAAATCGATGCAAAGAGATCAGCAACAAATATCATCTCACCAAAAATGAAATTGATATTCTCTTATTCCTTGCGAACAACCAGCTATGATACCTCGCGGGATATCGTCGAATACCGTGCGCTTTCGAAATCCCATGTCTGCAAATCCGTTGATTCCCTCTTCAGCAGGGGTTATCTCAAGGGTGAGCAAGATCAACGCGACCGCCGCTTAATCCACTTGAAGCTGCAATCCGAGGCCATGCCGGCCGTCCGAGAGGCTCAACAGATGCAGCAGGACTTTTTCAACACGATCTATCGCGGCATTCCAGTAGATGAGCTGGAAACCGTAAAGGCCGCTTTCCGCAAAATGGCCCGCAACATCAGAGAGGATTATCAAAATGGCGGTTAAATTGCTTATCTATCTCATTGCCGGGCTCGGAGCCGGCGTTGGCACCGGTTTGGCAGGCTTTCTGCCGCTGCGGTCATTTCGCCGATGCTGATTACGTTTTTAAACGTGCCTGCTTATGAAGCGGTTGCCATCGCGCTCGCCTCCGATGTGCTCGCCTCGCGATCTCCGCCTATACTTATGGGAAACATAAAAATTTAGATATTAAAAACGGCCTTATTATGCTCTGCTCCGTGTTAATATTCACATTGGTAGGCAGTTATATCGCCTCCCTCGTGCCAAACAGCACAATGGGCGGCTTTTCCGTTTTTATGACGACATTGCTCGGCGTTAAGTTTATTGTGAGGCCCGTTATGACCACAAAGGCGGCGCTTTCCGCCAAAAGCACCGGCCGTAAGGCGGTCGAATCCATTTTTTGCGGCGTGTTGATCGGCTTTATCTGTGGGTTTATCGGCGCTGGCGGCGGCATGATGTTGCTGTTAATTCTCACAAGTGTGCTGGGGTACGAATTAAAAACAGCGGTCGGCACCAGCGTGTTTATCATGACGTTTACCGCGCTCACCGGAGCGCTTTCCCATGTGGCGATCGGCGGCATGCCCGACCCGCTCGCATTGAGCGTTTGCATCGCGGCCACCCTGGCTGGTGCGCGTGTGGCCGCCCTGTTTGCCAACAAGGCGAGCCCCAAAATGCTCAACCGGATTACGGGCATCGTGCTGGTGGTGCTGGGTGCTGCGATGATTGCGGTGAAAGTATTTGGCTAATAGAAGAATTAAAAGGGCTGTTGCAAAATGCTTTGCATTTTGCAACAGCCCTTTTCTAAGTTGTTCCTCGTTTTAAATGCAAATGGTTAGTGGATTACGACGCCCTTCTCTTTTCTCTGCTCAGCAAGCTCTCTGGTGACGCGCGCCTTCTTTTCGCCGACCAGGTCATAGAAAAACAGCGGGATCGTGCACAGCAGAAGGGAAACCGCCGGAATAATTGAAATCAGGCTGAACATGCCTGACCGAACCGTGGCGCTCATGGCAAGCGGATTTGCCGTTACATTGGCGCTGATATCCGCCACATTCAGATTAACAATCATATACATCACAATAATAAAGCTTGTACTGAGAGCGTTTCCGAGCTTATTCACAAAGCTCTGCACCGCTGAGCCCATCCCTGTAAGCCGCGTGCCGGTTTGCCATTCCATATAATCCAGGCAGTCCCCGATCATTGCGCCGAGGCAAACATTAATCGCGCCCAACGGGATGCAAGAAATGACAAAAAACGGAATACACAGCCAGAAGCGCTCATATCCCAAAAACCAGATTACCATGCTGGAGGCCGCTCCCACAAGAGAGGTAGAAATAATCAGCTGCTTATAGTTGAATTTTTTAAACAACGCCGGCATCAGCAGCATCGCCCCAAACATGCCCACCGCGCTTGCCACCTGGAAAACGGTGGAAACCAGGCTGATGTTGCCCTGAAGGGCAGCTTCCTTCTCCGCGCCAACCAAGCCGGTTAAATCCTTGCCGATATAGAAGCTGTAGCGCGCCACATGAACCGCGCCTGCCTGATACATATACCGGCCGAGGATAAAATGCCCATGATCGCGGTCAGCATCAACGGTTTACAGCCGAGGATAAGCTGGAGGGCAGTTTTCTCCCCTTTCTTCCGCTTTGGCGGGTTGGGGAGCACAATATGCTCCTTAGCTTTAAAATAAACGCGCGCAAACAAAATGTTGCCGAGGATGGCGCAAATGAGCGCAATCGTCATATATTTCGTCTTTTCAAGCTCCGTGCCGCTGAGGTTGAATTTTGGCAAGATAAACCGAGGGCCATAAAAAATACGATTGGCACAGCCGAGCCTACGCCATTCGCCGTTTTGCCCTTGCTGATGATCTCGCCGCGCTCCGCAGGATCCGGCGTCATCACATTTGGCAGACTCCAAAACGGCACGTCGGATGCGGTGTAGATCATGCCCCAGGCAACATAGGTGACCGCCGCATATACCATCAACTGTGTTCCAGACAGCTTGGGCGCATAAAACAGAAGGATCGTCAGAATGGCTATCGGTATTGGAGTATACAGTAGATAGGGGCGCATTTTTCCACGCTTTGGTTTCGCACGGTCGGCAATATAGCCCATGATCGGGTCGTTGACCGCATCCCAAACGCGTGCAAGCAGCATCAGCAGGAGCACAAAAACCGGCGCGAGCTTGAGCACATTCATATAAAAATCGGATATATAGGAGCTCATAATCGCATAAACCATGCCCTGGCCGAGCGCGCCCACCGCATAAGCCATCCATTCTTTTTTGGGTACATATCGTTCCATCAGGTCGCTTCTCCTCTCTTATTCCGGAATATAACGGGGGACTTCGAGCACTGCATCATTGTCAGGGAAACCTGCATCGTGTAAAACCCCTTCCAGCACATAGTTAAAATCCACATCCGGTTTCAGCCTGTGCAGCAACGGGGAAATCCTGCCATAAAGCGCCATAAAGGAATCATGCTCCGGCGTGCCGGGCGCATAAGGTTCATCACCGCCATAGAGGTTTCGGATCACCGCGATGAGGAAATCGCACAGCCTTACAGAATCCATTTCTTTTGCAATTTTGGATTTACAGCCCAGCATCCGCCCCGCCTTCTCAAAGGTCAGCCGGCTGAGAAACTTCCCCAATGCATGGAGCGGTACGCGCAGTTTTTCGGCTGTTTCTCGCGGTAGACTGAAGCTTGGGAGATTTCACAGAACCGATCGTAATCGTTTGCGAGCGAATCAAAAATATCGCGCAGCATAAATTCAAAATGGTCGCGGCTATATGTGAGATAGGCCTTTCCACCCATATCGAGGCCGGATTCTCGATGTGCTGCGTCTCGATTTTCATCAATTGCCCGTCCAGCGTCATTTTGCGGATGGGGCTCGGGTAACCGATCAGGCTCGCCGTGTTAATTTCAAATAGGAGGTTCCCCCGCGGGCTTTCATAGAAGCTGATATTCTGCATATGCGTATGCCCCGTGAACAGGAAACGCACGCCGAAATCCGCAAGCAGCTGCGCAACGGTTTCCCCATTTGCGAGCATTTCTCCGGGGGAAAAGACCGGATAGATCGGGCTTGGCGGCAGCAGATGATGCCCCATTGCGAGCAGCACGTCTCCGCTCTCTCGGCCGAGGCGCAGCTGCTCTTGCAGCCATATCATCTGCGCGTTGCTATAGCCATAAAAGTTGTTTTCAAAGCCGTTTCCATCATCGTTGAGCACAAAGAGCCGATAGCCCTCTGCAATGCGCGATACATAGGAAAAGCTCGCCTCATGGACGGATAGCGCATCCCTCGGCCCAAAATCCCAGTAAAGCTCCAGCAGCTCAGGCTTTGACAGGCCGTCGGTGATATATTCGCCTCTTTCTGCGGAATAGCCCTTTGGCTCCGGGTGGATATCGTGTGTTGCGGTGAGCACAAAACCCGTTTTCCGCTGCCGCTAAGCGGTCGAGCTTCTTTTCAGCTCCAGATGCCCTGCCTTTTCCCCATCACAAACAAGATCTCCGCTAATCAGGACGATTTCCGTCTCCCGGTCTGCGATCAGCTTTTCAAATGCGCAGTCGATGATCGCCTCGCTCTCCGCCACGCATTTCTGATCGTATTTTGCTCTGCGCTCCCACTCCGGGCCGCATGCGCCGAGCGATTGTGCGGCGTAGAAATGCAAATCCGTAATTTGATAAAACGTTAGAATCCTTTTCACACCCTTTCCATGTCATATCCGCCAGACGAACCGTGAATGGAGGGCATCACCCCCTGGCGCCGACGGTGAGTTTGTTCTATAATACCATAAATTTTATGAAAAACAAATCATATTTATTAAATTAATCAAATTTTAAAACTCGAGCCATCGCCTGATAAAAAAGGCGATGGCTCGAGTTTGTTTTACGTCCATCCGTGATGCAAAACGGATTATTTTTCATATTCCCCATCCCTAAAACAGCCCTGATCCTCTTCTTCCGGCTGTTCTATCCGGCCTGCACGGCGCTGCTTCAGCTCCCGCAGCATCGTCTCCCTTTCACCTACCAAATCATAGGTAAAAAACGGAATCGCACTCAAAAGGTAAACAACCGCAGGAATCAGCGTATAGATCGTAAAAATCCGTCTCTGCACCACCTCTGTCTGCTGCACACGAGCATTGCCCTCCTGCGTTACATAGCCGATGGCTGAAAGCAAACATGCGCTGATGGATTGGATGACGGTGTTACCAATTTTTTGCGTTGTAATTTTCATCGAAAAGCCAACTCCCTCGTTGCGCTTTCCCGTGCGCCATTCCGAGTAATCCGTCGCCTCGGCCATCATCTCGTTGAGGATAATATTACAAGGCGAACTAATCAGGCCAAAGAGGAATTGGCCAACCATGATCGCGGGCACAACCACAATCGGGCGAGTATAATATTTGATGCCAATCAAATAAATAAACAACCAAATCGCCCCGAAGCCGCACTGGCACAAGAGCATGAACTGCCGGTTGTTGAACCTTTTTTTGATAACCGGCAGGAGCGCATAGGAAAACAGCCACGTAATCGCAGCAGGAATCTGCGAGAGAACGGATAGCTCGCAGACCCCAGCACATCGATGAAATAATAATTCATGAAGGCATATCCAATCCCGCTCAGCGAAAGGATCAAGCCGGATAGCACAATTGACCGCAGAGCAGAGTTATGGAGCAACTCCGCCGCACTTTCGCGGAGGCCAGGGCGGTTTGAGGATTGCTCGACACGTTCCTTCACAAAGAATCCTGCCAAAGAAAACAGGCCGATTCCCACAACGCCGCCGATCATCCCAAACAGAAAAAATACATTCGACATGCTGAGCCTGGAGCCAGGCGACGCCGCATAATCCATCAGAAACGGAACCAGGAGATAGGGAAATGCGGAGCAGACGTTGATCGCTACGTTCATGGAGGTCATCACGCGCCGCCTGTCCCCCGGATGCGGCGAGATCGCCGCAGACAGCCCCCAATAGGATACATCCGTAATCGTGTAGCACAGTTCCCATAAGAAATAGGATACAAACATAAAAATCACTTTTGACGGCGCGTCGGAGAGGCCTCGCGGAGCAATAGCGGCCCGGAAAACAGCAGCACCGTACATGCTGCCAGAGGCAGAGAAAGCGTGCGGAGATAGGGCACCATCTTCCCCCATTTTGTCCGCGTACGGTCGATTAGAAAGCCCGCCAGCGGATTGTTGACAATATCCCAAATCCCCTCTAAAAGCAGCATGATGCTCACGATTTGGGGATGGATGCCAAAAACGTTGATGTAGTAATACATCAGATACCCGGTCACCAGCGCATAGCAAAAGTTCTGCCCACCACCCGCGAGGCTATAGGCGGCAATCTCCCCTTTGCCCACAAGCCGCTTCTCCTCATGCAGTTCCTGCTTCATAAAAAATGCATCTCCCTCCCTGCTTTTGCATTTATCATAGCAGATAGAAAGATACATGTCAAATATAATTTAATGGTTAACTAATATTATTTTAAATCAAACAGCTTGACAAACACTGCCCGCATTTTTTCGAGCTTTTCCGGAACGAGGCTGAAGTAGATACGTTTTTGATTCTCCCGATCCGTTGTCATGGCGGCCAGGCCATTTTGCAGAAGGATATCCGTGTGGTGCATGATCGTCGCGGGGGTCAGCCCAAGCGCCTGCGCCAGCTCCCGATTATAACAAGGGCGTTGTTTGAGCAGCAGCAGAATTTCCATGCGGGTAGGGTCGCTCATCGCCTTGCATGCGCCCGTTAAAAATAGCTTTTCATCATTCCTTATTTCCTCTGGACGCTCATCAACGTTAAACATGCCATAATAATATGCGTCGTCAATGAAAAAGGAGGTTGTGTAAAGGCTCAGCTGTGGATAGATGTGCCGAATCTTCGCCCCACGCTCTACAATGCCCTTTGAAAAAAACTCCTCTGCTGAGCTCCAGCTCGAGGCGATAAAGGCTTGCGCCTCTTCCCGCACCAGCGACCACGCATCCTCCATGACAGGCACGTTTTCCCGGATCAGGCGGGCGAGCGCGGTCAGATACAGCGACGGCCGCTCCGCCACAGCGCGCAGCTCGTCCCCACTCATCCCCGCCTCTATATAAGCGTTGAAATCGCTACTCTCGCATTGGCTGATGCGCTCCAAGTAGCCTCCGCTGTTGTAAATAAAAAGATAGCTTTCCTCAAGCAGCCTTCTCAACGCCTCCTCTGAGCGTTCCTCCGCATCAAACGGCAGGTTTTTATCCATTAAAAACGGCAGTATCATAATCAGATAATCGTTTACACACATATCACGGAAAAAGAAGTTAAAATATTCATCATGCACGGCCTTCTCCCGGAATGCCGCCACATATTTCCGATGCAGGCCCTCATGCTCCCGATAGAAGGCGAGCGCATCCCCAGCCTCGCTATCAATTGCCCCCAGCAGGCGAATCATGATCTCCAGGTTTTCTGAAAGATAGAGCAGAGCAAGCGTTTCGCAGATCGGCTCTGGCCTTTGGTGGATAATCGGATTCATAGCGGCACATCCTTTCGACAGTCTCGTTTCATTATAAATGAAATTTCCCAGATGAGCAAGCATGGCCGGCCGGAAAGAAGGGATAACAATAAATAAGGTTTTTATTTTACCGCAAGATGGTATATACTATTCTTAAGCTTCAGAAAGAGGTGGCTCCATGGGTGAAAAAACAACAAAAAGGTAAAACGCGCGCACATCCCCTACACCAACCGGGAGCTGAGCTGCTCGCCTTTAATGAGCGTGTGCTGGAGGAAGCGTATGAAAAGGAGAATCCGCTGCTTGAACGCCTGAAATTCCTTTCCATTACCGCTTCTAACCTCGACGAATTTTTCATGGTGCGTGTTGCAGGCCTGCGCGAGCAGGCGCGCATGGGCGTGAAAAAGCCGTATCCCATTGGTCAATCCCCGGCCGCGCAACTGCGTCAAATCAGCGAGCAGGCGCACTTTCTTTGCCAAAAGCAATATAATTGCCTACGCCATTCGCTGCTCCCCATGCTACGCAAGCAGGATATCCTGCTCGTGCATTTCAACGAGCTGGATGCAAAACAAAAAAACAGATCGCGCGGTATTTCGAACACACGATTTTCCCGGTTCTCACTCCGCTTGCCGTCGATCAGAGTCGCCCTTTTCCGCTGCTTGCAAACCGCTCGTTGAATCTGGCGGTACGGCTAAAAAAGGGGAAAGAAACGCATTTTGCCGTCGTCCAGGTTCCATCGATCCTTCCTCGATTCATTGCGGTTCCAAACGAAAAAAAGCAATCTTTCATCCTTCTGGAGGAGGTTATCATCGCCTACCTTCCGAAACTCCTTGAAACGCATGAGGTCAAGGCCGTATCCTTGTTCCGCATTACGCGCAATGCCGATCTGAGCATCGATGAGGAGGCAGAGGACCTGCTGCAAGAAATTCAGAAATCCATCAAAAAGCGCAAACGCGGCCGCCCGGTGCGGCTGGAAATCCATACCAAATGCGATGAAGAAACGCGCCGCTTTTTAATTGGTGCGCTCGATGTGCGGGAGGCGGACGTCTACCCCTGCGCGGGGCCGCTCGATCTAACGGCATGGTCAAAGCTTGCATCCATGGTCAAAGGCCATGCCGCCTTGCGCCTTGCGCCGGTTATGCCCGCTTTTCCCGCTGATTTCTTCGGCTGTGAAGAGGATCTCTTTGCCGCGATCCGTGCGCGTGATCGATTCGTTCACCATCCCTATGAAAGCTTCGGCTGTGTGATCAAATTTTTGGCCGATGCTGCCGAGGACCCTAACGTGTTGGCGATCAAGCAAACGCTTTACCGCGTGAGCGGCAACTCACCCATTGTGCGGGCATTGATGCGCGCGGCGGAAAACGGCAAGCAAGTTACCGTTTGGTCGAGCTTAAGGCTCGCTTTGACGAAGAGAACAATATCAACTGGGCCAAAAAGCTGGAGCAGGCGGGCTGCCACGTCATCTACGGCCTTGCAGGCCTTAAAACGCACTGCAAAATCCTGCTCATTGTCCGCCAAGATAAAGACGGGATCCGCCGATACCTCCACCTAGCACTGGTAACTATAATGACAGCACCGCAAAGCTCTATACGGATATGGGCTATTTACCTGCCGTGAGGAATATGGAGCTGATGCCTCCCTGCTCTTTAACCTGCTGACCGGTTACTCCCTCCGCCGCAATACCAAAAATTCATCACCGCGCCGGACGACCTGCGCCCCTTTTTCTATGAACGTATCGAAAAAGAAACGCAGAATGCACTTGATGGCAAGCCCTCCGGCATCCTAATCAAGGTGAATTCCTTGCTCGATTATGAGATCATTGAGAGGCTGTACAAAGCATCCCAGGCAGGCGTGGAAATCCACCTGATTGTGCGTGGCATCTGCTCCTTGGTGCCAGGTGTGGAAGGCGTCAGCGAGCATATATCCGTGCGCTCCATTGTCGGCCGGTTTCTCGAGCATAGCCGCATCTTCCGCTTTGAAAACGGCGGCGATCCGCTGCTCTATCTCGCAGCGCGGATCTGATGCCCCGCAACCTTGACCGCCGCGTGGAGCTTCTGTTTCCCGTGGAGGAGGCAAAAATCCGGATGCGCCTCGAAGCAGTGCTTGCGATGCAGCTGGAGGATACTGTCAATTCCCGCATCCAAGGGCCGGATGCACTCTACCGGATGGCGCCACGCCGTGGGAAGCATCCGATGGACTCTCAGTCAGCTTTTTTAAAGCTTCCCAGGAGCGGGAACAAGCCTATCTGGCGGAACAATCGGAAAACACGCGCTTTCTCCCTTGCTTGAAGGCGGACGGGGAAAGCGCCCCATCAAAGCAGTAGAAAGGAAGCGGAACTGATGAAACGAATTGGCATGCTCACGAGCGGCGGCGACTGCCAGGGCCTCAACCCTGCCCTGCGCGGCCTTGCAAAGCACTCTACCATGAATTTGACGGGCGACGTGGAG
>ENA-OQEN01000657-OQEN01000657.1-human-gut-metagenome-genome-assembly--contig:-NODE-657-length-14758-cov-1.525665_pt1 | contig 14758 bp, 21 predicted proteins | sample MGYA00242791_ERZ504627 | MGnify/ENA primary metagenome ERZ504627 (study PRJEB26092, sample SAMD00036316) | human gut metagenome | host: Homo sapiens | study: EMG produced TPA metagenomics assembly of... | reverse complement strand
TGCCTTCTCTTGTCCCTTCGGGACAATTCACCTTGTGCCGCCAAATCCGATGAAAGCCTAAAAGGGCTGCGATCTTCTATTCGTCAGAGGTTTCTCGACAAGCTACGGCGTGCGTTGCATTGCGCCGCACGCTTTCTATGCCGTTTTTACAGCTAGCCTTGGCTTATAGCTTCTGATACGGCGATGATCTCTCCATTGCGCGCCTTGAGCCGGAAGCGGAACTCCCCCGCCTTATCCAAATATATCTCAAACTTAGGATGCTTTTGCTCCAAATATCCTTCCACCGTTTGATCCTCCAGGGCGGCGTCCGGCGCGTTTTTGTGTACGCTTTCCAACCCCTCCAGGCAAGAAGCTTTCCCCGCGTAAGTTTGGCTGGTGGCAATGATCTCCCCATTCCCCGCCACCAGGTTAAACCGGTATCCGCTCTTGGCTTGCTTGACGACGAATTTTCCCATGGAGCCCTCCTTGTTGCCCAACGGCAATTTGATTTGTATTTTCCCTTCCATTTTAAGGCATTTCCCCCCGCTATGCAAGGGAGGCCGCCTTTTCGGGAAGCCTCGCCCCCCTTCCCTTCCAAGCAAAAAAGCGGCATAAAGCCGCTTTTTTCTTCCTAACGCAATTGCCTACAGGCCCTGTTCCCGCCTGGCCCGTTCCCGCTCCGCCCGGCGCTGGGCAGCCCGACGCCTGCGGCGGGCATTCTCCACGCTGCGGGAAATGATGAGGATGATCACCAATAGCAGCAGGAAGCCGCCTGCCCCGCAAAGGGCGTAAAACTGCCAGGTTTCCAGGGTTACCCCTTGCGGCTCCTGGGGCGCGGGCGTGACCTCCGGCACCGCCGGGGCTGGCGTGGCCACCGGCGCTAAAGTTGGCTGCACGGGCCGGGCCGGCATCACCGCGTAGCGTTGCAGGGATTCATCCAGGGGATTATATACGTAATAGCCCACCTCCCATCCGGGTTCCGGGCATACAGCAGATAGATATCCCCTTGGGCATCCTGGGCCTTCCAGGCCTTGTATTCCCGCTCGTCGATGGTGATGGTGGTCTCTTCAAACCCCTCCGGCAAAGGCACGCTGCCGTCCGGCTCCAGGATGATATAGGACTTGGATACCGAGGAAATGGTCATATAGGGATAAAGCAGATCCTGGGCCGCGTTGTAAATATAATAGCCCCCCTGGTCCCCCGTCTGGTTGGACAGGTATAGCAAGGTAGGGGCGTCGCTGTCCGGCACCTGTACCGCCGCCACCGTTTCCTCGTGATATTCCAGGGTGGTCTCGCTATAATTGGAAGGAATGGTGACGTTTTCCAGGTTCTTCCAGATGTACATGGCCTCGGAAGCCCCCTGGACATTCTGGGCCGGCACCCCTTCCTTGGCATAGTCCAGGGGCTCGGGGGTGGGGGTGGGCGCAGGAGCGCTCACCCCAATGGATACGCTGGCTTGGGCGCCTTCCTGTTCTTCCCCGTCATAATCCAATACCTTCTCGATCTTTGCCTCCACGTTGGCGGTCCCTTCCCCGGCCGCAGTGAATACGATCCGGGCCTTAAGGGTATCGGTACCCCCCTGCTCCACGGAGACCAGGTTCAAAAACCCATCGGAAGCGCCGCCTTCCCCTTCGGTAAAGGTCAAGACCGCCGGGTCATAGGTAAAGGAACCTTCCGCAATGGACATATCCTCCCCCTGTACGGTGATCACCACCTCCACCGTGTCCCCAGCCTGGACGCTGGTCTTATCCGCCACCGCTTCCACGGTGGTGGCAAACGCCGTCGCCGGCAGCATCAGCAGCGCAAGGGCTAGGCCCATTGCCAGCTTCTTTTTATTCATAATCCAACCCCTCATGCTCGTTTAGTCCTCTTGGGATATTTTCGCGTCGCCGTTCACATATTGGATCAGCCGGAACAGGTCCTGCAGATCCACTTCCCCGTCATGGTTCACGTCCGCCGCCCGCAGGCGGGGGCCGGTCAACAGGCTGGCCCGGATCAGGTGGTTTTGCAACGACGTTACGTCCTCCGCCGTGATCGCCCCATCCCCGTTCAGATCCCCGAACAGGACGATGGGTAGGTCGAAGAAGGCGGTGCCGTCCTCATAGATGGTGCGCACATAATAGCCGGTGCACACCTTTCCCTCCGCCTGCCGGCCCTTGCCGGTGACCACCTGTAGCTCCCCTTTGGAGGAAAGGTTCTGGAGGAGGCTGTCCACTTCCGTGTCCAGCTTAATGCCGCTGACACCCCAAGATTTAACGGTATAGTCCTCTGAGGACAGCTTGGGCGCCGTTTCATAAGAACCTACGGTGTGCAACGTGGTATCCGTATAATAGAAGGCCAGGATCTCCTGGTAGCTTTCCCGCCCGGGCCCGGCCTCGTGGCCTCCGGCTCCGGACTGGAAGAGCCTACCCCATGGCCATACCGTCGCTCGGTGATATACCAGCCGGGATATGTGGTATCCCCGCCATGTAGACGCCTCGCTCCGCGCCCCGCAGCCGCAGCCGGGTCTTGCTGGCGTTGAGCCGGCCCAGGGTGTTTTCAAAGCTGCCGTAGCGCAGGCTTTCCAGCTCCAGCTTCACGGTGAGCTGGCCGGTGGTTTCCGCCTCGCCCTCCCCCAGGCCCCGCACCAGCAGGGTCACCGCCACGGTCTGATAGCTGCGGCTGGGCGGGTCGTATTGGGGGTCCTGGGGCTCCACCGACACCGTGGCCACCAGCTCCACCTCCTGGCCTGCAGCCTCATAGGCCGCCTGCTCCAGGGCAAGCAGCACAAAGGGGTCCATCAAGGCCATGGTCGCGGGCGTATAGGTCTCCGGGATGAAGCTCTTCTCCTCCAGGCTGGAAGCATTGGCCAAATCAAAGGGATCGTCCTGGTTAATATAATAAGGTAGATCGTTTTCCCATACGTTGCCGGTGCGCTCCGTCTGGCCCCCGTTGGAGGCGGAATAATAGGTTTCTACGATATCCCCGTCATAGGTGAGCACCTGGCCCTTGGTGGCGTCCACCGCCGCGATGGCCCGGGTATTCTTGCTGGCATAGCCCGGTAAACCTGGTCGCTGGAGGTGTCCCCCAGGTCATAGGCCCGGCTGCTATAGCTGGAACACTTGGCCACCGCATAGCCCCGGGCGCAGATGGCCTGGGCCTTCAAGGCTTCGATGGGGAAGCTATTGCTCATCTCATGGGGCACCACCCCATATAGGTACTGCTCCAGGGGCAAGGTGTTGATGGCCCGCACATAGCCTTCGTATACGTCGAAGGTCAGGTTCCCCAAATAGGTGCAGGTGCCGTGGGCGTCATTATACAGCCGGATATAGTCGGTACGTTCGCCATAATTACCGCTTAAAAAGGTGAGGGACGGCTGGGTCACGGTTTCCCCGTCCAATTGGATGGAGATCTGCCACCTACCACCGTCACCGTTAATTCATCGTTGCCAACGGTAAGCTCCGGCGCCTCTTGTAGGGTAAACTCCCCCACCGGGGTAAAAGAAAACGACGTCTCCTCCCCCAGGGATAGCCGCACCCGTACGTCCGAAGTAAATACCGCACCCTGGACCGCCAGCCCAGGGCATAGGACGGCCAGCGCCAGGCACAGCGCCAGGATGCGCTTGGGTCTATTCATGGTCCACCTCCGTTTCAGCCCCGGAATCGGGGCAAATTCGACATGCTGTTCCATTTTCCTTTATGATACCTTTTTCTCTGTGCCCGGTCAATGGCAGTTCCAGCGAATTCCTCTTCCTATTGGCCCATATCCCATGAACATTTCGTAAATTTCTCCGTTCTCCGCCCCGGTTTCTAGTAAATCGGAAACCGCCTATGCTGGAAACGGAAATAGGCGTATAAACCGGCAGACTGTCAAATTCACAGCCGGGCGCGTGAAGTAATGGAACCGTTCGCCTCGCCGCCCCCGCAAAGGCCGTCGCCCTTGCCGCCGCATAGACGCCCCCACGTAAAACGCGGCGGATATCCATATCCGCCGCGTTAATCCATCCCAAGCAAGTCTTCCACGCGCACCCGCAAAACCTTTGCCAAATAGAGCAGCTCATAATCCGCCACCACCCGCTCCCCGGTCTCGATGCGGCTGATGGCCTTTTGGTTGATCGACAAGCCTTCCAATTGCAGCCAGGCCGCCAGCTGCTCCTGGGAGAGCTTCTTTCCCTCCCGGATGCGGCGCACGTTTTCCCCGGATGCGTTACACCTTCCTTGGTATTTGTATATTTTCGTAACACATCACCTCCCTTCTTACCAATCTTTGGAATAAATTCATGTTGATTTTAGCGTATCCCTATGCTATTCTTATCCCAAAGATGACTAAACTATAACTTTATTTTTTGTAACCCCTTTCATTATCGATTTTCAGGAGGCTGATTATGGCAAAAAGAATCGCTAGCACCTTATTGACAATTATTATGTTTCTATTCTCATTTTCTTCTATTGCTTTTGCCTTACCCGCCAATGTTGCCGACAAAACCATCGTTGTGGATTTTGCTAAAGACGGGCCAGATGGCATCCAGACAGCCATTGATTCCATTTTGACGAAACCGGATAAGGGCGGCTGGACCATTGTTGTAAGGGGCGGAACCTACAATCGCTTTACCGTACCTTCTGCGCTTACGGATTTAACAATCCAGGCAGCGGAGAACGCACAGGTTATCATTCATACCCTGCGGCAGGAGGAGCCTCCCGTTTCCCGCAACGATGGAGGTGGAATCAATATCTTTGCCAAAGGGACCACCCTAAAAGGCTTGACGGTTCAAGCAGGAAAGAATACCCAAGGGCTATGGTATGCTGCCGCTATCAACACCCACCATGAGGATTCGGGAGGCGCAAATATCTCCTTGGCCGTGGAAAACTGTACCATTTCAGGCAGCGGCGTGGGATTTGGCATTATGCAGGATTGTCCCGCATTTTCGTTAAAAGGCTGTACGATTTCCGGCTTTGCGGAAGGCCTTTCCTTCTATGGCGATAATTGGGCTGTGCCGAAACAAGGCATTCCTATTATTGACAACCAATTTCACAATTGCGGCTTTGCATCCATGGTTACTTTGGCGGTTCTACCGAGAATCCTGGGACGATCACCTTTGCGGACAATATCATAACGGGGACCAAAGCCTTACGCAGCAAGGTCGTGATCCAGGATAATAGCTCCAATAACAGCTCCATGCAGGTGCGTATTCAAAACAATAAGCTGGAGCACGGGCTGATTGGCCTGGTCATGCTGGACGGGGAGGATGAAATTGTTGTGGACGTATTGGCGAACAACACTTTTGGCGAAAACAGCTTTTACGTGGAAGCCATTTATCCTGGCACCATCGATCTGTTTACAACCTACCAATCTCCCCCAGGAAGCACAGGCCGCTGGGAGTCCTATCTAACCGCCGGCGATCATATCTCCTCAGAGCAGCTAGCGTATATTGAAAGCGTCATCGCCGAGGCGAACGCCAGCGGCAGCACAAGGCTATCTATACAGGCATTGACGCTGAGCATTTGGTGGAAACCTTTACCCGTTTCAAAGACGGGATCTATTGGGTTAGCGAACCCCCTCCCTCTATTCCCACGCCCGCGCCTAATCCTGCCCCAGGGGAAAACCTGCCTTCCCCCAGCACCGGCAGCCTGACGGTGACAAAAACCATGGCCGATGGGAATCGATCCAGGCAGTTCACCTTTGTGGTGACCTGAATCGGGCGCTCAACGGCGTATATGGCGGTATGCGCTTTGAAAACGGCGTAGCCACCTTTACCCTGGGCCACGGCCAATCCGTCCGGGCCTCCGGCCTGCCGGTGGGCACGACCTACACCGTAGAGGAAATCGGGAACGCTGGATACCAGGCCATCGCCACCGGCAACGCGGGTTCCATCACCTGGTCGGGGGCAACCGCCAGCTTCCAGAACATCCCCCTATCCATTCCTTCCACAGGCGATATGCCTCGGGCGATCCTGGGAGCTACGCTCATTGCTTTGTCCCTTTTGGCTTAGCCGTGTATCATAGCCGGAAATCCTTCATCGGGTAACCGCATCCGCTTTCCTAGGGCCTGGGCAGCGCGTCCCAGGCCCTTTTTCTCCGGCCCGGCCTTCCTTTCCTTATATAGCCATTTTTCGGATGGATATGGGTGGCCTTTGCTTTATCAAATATTTAAAAATCTTTCGTTTTTTTTATTTTCTTCCTCATTATCCTTAGAGAATACCCTCCGTAGGACTTTATTTTTGCAGGCTATACTGGCTGCACCAACGGACCCATGCTTTCGCAAGAAAGGCTTCCGTTACGATCTTGTTACATTTAAGGAGGGTTTTCCATGAAAAAACGGCTTGTTCCCATATTGCTTTCCCTTGTCATGGTCCTGATGCTTTTGCCAAGCCTGGCGCTGGCGGCGGACGGCGAGGGAGCGTCCTCCCTGCTTCCCGCGGCTCCCACAACGGATAAGCTGCCGGAGATTTTAAGCGGTCCCGTGGTGCAGGTCTCCTGTTTCAACGGTAGCCATGCCCATGCGCCGGCTTCCTATCCCCTCAAGCCCGGCAGCTATACCGTCGGCAAAGTTGCCGGCGATGCGGTAGAGGGCTATACTTGCCCGGTGGTTATCCAGGCGAGCGCTTACATCGCGGCTATAATGACGAAACTTCCTCCAAGCATAGCCTGTCCCCCCAAGCCTCGGCCGCGCAAACCGTGGCCCTAACCTGGGACGGCGCCGCAAAGCAATGGAAAGCGCCTGGGGATAAGCTACCCCTGGTCTTTCCCCTGGCCGGTGAAGGCGGGCAGCCTGCCACGCCCCGCACGCCGTCCCCCCCAGCGCCCCCACCGACAGCCAGCTCCCGGGCATTCTGGGGGAAAGCGTGGTGAAGGTGGCCTGCGCCAATCCCAAGGCCGCCCACGGGGACAAGACCTATGCCCTGCTCCCCGGCAGCTATACCATCGGCACCGTTGCCGGGGATGCGACCGCAGGCTATACCTGCCCCGTGACCATTCACAGCGCCCCCTATGTGGCCGCCTATAATGCAGTGGCAGGCGCCGCCCACACCCTGCAGCCCGACGGGCAGGCCGCCAAGTCCATTACCCTTTCCTGGGACGGGGCCAGCCAGGCCTGGGCCTGCGGGACGGCGGGCTTCCCATCTCCTTCCCTGTCCTTTGCAAAGACGCGGCAGTACCCCCCAAGCCCCCGCCGTTGACCAGCTTCCAGGCATCCTGGGGTCCATGGTGAAGGTAGCCTGCGCCAATTCCCGTGGCTTCCATGGGGACAAGACCTATGCCCTGCTCCCCGGCAGCTATACCATCGGCAACGTTGCGGGGATGGGGTAAAAGGCTATACCTGTCCCGTGACCATCCACAATGCCGCCCCCTATGTGGCCGCCTACAATACGGACATAGGCGCCGTCCATGCCCTTCAGACTGATGGGCAAACCCCCAAGGCCATCACCCTGACCTGGGATGGGAAGGCTTGGCAGAAGCCTATAACCGGCCTGCCTATAACCCTTACCGTGTCCTGCCAAAAACAACCGGTCTCCCCCCTGCCTACGGCCCCCACCAAGCTGAAACGCTTCAGCTCCTTGCGCCGCCAGGGTACAGGTCAACTGCTCTGCCGGCCGCCATGGGACCCGCGCCTATGTCCTGCGGGAGGATTCCATCCAGCTTAGCAGCGTGTACGAGGTAAACAACCAGCCCCGGGTGAACGTTACCCTTTCCGGCAACCCCTATGTGCAGGCCTATAGCGGGATATGGGCAAACCCCATACCCTTTCCTACCCCACCGCCTATACCATCACCCTGGTTTATCAGGATGGCTGGCGTCTACAAGAAGCCCTTGCCTCGGCCAAACCTACGCCTTCAACGCCGCCTGCAACCAGGGGAATGTGGGCGGCGGCTGGTACCCCCGCATCAGCGGCGGCCGCAACCCCGGAGGCAATGCGCCCATTACCCAGCCGGGAACCGTCGCCAGCTTCCCCAATCCCGCCCTGTCCATCCCCCGTACCGGCGATGCGCCCCAGATGGGCCTGGGGGCCGGTCTAGCGGTTCTGGCGCTATTGGGCTTGGCAATGTATTTCGGCCGTAGAGCCTCCGCGGACTAGCCGTCCCCAGCGTCTTTCCCCGGGCCGGGGGCAACGCGCCCCCGGCCCGTTTTTTGTAAGAAAACCGGCTGTAGCTTGCTCCCTTTTGTTTTGGCGGGTATAATAGAAACATACGCACCCCCATATCCAAGGATATGAGGGCATACTTGCGTGGAAGGAAGGTTGCGTTATGTTTATCATCGTGGGGCTGGGAAACCCCGGCCGGGAATATGCCGGCACCCGGCACAATGCAGGCTATATGGCGCTGGACATACTGGCGGACCGGTTTGGCATAGAGATAAAGCGGCACAATTTTCAGGCCGTATTCGGGGAAGGGTTTGCGGCGGGGCAAAAGGTGGCCCTGGTCAAGCCCCTCACCTTCATGAACGAGAGCGGAAGGGCTGTGCGGGATATCATGAACTGGTACAAGTGCCAGCACGATCAGCTGCTCTTGATCTACGACGACATCGATATCCCCCTGGGGGATATCCGCATCCGGGCAGGCGGCAGCGCCGGCACCCACAACGGAATGCGCAGCGTGATCTATCAGCTCCAATACGATGATTTCCCCCGGGTGCGGGTGGGCATCGGCCAGGCCCAGGGCCAGCGGGGATTGGTGGCCCATGTGCTGGGGACGCCCCAGGGCGAGGAGCTGGAAGCCCTGCGCCATGGGCTGGCCCAGGCCGCCGACGCTGCGGAGCTGATTCTAAACGGCCAGCTTTTACAGGCCCAAGCCCAGTTTAACAAGCGGCCCAAGAAAGAAAAGCCCCCCAAGCAGACCCCCCCGAGGGGGAAAGCCTGGGCGATCCGGAGGTGCTGTAGGAACCATGGAGCAACAGCCACATCCCCTGCTGGGGGTCCTTTCCCAACATCCGGAATATCAGCGGCTCTGTGAGGCCCTCGCAAAAGGCGAGGGCCCTTGCGGCGTATTCGGCCTGGCGGAGGGGAACCGGGGCCACATGGCCGCCGCCCTGGCCAGCGCTTTGGGCCGGCCTCTTTTGGTGGTCACCGCCAACGAGAGCGCCGCGGAAAAGCGCAGCGAGGAGATCGGCCGCTTTTTGCCCTGCCAGCACTTTCCGGCCCGGGACATTCCCCTTACCGGCGCCTTTACCAGCTCCGAGGGCTTGGAGGCCCGCCGGGTGGCCGCCCTATGCCGCCTGGCCGCCGGCCAGGGCCGGGGCGCGGTGCTTTGCGCCTCCATGGAGGCGTTGATGCAGCGGCTTGCGCCTCCGGCGGTCTTTTCTACAGCTGAGCCGCCAGGTATGCGCCGGGGACGTGATAGAGCCCCGCTCCCTCCTGGCCTCCCTGGTGGAGGCGGGCTATGTGCGGGGCGAGGTCTGCGAAAGCCCCGGCCAGGTCTGCCTCCGGGGCGGGTATCTGGACGTATATCCCATCGTGGCGGAATACCCGGTGCGCATCGAGTTCTTCGACGACGAGGTGGATACCCTGCGCACCTACGACCCCCTGACCCAGCGATCCCTGGAAAACATTACCTCCGTGTTCCTGCCCCCGGCCTGCGAAATGCCCCTCACCCCCCAGGCGCGAAGCGCGGCCTGCAAGGCCCTGGCGGGCCGCCCGGGCCTGGAGGAAACCCTGGAAGCCCTACAGGCCGGCGGCACCCCGGAGGGGGCCCTCCGGCTCATGCCCCTGTTCTATCCCCAGGCCTATTCCCTGCTGGACTATATGCAGGACGGGATCTTTCTGCTGGATGAACCCGCCCGGCTGGAGGAGAGCGGCAAGATCCTCTTCAGCCAATATCTGGACCAGTGCGCCGCCGCCATCCAGGCGGGAGAGGCCCAGCCTGAGCAGGGGGAAATGCTGGGCTCTCCCCTGCAGACCATCAAAGCCCTGGATACCCCCAGGACCGCCCTGTTCTTCGCCCTGACCCGCAGCTATGGCCTCATTGGTATGAAGGCGCCCTTCCGCTTTGAGACCCGGCCCATCTCCCGGTATGTGGGGGATGAATCCCTCCTGCAGGAGGACCTTGCCGCCTGGCGCAAAAGCGGGGAAACCGTAGTAATCTATGCCGGCCCCCATGGGGAACGGCTGCGGCAGCGGTTGGCGGATCTGGATATGCAGCTGCCCTGCGTAGAGAGCTTGGACCGGGCCTTTGTCAAGGGGGAACAGATCATCCTGTGCCAGAGCCTGGAGCGAGGCTTTGCCTACAGCGAGCTGGGGCTTTCGGTGATCAGCGAGCGGGAGCTTTACGGGGACGTGGCCCGCCCGCCGAAAAAAGCCCGGCGCAAACGCCCCCAATTGGTCTTTTCCGAATTGAACGTGGGGGATCTGGTGGTCCATGAGCTCCACGGCATCGGCCGCTTTGTGGGGGTGGTGACCCTGACGGTGGACGGCGCCCCCCGGGATTACCTGCACCTGGTCTATGCCGGCAGGGATAAGCTCTACATCCCCACGGACCAGTTGGACCGGGTGCAAAAATACATCGGCGGTAAGGAGGACGACGGGGCCGCCGTCAAGCTCTCCAAGCTGGGCAGCGGCGAGTGGCAGCGCACCGTCTCCCGGACGGGAGGGGGTGAAAAAGCTGGCCTTCGACCTGGTGCGCCTATATGGGGAGCGCCAGCGGCGCAAGGGGTTCGCCTTTGCCCCGGACAACGCCTGGCAGCGCCGGCTGGAGGAGAGCTTCCCCTACGAGGAAACCCCGGACCAGCTCACCAGCATCCAGGAGATCAAAACGGATATGGAAAGCGAGCGGGTCATGGACCGGCTATTGTGCGGGGACGTGGGCTACGGCAAAACCGAGGTAGCTGCGGGCCGCCTTTAAGGCGGTGCTCTCCGGCAAGCAGGTGGCCATGCTGGTGCCCACCACCATCCTGGCCCAGCAGCACTATAATACCATCGCCGCCCGCTTTGCCGGCTTCCCGGTAAACGTGGCCCTCCTCTCCCGCTTCAAGACCCCCAAGCAGCAGGCGGAGATCCTGGAAGGCTCAAGGCGGGCCGGTGGATATGGTCATCGGCACCCACAAGCTGCTGGCCCCGGGGTGCAGTTTAAGGACCTGGGCCTTTTGATCATCGACGAGGAGCAGCGCTTCGGGGTGGGCCACAAGGAGCAGATCAAAAACCTCAAGCGCAGCGTGGATGTGCTCACCCTGTCTGCTACCCCTATCCCCCGCACGCTGCATATGTCCATGTCCGGCATCCGGGATATGTCCGTCATCGAAACGCCCCCCGCCCAGCGCTATCCGGTGCAGACCTATGTGATGGAATACAGCGACGGGGTGGTGCGGGAGGCCATCCGCAAGGAGTTGGGCCGGGGCGGCCAGGTTTATTTCCTATATAATCATGTGCGCACCATGGAATACTTTGCCGAATACCTCCGGGAGCTGGTCCCCGAGGCCCGCATCGCCTATGCCCACGGCCAGATGGGAGAACGAACCCTGGAAAAAACCATGCTGGATTTCCTGGAGCGGCAATACGATGTGCTGCTATGCTCCACCATCATCGAAAACGGGCTGGATATGCCCAACGTGAATACCATCCTCATCTACGACGCGGATAAGATGGGTCTCTCCCAGCTCTACCAGCTCCGGGGCCGGGTGGGCCGCAGCGTGCGGCTGGGGTATGCATACTGTTTTCAAGCGGGATAAGGCCCTTTCCGAGGTGGCGGAAAAGCGGCTGATGGCCATACGGGAGTTTACCCAGTTTGGCTCGGGTTTCCGCATCGCCATGCGGGATCTGGAGATCCGCGGCGCGGGCAACCTGCTGGGGCCGGAGCAAAGCGGCCACATGGAGGCGGTGGGCTACGACCTGTATTGCAAAATCATCAACGGCGCCTGCGGGAAGCACGGGGCGAAAAGCCCCAAAAGGACATCGATACGGTCATGGAGCTGCCCCTGGCGGCCAGCATCCCCCATTCCTATATCCGCCGGGAGACCGACCGGCTGGCCATGTACAAACGCATTGCCCACATCTCCACCCAGGAGGAGCTCTACGACGTGCAGGATGAGCTGATCGACCGCTATGGGAGATCCCTAAGCCGGTAGAAAATTTGCTGTTTATCGGCAAGCTCAAGTCGGACGCCCAGCGGGCCTATATCACCCGGATCCAGGTGCGGGACGGGGAGGCCAAGCTGCTCCTGGACCCCGAGGCGCCCATGGACGGCGCCAAGCTCTTCCAGGCCATCCAAGGGTGGGGGGCGTCCAGTTCCGCCCCGGCGAACAGCCTGTTTTGCTCCTGCATAGGCCCAAACAGGACGCCGCCGCCATTTGCCGGAGCCTGCCACAGATTGTTTACATGCTGGGCGATTGCATTCAGCCGGAGACATGATATAATGAAAAAGTATGTGGCTTTGCCCATACCCAATACGTTAAAATGGAGAAAAGCATGAAAAAGATTTTTGCCCTGACCTTGCGGCCCTGCTGCTCGTCAGCATCTTCGCGGGCTGCTCCCTTTCCCCCCAGACCAGCGAGAGCCAAGTGAATGTGCCGGTGGTAACGGACATCGACCGGGAAGCGGTGGTGGCCACCGTGGGGGACAAGACCGTCACCATGGGAGACTATATCGACCTGTTTGACAGCTATGCTTCCTACTACACCAGCTATGGCTACGACCTGTATTCCGATCCTGCCGCTTTGGAGGAATTCCAGGATTTCGTCATCGACATCCTGGTGGAGGAGCAGGTCATCGCCTATCAGGCGGAACAGTCCGGCTTTAGCGAGCTGAGCGCTGAAAAGCTAGAAGAGGTGGAGTCCAAAGTCAACGAGGAGCTGGAATATCTAATGAGCACCTACCGGCCCCAGGCGGAAGAGGAAGCTGCGGCGGATCCTTCCATTGATGTGGAAGCCCGCACCAAGGAGCTGGTGGAAGCCGAAAGCGAATTTTACACCGGCAAGGCCATGAGCTACGATGAGTTTGTAGAATGGATCCGGGAATACTATACCGAGACCGCCATCAGCGAAATGTTCCGGGAGGACGCCCTCAAGGATATCACCGTAAGCGACGAGGCCATCCAGGAGTGGTATGACAGCAACCTGGAATCCCAGACCACCACCTATACGGAAAACGGCGGCGCCTACAAGGATGACCAGGAGAGCTACGAAAAATACGGCGGTACCCCGGTGCTGTACGTGCCGGAAGCTATAGCCGGGTGCTGCATATCCTCATCGCGCCGGAAGAGCTGCCCAGCGACGAATATCAGACCAAGATCACCGATATGGATACCTTAGCCGCAGAATATGGCGAGCTGGCCTTTGACGCCGCCTCAGCGGCCAGGAGAATCCCCGCCTGGCGGAGATCCTTTCCCAGTACCGGACGCTGGAATCCGAAGCCAACGCCTTGGAAGCCGAACGGATGGCAGACTCCCTGGCTACCGCCAACGACCTGTACAGCCAGCTGGAAGCCGGCGCGGATTTCTCCACCCTGATGATGGAAAATACCCAGGACAATGCCATCCTGAGCTTTGACACCATCGCCTCCAAGGGGCTTTTGATCAGCAACCAGTACGAGAGCGAGGTGGATTGGTCCAAGGAGGTCAAGACCGCTTTCGCTACCCTGCAAATGGGCCAGTACAGCCAGGTGATCCAGGATGACGAAGGCTGCCACATCCTCTACTACCTGTCGGATGAGCCCGCCGGCGCGGTGGCCCTGGACGACGTCAAGGACGGCATTTCCGCCCTGCTGTTGGCGGATCTGGAAAACCAGGAGTGGACCGCCATGCTGGATACCTGGAAGAACGACGGCACGGTGGAGATCGACGAGGAACTGGTGCGCTCCTATGGCGCCGCCGCCTGATGTCCGCCAGCTTACACGGATTCCCCAAGGAAGGCAACCTGCCTTCCTTTTCGTTGGCCGCCATAGAGGCTGGATGCCGTCTTCCCCGGGTCAGCAAATGGCTTCGGCAGCGGTTCCTCATCCGGCTGGCCTGTGTAACTGGCCTGTTTCCCCGCCCATTGCTCCAGTTCTTAGACCGCCTCGTTTTCCTGGAAATATGGTATGATTACTTTCAGCATAGGCATTGCTACATCATTTTTAGAGCAAAGGAGGCCCATATGCGGCTGGATAAATATTTAAAGGTTTCCCGGGTCATCAAACGGCGCACCGTGGCCAACGAGGCCTGCGACCTGGGCCGAGTCCAGATCAACGGCAAGGTGGCCAAGGCTTCCGCGAGGTGAAGGAAGGGATGTGCTCACGGTGCTGCTGGGGGGCAAGCAATTGCGGTTGCAGGTGCTGTCCGTACAGGAGCACGCCCTCAAGGCGGATGCCGCGGTATGTACAAGATCCTGGAGGGCGAAGGGTGAAAGATACCTCTGTGATCCTGCTGGCCGCCGGCGCTTCCAGCCGGATGGGCCAGCCGAAGCTGGCCTTGCCCTTCGGCGGCCGCACCGCCTTGGAGCACGCCCTGCTGGCCTTTTTGCAGGTGGAAGATTCCCCCGTGCTGGAGATCATCCTGGCGGTTTCCCCCCAGACCCAGGACCTGGCTGCTGGGCTAGCCAACCAGTACGGCGCCCTGCTGCCATCCGGGTCTGTATGGGGGGCGCCACCCGGGGGGATTCGGTGTTCCAGGCCCTACAGCTGGCCCGGGGGGATGTGGTATGCATCCACGATGGGGCCGGTGCCTGGTGAGCTGGTCGTGATCCAAGCCAGCATCCAGCCGCCCGCGCCCAAGGTAGCGGCGTGGCCGCCATCCCCTGTCGGGATACCCTATGGCAAGCGGACGGGGCCGCTACCCTCCCCCGGGAGGGTTCTGGTGCGGCCCAGACCCCCCAGTCTTTCCCGGCCCGGCTTGTAGCGCCTACGA
>ENA-OQEN01000656-OQEN01000656.1-human-gut-metagenome-genome-assembly--contig:-NODE-656-length-14767-cov-3.982309_pt1 | contig 14767 bp, 20 predicted proteins | sample MGYA00242791_ERZ504627 | MGnify/ENA primary metagenome ERZ504627 (study PRJEB26092, sample SAMD00036316) | human gut metagenome | host: Homo sapiens | study: EMG produced TPA metagenomics assembly of... | reverse complement strand
CCGGCGGCGTCGCGGCCAACAGCGGCCTCGAGGCGCGCCTGCGCGAGCGCGCTAAAGAGACTGGCGTGCGCTTCTTCTATCCAAACCGTATCCTCTGCACGGATAACGCTGCGATGATCGCGTGCCGCGGCTACTATCAGCCAAGCACGGCGATTTCAGCGACCTCTACCTCAATGCGGTGCCGGGGCTCGGACTGGAAGAGCGAGAGTGAATCGAGAGTCAATAGATGAAAGGGCTACTGCCTTCGGGCAGCGGCTCTTTTTTTCTATTATGTGTATTTTTTATTTTTAACATTACAAAGTATGCGTTTTCTGCTATACTTAGGACATGAATCTGTAAAAGAGAGGTGCGGATAAGATGGATGATATTACACGCCTATGTCGGGAGCAGACGCGGCTCACGATGCTGCAGATCAGCCTGCTCTCTCGCATGGCAATCGTCTTCCCGTTTTTGGCGGACCTCGCGCACGGGGAGCTCAAGGTCTACGTGAGGACGAAGGACCCGGAGTCCTTCCTGATCGTGGCACAGCAGCGCCCGCATACGGTCTACCTGCCGGGCAAGGACAGCGCAGTTGGCTGCCGCGTGCGCTCCATCGAGGAGCCGCTCATCAAGGAGACATTCCAGACAGGCAAGCCGGCGCGTGGCAAGCGCGAGTGGAATTACGGCTCGATGGTCGACATGTTCACGTTCGGCATCCACGATGGCGACAAGGTCATCGGCGTGCTGAACTTCGAGGTCGACCTCGACAAGCTCTCCATCGAAGGCTACTCACATCTCCTCGATGCGGCGGTCGCGGTGCTCTACCATGCGCGCCACATCCTCAATCCGGAGCAGTTCCGCCCAATCACGGCGAGCGATGGCATCATCATAACGGATGCGCACAGCCGCATCGTCTTTGCGGATGCCGCGGCCGTGCGCATCTACCGCGTGCTCGGCGTCGGCAGCCTGCGCGGCGGCATCTCTTTGACCGCCAGATGACGCAGCATGTCACGCGCGAGACGGTGGAGACGGATCGGCCGTGGCAGAAGGAGATCACGGCGGGCGGGCTCATCCTCATACGGCGCGAGATCGTCGTCCGCGAGGGCGGCAATCTCTGCATGCGCATCGTCATCATCTCGGATGTCACGGAGACGCGCGCTAAGGACAAGGAAATCCGTATCAAGTCGGCCGTCATCCAGGAAATCCACCATCGCGTCAAGAACAACCTGCAGGCCATCGCGAGCCTGCTGCGCATCCAGGCAAGGCGGGCCAAGACGGCAGAGGTCAAGGCGGCACTGAAGGAGAGCGTCAACCGCATCCTTTCGATCTCGGTCGTCCACGAGTACCTTTCACAGCAGGGCAGTGAAGACATCGATGTCCAGGAAGTCATGGGGCACATCTTTGACCTGGCCGCGCGCAATATGACCGACCGAGACTTCCTGATCCGGACGGAGTTCAAGGGGCCGCGGCTGATCCTGCCGTCGAAGTGTGCGAGCTCGGTGGCGCTCGTGCTCAACGAGCTCGTGCTCAACGCGATGGAGCACGCCTTCACGGGCAGGAAGTCGGGCCTCATCGGCCTGGTCGTCCAGGAGGATGCGGACCACTGGCACCTCGACTTCTACGATGACGGCGTGGGCCTGCCGGAGGGCTTCGAGGACATGCCGCGCAAGTCGCTGGGCCTGACCATCGTCCAGACACTCGTCGAGGGGGACCTCGCGGCACGTTTGCCATCGAGAACGACGAGAGGGGACCGGGACACGGCACGCATGCAAGGCTCTGCATCCCCAAAGTACAGCCCAATCCCACGGATGAGGCTGAGTATGTGAGCCCGCGGGCGTGATACCTGCTAGAAGATCGTTTTGATTTGTGATTGTTGAGATTGTTACTGAAAGGATTGCACGGAAAGGCTGGAATAATTTATGGCACATGAGACGTTACGGATTGTCATTGCAGATAATGAATCCATCATCCGCATGGATTTGCGTGAAATGCTCGAAGAAGCCGGTCATGAGATCGTCGGCGAGGCCATTGATGGGCGCAAGGCGGTGGAATTGACCCGGCAGCATCGCCCGGACCTCGTCATCATGGACATCAAGATGCCGCAGATGGACGGCATCACGGCCGCGCGCAAGATCTCGGAGGAGAAGCTCGCGCCAGTCCTGCTGCTCACGGCGTTCAGTCAGCCGGAGATCGTCGAGAAGGCGAAGGACTCCGGCGTGCTCGGCTACCTCGTCAAGCCGGTGCAGGAGACGAATCTCTTCCCGGCCATCGAGATCGCCATGTCGCGCTGGCGGGAGATGCAGGGGCTTGAGCAGGAACTCGCGGGCCTGCGCGATTCCCTGGCCATGCGCAAGACGCTCGACCGCGCCAAGGGCATCCTCATGGCAGCGCACCACCTGTCGGAGCCTGAGGCCTATCGCCGCATCCAGCAGTACGCGATGATGAAGCGCCTGACCGTTAAGGAAGTCGCTGAGGCCATCGTCAAAGCGGCCGGCGGCAAGGTCTGATACAGGATTCTATCATAAAATTTTGGTTTACATATTGACAAACTATGTTATCTCGGTTAAGATAGAAATATCGTTTGAAGTTTTGCAGTTTTAAACTCGAGAGCTTGACGAGAACTGACCAGAAAAATGGAGGTTCTAAGGCAGGCGCGTAATGCGCCAGCCTTAGGACCTTTTTTGTTTTTCAATTTGCTTTGTAGATGTGTAGTAGATGAGTAGATGACTTGTGAGGTGATGGCAGTGGAACATATTTCTGTGCAGGCCAATGGGATGTATCAGAGCATGCGGCGCGGGTATGCGGATATCGTGCGCTTAGGGCTCAGCATGCTGCGCATCGGCACGATTGGCTTTGGCGGCGGCAATGCGCTGATTCCCGTCATCGAGAAGGAAGTTGTAGAAAACGGCAAGCTCGTCACGAAGCGTGAATACGATGAGACGTTGTCGCGGCCTGCATCACGCCGGGCGCACTGCCCGTCGAGATTGCGGCCGGCATCGGCCAGCGCCTCGGCGGTCCTGCGGGCATGCTCGTGGCGGCCTCGATGATGGCACTGCCCGGCGCGCTCTTCACTGTCCTGATCCTCGCCGTTCTGACGGGCGAGCAGGGGGCGGCTCTGCTCGGCATCCGCTACATCTCCATCGGCCTCGGCGCGTTCATCATCAGCTGCTGCTGGCCTATGCCATCAAAACGCTCGGCGCCATGCAGCAGGCCGGCACACGGGCGTTCCGCGCGATGTGCCTCGCGATGATTGCGGTCTTCCTGCTCTCGTCGGAGAAGAACCTCTACGCGCTGCTTGGCTTGCACATGGAGCCCGTGTTCCATCTGTCGGTCCTCTCGATCCTCGGGCTCTCGTTCTTCCTGATCATCTTCCTCGGCAGCGGCTTCTCGAGGAAGAAGGGAATCCTGGCGGCGGTGCTCACGGCTGCGTTCCTGTTCAGCGGCAGCCAGCTTCCCGCGCTTTCTGCACCGGTCCTTCACGATGCCACAGCTGCTCTGATGACGGTGCTCGGCTTCTGCGGGCTGGTCCGCAGTTTCCGCTCGGGCAATGAAGCGGTCAATGGTGTGAAATTATTCAAGGATACACTGCGCGAAGCATTCATCTGGCTGGCCTTTGCACTGCTCTTTGCACTGCCGGCACTGATGATGCTGCCGGGCAGCTCTTCGTTCCTCGGCGAGGGCTTCCTCTCCTCACTGCTCTCGTTCGGCGGCGGCGATGCCTACCTGACGATTGCCGACGGCCTGTTCGTGCAGGGCGGTACGGTGGCGGCTGCTGACTTCTACGGCCAGCTCGTCCCTGTGGCCAATGCGCTGCCCGGATCGATACTCTGCAAGATATTGACGGGCATCGGCTATCTGGCAGGCTTCCGCATGGGCGGCACGTCCTCTGGACTCATCCTTGCTTTGGCGGGCTTTGCCGTCAGTGTGGCGGCATCGGGCCTGATCTTCGGCCTCGTCGCGCGCCTCTTGCGCACCTTCCACGATGTGCCGGTCTTCCGCCAGATCAGCCTTTGGGTGCGCCCCATCATCAGCGGCCTGCTGCTCAATGTTGCACTATCGATGCTGCGCACGAATCTCGAGATCGGTGCAGGGCTTTCCGTGCCGGAGGCGGCCGTGTTCGACCTGACCGTCGGGCTCGCGCTCTTTTGCCTCTACTTGCTCTGCGCGCGCCGCAAGGCGATGATCATGCCGATGCTCGTCTCGGCTGCCGCAGGGCTCGGACTCATCCTCATCTGACGGATTGCTATTTTCTATTGATTTAAGACTTGCTGTTTAGGAGAGATTGTATGAAGAATGGAAAGCTCGAGCGGCGTCATCTGGAAACGGACGTCCTCATCATCGGCGGCGGCACGGCGGGCTGCTATGCGGCCATCCGGCTCGGCGCTGAGAAAGACCTGCGCGTGCTCGTCGTCGAAAAGGCCAATATCGAGCGCAGCGGCTGCCTCGCGGCCGGTGTCAATGCACTCAACGCCTACATCTCGAACGGCCATACGCCGGCCGATTACGTCGAGTATGCGCGCCGTGATGCGGAGGACATCATCCGCGATGACCTCATGATGACGATCGCAGAGTCAGTCAATGCGGTCACCGAAGACCTCGAGCGCCGCGGCCTCGTGATCCTCAAGGATGCGGAAGCCATTACGTCACGCGCGGCTGGCGCAATGTCAAGATCAATGGCGAGAACATCAAGCCGCTGTTGGCCAAGGGCGTGCGCGAACAGGAAAACGTCACGGTGCTCAACCACGTCAACATCACGGACCTCAAGGTCGCGGATGGCGCGGTGCATGGCGCCTGGGGCTTCTCGGTCCGCGAGCGCACGGCTTACGACATCGAGGCAAAGGCTGTGCTGATTGCGACGGGCGGCGCTGCAGGCTCTACCGGCCCAACAACCCGGGCTTCTCGCGCCACAAGATGTGGTACCCCCCGTTCAACACGGTGCTGGCTATGCGATGGGCATCCAGGCCGGCGCGGAGATGACGACGCTTGAGCACCGCTTCGTCGCCCTGCGCTGCAAGGACACGATCGCACCCACGGGCACGATCGCGCAGGGTGTCGGCGCCAAGCAGGTCAATGCCAAGGGAGAGGTCTACGAGACGAAGTACGGGCTCACGACGCCGCAGCGTATCTTCGGCACGGTGGAGGAGAACCGCAAGGGTAATGGCCCTTGCTACCTCGACACGCGCCACATCACAGCGGAGCAGCAGTCGGACCTCTACCACGCTTACCTCAACATGGCGCCGGCCCAGACGCTCAAATGGATCGAGAGCGGCAAGGGGCCGAAGGAGCAGCCGGTCGAGGTCGAGGGCACGGAGCCCTATGTGGTCGGCGGCCATACAGCCAGCGGCTTCTGGGTCTCGACGAACCGCGAGACGACCATCCACGGCCTGTTTGCCGCCGGCGATGTCGCGGGCGGTGCCCCACAGAAGTACGTGACGGGTGCTCTCGCAGAAGGGGAGATTGCCGCAGATGCGCTGGCTGCCTACCTCGCAGCAGAACAGGAGAAGCCTGCGCCTGGAACAGCGGTGAAAGACGAAGGTGAAGTGTATGAAGCTTATGAAGCGTATCTCTCGCGCGAGCCGGGCAACCTGACGGTGGAGCAGCTCGAGGAGGCCATGCAGAAGACAATGGACGAGTACGCAGGCGGCATCCATACGGACTACCGCTACAATGCGAGCCGACTGAAGCTGGCCGATGAGAAGATCCAGCACATCGAAACGCTGCTGCCGCAGCTCGCAGCCGAAGGCCCCTACGAGCTCCTCAAAATCTACGAGCTGCGCGAACGCTTGACGGTCTGCCGCGCCTCATCGCGCATCTGCTCGCGCGCAAGGAGACGCGCTGGCATACGTTTGGCGAGAACGCCGACTATCCGCAACAGTCCGAAGACGGGCTCTGCTACATCAATTCACGCTTAGAACATGGAGCCTTCCATATATATAGAAGGCCGCTGGTCAAAGGAGGTCATTATGAGCATACGCATCCATGAAGACCGCTGCATCGGCTGCGGCCGCTGCACGGAAGCCTGCCCGGGCAACCTTCTGCTCATGCAGGAGATAGATGCAGGCCGCAAGGCGAAGATTCGCGAGGTCCGCGACTGCTGGGGCTGCACGGCCTGTATGAAGGTATGCCCCGTCAGCGCCATCGGTTACTTCCTCGGCGCAGATCTCGGCGGCAGCGGCAGCACGATGACGATCGAGCGGCAGGGCCATTACTATCACTGGCACATCCGCAAGCCCGACCAGCACGACGTCACCATCACGATTGACCGTGAGAACGCCAACCAATACTGAGTAAGGAGTCAATACATATGGGAAAATTATCGCACCTCGATGCACTTGAGGCCGAGGCCATCTACATCATCCGAGAGGTCGCGGCCGAATCCGAGAACCCGGTCATGCTCTATTCCATCGGCAAGGACAGCACGGTCATGATGCACCTGGCCTCAGGGCATTCTACCCGGAGAAGCCGCCCTTCCCGTTCCTGCACATCAACACGACGTGGAAGTTCCAGAGATGATCGCCTTCCGCGATGCGCAGGCCAAGAAGTACGGTCTCGACATGATTGAGTACAAGAACGAGGAGGGGCTCGCAGCGGGCGTCAACCCGTTCGATTACGGCGCCTCCTACACCGACATCATGAAGACGCAGGCCCTCAAGCAGGCGCTGACGAAGTACGGCTTCACGGCGGCCTTCGGCGGTGGGCGCCGCGATGAGGAGAAGTCGCGCGCGAAGGAGCGCGTCTTCTCGTTCCGCAATGCGGCGCAGGCCTGGGACCCGAAGAACCAGCGCCCGGAGATGTGGAAGCTCTACAACTCGCAGATCAACAAGGGCGAGAGCATCCGCGTCTTCCCGCTGTCCAACTGGACGGAGAAGGACATCTGGCAGTACATCCGCCGCGAGAACCTCGAGATCGTCTCGCTCTACTTCGCGAAGGAGCGCCCGGTTATCGAGCGCGACGCAATCTCATCATGATCGACGATGACCGCATCGTCAAGAAACTCGACCTCAAGCCAGAGGATATCGAGCACAAGAAGGTACGCTTCCGCACGCTCGGCTGCTACCCGCTGACGGGTGCTGTCGAGTCGGACGCCGACACATTGGATGCGATCGTGGAGGAGACGCTCGGCGCTGTCGAGTCGGAGCGCACGAGCCGCGTCATCGATCACGAGGGAGCCGGCAGCATGGAGCGCCGGAAACGGGAGGGTTATTTCTGATATGAACGATTTACTCAAATTCATCACCTGCGGCAGCGTCGACGACGGCAAGTCCACCCTGATTGGCCATCTCTTGTACGATGCCAAGCTCATCTATGCGGACCAGGAAAAGGCCCTGCTGCTCGACTCCAAGGTCGGCAGCCGCGGCGGCGCCATCGACTACTCGCTGCTGTTGGACGGGCTGCTCGCGGAGCGCGAGCAGGGCATCACGATCGATGTCGCATACCGCTACTTCACGACGGACAACCGCAGCTTCATCTGTGCCGACACGCCGGGCCACGAGGAGTACACGCGCAACATGGCCTGCGGCGCCTCGTTTGCCGACCTCGCGTCATCCTCGTCGACGCGACGCAGGGCGTCCTGACGCAGACGCGCCGCCATGCCCGCATCTGCGCGCTCATGGGCATCCGCTATTTCGTCTTCGCATCAACAAGATGGACCTCGTCGGCTATTCAGAGGCGCATTTCCGGGAGATTGAGGCACAGATCGAGGATCTGAAGCAGGAGCTCCATCTGCACGACGTCAAGCTCATCCCTGTCTCGGCGACGGAGGGCGACAATGTCACGAAGAAGTCGTCCAATATGCCTTGGTACGACGGGCCAACATTGCTCGACTACCTCGAGCAAGTCGACGTCAGTGCCGTGCAGGAGGAAGGCTTCTACATGCCGGTCCAGCGCGTCTGCCGCCCGAACCACGAGTTCCGAGGGTTCCAGGGCCAGATCGAGAGTGGCAGCATCGCCGTCGGCGATACGGTCACGTCTCAGCCGAGCGGTGAGGAAGCGCAGGTCAAGAAGATCCTCGTGGCCGACCGCGAAGCAGAGTCGGCTTTCAAGGGACAGCCGGTCACGATCCAGCTCAACCGCGAGGTCGACGTCTCGCGCGGCTGCGTGCTCGAGAAGGGCAGCCATGTCCGCCAGGCCGCCAACTTTAAGGCGGAGATCCTCTGGATGGATGATGTACCGCTGACCATCGGCAAGAACTTCATGGTCTTCCTCGGCACCAAGAAGATTCCGGGCATCCTGACGAAGATCGACTACCGCATCGACATCAATACGGGCGAGCACGTTGAGGCGACAGGCCTCAAGAAGAACGAGATCGCTGTTTGCGAGATTGCCGTGACGGAGCCAATCGTGCTCGACACGTTCGACCATCATCGTACGCAGGGCGAGCTCATCCTCATCGACCGCATCAGCAACATGACGGCGGCCTGCGGCGTCGTGCGCGAGATTCCCGATGCATCGGCCAAGCGCCACTTCGCAGCCAACCAGCAGATGCGCAGCGCACTCAACTGGCAGGCACCGCTGGCCATTGCCTTTGAGCCGGCGAAGGACGGCATTGCGCTTGCGACCATCGAGGAGGCTGAGTACTACCTCGTGCGCAACGGCCGCCACACCTACCTCTATCATCCAGCTGAGGGCGAGGATTCGGCACCGGTGCTCCATCATCTGCTGCAGGCCGGCCTCGTCGTCCTGCTCGTGCTCGATAAGGACCAGCCACTGCCAGAAGGTGTCCGCAGTTTCAATGAGCTCTCTGGCGCAGTCGATGGAGCCGACTCACAGCAGATTGTCGCGACCATCCTGCACCATTCCATGCTCGACTCCATGATGACGCCAAACAACTGGATTATCTGAGATACGCCCATATGCATGCCAACAAAGCCAGATTGAACTGGCCTTTGTTTTTTTGACTTTTTTATGGATTCGATATTGACATTTTGACTTAGACGGGGTAATATAGAGACTGTAGTTAGCACTCGGGTCTAGTGAGTGCTAACACCATCAACATGTAAATTCATTTTTATAGGAGGAAGATACCTATGATTAAGCCATTGGGCGAAAGAGTTGTCATCGAAGTTGCAGAGAGCGATGTAAAGACGGCCAGCGGCATCGTGCTGCCGGACACGGCCAAAGAGAAGCCGCAGAAGGGCACGGTCGTTGCGGTTGGCGCTGGCAAGCTGCTCGATAATGGCGAGCGCGCTGCTATGGAAGTCAAGGTTGGCGATGGCGTCATCTTCTCCAAATACTCGGGTTCTGAGGTCAAGGTAGAGGGCAAGGATTACCTGATTGTCCGCGAGAGCGATATCCTCGCAGTCATCTGACCGTCCCGCGATTGAAATACCAGATACGAATTTTCTCGGAGGTAATATAAATGGCAAAGCAGATTCTGTTTGACGAAGAAGCACGCCGCGCACTCGGCCGCGGTGTTGATGCACTGGCAAATGCAGTAAAGGTAACGCTTGGACCGAAGGGCCGCAACGTCGTCCTCGACAAGAAGTTCGGCGCTCCGACGATCACGAACGATGGTGTCACGATCGCACGCGACATCGAGCTCGAAGATCCGTTTGAGAACATGGGCGCACAGCTCGTCAAGGAAGTCGCCACGAAGACGAACGACATCGCTGGCATGGCACGACGACGGCAACGCTGCTCGCACAGGCCATGATCCACGAGGGCATGAAGAATGTCGCTGCTGGCGCGAACCCGATGATCATCAAGAAGGGCATTGACGAAGCCGTCAAGACGCTTGTCGATGAGATCAAGGCAAAGTCCAAGAAAGTCGAAGGCCAGGCTGACATCGCTCAGGTCGCTACGATCTCTTCCGCTAACGAAGAGACGGGCAAGCTGATCGCTGAGGCCATGGAGAAGGTCGGCAAGGACGGCGTCATCACGGTTGAAGAGTCCAAGACGATGCGTACGAACCTCTCCGTCAAGGAAGGCATGCAGTTCGACCGCGGCTACATCTCCCCGTACCTCGTTACGGATACGGACAAGATGGAAGCAACGCTTGACGATCCGTACATCCTCATCACGGACCGCAAGATCTCGGCCATCAACGACATCCTGCCGATTCTCGAGCAGGTCGTCAAGGCTGGCAAGCAGCTCGCCATCATCGCTGAGGATGTCGACGGCGAAGCACTGACGACGATTGTCGTCAACAAGCTGCGCGGCACGTTCAAGCTCTGGCTGTCAAGGCTCCGGGCTTCGGTGACCGCCGCAAGGCTATGCTGCAGGATATCGCTACGCTGACGGGCGGCACGGTCATCAGCGAAGAGCTCGGCCGCAAGCTCGACAGCGTCACACTCGCTGACCTCGGCCAGGCACACAAGATGGTCTCCACGAAGGACGAGACGACGATCATTGGCGGCAAGGGCGACAAGGACGCCATCGCTGAGCGCGTTGCTCAGATCAAGCAGCAGATTTCCCAGACGACGAGCGATTTCGATCGCGAGAAACTGCAGGAGCGCCTCGCAAAGCTCTCCGGCGGTGTTGCCGTCATCGAGATCGGTGCAGCTACGGAAGTCGAGATGAAGGACAAGAAGTACCGCATCGAAGACGCTCTGAACGCTACGCGCGCTGCTGTTGAAGAAGGCATTGTCGCAGGTGGCGGCACGACGTTCCTCGACATCCTGCCGGCACTCGACAAGCTCGAAGTCGAAGGTGACGAGAAGGTCGGTGTCAACATCGTCAAGCGCGCCATCGAAGAGCCGGTCCGCCAGATCGCTCAGAACGCAGGCCTCGAAGGTTCTGTCGTCGTCGAGAACGTCAAGAAGGCTGGCACGGGCATCGGCTTCAACGCACTCAAGAATGAGTACGTTGACATGCTCAAGGCTGGTATCGTCGACCCGGCTAAGGTCACGCGCTCCGCTCTGCAGAACGCTGCCTCGATCGCTTCCATGGTCCTGACCACGGAGACGCTCGTTGCCGACAAGCCGGAAAAAGAAGCACCGGCACCGGCTGCACCGGGCATGGGCGGCATGCCGGGCATGATGTAATCCCCTGAAATTACATCCTCCAAACTGAATCAGAGACCCCGTTCGGATTTTTCCGGACGGGGCCTTTTTGTTATGGCGAAGGTTTGAAGAAGCAGCTGGAGTGGGCAATTGTTGACAATAAGGCGGTTTTAAGCTAGAATAACATCGTATCAGAACCGCCTTGGGCGTTTCTGGAGAAAATCATAAAGATGCAGCAGGATTGTTATAGAAAAGAAGCAATTCTTAGCGCTAGTTCCCCGGAGGGTTTGCCAATCGGGGAGAACGAGGAGAAGGTTGTCGAGACGTCAGCGGATGCCTTCCGGCCGTCCCAGTCGAGAGGGCCTGACGAAAGCGGGGGAGTGATCCCCTGGGACAAAGTCAGGTTCGGGGACCTGTTGCAGGAATACCAGGAGGTATGTATCATGTGTGGTATTGTTGGTTATGTCGGTGACAAGCAGGCAGCAGAGTTCCTGCTCGAAGGCCTCTCGAAGCTCGAGTATCGCGGCTACGATTCAGCCGGCATCGCCGTCTACGATGGCAACCGCATCCGTGTCGAGAAGAGCGTTGGCCGTCTGGCTGCTCTGCGCGACAAGATTAAAGACGACATGCCGCAGGGCACGATGGGCATCGGCCATACGCGCTGGGCAACGCACGGCCGTCCGTCGGATCGCAATGCGCATCCGCATACGGACTGTACGGGCGACTTCGTCGTCGTGCACAACGGCATCATTGAGAATTATTTGGCACTCAAGGAAGAGCTCATCGAGAAGGGGCATGTCTTTAAGTCGGAGACGGATACGGAAGTCGTCGCACATCTCATCGAAGAGGTATACAACGGCGATTTCGTCTCCTCGGTCCGCGAAGTGCTGCACCGCATCGAGGGTTCGTACTCGCTCGTCTTCATGTGCCGCAAGCACCCGGGTGAACTGATTTGCACGAAGCAGGACAATCCGCTAGTCATCGGCATCGGCGAGGGCGAGAACTTCATCGCATCGGATATCCCGGCCATCATCGCGCGCACGCGCCGCACCTATATCCTCAACGATGGCGAGCTCGCTGTCGTCACGAAGGATTCCATCAAAATCACGAACCGCCGCGGCGAGCCTGTGACGAAGAAGGTCTTTGAGGTCAACTGGAATGCTGAGGCTGCCGAGAAGGGCGGCTACGAGGCACTTCATGCTTAAGGAAATCAACGAGCAGCCGAAGGCAGTCCGCGATACGATGAGCCAGCGCATTGCGAAGGACGGCAAGTCCATCGTCATGAACGAGCTCAAGTGGGATGCAGATTACCTCAACTCCTTCAACAAGATCTACATCGTTGCCTGCGGTACGGCATACCATGCCGGTCTCGTTGGCAAGTTCTACATCGAGAAATTGGCCCGCACGGTCGTAGAAGTTGATGTCGCTTCGGAATTCCGCTATCGCGACCCGATTGTCGACGAGAACACGCTGTTCATCGCAGTTTCGCAGTCGGGCGAGACAAGCGATACGCTCGCAGCCATGAAGGAGTCGAAGCGCCTCGGCGCCAAGACGCTGGCCCTGACGAACGTCGTCGGTTCCTCGATTGCCCGCGAGGCGGATCAGGTGCTCTACACTTGGGCTGGCCCGGAGATCGCCGTCGCTTCGACGAAGGCATACACGACGCAGCTCATCCTGTTCTTCATGCTCGCCCTCTACATGGCGCAGATCAAGAAGACGCAGACGCCGGAGCGCATCGAAGAGCTCATCGCAAAACTCAAGAATGTCCCGGCTCAGGTCAGCGAGACGCTCTCGGACGTCGAGCCAATCAAGACGTTTGCCAAGCAGTACGGCTTCAATGAGGATGTCTTCTACATCGGTCGTTCGCTCGACTACGATGTCGCTCTCGAGGGCGCACTGAAGCTCAAGGAAGTTTCCTACATCCATGCAGAGGCATATGCTGCCGGTGAGCTCAAGCACGGCACGCTGGCCTGATCGTCGAGGGTGTACCAGTCATCGCACTCGCAACGCAGAAGAGCGTCTACGAGAAGACGCTGTCGAACATCAAGGAAGTCAAGGCGCGCGACGCTGTCGTCATCGGCATTGCTGCAGAGGGCGATACGGAGCTTGAGAAGTACGTCGACCATGTCATGAAGGTCCCGGAGACGGATGAACTCCTGATCCCAATCCTGACGGTCGTTCCGCTCCAGCTGCTCGCTTACTATGCCGCCATCACGCGCGGCTGCGATGTCGACAAACCGCGTAACCTCGCGAAGTCGGTTACGGTTGAATAAGAGAACCGCATAAGATATCTGAATCAGATTGTACACGAGAAGCCTTTCTGCCTGATGGCAGAGGGCTTCTTGTTCTATTGCCTGACTGTCACATCAGCATGGCAGAGGCACGAATGGAGGCATTTTCATGAAGGCATTTATCTACGATATGGACGGCGTCATTGCCGATACCGAGCCGGTTCACCTTCAGGCAGAACAGAGAGTGCTTGAGAAGATGGGCGTGGAAGGCGTTACGCTGGAATTCCTCATGCGTTACCAGGGCATGACAGACCTCATGATGTTTGAGGATATGAAGAAGCGGTTTGGTTTTCGCCATTCTGCAGAACAAGCAGCTAAGGCCAAGGTGTATCTGTTCAACAAAATCATCCATGAACAGCATGTCACGCCGATTGCGGCAGCCTGGAACTGATTCGCGCGACGAATGAGCTGCGTCAGTCGCAGGGGCTCAAGACGGCTATCGCGAGTTCGTCGAGTGATGACTTCATCGCCTTCGTCGTCGATGACCTCGCATTCGCGACCACTTCGACCTGCTCATGAGCGGCACGAATCTACGAGTCGAAGCCAAATCCCGCCATCTACCTGCAGACGGCTGCTTACCTGCGCGTGGACCCGCGGGACTGCGTCGTCGTTGAGGATGCCACGAACGGCGCGCTGGCGGCTAAGACGGCCGGCATGACCTGCATCGGCTTCAAGAGCCCGCACAGCCCCCATCAGGACCTCTCCATCTGCGATAGGATTGTCGACAGCCTCGAGTCCATCGATCTTTCGAGTTTTTGAGATGTAAAGGAAAATTAAAATCAATATGTTTTAGATCCTCTGTCCTGTTTTGAGAATCCGGCAGGAATATCCATCATCTACGTCGAATCCTAGAACTGTCGAAAAAGATAATCAAATAAATGGATAGTAGCAGACGATAGAGGAGGAATCGTGATGGCAGATATGGCAACGAAAGCAAGAGCATTCCAGGATTTCCTTGATGCGAAAGAAATCAAGGCATTTGTATCGGAGACGATTGAGAACGACCCAGAGCAGACGACGGTATTCCGCTCGCATGTAGAGGTGGATGGACAGCAGCTGCCGCTGCTCGTCCTGCTGGACCGCAGCATCTTCTCCATGATCCGCGTGCAGGTCTCGCCGAAGTGCAAGACGGAGGAGAATGAACTGGCCGTACTCAAGCTGGCCAATGACCTCAACCTCAAGTACAAGCCGTTCAAGCTTTACTTCGATGGCGAGGGCTCGCTGATCCTCGACATCTGCATGATCACGCCGGACGAGAAGGCCGAGGAGATCGGCGACATGGTCTACGGCATGTTCAACGTTATGATCACGTTCCTCAACGAGAATTATCGCACGACGATGAAGACCATCTGGTAAGCAGAGGATAGCATCTGGACGATGCTAAAAGAAGACTGTCTCATGGGCAGTCTTCTTTTTTATCTTTTTTCAAAATAGGTGTTGACAACCTGTCTTGTATACTGTATCATAATACAAGTCGCTGAGAGATACGGCAACGGCAAAAAAGCCCATAAGCTTGATTGGCAAGGGATTTGCAGGAAGCTCAAAAGAAATTTGAAA
>ENA-OQEN01000655-OQEN01000655.1-human-gut-metagenome-genome-assembly--contig:-NODE-655-length-14780-cov-3.458814_pt1 | contig 14780 bp, 15 predicted proteins | sample MGYA00242791_ERZ504627 | MGnify/ENA primary metagenome ERZ504627 (study PRJEB26092, sample SAMD00036316) | human gut metagenome | host: Homo sapiens | study: EMG produced TPA metagenomics assembly of... | reverse complement strand
CGCGCGCGACCATCGTCGAGGCCGAAGCGCAGGCGCAGGACTTCTCCTCGCGCGGCGTCAGGGTGTCGAGGACATCCTCGAGCTGTTCCTTGAGCAGCATGAAGGACGCGGCATCGGCCGGGGCCGGTGCATCCTGGTCCTCGATGAAGTCGCCGAGATGCGAGTCCTCCTCTTCGCCAATCGGCGTCTCGAGGGAGACTGGCTCCTGCGCAATCTTCATGATCTCGCGCACGCGGTCGACGCCGATCTCCATCTCCTTCGCGATCTCCTCCGGGGTCGGTTCGCGGCCGAGCTGCTGCAGCAGCTGACGCGAGACGCGGATGAGCTTGTTGATGGTCTCCACCATGTGCACCGGGATGCGGATGGTGCGGGCCTGGTCTGCGATCGCGCGCGTGATGGCCTGACGGATCCACCAGGTCGCATACGTACTGAACTTGTAGCCCTTGTTGTAGTCGAACTTCTCGACCGCCTTGATGAGGCCGAGATTGCCCTCCTGGATGAGGTCGAGGAAGAGCATGCCGCGGCCGACATAGCGCTTCGCGATACTGACGACGAGGCGCAGGTTGGCCTCAGCCAGGCGTTTCTGCGCCTCTTCATCGCCGGCTTCCATGCGCTTAGCGAGGGCGACTTCTTCCTCTGCTGTCAACAGAGGCACGCGGCCGATCTCCTTGAGGTACATGCGCACCGGGTCGTCGATGCTGACGCCCTCCGGCACGGAGAGGTCAATCTCGACGTCCTCGTCGGATTTATCGATATCCACATCGTCATCGCTGGAATTGTCCTGCGAATCGTCGACGATCTCGATACCACGCTTGCTGAAGGTATCATACATGGTGTCGATTTCATCTGGAGAGAGATCCTGCTTCTGCAGCGCATCGATGAGTTCCCCATACGTCAGGGTACCCCCATTCTTCTTTCCCTTGGCGAGAAGACCCTCCACTATCTCAGAACTGCGGCCCTTGCCGGCAGCTTTTGCTGTCTTTGTTTCAGCCATTCGACTGCCTCCTTTCCACACGTTCCATCCATCTTTTACCAAGTGAGTTACCATTCATCCATTTCATGTTTGATCTTATTTACCTCATTCAATTCTTGCAGGCAGGCCTCATGCTGGCCGTTCTGCGCATATTCATTCGCCTTGCGGCTGTGCTCCGTGTAGAGGGCATTGAGATATGCCTTGCGGAGCACCCGTAGAGAATCATCGTAAGCTTCGGTCTCATCGCGCCCGCCGAGGTCTTCGACGAGCGACCGGGAGAGCTCGGCGGCTGCCTCGTCGCTGAGCGTTGCGGCACTTATATCATCCACGGGGCGTCCTTCCTCTGCGGCTGCCTTGAGAAAGGTCAGGATCTCGCGCTGTGCGGGATCGCGTATGCCCTCGAGCGGCACGATGGTCTCAAGATGCGCGATCACCGCGGCATCCTGCCAGGCCATGCGGATGACGAGCCGGCCGGCCTTCCTGAGGCCGTATCCGCTTTCGCGACGGCTTGCGGATGGGCTGGCGCACCGCTTCCACGCTTCGGGACGGTAGTGGCGGAGCTCCGAACGCACGATGCCCTCGTCGAGCATCAGCGTCTGAGCGAGCCGCCGCTCATACTCGCTGCGCACGGCCGCCTCGCGGATGCCCGCGAGCACCGGCATCATCTCATGGAGTGCCTTGACCTTGCCGTCGAGCGTATCGTAATTCGTATGCGAGAGGACGTAGCGCAGGCGGTACTCGACGAGCGGCAGTGCCTTTTCGACGAGCGCCCGGAAGGCGTCGGCCCCGTGCTTGCGGATGAACTCATCGGGGTCCTTGCCGTCTGGCACGACAATGACGCGGACGCGGGCCCCCGTATCGCGCACGATCGTCAGTGCGCGTATCGTTGCCTTTTGCCCCGCCTCGTCGCTGTCGTAGCAGAAGCAGATCTCCGGTGCGTAGTGCAAGAGCTTCTTCGCATGCTCCGGCGTGAACGCCGTGCCGAGCGATGCGACCACATTGTGCACGCCGGCGTCGAACACCGATATCGCATCCATGTAACCCTCGACGACGATGGCCCGGCCCTCCTGCTGGATGGCGCGGTGCGAGCGGTCGAGGCCGAAGAGCAGCTTCCTCTTGTTGAAGAGGACGGTCTCCGGTGTGTTGAGATACTTCGGTGTCGAATCATCGAGGACGCGGCCGCCGAAGCCGACGACGCGCCCGCGCTCATCCGCAATCGGGATGATCACGCGCCCGCGGAAGCGGTCGTAGAGGCCGCCTCCCTGCTTGCGCTCGGCACAAAGACCGCTTGCCAGCAAAAACTCCTGCTTGATTCCACGCTTGAGGAAAGCCGTGGACAACTTATCCCAGGCAGGCGGTGCGTAGCCGAGCTGAAATTCCTCGATGGTCTCCTGGCGGATGCCGCGTCCGGCGAAATAGGCCTTGCCCTGCTCGCCCATGCGCGTCATCGTCAGGCAGTTGTGGAAGAAGTCACGCGCGAGCTCATTGACCTTGCGCAGGTCCTGTATCTCGCGTTCCCGCGCGACTTCCTGCGGGCTCCTCTTGCGCTCGGGCAGCGGGATGCCCAGCTTCTCTGCCTGCAGCTTGATCGCGTCAAAATACGAGATGTTTTCGATAAGCGAAATAAACTTGAACGCGTTGCCGCCGGCATGACAGCCGAAGCAGTAGAAGAAGCCCTTGTCGGGTAGGACAGAAAAGGATGCGGTCTTCTCCTGATGGAACGGGCAGCATCCCCAGTAGCGATTGCCCCGGCGCTTGAGCGGCACGTAGCCCTGCACGATGCGCAGGATATCCGTCTGCTCGCTCACGCGCTCGACGAAGGCTTCCATCGCCTCATTCCGCATTCGTTCCAATTGAATTCCATCCTTCCATCTTTCCGGCCCCCGATGCCGCCTCCAAGCGCGCATCAAAGGGGTACTTTAGTATATTCGCTGCCATCTGCGAAAAACCTTCCTGCGCACTCAAAAAAAACGTCTCGAGACACTTGACAAAGCGCTTTGATCGTCTTCTGCGCAGGTTTTTCAGATATATATTCCGCAAAAACTCCCGATTTCCTTTTTCATCCCGAAAATTTTCTCGCACATCGCACACACGGCGGGCACAGGACAGCACAGCAACCGCTTAGCGGCTGTAGCGGATGACGCGCGACGGGCGGGATGAAGATCTCGGAGAAGAGCTGGACGGCATAGCTGTCCGTCAGCCCCGCGACGTAGTCCGTCACGATCTGCTCGCGTCCCCAGCGCTCCTCGCGCTGGCAGAACTCCTGCGGCAGCTCCTCAGGATGCTCGAGGAAGTGGGCGTAGAGCTGGCGCAGCATGAAACCGGCCTGACGGCGCTCGTGCGCGAGCGCATCTGACAGGTAGATGTGCTCGAACATGAAGCTGCGGAAGAGGTCCATGGTCTCACGCACCTCGTCCGACTGGCGGATGTCCGCAAGGTCCGCCGAGCTCTCAATCATGTCGGCCACCATACTCGTGATCATCGAGGAGGTGTCCCGACCGAAGCGCTCGTAGACCGCAGCGGGCAGGTCGCCATCCTTCAGCAGGCCCGCGCGCAGGCTGTCGTCATAGTCGTGCGTGAGGTAGGCGATACGGTCTGCCGTGCGCACGATGCGCCCTTCGAGTGTCTTCGGCAGATGCGGTCCCGTGTGGTTGACGATGCCGTCCTTGACCTCATACGTGAGATTGAGCCCCTTGCCGCCCTTCTCGAGGAATTCCACGACGCGCAGGCTCTGCTCATTGTGGGCGAAATGGCCCGTGAGCTCATCCATGACGGACTCGCCCGCATGCCCGAACGGCGTGTGGCCGACATCGTGGCCGAGCGCGATCGCCTCGACGAGGTCTTCGTTGAGGCGCAGGCCGCGCGCGATCGTCCTCGAGATCTGCGCGACCTCGAGGCTGTGTGTCATGCGCGTGCGGTAATGGTCACCTGCATGATGTAGACCTGCGTCTTGTGCTTGAGCCGCCGAAAGGATTTGGAGTGCAGGATGCGGTCCCTGTCGCGCTGGAACCTCGTGCGCAGCGCGCACTCTGCGCCGTCCCGCTTGCGCCTGGCCTCGCGGCTCTTGGCTGCCTCCGGCGCCAGATACTCATACTCAAGCGCCTCGGTCCGTTCCCGGATATTCAAAGCCATTCCCCCTCTCCTTTCTTCTCTTCTTGTCTCAAAAATCACGCCTATCGCTTGGAGATGGGCGGGCAAGAGATGACAAAAACGCTCTTTTATCATATAATTATATATTACGCGCACAACGCGGAATTTCCTGCCGCCTGCCGCTCTTTTCTTGTGATTTTGCAAATAGGCATGACAGGAGTAAAATAGAATCAGCGAATCTTAATGAGGTGATCCTGTTGCTTATATTTCGACAACTAGCAAACATCACGCAAGACCTGCCCCGGGCAGTACTGCCGCTCCTGCTGATTTTCTTGATGAGCACGGCAGCCCCCGCCGCGGCAAAGGCCGTGACGGAACCCGTCACATCTGCCACTCCTGCAGCTTCTGTAACGGATGTCACGGAAGTGCATCCCGTCAGCTCGTTCCTGGAGGACGAGCGCCCCGCCATATCGGCGCGCTCCGTGCAGTACGACGAGAAATCTGGCCGCTACATCTGCCACGGCACGGTGAAGATCACCCTCGGCAACCGCCTGATCACAGCCGATGAAGCGCAGATCACGAGCGACCTCAGCACCATCTGGACGCAGGGCTCGGCCCGCCTCATCGACGGCGAGAACATCTTCTGCAGCGAGGCCATCTACGCGCGGCCCCTGGAGGGACAGGCGTTCTTCTTCGGCACGCGCTGCAAGCTCAAGCGCCCCGGTCTCGCCATCGACAGCGACTCCATCGAGTACCGCTGGCAGGATAAGATTGGCGTCTTCGACGGACACGTACTCTACATCGACAGCGACGGCGAGAAAGCTTCGTCCATGTCGAGTACGACTTCAACAAGAACAAGATTGCCTGACCGGCATTGCATCCCATCCTGTCAAGAGAACAAAAAGAAGGGCCTGACAGCCAGCACCGACTGGCTGTCAGGTCCTTCTTTATTTGTTGCCATGCACTCGCGCGGCCGCTTGCGGCTTATGCGAGGACAATCTTCGTGAAGTCGGCGATGCGGCTGACGAGCTCATCGATGCTCTTAAGCAGACCAAGGCGGTTGTTCTTGATCTTCTCATCCTTGTCCATGACCATGACATCGTCGAAGAACGTGTCGATTGGAGCAGCGAGTGCAGCGAGTGCCGTGATGGCCTCTGCATACGACTCCGAAGCGACGTCCGAAGCGACAGCAGCGGAGGCCTTCTCGTAAGCGGCGAAGAGATTGCGCTCGGCATCTGTCTGGAAGAGGTCCGCCGAGACTTCAGCAGACGCTGCCTTCTTGGCGAGGTTGGCCACGCGCACGAACGCCTGGACACCAGCGGCTGCATCCGCATCCGTCACATAGTCTGCGACGGCCTTGGCGCGCAGGGCGACGGCGTAGATGTCATCGACATCAGCAAGGACGCATCGACGACGTCGTAGCGGATGGACTCGAGAACGTTCTTGAGGCGCAGGCGGATGAAGTCTGCCACATCCTGCTGCATCTTCGCGCGGGCCTTCTCATCCTCGATGCCATAGAGGTCCATGGCCTTGGCGACGATGGCGGAAAGGCTCAGGTGGTACTTGGCCTCGATGATCATGTTGACGAGGCCGAGTGCCTGGCGGCGCAGCGCAAACGGGTCCTGGGAGCCGTCGGGATCTTGCCGAGGCTGAAGGTGCCGACGATCGTGTCAATCTTGTCGGCCAGGCTCACGATGCGGCCTGCCGTCGTCTGCGGCTGGCTGTCACCGGCAAAGCGCGGCTTGTAGTGCTCGTCGATGGCGACGGCGACTTCTCGCACTCGCCGTCGAGCTTCGCGTACTCGCGGCCCATGATGCCCTGCAGTTCCGTGAACTCCGTGACCATGCCCGTGACGAGGTCGGCCTTCGAGAGGATGGCCGCGCGGCGCGCGTGCTTGTGAGCCTTCTCGTCGGCGCCGATGGCATCGGCGATGAAATCGGCAAGCTTCTCAAGGCGCTCCGTCTTCTCGTACATCGTGCCGAGGCCCTGCTGGAAGACGACCGTCTTGAGCTTCTCGCGGTGCTCCTCGAGGCTCTTCTTGCGGTCTTCATCGAAGAAGAACTGCGCATCGGCGAGGCGGGCGCGCAGGACGCGCTCATTGCCGTGCTGGACCGTCTCGAGGTATTCCTTGCCGCCGTTGCGGACCGTGATGAAGAGCGGCAGCAGCTTGCCCTCGGCCGTCTTGACCGGGAAGTAGCGCTGGTGGTCGCGCATCGGCGTGATGACGGCCTCTGGCGGCAGCTGCAGGTACTTCTCCTCGAACTTGCCGCAGAGCGCCGTCGGGTACTCGACGAGGTAGAGGACCTCTTCTAAGAGGTCTTCCGTGATCTCAGCCTGGCCGCCGTTCGCCTTGGCGACTGCTCGATCTGCTCGCGGATCATCTGCTTGCGCTTGTCCTGGTCGACGATGATGAAGTTCGCCTCGCAGGCCTTCTCGTAGCTTTTCGCATCGGCGATCTCGAAGTCGCCCTGCGAGAGGAAGCGGTGGCCGCGCGACGTGCGGCCCGACTTGACGTTCGCAAGCTCGAACGGGATGACATCGGCTCCGTAGAGCGCGACGAACCAGCGGATCGGGCGGATGAACTTGAAGTCGAGATCGCCCCAGCGCATGTTGTTCGGGAACGAGAGGCCGCAGACGAGCTCCGGCAGCACCGTCTCGAGGAGCTTGGCCGTCGGCTGGCCTTCCTCGTGGACTTCAGCGTAGACGTAGCCGTCCTTGACGACGAGGTCCTTCGGGTCGACGTGCTGGCCGCGCGCAAAGCCCTGCGCTGCCTTCGTCGGGTTGCCCTCAGCGTCGAAAGCGATCTTGACGGACGGGCCGCGGTTCTCGCTCGCGACATCTTCCTGCTTCTCCGCAAGGCCCTCGACGAGAAGCGCCGTGCGGCGCGGCGTGCCGAGCGTGCGGACTGCCTTGAAGGCGATGCGGTTCTCCTTGAATGCCTTCTCAGCATTCTCCTTGAGCTGGGCGAGTGTGCCCGGCATTACGTGGCCGGAACTTCTTCCGTGCCGATTTCAAATAACAGATCCTTAGCCATGCTCACTTCTCCCCTCTGTGGAGCATCGGATAGCCGAGCTCCTCACGCTGTTTCAGATAACACTCGGCGCAGAGACGCGCGAGCTTTCTCACGCGGCCGATGAAGGCAGCGCGCTGCGAGACCGAGATGGCGCCGCGTGCATCGAGCAGGTTGAACGTATGCGAGCACTTGAGCACGTAGTCGTAGGCCGGATGGACGTAGCCCTTGTCGATGACGCGCACGGCCTCTTTCTCGTACTTGTCGAACAGGTCGAAGAGCAGCGCCTCATCCGAGAGGTCGAAGGCGTAGACCGACTGCTCGTACTCATTCTGGTGGAAGACATCGCCGTACGTGTAATCGTCCGTCCACTGGATGTCGTAGACGTTCTCGACGCCCTGGATGTACATCGCGAGGCGCTCGAGGCCATACGTGATCTCCGAGCGACCGGCTTGATGTCCTGACTGCCGACCTGCTGGAAATACGTGAACTGCGTGATCTCCATGCCGTCGAGCCAGACTTCCCAGCCGAGGCCCCAGGCGCCGAGCGTCGGCGACTCCCAGTTGTCCTCGACAAAGCGGATGTCGTGCTGCTTCGGGTCGATGCCGAGGCGCTCGAGGCTCTCGAGGTAGAGCTCCTGGATGTTGTCCGGCGACGGCTTCATGATGACCTGGAACTGGTGGTGCTGGTAGAGGCGGTTCGGGTTATCGCCGTAGCGGCCATCGGCAGGGCGGCGCGACGGCTCGACATAGGCGACGTGCCAGGGCTCCGGGCCAAGCACGCGCAGGAAGGTCGACGGATTCATCGTGCCCGCGCCCTTCTCGACATCATACGGTTCTGCCAGGATGCAGCCCTGTTCCGACCAGAATTTCTGCAGGGCCAGGATGATTTCCTGAAATTTCATGGGAACAACTCCTTTTCACCATTGTCTATTGCCACAGGAACAAATAAAAATCTCGTTCCTGCAACGTAACGTTACAGGGACGAGACTTGTCTTCAAGTACCGCGGTTCCACCCTGATTGACTTCCGAAAGGAAAGCCCGCTCAAATTATGGGATTATGCTCCGAAGCGCCTTTCATCTCATTTCATGTTCACATTCATGATCATGGGCGGCCTCACACCATCGCCGCCTCGCTGGCCGATGAGATTACTCTTCTTCCTCATTGCTACCTACGAGTCTAGCAAAAGTCACGCGACTTGTCAACCGAGAGTCAGTTCTTCTGCCACATGATGATCAGCGGCTTGCCGTACTCCTTCTTGAACTGCTTGCAGTACGATTTCATCTCGAACTCAGCCGCACTGTGGTCCTCGCCCTTCTTGCCGCGCAGCGAGAGCACGACGGCCTCTTCGTCGTCGGCGACGTCAATCTTGTGCACGACGCTTCGTACGTCACATCGGCCGCCTCGGCGAGGGCCAGGAGCAGCGCGAGCTGGCGGACCTTCTTCCAGTCGGCCTGCGTCAGCATCATCGCGTAGCGGTAGGCGCGCATGATCTTGTTGCTGATGCCGTGGTGGAAGCCTGCGATGAACGCGCCTTGAGCTGCTCGAGCTGGCGCATGCCGTAGAGCGGCGCATGCGCGATGATGAAGGCTGAATGGCGCGCGTGGTCGTAGTAGTTGACGACCTTGCCCGAGTCGTGCAGCCAGGCCGCGACCTCCAGGAGGCTGCGGTCGCGCCGCGTCGCGCCATGTGAGCGCTTGAGCTGGTCGAAGAGGCTCAGCGCGAGGTTGCGCACGCGCTCGAGGTGCTCCATGCGGCGGTCGGCGCTCAAGAGGTAGTTGTGCACGCTCTCCCACAGCACGTTCGGCACGATGGGTCCCTTCTCGCCTTCTCGCCGTAGCCGTACTGTTCGCCGTAGTACTCGAAGAAGACGCCGTCGCGCAGGCCGCAGCCCGAGACGATGATGTTCTGGCCGCCCGTGAACTGCATGAGCGTGTTGATGATGATGCCGCCCGCCACGATGAGGTCGGCGCGCTCCGACGAGAGCCCCTTCATGCGCTTGCGGCTCGAGAGGTTCGACTTGACGATGCTCGTGTACGTCTCCTCGAAGCGGCGGCGCGGGATGATGTAGTTGTGGATGCGCGAGAGCTGGTAGTTCGTCTGGGCCTGGTCCATCTTGGCGAGGTTTCGGACCGTGCCGCCGACACCGATGACGGGCAGGTTGAGCCCCTCGGCCCACGGGATCATCTCTTCGTACTTCTTGCGCACGAAGTCACAGCAGCGCTCGACGGCCGCGCCCGTCACCTTGTCGGCAAGGTTGAAGCATCCGTCACCGTCACGGCGCCGATTGGCACAGAGACCGACTCGACAATCTTGCGGTCGCGCACGAGCGAGACCTCGATGGAAGCGCCGCCGAGGTCGAACTGCAGGTAGTTGCGCTCGTCGATGGTGTTGACGACGCCGAGGTAGCCGAGGTACGCCTCGCGCTCGCCCGAGATGACCTCGATGTCGATGCCCGTCTCCTGCTTGATACGCGCGATGAATGCCTCGCCATCCGCAGCATTGCGCGCCGCCGCCGTCGCGACCGCGATGCACTTCGTGACCTGCAGGACCTCCATCATGTGCTTGTAGACATGGAGGCAGGCCATGGCGCGCTCCACACCCTCCGGGTTGAGCCTGCCCGTCTCCGACATGCCGCGGCCGAGGCGGATGGCCTCCTTCTGCTGGTACTCGAGACGGTAGGACTTGTTGTCGGCCACCTGTATGACGATGAAGCGGATCGAATTCGACCCCATATCAATGATTGCCACTCTCTCCATAAACGAACGCTCCCTTACTCTGTATTGCAGTCTATCATTCTTTCGCGATTCCTGCACTTTCTTCCAGTATATCAATTCAGGCGCGATGCTTCAAGACAATTCAAAATTTCCGTTAGATGCTGTATAATATAGGGTATTAACAAAAAATTTACGAAATAGCAACGCAGTCCTGCTGCTTGCTCCCTATAATAAGAAACAGGCTCATCTGCCCAGAGCCTCTCCCATTCCAGAAAGGATGTTATGGCATGAAGAAAACATCGACATTCGGCATCATCCACATTGGCTCCATCCACACGAGCATGGCCATTGTGAAATATCATTCTCCGACACAGATTGAGGTCATCGATTCCGCCAATAAAGAGCTGCCGCTCGGCGAGGAGGTCTTCCGCACGCATCGCCTCTCCTTCGCGTCCATCCATGCGCTCAGCACCATCCTGCAGGCTTCCGGCAGCTCCTCTTAGACTACCGCGTCTCCGAGGTCTACCCGATTGCCACGACCGTCGTGCGCGAGGCGGAGAACCGCCTCGGCATCCTCGACCTCCTCTACATGCGCACGGCTTCCGCTTCCACGTCGCCGACATGACGGAGGAAGTCTACTACAAGTTCTTCGCGCTGCACCACTTCCTCAAAAAGAATGAGCAGGTCGGCACGAAGCCGACGCTGCTGCTCGACGTCACATCGGGCGGCCTCGGCTTCACGCTGGCAGGACAGCACGCTGCTCTTCCAGACGAACGTCACCGGCGGCCGCCTCAGCGTCCTCGAGCACTTCACCGAAGAAGAGCGCGTCAACGTCATGTTCCCGTCGGCCGTGCGCGATTACCTGCACGCCTCGCTCTCCTCGCTCTGGCCCCGCATCGAGCATGCGGACATCCACACACTCGTGCTCACGGGCTTCGAGGCGCGCATCCTCGCCTCGCATCTGGAAAAAGGCAAGACCAGCTATCCTGCCGTCATCGCGCCAGAGGAGTTCCTGCAGATCACTGAATCTCTGATGCCGCTGACGACGCATAAGCTCATGCAGGTCTTCGAGATCAGCGAGCGCCGGGCCCAGCTGCTGCTGCCGACGCTGCTGCTCTACGAGGAAGTTGTGCGCACGCTCAACATCGACACGATCCTCGTCATGAACACGACCTTCCTCTACGGCTACGCCGCCTGGTGCGGCGCACAGCGCATCAGCCCGAGCGCCATCTCCGAGCAGGCCGACCTGCTGCTCGACCTCGCGCGCAGCACGGCCATGCGCTACAACTGCAACCTGCCGCACATCAGCCGCATCGACGAGTACGCGACGAAGCTCTTCGATGGACTGCGCCGCATACACGGCCTCTCGACGCGCCACCGCCTGCTGCTGCGCATGAGCGCACTGCTGCACGAGACGGGCAAGTTCGTGAACCTGCGCAACTACCGCTGCACTCCTGGCAGATCATCATGGGCACGGACATCTTCGGCATCACAGACGCCGAGAAGGAAGTCATCGCCTGCATCAGCTACTACTACCACCGCGACAATCCCGGCAAGAAGGACGCGCATTACCAGCGCCTGACGCAGGACCAGAAGATCATCGCCGACAAGTGCTGCGCGATCCTGCGCCTTGCCGACGCCCTTGACCAGGGTCACAGCGGCCGCATCCAGGGCCTTTCCGTACGCCTCGTCAAGGAAAAGCTCTACGTCAATTACACGTCAGAATACGATATCTCGCTGATCCGCTGGAGTTTCGCACAAGCCTCAGTGCTGTTCCGCGAGATCTTCGGCATCGAGCCCGTCTTAAGGAGGAAATGAACATGGACTTCAATGACCGTCAATACTACCTGAACCGCGAGTGCACCTGGCTGAGCTTCAACCAGCGCGTGTTGCGCGAATCCACCTGCGAGGACAATCCCCTGCTCGAGCGCCTGCGCTTCATCGCCATCAGCTGCTCCAACCTCGACGAGTTCTTCATGATCCGCGTCGCCGGCCTCAAGCACCTCATCGAGAGCGGCGTCAAGCACCACGACATCAGCGGCCTGACGCCGCAGGGACAGATGGACGCCGTCAGCCGCATCGCGCACGACCAGATGCGCGACATCGACCGCTGCCTCAAGGCGACGCTTAAAGAGCTCACGGCACACGGCATCCGCTTCGTCCAGCCGACGGACCTCGACGCCAAGCAGGAGCTTTGGCTGACCGAGTTCTTCGAGCGCGAGATCTTCCCGGTCGTCACGCCGATGGGCATCGATCCCTCGCACCCCTTCCCCTTCCTGACGAGCAAGAGCCTCAACCTCGCCGTCCACCTCAAACGCCTGAGGACAAGGAAGTCCGCCTCGCCATCCTGCCGGTGCCGGTCTCCGTTCTCGGCCGCCTCATCAAGGTGCCAGAGCTCCAGCACTACCTCTACCTCGAAGACATCCTGAGCTACTTCGCCGAGCGCTTCTTCACGGGCTATGAGATTCTCGAGACGACGCCGTTCCGCGTCACGCGCGATGCCGACCTCGACATCCGCGAGGACGTAGACGACCTGCTCCTCGAGGTCGAGAAATCCCTCGAAAAGCGCCGCAAGGGCGCTGCGGTGCGCCTTGAGATTGCCAAGCCGCCTCCAAGGAGACGCGCAAGACTCTCCAGAAGGAGCTCGAGCTCGACGACCTCGACATCTACACGATCGACGGTCCGCTCGGCGCCGCCTTCTTCTCTTCGTTCGCCAACATCAAGGGCTACGATGAACTGCGCTACGAGCCCTTCGTGCCGCAGCCGTCGATCGAGCTCGCCGCACGCAAGACGAAGGACATCTGGAAGGCCATCCGCGAGAAGGATGTGCTCGTCCACCATCCGTACGAGACATTCGCGACGGTCGAGAACTTCATCCGCACGGCGGCCGACGACGATGCCGTGCTGGCCATCAAGCAGACGCTCTACCGCGTCTCTAGCAAATCGCCGATCATCTCGGCCCTCGCCGACGCCGCGCGCAACGGCAAACAGGTCACCGTGCTCATGGAGGTCAAGGCGCGCTTCGATGAGGAGAACAACATCATCATGCCCGCCGCCTCGAGGAAGCCGGCTGCCATGTCATCTACGGCATCCTCGGCCTCAAGACCCACTCCAAGATCACGATGGTCGTGCGCCGCGAGGAAGACGGCATCCGCCGCTACTGCCATCTCGCCACGGGCAACTACAACGGCTCGACGGCCAAGATCTACACCGATATCGGCCTGATGACCGCCGACAACGAGATTGGCGTCGACGGCTCCCGCTTCTTCAACTTCCTCTCCGGCTTCTCCGATCCGCCGGCCTGGAACAAGCTCATCGTCGCACCGCTCAACCTGCGCGAGACGATCATGGCCGAAATCGATCAGGAAATCGAGCACGCGAAGCGCGGCGAGCGCGCCTACATCGCCGCCAAGATGAACTCCCTGCTCGACCGCCTGATCATCGCCAAGCTCTACGAGGCATCGGCAGCCGGCGTCAAGATCGACCTGATTGTCCGCGGCATCTGCGTCCTGCGCCCGGGCCTGCCGGAGATCAGCGAGAACATCCACGTCCGCAGCATCGTCGGCCGCTTCCTCGAGCACAGCCGCATCCTCTACTGCTACAACGGCGGCCGCGAAGACGTCTTCATCTCGTCGGCCGACTGGATGCCGCGCAACCTCAACAACCGCGTCGAGCTCATGATCCCGATCCGCGAGCAGGACCACAAGAACCGCCTGCACGCCATCCTGCAGACGTACCTCAAGGACAACACGAAGGCATACCTCATGCGCTCCGACGGCTCGTACGTCCGCGCATCGTGCCGCAAGGGCATGACGCCGATTGGCGCCCAGAAGACCTTCATGGAGACAGCCCTCTCAGGCAAGACGCTCGGCTGAGCTGCCACGACTCCACCAAAACGCTCACATCCCAAAAGATGTGAGCGTTTTTTCTGTATACAAGTGATTCATGAGCCGTCATGCTGAGCTGCTGGATGAAGGCCAACGATTTGAGCGGCCGGCCTAAGAGGTCCTGCAGGTAGCTAGCAACAGCTGCTCCGCCGCGATAAGCTGAGCTGAGGAGAGGCGCAGCTCCCCGCGCTGCCAGTCGAAGTCGCGCAGGCCGACGATGAAGCGGCGCAGTTCCTCAGGGAAGGCCTTGGCGTCTGGCGTCGCGCAGTCCCTGCAGAGCACGCCGCCCTCATGCATGGAGAACGCGGCGTCTCCCTCAATCTTCCTGCCGCAGTGGACGCAGTTCTCATAGCGAAGCTGCAGGCCTGTGAACTCCATGAGCTGGTAGATGGCCGCCACGGCCGTGACACGCGGATTGCGGCGCTCGAAGGCATCGAGGATGTCTAAGAGCGCGGCAAACATCCGCGGCTCCGGCTGGCCCTCTGGCAGGAACTCGCGCAGGAACTCGGCGACGAAACTGCCATAGGCCATCGCCGTGAGGTCCTCGCTGAGCTTCCTGTAGTGACGGCGCAGCAGGCACTGACGCACGGTGTCGACGCGCCTGCCCTCTGAGAGTTGCAGGTCGAGGTACGAGAACATCTGCATGCCGCCGGCCAGCGGGCTCCTCGGCCTGCGGCAGCCGAAGGCAGCCGCGCGCACGAGGCCCCGCTCCTTCGTGAAGAAGGTCATCATCTTGTCGGCATCGCCCCAGTTCTTCGAGCCGAGCACGACGGCTTCCGTCTGATAGAGTGCCATCGGTCAGCCCTTCTTCTTTTTGGCGAGTTCGGCAGCTGCCTCCGCGAGAGATTCGACTGCGGCTCTTCCTCGTGCGCCAGCCGCCTCGGCATGACGGCACCCGCCGTCAGCATGTACTGCAGGGCCGACTCGCTGCTGATGTCGAGGTAGATGACATCCTGCTTGCGCACGAAGAGATTCGTGCCCGAGGTCATGTTGAGGCTCCAAGCACGAAGACGCAGACGTAGTCGTCGCCGAGTTTTTCCTTGAGCACCGGCGGCACGTCAGCCATGATGAAGCCCAGCGCCTTCGACTGGTGGAACGGCACG
>ENA-OQEN01000654-OQEN01000654.1-human-gut-metagenome-genome-assembly--contig:-NODE-654-length-14796-cov-2.989843_pt1 | contig 14796 bp, 18 predicted proteins | sample MGYA00242791_ERZ504627 | MGnify/ENA primary metagenome ERZ504627 (study PRJEB26092, sample SAMD00036316) | human gut metagenome | host: Homo sapiens | study: EMG produced TPA metagenomics assembly of... | reverse complement strand
AGAAAAGAAAAAGTATATTCCTCCAATGGATCATCCATGGAGAAAAGACAGCTTTGCGAATTATGCCGCAAAACAAAAGCACGTTGTGGTGCTAATGTTTGATTATTTTTGAGACATTATCAATTTCGGTTGACACAATAACTTGTAAGCGTTCTCATACAAATATATAAATTTTTATTGAAATTTATACAAAAAGTACTTGCATAGTATATTTATACATGGTATATTTAGAAGGCAGTCCGATGCAGACATACTCAAGAGGCTGAAGAGGCTCCCCTGCTAAGGGAGTAGGTGGGGTAACCTGCGCGAGGGTTCAAATCCCTCTGTCTGCGCCATTGCAAATGGTCTGGTAGTTCAGTTGGTTTAGAATGCCGCCCTGTCACGGCGGAGGTCGCGGGTTCGAGCCCCGTCCAGACCGCCATTTGTAATTTAACACTTCTTCGGAAGTGTTTTTTTTGTATCTATATACACTTTAAATGCCAGACGATGTCTGGCATTTTTATTTAGAATAAGATGACTAATAACGCAAATATATTGTTTGTCATATGTGTAAGAATAGAAGCCCAGATATTATCTGTACTTTCATAAATATATGCAAAGACTAGTCCTGAGCAAGCATATGGTATCATCTGTACCATTTCAAAGATATTACCTGCAAAGACTGAATTCATAACATGAATAAAGCCAAATAAGAAGGCAGAGACCACATAAGCTAAGAATCTATTATATTTACGTAGACCTGTAAAAATAACACCTCTAAAGATCAATTCTTCTCCTATTGGTGCTAAGAACCCTGTCACAAAGAACATGATGGCAGGAATACTTTTAGTGAGTGATTCTACCTGCTGCTGATTCACACTTGATGATTGATCCACAAACAGCTTAACTATACTGCTTCCAATCGCATTAGCACAAATATTGAGGAAGAATCCTAGAAAACATCCCGCAACAATAATAGAAAGCTTATTATTCATGAAATCTTTCCATTGACGTTTGATAAACTTTCTTAAAATGATTACTGCAACAAGTGCAGTAATTAAATCAACCGCAAAGTTCAGCCAGATTGTTGCAGTATTGGTGGCAACTGAAAGGTTAAATGTTAAGATTATCCATTTTACAATTGCTGTTCCGATATAGCTATTACAATAGAAGAATAATGGAAGTAAGATGACACACCCTAAAACAAGTTCCTGTCCTGAGAGTCTTCTTGTAAAACGATCAATTCTTTTTCTCATTAAATTCTCCCTTCATCGTAGACTTATAAGCAATTTCTTTATAAAATAATGCCTGTACAGTAATATAAACAGGCTGATATGTATAAGCCGCTATTGCCGCACTTAGAATTGAACCAAGCAATCCTGCAATACCATTATCGCCAAATACGCCACCAATCATAATACTAATGATGGCACATAGAAGAATCCATCCAATAAATGAAAGATTGATTAATAATAAATCCGTGCAATGACCTTTCATTAATGTGAATGATTCCTTAAGTGCCTCAAAGCCTTTAATACCATATTCCTGATGTAAATAAGTCATCGCAAACATACGTAAATTAATCCAGATCATTACAAATGCGAAGGCAAATAACAATACAAACAACAATATGCCACTTAGTGCTGTTAGACCTGAAACAACCCCTGTAATAGGTGAAACACTATAAGGATCACTTAATAGCGCAAATAAGCCACCAAAAGAACCAAGAGAGCATACCACAATAAGTGCTACAAAAATGAATGCTATAACAAAGTTTACAAGTACTTTTACAAGATAAGTTGGTACGTATTCAATCCAGTTAACTAGACCATAGACACCATCATTATCTGATAATTCATATTCACGATCAGTAACAACTTTAAGTCCTGCAACAACATAGCCTTGTTCTACCGCAATTATTAATATAACCACAATAATATGTAAAATACTCATAATACCATTATCAGAACTCAACAGACTAGGTAATGATGAAATCGCCCCTACTATTAAGCAGATACGGGCAAGACTCGTTTTATTCACACGTGCTATTTCTCTTGCACGTTGTTTAATCATTGAAATATTCATAATTAATCCTCCTTGATCAGTTGTTCAATTAACGCGATTACTCGCTCTACATTCTTTCCATCCTGATATTTAAAGAATTTATTTTTAAATCGTTTGATATCATAATGTTCATTAGAATGTATTGCATCTGTTAACTCTTCTTCATTATAGCACAACGGACCAGGCATTTCCTTCTTATAGTCCACAAAACATCCAAGACGGTGCATATAATCCTTTAAATCAGGCACAAAGAAATACATCGGTTTATCTAGGATAGAATAATCAAAGATAATCGAAGAGAAATCTGAAATAAGTGCATCACTTACCACAAATAATTCATATGTATTTTCATGACTCATATTGAAGATACGTCCCTCTTCTTCAATAGGAATATCTTTCATAAGTGGATGATACTTATAAATAAGGACTGTATCTTCATCAAAAGTATGAATGAATTTCTTTCCATCAAAACCAACTGCTTTAAATCCTTTATAAATATTTCCTCTAAACGTTGGTGCATAGAGTAAGATCTTCTTATTCTTAAGTTCTGGATATTTTGAATAGAAATTGTTACTGACTTCCTTTTTATAATTTTCATCAAAAAGATGATCTACTCGAGGCATACCTGTTACAAGCACATTATCTTTATCTACAGAAAAAGCCAAAGAATAAGGTTCTATCCAATAATCACTATTCGCAATGACATAGTCATAGTTATTAATAGGATATTGTCTTTTGACTGCATTGCCAAACTTCTTAATAGCTCCTGTGGCATGCCATACTTCAATGACCTTAACACCTTGTCTCTTATAATGAGAGACTACATAGTTATTGTCATTAATGAATACGATATGGGATGTATTAATCACAATTATCTGTTTAATACAGTTTAATAGATATAAGAAATCATTCCATATTGATTTTTTATCATAATGAATGAGTACTTTCTTAATAGAATAATGAGATGTATCAAGATGATTATAGATATCTAAGAAGTCATCTCTTAAAACATTGTCTTCTAATGAAACAAATGCAATCTGATTCTTTTTGATAGGAACAAGTGATACAAAGATGTTCACGAATGAAAGAATGATGTTTAATACAATTTTCTTAAGCCCCATGCTGTTCACCTAATAGAATATCAATGACACGTTTGCTGGCCTGTCCGTCTTCATGATTATTAAAACGTTCATTAAAGCCTGTTAGACGGTCATAATCAAAATCATGTGTATGAATCTTCTGAAGTAATGTATTTTCATCTGTAATGACTTCTCCAGGAAGATCTTTATAAATATCTAGATAGAAGCCTCGTAATTCATCACGATAGTTTTCTAGATCATACATATAGAAATAGATTGGTCTTTTTAATATTGCATAATCAAAAAAGACACTTGAGTAATCAGTCACTAACGCATCTGCAATTAAATACAGATCCGCAATATCTTCCTGAGGATCCACATAATAAACAAAATCTTTTACCTCATCTAGATTAAAATCATTCACAATTAAATAATGAGGTTTGAATACGACAATATATTCATCCCCTAATACTTCCTGCCATTTTTTAAAGTCAACTTCTAGTTTAAATGTATATCCCTTCATATTGAATGAATTATCACGCCATGTAGGAGCATAGAGTAAGATCTTTTTATCGTGAGGAAGATGCATTCTATTTTTAATAGTTTCTACATCTTCTTTTGTATAGTTAGATAATATATCATTTCTTGGGTAGCCTGTTTCAATGAGTCTTTCCTTATTGATTCTAAAAGATGTTTGGAAGACTTCTGTAGTAAAAGCACTTGGAGAAATCATATAGTTGTATTTAGAGACATCATTGTCATAAGTTGCACGCATTTCTTCTACAGACATGCCAGAACGATAGAATGTTGTCCCTTCTGGTACTTCAATATCATGAGCAAGTTTCTTTAAAGGTGTACCATGCCAGGTCTGCAAGTAAACCTGGTTATCCTTCTTCAGTACATATTTAGGAAGCTTACAGTTAGAAATCCAATATTTACTTCTTGCAAGATAAAAGAAATAAGGAATACTGAAGTATTCAATAATCTTCGCATTTGGAATAGTGAGATTTTTTTCTTTATGATGCTTAATCGCATATATACAGCGATATGAGGCATATTCTTTATGTTCCGTGATATATTGGTGTAATGCTTTAGGATTATCTGTATAGCCACGACCATGGAATGATATAAATAAGATTGTATGATCATCACATGGTATGAAGCGATAAACAATTCGATATAATAAGCGAATCATTTTACCTAATATTTTCTTAATCAATTTCATGACGATAGTCTCCTTTATTAGGGTCTATTATAGTGAAAATGACTGCTATAGTCAATCAAACCGACAGAAAGAAAAAGCTTCCTGTAAAGGAAAGCTAATTCTTTTCAAATACTGTTTCAACAACTCTCTGTGAAGAATGACCATCTTCCCAGCTACAGAACTTGTCATAGAAAGTGACATAACGGTCTGCATATTTTTCAGTGATTTCATCCATATGCTTGATTGTGTTAATGACTTCGTCTGTTGTGAATACAAGTGGGCCTGGAAGTTCTTCTTCCATATTGATATAGAAGCCTCTTAATACATCACGATATTTATCTAAATCATATGTATAGAATAACATTGGACGTTTTAAGTTAGCAAAATCAAAGAATACACTTGAATAGTCAGTAATAAGAATATCACTCATCAAATAAATTTCAGTAATATCATCATATTTACTTAAGTTAAACGCAAAACCATCTAAACCTGTCAAATCAAGAACATCTGCAATATAATAATGTGTTCTTAGGATAATGACATATTCATCTCCTAATTCTTTTCTCATCTGTTCAAGATTAAGCTTTAACTGGAACTTATAAGCACCATTACCATAATATTCATCATCTCTCCATGTTGGTGCATAGAGAATGACTTCTTATCTAATGGAATACCTACTTTTTTCTTTAATTCTTTCGCTTTTTCTTCTTTATGAGGATCAGAGAGTAAGTCATTTCTAGGATAACCTGTATCTAACATAGTATCTCCTTCATCCGTTATACATAAAGCAGCTCTTGAATATTTCACTAGAGAAAGCGTTAGGCGCAATTAAATAATCCCATTCCTGTTTCTGGCGATAGAACTGTGCTTTATATGTAGGAGAAGCTGCAGTGACTTCTTCCTGGTCAAAGGCTAAACGCTTTAATGGTGTACCATGCCATGTTTCCAAGAAGACCTGTCCTTCTCTTTTACGATACCATAATGGCTGTCTTGTATTAAATACGAAGTATTTACATACAGCAAGATAGTAAGCATATTTACGTGTCATACGTTTAACAACTGTTCCACCATAAGGAAGTTTTGTCTTCGTATCATTGAGTACCCAGACAAATTCATACTGCCCTGGGAAGTTCTTAGCCAAATATTCATAAATATATTTAGGTGAATCAGCATAACTTGCTCCACGGAATGTTTCAAACATAACTAGATTCTTCTGAATAGGTTCATTTTTATATTTATGTCTATATAAGTACTTATTCATTTCATTCTTATTCTTAAAGATCTTCTTGGCTTTAACACCAGCTAAGTGAGCTGCAATGATTTTTTGTGCTTTCTTTAAGTCATGATTCATACATGCTTTAGAAAGTCTGCGACGATAAAGAGATTTCTTTAATAGTTCTGGTTCAATACGAGTTAATACTTCTGCCATTGTATCAAAACGTGTTGTTCTCCACTTATCATCTTCACTTCTTCTCACCTTTTTAGCAAAGAAACTAGTAAAGTAGTTAGCCATCTTCGCATTAATATAATAATGAATAGATGGATAATCCTTAGAAATCTCTAAGCAATAGTTATGCGCTTCAATAAATTCATCAAAGCGACCATCAGGATCCTTAATCTGGGATAAAGCAGGACGATTGATTGGATCATTATGTTTACGTTTGACTAGAATAGCATCTTCTACAAAAGACACATCATTCGTATATTTTAATAGTTCAACTACAAATGGTGCATCTGTATACCAGAAGAATTCTTCTTTAAAAGAAATATGATTATCTTCAATAAGTGAACGTTTAATAAGAAGGTTTAAGCATGATACATTTCTTAATGCATGTCTTGTACGAATAAGAAGATCAATCTTGAACTGTTCTGGTTCATTGTCATAAACATGTTTTTCTTGTTTTCTTTCCACTTTTACAAGACGATCATGATCCTTGTCTTTTAAGTTTTCTTTTCAATATTTGTTTCATCGCTCATTGTTTCATAAACTTGCTTTTTGAACCATGAAACCATTCTCTTACCTGCCACAACCTGATTATGAGACTTTTCTGCTTCTTCCATTAAAGCATTCAAACAGCCTGGTAATACATAGTCATCACTATCTAAGAAATAAACATAATCTCCCTTTGCAAGATCAAGACCCATATTTCTCTTCTTACCTACTGATGCTTCTCCTGATTCAACAAGAGTGATTGGTAAATCATATTTATGGATCTTATCCTTCACATCTTCAATAGCATCTACAATAAGAAGTACTTCATAATCAGACAATTTCTGATCCTTAATACTTTCTAAGCAGTCATATAAATAACGAATATAACGATTAAATGGTATGATAATTGATAATTTCATAATTAAACTTCCTTTCCCCATATTTAAAAAGGCAGGTTACCCTGCCCTTTGTTTATCTAGTCTTAATAGCAGCAAAGAGCTTATCACCTAGTGTACGACGAGAATTAGGAATAACACGCTTTGCGAACTTCTCATCACGTACTTTCCTTTTCTCTTTTGCGGATAAATGATTGTAGTACTCTACATAGTCAGCATAATGATCACATACTTCATCAATATCTCCATATTCACGAAGCATGCCACCTTCAATCCACATAGCACTATCACAGAATTGACGTACCTGTCTTAAGTTATGTGAAATAAAGATTATGGTTTTACCTTGTTCTTTTAACTCAGTCATCTTATTCAGACACTTTTCCGCAAAACCTTTATCACCTACACTTAAAGCTTCATCGACAATCATAATATCTGGATCAAGACAAAGGTTAATTGAGAAACCAAGTCTTGATTTCATACCTGATGAATATTTCTTTACAGGCTGATAGAGGAAGTCACCAATTCTGCGAAATTAATAACACCTTCTTTAATCGCTTCTATACGTTTTTTAGAGAGTCCTAATAAAGCACCCTTTAATTCAATATTCTCTAGCCCTGTCAACTGTGCGTTCAATCCTGTATTAATAGCAATAAGTGCCTGAGTTCCATTCACAATAATTTCCCCTTCATCAGGATCACAGATTCCAGCTAGAATAATTGACATAGTAGATTTACCAGAACCATTTGTCCCTAGAATACCTACAACCTGTCCTTTCTTTACCTGGAAGTTCAAATCCTTTAAAGCATAGAACTTGACATCACTTTTTTTCTCTTTAGATCTTAGTTCATATATTTTAGAAGCATGACGTGCTTCAATTGCAATATTTGAATCCATAATGCCTCCTAAATAAAGTCTACAAACTTAGATTTGAATTTATACATAATACAGCTGCCAAACACAAATAAGAAAGCTGTAATAGCCCAGAAACAGAAAGCAGAATATTTATAATACATAATTCCACGATGATAGAAGAAACAGTCACGATAGCCCTGAACAATATAATAAATAGGGTTAGTTAACATGATTCTCTGTAAAATAGATGGAAGGCTCTTCACATTCCATAGAATTGGAGTCATGTACAATAATAAACGCATAATAGCGAGCACTAGTTTTCTTGTATCACGTGCAAGCATATTAAGTACAGATGTTGTCATAGATAATGAAATCGAGAAGACAACACCACAGAAACAATAATAAATAAGACCTACCCAATGTAATGATGGATAATAGCCAGCAAAACAGAATAGGAGTGTCAATATACACATCAAGCAGAAGTGGTCAAATAACTTAGAAAGTACCACTGTAGCCGGAAGAACACTGACTGGGAATTTCATCTTAGTAATAATATTTATTTTAGAGAAGATAGCATTACACCCTGCTGTAATACATGGAGAAATAAAGAACCATACAACCATACCTCCAAGCATCCACCAGATATATTCAATACCATCTACTGACTTACGATTTAATACTAATCCAAATACAAACCAATATGTTAATACCTGAATAATTGGATTCGCAAAGTTCCAGAATAAACCTAACTTTGAGTCACGCATGTCAGCTAGTACTTCATATTTCGAAATAGAATAAATACGAAACAAGTTCTCGCTGTTTTCTTTGATCACATATTTTACAGCTTCTAACACGTTGGATCCTCCTTAATAATCTATCTTAATATTTATACAGCATTATACTTCAAAAAGCAATATTAGCCTTTTTCATTATACTTTATTTGCATAAAAAATACCATATTTAAAAAGGAGGGATCTACCCTCCTCAAATAATTATTTAATCGTCCAGCTTTCATCATGTGGATCAACTTTCCATGCTTTTAACTTTTCTAATGCTTCTTCTTTAATATAGTTGTGTTCAACAGCAACAGGAAGAAGTGCATCATAGTTAGATAAAGTCACGAAATGACAATCCTTATCAGCAAAGTTCTTAATAGAATCCTTTAAGCCATAAGTGAAGATAGCTACTAATCCTAATACTTCACATCCAGCTTCTCTTAATGCATCTACTACTTCTAATGAAGATCCACCAGTAGAAATTAAATCTTCTACTACTACAACCTTCATACCTTCTCTTACAACACCTTCAATACGATTCTGACGTCCATGAGACTTGTTTGAACCACGTACATATCCCATTGGTTTATTTAAGATATCAGCCACTAACGCAGCATGAGCGATACCTGCAGTTGAAGTACCCATTAATACTTCACAATCAGGATAGTTTTCCTGTACAAGTTCAGCTAAACCTTTTTCGATATCATTTCTTACTTCTGGGTAAGATAAAGTTAATCTATTATCGCAATAGATTGGTGATTTAATACCTGAAGCCCAAGTAAAAGGTTCATCAGGCTTAAGAATACAGCCTTGATACTTAATAAATCTTTCGCAATTAATTCTTCTCTATTCATTATTATTCTCCTTGAAATTGATTAAATACTTCTTTATAAGCAGCAACTGGATCAGCTGCTTTAGTAATTGTACGACCTACTACGATATAGCTAGAAGTCATATCCTTAGCCATAGCTGGTGTAGTTACACGCTTCTGGTCATCTTTTGCATCGCTGGCAAGTCTGATACCTGGAGTAACTGTTAAGAAATCTTCTCCTACAGCATCATGAATACCTTTAGATTCTAATGGTGAACATACAACACCATCTAATCCCGCTTCTTTCGCATTCTTAGCCCATCTAATTGCAACATCCTGAATTGGTTCATGAATACCTAGTTCATCATCTAATACTTCCTGACTTAAAGAAGTAAGACATGTTACTGCGATACATAAAGGACGATCCTTGCCCTTTTCTTCTTCTAAACCTTCAATCGCTGCCTGCATCATAGCCTTAGAACCTGAAGCATGAACATTAACGATATCAACATCAAGACGTGCTAAGTTCTTCATAGCCATCTTTACTGTATGAGGAATATCATGCAATTTCAAGTCTAGGAAGATTGAATGTCCTCTTTCTTTGATAGCCTGAATGATTGCAGGTCCTTCTCCATAGAAGAGTTCCATACCTACTTTCACAAAGAGCGGTTCATCAAATTTATCTAGGAATTCAAGAACATCTGCTTTGTTTTTGAAATCGAGTGCAATAATTACTCTGCTTTTAGTCATAAACTACCCTCCATTTTTTTATTCTCTATGAAGTATACCATAAAACATATAAACCTGGGATACTTTTAAAAATAATAATCTAAAAACTTATCAGATGTTTTGACGAATATATTGTAATAGACATACAAAAATGATATAAATTAAAAATGAAAGATTTTTATAAGGAGTGAATATTTTGAACAAATCTAAATCAATTGTCAAGCAGGCTTCTATTCTAGCACTCGCTGGTATACTTGTACGTATTATTGGCGTTCTTTATAGAAGTCCATTAACCGCTTTAATTGGTGATGAAGGGAATGGTTATTACTCTACTGCATATAATATTTATGCAATGGTACTGCTTATTTCTTCTTACAGTATTCCAACCGCAATCTCTAAATTAATTAGTGAGAAGCTCGCTCTTCATCAATATAATAATGCACGTAAAATTTTTAAATGTGCACTAATCTATATTACTGTCGTTGGTGGTTCTGCTGCAATACTTACATTTATCTTAGCCCCATGGATTGTGACAGAAAATGCGGTATTCGCATTAAGAATTCTTTGCCCTACCATTTTCCTATCCGGTTTAGTCGGAGTATTAAGAGGTTATTTCCAGGCATATTCAACAACTGTTTATACATCTGTTTCTCAGATTATTGAACAGTTATTAAATGCCTTTGTGTCTGTAGGTGCTGCTTATTTGTTTATTCAGCCATATGCAAATAATCATACATTACTTGCTAGCCGTGGTGCTGGAGGAAGTGCCTTAGGTACAGGCTTTGGTGTTCTTGTTGCCCTTATTTATATGATATGCGTTTATTTAAAAAAAGGCAGACACATGATTGATGAGACCGACGCGGATCCTCGTGTACAATCAGGACAGGCCATATTCCGTTCTATCCTTAATATTGTCACACCAATCATTATTTCTACATGTATCTATAACCTTGTTTCTACTATCGATATGTTTATCTTCTATGGTATTATGCAGGCACGTGGTGTTGCACTGATTGAGGTTGTTAAACTTTATGGTGTTTATGCTGGTAAATATGTTGTCTTAATGAATGTCCCTGTTGCGCTCGCAAGTGCAATGAGTACAGCAACTATTCCTGCGATTTCTAGTTCTTATGCATTAAAAGATTTCAAGGAAGTGCGTGCCAACATCAAGAATAGTACTTTTATTACTATGCTTATTCTAATACCTGCAGCTGTAGGTATGGGTGTACTCGCTTATCCTGTTATGGGTCTGATTTTCCCACAGCCTAAGACATTGAAGATTGCCTCTACTGCACTTACTCTTGGTGCACCTGCGATTGTACTTTATGGTTTATCTACTTTATCTAACGGTATCTTGCAGGCGATTGGCGCAGTAAAAGTACCTTTAAGAAATGCTGCCAAAGCATTGGTTGTCCATGTAATCATCCTTATACTGATGCTTGTATTAGTGCCACCACAGTTCCTTAATGTTGGTATTTATCTACTTGTTATTGGAACTTCGCTTTATGCCTTACAGATGTGTGTCACTAACCAGTTCGCATTAAATAGACTTGTGGGCTATCATATCAATTTTAAGACTGCTGTTTTATTACCATTCGTTGCTTCACTATTTATGGGTGCATGTGCCTATGGTTCTTATTGTCTACTTTTCAAAGTATTCCATCGTGTCTTTATTCCACTTATCCTTGCAATTATGGTTGGTGTGGTTGTTTATTTCTTCAGTATTCTATTTATCTTCAAAGATCATTTAGAAATGTTGAATGGAATCCCTTATGTAGATAAGATTATTCGTAAACTATTCAAAAACAAAGCATAAAAATCCAGATTTGTCTGGATTTTCTTATACCTTCTTTTTATCGATTAAATCACATACATCCTTCATAGTATGAATAGACATTAATTCTTCATCAGAGAACTCAATTCCTAATTCTTCTTCTAAATCCATAATTAAGTCTACAACATCAAGAGAATCAATACCAAGGTCTCTTAAGTTAGAATCTAATGTTAGTTCCTTGCCTTTTAATTTACTGCTTAAAGCTTCTTTGATTTTATCAAAATAATTCATGTTGTTCACCTCACAACATCAATTATAATACAACAATCCCCAAAATTACAATATACTTGTCACATAATCAAAAAATGCATCAATAGCTGCTTCCTGACGTCGGTAGTAAGTAGCACGAGAATAACGTGTCTTCCACCAATGCTTATGTTCATAGAAATAATCTTCTAGAATGATATGATAATACTCATCACCGATAATGGATTGTGACTTTTCTATAAAGATAATACGTTTGGTGAGTTCCTGTTTTAAGTATATCCTATTAAGTAAATAATCTTCTTTAGAGGAAGAAGATGTTTGATAATAGTCCTCATAGTTGATGGAAGGATAATAGTTTGCCTGGTTTAATGAGTTGAGTATATTCTTGTCCTTCTCATATTGTTTAAGCAATAATCTAATAATTCTTATTTTTTCTTTCTTTGTCATAAAAAACACCTCCTATAGGTATATACCCATAAGTGGTGTTTTTTCTCATTAAATAATAAAAGATAGTTTAATATCTTCAATATCTTCTTCAGACATACCGATATGATATAAATAAGCTTTCGCACTACCATAGTGTTCTCTTAGATAATCTAGGAAAATCATCATATAACGTGGTGAAGATGTAAGATAACTTTCTGTTTCTTCATCCATCATCTCTTTAAGTGCTTCAATAATTTCCTGATTGTTGGCGTAAGATTCACTGTAGTCCTTAACGATATCATGATCGTGACATCCTGCAAGTTCTAATAGTAATGCTGCAATAATACCTGTACGGTCTTTACCTGCACTACAATGGAATAAGACACCTTCATAGAGATGATCCTTAAATACATCAAAGACAGCTTTGATCTGTTTCTGATGTGCTTCTAACATATAAATATAAACACCACCAAGGTCTTTATATTCCTTGACTTCACTAGGCACTACCTTTACGACTGCATCATCCATCAAATTAATTTCAATATTTTCTACATCGCGATAATCTTTAAATGGTGATGGCTGGGCCTGTTTTTCAAAATCAGAACGTAAATCAATAGTGACACGTACACCATAATCATAAAGTTTTTCTAGATCTTCATCCGTTGCATTCGCTGGTGCTGAAGCACGAATATAATGATGGCTTTTTGTATAATAGCCTTCCTGTGTTTCATATCCACCTAGATCTCTTGTATTTGTCATCTTATCTAAAGCGATTAAACGCTCTTCACTTGTCATATATTGCATATTTTACTCCTCAAAAGGTCTTACTCTTAATGTAACACCTATTTCATCTGTAATTTTCTGACATGCCTCAATCTTTTCTTCTCCAATAATATCAACAACAGTTAATACAACATTTGGAACATAAGCCTTACACCTCTTTGCAAAATCAAGCATATCATCAAAAGAAGAGATACCAAACTTAGAACGTGTAAGTTCTAAAAATTCTTCCTTTGTAGGGGCATTTAACGAGATAGACACTGTATCAAAACGTCCTTTGTATTCTGGAGTGACATCTCTACCATAAATATCATTGGCTAAACCGTTGGTATTAATGCGAATTTTCATATCTTTCTTAGTATCACGGATATAATCAATGACTTCTTTGATATCATCCCATCTTTCCATTGGTTCACCAAATCCACAGAAAACAATTTCTTTAAAATCATTGAGATCATACTTCTTGAATTCTTCAATAATCATTTCTTTAGAAGGCTCTTCTTTCAACCATAAAGAATTGTTCTCCATCATCTCTTTTGTCTGTCTTAAACAGAATGTGCAGGCGCATGGACAACGGTTAGTTGTATTAACATAGCATGTCACTCCTTTGGTAGAGTCTAAATGTGAAAGATCTATATAAGTATTTTTATAAAGTGTATATAAAATAGTCATCTTAAAAGTCTCCTAATTCACTTAAATACTGTTCAAAACATAAGCCATAATAAGTAGGTGTCCCTATTTCTTCACTATAAGCGATACATTGAGAAGAGAATTCAGTCGCCTTTTTTACACAATCATAGAAAGAATGATTATTCAAATAGCCTCCCGCAATAACGCTTGATACCACATCTCCAGTTCCGCTGCGATCTGGTCCGATGCGGTCTACTAGAATGCTTGAGGATTTTCCATGATCATAAATAAAATTCATGATATGCGCATCATCTACTGGTATTCCTGTCACGACAATCATCTGTGGACCTTTTAAAGAAAGTTCATGACACATCTGTCCTAATTCCTCTTCTGTCGGAATTACTTCTGGATAATCACGATCCAATAGTGTAACAAGTTCTGTTAAGTTTGGTGTCAATATATCTGCATAGTGAACAAGATCCTTCATGCTTTCAGCCATTTCTTTGCTGTAAGTAGCATAAAGATGTCCGTGATCCCCCATAACTGGATCTACTAATACAAATGTTTCTTTGCGCTTAAAGGATTTAATGAAATCAATAACGATTTCTACTTGTTCCTTTGAACCTAGAAAACCAGTCGCAATACCATCAAATTCTAGTTTCAGATCCTTATATGTCTGAATATAATCAGGCATATGTTTTGTATAGTCATCAAAATGATAAACGGGAAATTGCGTATGGGTAGATAATATAGCAGTAGGTACCGGTACAGCTTGTATACGCATAGTAGATATAATTGGTGCCATAACTGCAATAGAACATCTTCCAAAACCAGTTATGTCATTAATTAAAGCCATTCTTTTTTGTCTCATAGTCTTACCTCGTACAAGTATTTTATCATATCAACACTTTTTTTCAACAAAGAAGATATAATAGAGATGAGGTGAAAGAAATGGATTTAATGAAATAAGTTTTGAATACCCATAATCAACAGGTGACGATTTAAGAGAAGTGTGGAGCAGAAATATTCAGGATATAGACTATCTGCCTATGACTGATAGGAAATGATTTCTGCAGGTACTTCTTGATTTTATCCAT
>ENA-OQEN01000653-OQEN01000653.1-human-gut-metagenome-genome-assembly--contig:-NODE-653-length-14843-cov-4.150652_pt1 | contig 14843 bp, 13 predicted proteins | sample MGYA00242791_ERZ504627 | MGnify/ENA primary metagenome ERZ504627 (study PRJEB26092, sample SAMD00036316) | human gut metagenome | host: Homo sapiens | study: EMG produced TPA metagenomics assembly of... | reverse complement strand
GACGAAGACTAAAAGCTATCGGTCAGCGAGAAAACCGTTGGATGCAGGATATTAACCATCAGGTATCGAAGGCACTCGTTGAAAACAACCCAAAGCACACTCTCTTTGTATTGGAAGATTTGTCAGGCATTCGTAATGCTACAGAACGTGTTAAAACAAAGGATCGTTATGTTTCTGTATCGTGGTCTTTCTATGACCTTGAGCAGAAACTAATCTACAAAGCAAAACAGAATCAGTCTTCTGTTATTAAGGTAGACCCTCGCTATACAAGTCAGTGCTGCCCTTGCTGTGGACATGTTGAAAAGTCTAACCGCAATAAGAAGATACATCTGTTTACTTGCAAAAAATGTGGTTATAAATCTAATGATGACCGCATTGGAGCTATGAATCTGTATCGTATGGGAATAAACTATCTTGCAGATAGCCAAGTACCTAATACAGTTGTAACAGAGTAAACTCTGCTACAAAGGGTGCTGTCAACCACCCTATGATGTAACGCCACTTTAGATAGCAATGTCTATTGGGGTTAAAGGTCGGAGGTGTAAACCGTTAGTACGACTGGGCAGTTACAAGCCCATGACCTTTAGGTCGTGGGTAGTTGACACACCACCAGGAGAATATGTATTTGATGTTATTGTGACAGTTAATGATAAGAAGTTCACTATTAAAGATGTTCATCATATTAATTTTAATCACCCTAATGCTCCAGATATACTCGGTGAACATCATGGAAAAGGTGAGTATCCAAGTCCTAAGTCATTCCCTACAGACTATACTTACAAAGTGAACTTTACACAGCCTATAGAAGCATATGACTTTAAGGTATATGGTGAAGAGTTGAAATCATTAGAGAAAGTATCGAATAAATGTATCCAGTTAAAAACAAGAGTGGAAAAACCTAACATCTCTAGTTTAACTTATGTAGTCAATGGTGAAGAATATTCACTCTATAATATTTATCATGTTGTTTCTGATGATTACTATAAGAAGAAATTCCTGAAATAATTTAAAGGAGAGCATGCAATGGCTCTCCTTTTAAATTTTTTGTCTAAAAAAACTTTCGCTTGTATTATTAATTTAAAGCGAAAGTAGAGTATAAATCTCTTAGTTCACGAAATGTATTGCTGTATCTAAAGTAACGATTTACTTAGACAGAGTGTTAATTTTTGAAAATACTTCAGCCATTTTCACATTAAGTATAAATACTTTATCATTTGATTTTATATATAAATACTTACTATCTTCTACATTGTTACATGATATCAAATAATAATCTCCATATTCGGTATTATTGAACCATCCGGCAGTGTAATTTTTATTAAATTGTCCTTTTACTTTCTTACCAAAATCAAATTGATCGATGTATTTTATATCATTAATGTCTGAATAATAAATGCTTTCTTCACTACATAACGGTGCCTTTATAGATATTTTTTCATTATCATAATTGACCATCGGTTCAGACTGAAAATCTACTATAGTAAAAGCAATTATCATAATAGGAAAAATAAGAATGAAAACAGAAATTAATTTGCTCATTTTTTTTGACATTTTCTAACACCTCAGTTAATAAATTTTGTAGGTCTTAATGTATTGGTCTTAGTATATCAGTCAGTCACATTTGCACATATTGACTTTGAATTAAGCGTGAACTATAATAATTGTGAACGATGGAACAACCAGTAAGCGGTTGTCCTTGGGTTTTATATGATTGAAATAACTATCTCAAACTTTTCCCGAGGCTGAGGTAGTTATTTTTTTGCACTTTTATCTATAATGATAAGAAGTAACTTTACAATGATTCCTATAATAGACACAATAAATGCTAACGATGTTAACACCACCATGACTGTTTCATATGCTGTCATTGCGCATCACCTCCGTTTTTCAGATTTTCCCAAAACTTCTAGGAATGTGAATTTCGAAGGATTGCGTACCTTCGTCATGACGACCAAGGATAACCACCTACCGTATACGGTTGTTCCACATAAGAATTATATCATATAAGTATATAACTGTAGGAAGTTATTAAGTATTAGAAGAAACAAAAAACCCATGAGAACTGCTCTCATAGGTTTTTTTATATGAACGAACATTATGTTCGAATTATTCATGGTGGAGGCGGGGGGAATCGAACCCCCGTCCAAAAGCCGTTTCATATCAGGTGTCTACAGTTTATCTTATTGAATCAATTTAAGTATGTTACGATCAATAAGCAATCTTTCGCATACCGATTTCTGATTGATTTTCATGAATATAGTCAGAACATCCTATATCCCTTATCTTACAGGTTATGTTACAGACTCTAAAGGTGTAAGCGCAGATAGGTCTGCATTCGCAAGTCTATGTCGACTATTAAGCGAAAGCGTAATTTGTTCTGTTTCCAGATATTTGTTTGTGCATGTAACGTTTGCCAACGACTGCTGCCTGATTCAAACTGACCCCTGTCGAATCCAAGACGCCCCCATTAATAAGCGCGTTTGAGAGCTTTCTCAATATCGCGCTTAGCATCTTTTTCTTTTAAATCATTACGCTTGTCATAAAGCTTCTTACCTTTTGCAAGAGCAATTTCTAGCTTTGCTTTTGAGGTATTGAAGTAAAGCTTTGTAGGAACGATTGTTAAACCATCCTCACGAACCTTCTTCTCTAGTTTACTAATTTCTTTCTTATGAAGCAATAGTTTTCTAATACGTCTAGGTTCATGATTAAAGATATTTCCATTTTCATAAGGGGCAATATACATATTCTCAATAAAAGCTTCGTGGTCTTTAATTCTTACAAAACAGTCCTTAAGGTTAGCACTGCCTTTGCGAATAGACTTGATTTCAGTACCTTTTAATTCAATACCTGCTTCAAAAGTTTCTAGGATAAAATAATCATGATATGCTTTTTTGTTATTTGAGATGATTTTCATATATATTACCTTCTTGTACGGAATTTTCTTTTCTTCTTTCTATGACTTCCAGCTTTTACAAGCTCGAAGTCAATTGTTTTTTCTAGCTTATTTGCTTCAGTTACTCTGACTTTTACTGGATCACTCATCTTGAACATACGTCCTGTATGTTCACCGATAAGAATAAGATTCTTTTCATCATAAGCATAATAATCATCTGTTAAGGAAGTCATATGAACAAGACCTTCGATGGTATTAGGAAGTGATACAAAGAATCCAAAACTTGTAATAGAAGAAATATAACCATCAAATACCTCACCAACATGATGAGACATAAATTCAGCTTTCTTCATATCTTCTACTTCACGTTCAATATCAATCGCAATTCTTTCACGATTAGAAGACTGTTCAGCAAGTACTGGAATCATTTCTTCAAACTCATTCATTCTAGAATAATCATTCTTGAATAAGTAAGTTCTAATCAAACGATGTACCAATAAGTCTGGATAGCGTCTAATAGGTGATGTGAAGTGTGTATAGAATTCATCCGCAAGACCGAAGTGTCCAAGACATTGAGCATCGTAACGTGCTTTCTGCATTGATCTTAATAATAATGTAGAAATAATATCATGCTCAGGTGTTCCCTTAGATTCTTCAATCATACGTGCTAATTCATGAGGGTTGATCTTTTCAAGAGACCCATGAATAGTATAACCCAAAGGCTTCGCAATGGAAACAAATTGTTGTAACTTCTCTTTTTTAGGATACTCATGTATACGATAGATAAAAGGTACATCCATCCATTTAAAGTGTTCAGCTACTGTTTCATTAGCACATAACATGAACTCTTCAATAATATGATCACTCTCACCACGATTTCTTAAGACAACATCTACAGCACGTCCTTTATCATCTACAAGAACCTTTGCTTCATCTACATCAAAGTCAATCGCACCACGACGATCTCTCTTCTTTCTTAAGATAGCAGCTAATTCTTTCATATTAAAGAATAACTCAACAGCATCACTGTATTTCTTCTTTAGTCCTTTATGACCTGCAAGAATTGCATTCACATTATTGTATGTCATACGATGAGAACTTCTAATAACAGTAGGGTAGATATTATGATCTACAACCTGCCCTTTATCATTGATCTCCATAATACAGCTAATTGCATAACGGTCCACACCTTCATTAAGTGAACAGATACCATTAGATAACTTATGAGGCAGCATAGGAATCACTCTATCTACAAGATAAATAGAAGTCCCTCTTCTAATCGCTTCCTTATTTAATTCAGTTCCTTCATTCACATAGAATGAAACATCCGCAATATGAACACCTAACTGATAATTCCCATTATCTAATTTCTTTAAAGAGATCGCATCATCAAGTCCTTGGCATCATCACCATCAATAGTCACAATCTGCCAATCTCTAATATCTAAACGATTAGGAATATCACTTGGATCAATAGACTGAGGAATAGATTCAATCTCATCATAGACTGCCTGTGGAAAATCAATATCTACATCATACTTATTCACAACAGATAAGATATCTACACCAGGATCATTCTTATGACCAATAATCTTAACAATATCACCCTTTAAATAAGGCTTGTACTTCTTAATCTCTACAACAACCTTATGTCCAGGCATAGCACCATGTGCATGGGCTTCATCTACATAAATCCAATCAGTAAACTTAGGATCATCAGGCATGATGATGAGTTCTCTTCTACCTTTTCTGACTAATCCAACAAGTCGAGTCATACCACGCTTAATGATCTTTACAACACGTCCTTCAGGTTTTCCTCTATAGACAGTTGTTTCAATCATAACCTCATCCTGATCAAAAGCACCATTGAGGTTCTTGCTATTAATATAGTATTCAGTTTCTTCATCAACCTTTACAAAACCAAATCCCTTTTTATTTAAACTCAAAACACCTTTTAAATAATGGAAATCATCAATCAAATGATAGTTATTCTGATTATCTCTAATCACTTCGCCATCTTCTTCTAATCTATTCATAAGCTTTACAAATGCGATATATTCTTCAGTAGAATCATAATGTAGTGCACTTGCAAGAGCATCTATTTTTCTATCCTTTAAGTCTTTATTCTTTAATAATTCTAAAACATCTTCTCTCATATATTCACCTCCAACAAAAGAAAAGAGGCACTCATAAGTGCCCCTTTATTATTATTATCCTGCCATTTTAATAAGAATTGCGATAACAAAGAATGCAATACCTAGTCCCACAGTAATACGTGTAAGAACTAAATCCACACCTCTTTCTTTTTGCTGTGCAAAGGTTAGAGCTCTGGCCAGTTAATGCATTAACAATACCATCAGTTTTTCCCGTTTGTAAAAGACACACAATAATTAGGCTATAGAAACAATGATCAAAAGTACTTCTAACATTTTTCCTGCTCCTTTTCTTTTAGACTTTTTCTACATTAGCGAATAAATAATATCATAAAAATATATCGATTACAACACCTTTATTCGCTCACACCATTGTTGAAGTCAAGGGAAACAACACTAAAACGATTATTCTTTTCTATAAGTGTTACTTTTACGTTAATAGTTTGATAGTTGTAATAGAAATTCTTTTTATTAAATGTAATTTCTAACCCAACATCTGTATATTCATAATCTTCTAAAGCACTTAATGTAACATCGGATGCTCTTGTATAGTTCACTTCATATGTTGTGACTTCATCAAGATTTGTCTTATTTTCTATCATAGCATTCACATTCGCATAATAGCTAGACTTCGCAAACTCTTCAAAGTTATCTAAACGATCACTATAGAAATACTGCGCACCACCAATCTCATCTTTCTTCTTATTAGAATAGTAAAGAAATCAATCGCAAATAATGCAGCAACATTCTGACATGTATTTCTCTTAGTATGAGAGGCATTGATATCTTCATGTACTGATTTCATTAAAGAAGTAGGATGATTTGGCATAGCATAAGTAATGACTGGAGTATTGACGACAGGCTTCTTATCATTATGATTATGATAAACAAGGACGCCACTTACTGCAATCACAGCACATAAGAACCCGATAAGAATATATTTCACATGATGTCTTTTTGCTATCATTAAATATGTCTTAGATTCTTTGATTTTTGGTAAATCATCTCTTTTTAAGAATATATTGAGAATTGTAAGAATTGGTTTATATTTACGTGAAATCATATTGGTATATTCTACGAATATCTCAAATACAAGGAGTAATAATGCGAATAATAGAATTGATGCAGTTACACTATATATATGGATAAATGAACAGATAGAGAATAATGCGGTCGCAATATATAGAATAAGAACACTCTTAGTCTGACCTAGTTCTAGAGAGAACATTAATTTATGATGTAAATGTCCTTTATCTGCTTCATCAAAGCGCTGATGATGTACTTTACGTCTAATAATCGCAATGAGTGTATCCATAATAGGTACTGCGAGTACTACAATAGGTGCCCCTAAAGTAAAGAATGTAGAGGACTTAAATCCAAATCCTAATAAAGAAATCACAGATAACATGAAACCAATAAATAAAGCCCCACAGTCACCCATGAATATTTTTGCAGGATGGAAATTAAATACTAAAAATCCTCCAATGGATCCTGCAAGTAAGAGTGTTAATGAAGTGATATCTGTACGACCATAATGGATAGAGATGAGCCCTGTAGTGATCAACACAATCATGGATATACCACCACATAAGCCATCTAATCCATCAATAAGGTTTACTGCATTGGTAATACCTACAATCCATCCTAGAGTGACTATTAAGGCAATAGAATAAGAAAGAATAGTAGGAATATAAGGAATAGTAAATCCTTTTAAAGATATACCACCATAAAATATGACTATAAGTGCTGCAGCGACCTGTCCAAGAACCTTCATCTTTGGAGGAAGGTCGTGAATATCATCATATAAGCCAAATAAGAAAACAATCAAACCACCTATTAATATAGAGTTGATCTGATTATCTGTTTTAAGGAATACCATTGCCCCTATAAGGAATGCCACATAGATGGCATATCCACCTGTACGAGGAATAATACCGTGATGTACAGTTCTATTATTAGTATGGGCTATTATACCCATTTCTTTTGTGATTTTACCGATAAAAGGGGTTAAGATGACTGATATAATGAATGTCACACAGAACGCTAATATATTATTGAGTGTCATAGGTACCTCCTTATTATGCTCATTATATATCAAATATAAACTATGTGCAAAGCAATGAAATTTAACGCAAAGTAAATCAACTAATGTATAATATAGAGAGAACGTATTTATACTGCATAAAATACATATTGTTTTATTGGTATAAATGATATAATGATATCAGAAAATAAAAATAGGAGGATTTATTATGCATCGCTTAGGAATTCAGTTTATCCTGAAAATCAACTCAAAAGAAGTTTATGATTACTTAGAACTTGCTGCTAAGTATGGCTTCTCAAGAATCTTTACTTGTTTATTATCAGTGAATGATCCAAAAGAAAAGATCATGAAGGATTTTGGAGAATTCATGGATAAGGCACATTCTTTAGGTTATGTTGTTGCAGTAGACACTAACCCAGAAGTATTTAAACATTTAGGTGCTACTTATAGTGATATAAAACCATTCCATGATATGGGTGTAGATATCATCCGTTTAGATGGTTCATTTGGTACTACAGGAGATATCCAGGTTACTAGAAACCCTTATAATATTCAGATTGAATTCAACGGTTCTATGGACCAGGGTGTTGAATTATTATTAGAACAGGGCGGAAACAAAGATCAGGTTATTATCTGTCATAACTTCTTCCCAGAAAGATATTCTGGTTTAGACTGGAACTATTTTGTTAACTTCAATGCTTATTGGAAATCATTAAATCTTCATACAGCTGCATTCGTATCAAGTAACCAGCCACATACACATGGTCCTTGGAATGTATTCTGTGGATTACCAACAGTAGAAATCTTAAGAGGTCTTCCAATTGATTTACAGGCTCGTTTAATGCTTGCAACTGGAGATGTTGATGATATTATCATTGGTAATGCTTATGCTTCAGAAGAAGAATTAAAAGCCTTATCAGAAGTTGATTACCAGAACATCTGCTTCAAGATTGATGAAGTAGAAGGTTTATCAGATGTTGAAAAGGAAATCATTTATGATTACTATCCACATTGGGATCGTTATGATCATTCTTCATTCTTCTTACGTTCATCTGGAAGCAGAGTAAAGTATAAGAATGAAAGTATCCCACATCGTGAAACAGAACAGAAGATGTTCCATCGTGGTGATGTATTAATCGTTAATGATAATTTAACTCATTATCGTGGTGAATTAGAAATCGCATTAAGAGATATTCCAAATGATGGTGAAAGAAACCTTTGTGGTCATGTAAAAGAAGAAGAAATGATGTTCTTAGACATGATTGAACCAGGTCACTATTTCAAGATTATTAAATAATAGTCAAGGCTATATGCATGATGCATATAGCCTTTTAATGCGAGACTCATATAATTTCATATTTAGAAATATTTTTCATAAATAGGAAGAACAACATATCTTTTCTTATTTTAGATTAGAATAGAAATGTATAGGAGGGAAAAAAATATGAGTTTTCCAAAGAATTTTTTATGGGGTGGCGCTGTTGCTGCCAATCAATGTGAAGGAGCCTGGCTAGAAGATGGTAAAGAACCTAATGTCACTGATGTAATGGTGGGTATTGGTTCTAAGGATCCTGGTATTAAATGGAATGAAGAAACAAAGAAATATGAAATGTGCTTAGATCCAAATAAAGCATACTTAAGTCATGAAGCCATTGACTTCTATCATAGATATAAAGAAGACTTACAATTAATGTCTGGTATGGGCTTTAACTGCTTTAGAACATCTATTGCCTGGGGTAGAATCTTCCCTAACGGGATGAAGAAACACCTAATGAAAAAGGTTTAGCTTTCTATGATGACATGTTTGAAACAATGTTGGAATTGGGTATGGAACCAGTGATCACATTAAGTCATTATGAAACACCTCTACATCTTATTACTGAATATGGAGGATGGAGCAATCGTAAACTGATTGATTTCTGGAAACGTTACGTAACTACAGTATTCAATAGATACAAGGGTAAAGTAAAATACTGGCTAACATTTAATGAAGTCAATAATATGATGATCAACCACTAGTGGCAGGTGGAGTATTGACTATTGATAATCCAAAAGACCCTAGTGACCCTATTGGTTCAACAACTGAAAAAGATAAATGGCTTGCTTACTATAATATCTGTGTAGCCAATGCCTGGACAGTTAAACTATGCCGTGAGATTGATAAAGATGCACAAGTAGGATGTATGTTAACATGTTCATCTGTTGCAACATATCCATATGACTGTAATCCTGATAATGTCTTTGGGGCATATAATACAGTAAGATTAAACAATTTCTATTTTGGTGATGTCTTCTGTTTAGGAGAAATTCCTGGTTATGTAAAACGTGTATGGAGAGAACATGACTGTGCACCAGAAATGAGAGAAGATGAATTACAGTTAATAAAAGAAAATACAGTCGCATTCTTCTCATTTAGTTATTATCGTTCTAGTACATATGATCAGTCTGTTGGTATGGATGGTAATACAGGTGGATTAAAAGGACGTGCTAATCCATTTGTAAAGGAATGTTCACCAGAACCTTGGTGCTGGCCAGTTGATCCAAAAGGTATCCGTTATGTTATGAATATCTTATATGATCGTTATCATTTACCACTCTTTATTGTAGAAAATGGTATTGGATTAGATGAAAATCTAGATGAAACAGGACATATTCATGATGAATATAGAATGTACTATATCAAGGAACATTTAAAATATGTCCATGAAGCCATTCTAGATGGTGTTGAATGTATGGGTTACTTATATTGGGGACCTATTGATGTTGTTTCTGCAGGGACTGGAGAAATGAAGAAGCGTTATGGTTTTGTCTATGTTGATCGTTTTAATGATGGACATGGAACACTTGAAAGAAAACTAAAAGATTCTTACGAAGAATATAAAGAAATCATTGAAACAAATGGAGACTCTATTCTTCATTCTTAAGAATGGTATTACTGAACTGGCGTTATTCTGTTAATTACGCCAGTTTTTCTTATAAGATTTTTCTCTTGTAGATACATAGAGTGATGCATTCACAAGATGAGATAAATCATTCTAGCCAATACCAGTGAGGACAATCATAAGGATACCATTATTATGGAGTACTTCTGGTAATAGGTGTCCATTTGTATAGGTTCTTGCATCTACACCAAATCTTCTAAACTTATTGAATAACTTAGCTTCTTTGCGATACAGATAAGAATAGAAGGAGTCGTATCTGTTTGAACTGCAATACAAGTTGTTGAGTAGTTTTCTATCATATTTATCGCAAGAAATGTTGAATTTCTATATAATGATTGTTGGAGGTTGATTTTACATGAATATAAATGAAGGAGCAAGAATAGTTGTGGAAGACTGGCTCCATCTTACAAAAGATAATTTAGTATATTTTGTGACAGATGAAACAAAACTTAAAGAAGCAAATGCCTTTTTAAAAGCATGTGATCATATTGGTGCTAGATGTAAGGTTGTCCAATTAAAATCACATGAAATACAAAATGGTAAAAGTATAGATGCCTTAAAATGGGAAATGGCTAAAGCAGATGCGATAGTAGGGGCAACCAATTATTCATTTATTACAACAGATGCTGTGAACTATGCACTTTCACGTGGTGCACAGTTCTTATCCATGCCCATGTCTACAAATAATGGTGAATCAATATTTGAGCAGGAATTCTTAAAAATGGATCCTGATGAAGCCACAATGCTTGGAATGCCAATGTTCTGGGAATTACGTGATGCGAAAACAATACATGTCACAACTAAACGTGGTACAGACCTCACCTTTGATATCACAGATCGTTTTCCAGGAATCTTCCATGGTTCATTATGGGAAGTAGGAAAATGTTCATCGTCCAGTTTTGAAATCTATATACCACCAGTAGAATATCATACAAATGGAACACTTATATTAGATGGATCAATGGGATATATAGGAATAGTGGATAGACCTATAGAAATAAAAATAGAGAATGGTTATATTACTTATATCGAAGATACAGAAGATGGACGTAAACTGAAAGAATACTTAGAATCATTTGATGATTTAGAAATGTATTGTGCCGCAGAATTTGGAATAGGTTTAAATACAATATCTAAGTGTCGTGGAGCCAGCTATATTGAAGATGAATCAGCTTTTGGCACATTCCATATTGGTTTTGGTAGAAATCTTGCCTTAGGAGGTAGTCATAATGCCCGTGGACATTTTGACTTAGTGACACATAATCCAACTATTATTGTAGATGATAAGGTCATTATGAAAGATGGACATGCCAAGGCAATTCAGCCGATTGAATGGGGAGTATTATAGTACTCCTCTTTTTGTTTGTTCAAATATCGTAAAAAGTAAGGGCGCACAATTTATATTTTAATGAAATATTGTCTTTATCAATTTGCATATAGCGACATTTATTGGTATAATTATTTCATAATTTTACGAAGGAAGAGGAAAAACATATGAATGATGCTATTAAACTTATCGGTATCGTAATTGTCGTTATTGGGTTCGTAATGAAATTCGATACTCTTGCAACAGTTGTTGTTGCTGGTTTAGTAACAGGTTTAATCAGTGGTATGTCTATCATGGACATTTTAAATACACTAGGTACAGCCTTTTTAACTAACCGCACAGCAACTTTATTTATTTTAACTTTACCAGTTGTAGGTCTATGTGAACGTATGGGTTTACGTGATAAAGCGGTAGACTTGATTAAGGGTATTAAGAATGCTACTACAGGTCGCTTATTAGTGATCTGGGAAGGCGTTCGTACTGTTGCGTCTGCATTCTCATTAAGAATTGGTGGCCATCCACAGTTCATTCGTCCATTAATCAATCCAATGGCTCAGGCTGCTGCGATTGCGAAATATGGTGATATTGATGAAGATACAGAAGATCAGATCAAAGGTATGGCTGCAGCTTCTGAAAACTATGGTAACTTCTTTGCTCAGAACTGTTTCATGGGTGCTTCAGGAACATTACTTATTGTTTCAACTTTAAACGAATTATTTAAGTCACAAGGTGTTAACCAGGTTGTTACTGCTAACCAGATTGCATTATGGTCTGTTCCAATTGCAGTTATTTCTGTTTTTGTTGGTGGAGCTTATGCTTTATGGTTCGATAAGAAACTTAATAAGAAATATGGAAAAGGAGGCAAATAACAATGTTACAAATTGAATGGAATACAGCCACTATTATTGCAGAAGTATTCTACTGCGTAATTGGTGCAATCTTTGCCGCAACAGGGTTTAATGCCTTAACTAATAAAGACTGTGAAAAGCCAGTAACTACTGCTATTTTCTGGTTCTTAATTGCTGTTACATTTATGGTTGGACCATATATTCCAACTTGGATTACTGGTTTAATCGTTGTTCTTCTTGCTGTATTAAGTGGTTTAGGTTTAGTAAAACCAGCTGCAAGACATATCCCAACTGCTAAGGAAACTCGTGATAATGCAGATAAATATGGATATAAGTCATTTATCCCACCAGTATGCTTAGCTCTTGTTGCCGTATTAGTTGCAACTTTCTTACCAAATCTTGGTGCAAACAATGCGATTGGTATTAGTGCTGCTGCTGCATTAATCGTTGCATATATTATCTTTAAACCAAAACTATCTACACCTCTCAAAGATGGTGTTAGATTAAATGATAATGTTGGTTCTACAGGTATCTTACCTCAGGTATTATCTGCATTAGGTTCATTATTTACTGCAGCTGGTGTAGGTGCTGTTATCGCTGCTGGCGTAGGTGCACTTATCCCTGAAGGAAATCATTTAATTGCAGTTATCTTCTATTGTGTAGGTATGGCATTATTTACAATGATCATGGGTAATGGTTTCGCTGCTTTCGCTGTTATTACAGTAGGTATCGGTTATCCATTCTTAATTGCACAGGGTGCAAATGCTCTTGTTGTTGGTGCTTTAGGTTTAACTGCAGGTTACTGTGGTACATTAATGACTCCTATGGCTGCAAACTTCAATATCATGCCTGCTGCATTGCTGGAAACTAAGAATAAATACAGAATTATTATGACTCAGGTTCCAGTTGCATTAATTATGTTAGTAATTCATATCATCTTAATGTATGTCTTAGCATTCTAAGGAGGCTTTTAAATGAAATTATTATTAACTGGTTTCGACCCATTTGGTGGCGAACCAATCAATCCTGCCTGGGAAGCTGTTAAAAGAGTTTCTGATCAGGTAGGAGATGTAGAAGTTGTAAAACTTATGGTTCCTACAGTATTCTACAAATCTATCGATACAGTAGCTGCTGCAATCGAAAAAGAAAAACCAGATGCTGTATTATGTATTGGACAGGCTGGGGGACGTTTTGATTTAACTCCAGAACGTGTCGCAATCAATATCAATGATGCACGTATTCCTGATAATGAAGGAAATCAGCCTTTAGATGGTCCGGTATTCGAAGATGGAGAAACTGCTTATTTCGCTACATTACCAATTAAGGCAATGGCTGAAGAAATTCGTAAAGCAGGTGTTCCTGCAAGTGTTTCTAATACTGCTGGTACTTATGTATGTAACCATTTAATGTATGGTGTACTTTATACACTTGCAAATAAATATCCAGATATTCGTGGGGGATTCATGCATGTTCCATTCATCACTAGCCAGGTTATTAACCGTAAGCCAATTGCTCCATCATTAAGTCTTGAACAGATTGTGACTGGTATTGAAGCAGCTGTTAAAGCTATTGGTGAAAACCAGGAAGATATCAAGACTGTTGAAGGTCAGACTCACTAAACTCTGTATTTAATACAGAGTTTTTTTTCTTGCCCTTAAACCTTACAATCAATGATTGATTAATAAGGAGATGGGATAAGTATTTGTTAATAGTGCCTGGCACTACTGGTTCCACCATGGCGAAATTTATGTATTTGAAAGGTGCCGAAGATTGAGTGAAAATATTGCTTTGTTGCAAAAAAGAATCTACTATACGATAAAATTACGCTATGTTAATATGTGTTGCTTGTGCAACGCAACTATTCACGATATATATAGAGTGAACAAATGAAAGGAGGTAGCCATAAAATGTTAAGCAAGAATTTGAAAATATTTAGAAAACGAAAAGGCCTAACGCAAGAAAACGTTGCAGAAACCTTGAACGTTGTGAGGCAAACTATTTCGAAGTGGGAAAAGGGAATATCAGTTCCAGATGCCGATATGTTAATAAAATTGGCAGAAATATTAGATGTGTCTGTGATCGAACTAATAGGATCAGATGTTACCGATGAGAAAAATGAAGATATGATAGCAGTTGAACTGGCGAGAGTGGTAGAACAGTTGGCAAGTAGAAATCGTCGTTCAAAAAAAATTTTAAAATGCGTTTTGATTTTTCTTATTATATTGTTGCTTTTTTTTGTTTTCTTATGTGTAATTAATTTTTCTGCTATGTAGTATTTTAAATTAGGAGGTTCTTATAAAAAGAATAGTAGCGTTAATTTTAATGATGGCTTTAAGTCTATCGTGCGGTGTGAATGTATTACTATTTTGAGCGTTACAGCTCTTTTTTTTGATTATAATGAAAGCCTTTACAAAAAAAAATAATTAGAAGTGTAATATATATATATGAAAGCTAACTATATAAAATTCAAGTAATTTTTATGAAAAAGTTTGAAAATATAAAATTACTAGATTTTTAGTTATTTTTGAATTGATCTTTGAAAATGTGAATATTGGATTAAATTTAGGCATGACGAAAAGAACTTTTAAAATGTATTTTTTTAAAAGTTAAGATGTATTTAGATGCATTGGTCTTATC
>ENA-OQEN01000652-OQEN01000652.1-human-gut-metagenome-genome-assembly--contig:-NODE-652-length-14856-cov-4.051056_pt1 | contig 14856 bp, 20 predicted proteins | sample MGYA00242791_ERZ504627 | MGnify/ENA primary metagenome ERZ504627 (study PRJEB26092, sample SAMD00036316) | human gut metagenome | host: Homo sapiens | study: EMG produced TPA metagenomics assembly of... | reverse complement strand
TAGTGGTACATCTTTTCTTTATCTATGATTTATTGATTGAAATAAACTGCGGTCGCTATAAAAATACATTATTATATTGGGTAATATAATTTGCAGTCATCAGATGGGTAGAGTTTGCGGTTTAACAGCGGTAGTCTGATAGTGTTAGGGTGGTACGCCGCTGCGGTAGCCGCCCATAAGCTTTAGATACGGACGCGCAAGCCGTTCAAATCCTCGGCGCGGATACCCACAAGGTACCATTCCTGCGCCGCGCTCATTTCAATGCGGGTCGGCTTCCATTTGCCGCCTGTGAATACGTCGAAACACTCTCCGCAATGCAAGCCGCCGTAATAGTCGGCAATGTCAAAGCGAATGTCGTAGCGGTCGGTCTGTTCGTCAAAAATCAAAGCTCCTGTTTTCTGTGCCATGTGGTAATCCTCCTTTAGATTTTGCCTGTCGCCATGTCATGAGCGACAAGGGCGGTATAGTAGCTGTCAATGGTATTCGGCGCATTGAACAGCACCGCTTTAAGGTACTGTTTGATGTTGCGGATTTTGGTGGTATTCTCTTTCATGCAGTCAAAGACAAATTCAATGTGACTGCTGTTGAGCTTCATAAACTTTGCCTTGACAAGCTCTGCCGGGTAATCGTCCCCGGCGATACGGATTGTCTTTCTCTTGCTGCATACCGTTTCAAGGATAATCGAAACAATTTCGTCCAGACGGTCTTTGTCTACCTGCCCGTAGCGTACAAAATGGTCGTACTCGATATTGTCCTTGATGATTTCCTCATAAACGCTGTATGCGTCTGTCGCTTCCTTTCGTTTCCGTTCCGGCGGCTCTGCCGCTTCCCCGTCGTAAGGCAAGGATTTAGGGAATGGATAGGAATGGAATCGGTACTTGATAAATCTATATTTGATTTTTCTTTTTTGGGTAAGTTAGTCTTTTGTATATCTTTATTTAATTGCGTTGGATTTTCCAACGTAGGTTTTTTCTGCGTAGGTTTTTCCAACGTTGGATTATCCAATGTTGGATTTTCCAATGTAGGTAAATCCGATACAGGCGGGGTCTGCGGCTGCTCAAAAATCACATAATCTGCGCCGCGCAAGCGTCCTTTCTCGTCGCGTTCCCTTGAACGCACGATATACCCGGCGCGTTCCAGTTCCTTAACGGCTTCCCGGATAGCGTCGATTTTCTCCCGGTTGATAAAGGACAGCCCCGCAAGGGTGTAGTCCCAATCCTCTGGCAAGGACAGCATTTGCGATAACAGCCCTTTTGCCTTTAGGGATAGCTCCTTATTGCGTAAGTGGTGGTTGCTCATAACCGTATAGCCCTTGTTGCGCTCCACTCTGAAAACTGCCATAGCTTCATCACTCCTTTGCTGCATACCTGTTACGCAATAGAAACGCGATTTTGAGGGTTTAGGTATCAATCCCTTATCCGCTGAAAACCGCGTCCGCAAAGCCGCGTAAATCAAGGGCTTTTCATGCCTACTGCGTAACAAAGGGCATGAAAAGCGGCGTTCCTGTTCTTCCTTGTGGGAAGTGAGAAACGCCGCCTGTGCGGTGCGTTATTCTGCTTCTTCGGCTATGAGGTCTTGTATGACTTCGCCAAAGTCTGCCGTAAAGGAAAAAATGAAGTATTCCAAAACGGCGGGGTCTGCGTCCATAGGCTCGGCTTCCTCGGAAAAGGGCAAGCCCATAAGCCATAGAGCATTTTATGATTTTGAACAGCTTCCCCCGGTCGGCGGGGGTGTTCATGGTAACAAGTACGTCGGTCAAGCGGTTTACGGTTTCCATGTCGCCGCCTGTCGTTACCCATACCATTTCTGCGAATGGCTGCGTGATTGCTCCGGTTACAAGGTTTACCTTATCCTTGCTGATTTCGCCGGACGGGAGTATAATACCCTTGTCTAAAAGTACGTTTTTCATGTCGTCCTCCTATAATTTGTGGTGCCAAAATGGTGCCCGGTCTTACAAAATCATCTTATACGGAGATATGGCAAGATAAATGACGATATGCAGAAAACCTTGATTTTAAGCCATTTTCGCGAGGTTTTATAAACACTTGCGCGGGCTTATAAGAAGATTTCCGTCTATCAAATCAATAAAAAAAAGACTGTTTGGAAATGTTATTAAATCATTTCGTCACAGCCTCTTTTTCCTTCATTTTAACTATTCACCAACGTATGGTAATAAAGCCATCTGTCTTGCTCTCTTGATTGCTCTAGCAAGTTTTCTCTGATACTTAGCGCTTGTACCAGTTACACGTCTTGGGATGATTTTACCATTGGCTGAGATAAATCTCTTTAAAAGTTCAACATCTTTATAATCAATGTAATCAATCTTGTTTTTAGTGAAGTAGCAAACTTTTCTTCTACCCATTCTCTGTCTTCTGAAAGCCATTGTTGTTTCCTCCTGTTAGAATTGAATATCGTCTTCCATGATATCATATGAATTCACTGAATCATCAAAATCTTTATCTAGATCCACTGTCTTCATATCATAGAAGTCATTGTTGTTTTGTCTAGGCTGCTGAGTCATTGTAGGCTGCTGCATCATAGGTGCACTCTGCTGAGTTCTTTCTCTCTGTGCTCTTGTTTCCAAGAACTGAACTGAATCAGCGACAACCTCTGTCACATAAACTCTCTGGCCCTGATTGTTGTCGTAACTACGAGTCTGTATACGACCATCGACTGATACAAGTGAACCCTTGCTGCAATACTGTGCAACATTTTCAGCAGGTTTTCTCCATACAACACAGTTAATGAAATCAGCTTCCTGACCATCTCTTGTTGAGAAGTTACGATCAACTGCTAAAGTAAAACTTGTTACAGCTGTACCATTACCTGTTCTTCTTAATTCAGGATCTCTTGTAAGTCTTCCGACTAATGCGACACGGTTAAGCATTCGCCCTCACCTCTTCTTAGTCTCTTCTTAAAGTTAAGTGACGTAATACGCTTGGGTTGATACGTGATAAACGTTCGAATTCAGCGATTGCTTCTGGAGTTGTATGAGTATCGATTACTACATATAATCCCTTAGTATAATCTTTGATTTCGTAAGCTAGTTCACGTAAGCCTAACTTTTCAGTGTCAACGTTGTCAACAACACCTTCACCTTCAGTTAAGATTGCTTTAAAACCATCTAATACTGCAGTCTTTGCATCATCTTCTAAGTCAGGTTTTAAAATCATCATAATTTCATACTTGTTCATTTTTTTACCTCCTTTGGTCTTAACGGTCTAGAATACTTCTAGACAGGCAGTAATATTTTACATGCTCGTTCATACTATCACAAGAAAATCAAAAAAGCAATGATAAATCGAAGTTTTTTTACTTATTTTAGATCTTCTTTCGTTGTGATTTTAATATTGTCATAGTCACCTTCTACGACATAAACATCTTTTCCCTGTAATTCTAACATAGATGCATCATCTGTTGCCTGGATATTATTTTCAATGGCTTCTTTATATGCATTTTTAATAAGTACTGTATCAAAAGCCTGTGGTGTCTGCGCCTGCATCAATTCAGAACGAATGAGTGTTTCTACTACCTTACCATCCTTCACACGCTTGATTGTATCTTTACATGGCACCATTGCAAGTACTGCCTTATGTTCTTCCATACCTTCTACCAAACGATCTAAAAGGTCTTTTTTCACAAAAGGTCTTGCTCCATCATGGATCATTACATAATTACTTGTGACATGTTTTAATCCTTCATAAACAGAATCCTGTCTTTCTTTTCCACCTTCTATAAACTTCATACATTTCTTATTTAATAGTTTCTTGAAATGTGATTGTTCTTCCTTCTTACATACAATAATGATCTCTTCACATCTCTTATCATGTAAAAAGACATTCACTGTCTTTTCATATACAGTCTCTCCCTGTAATTGATAGAACATCTTGTTGTAACCAAGACCTGTTCTCTTACCACTTCCTGCACATAATATAATTGCGCTATACATCATGAATCACCTCTATTCCATTATATCAAAAAGAACGTAAATTACTTTACGTTCTTTTCTAGTCTAGCAAATAAAACACTACGTGTTGTTGTATCAGGCGCATAACAAGTAGATAAAAGCAATAATGGTGCCCCATTTTGTGTATCTACATCTCTTGATTGTTTAGCGGATGATTTCGCATTAGCTACATAACTTGCATAATCAATATCCTTCAAGTAATAATCACTTGTTGCATCAATGATCTTTGTACTATAGACAGAATATACATTAATGCTACCATCTGGTAAATAAATATATACTTCAGGATGATTAATAAAATAATCATGATCCGCAAACTTCTTAATATTCGCAAACATTGCACCATTCTTCATATTATGACCATAGATAATTGTATTACTATCAGTCAATGATGCATTATTATCTTCATCTAAGAAGATACTGCCTCCAAATGAATACTTCTTTTCATAGTTTGTATGAATGTATGTATCATTTGTTTTTCCTTTCAATAAAGCATAGTCGATATTTGTATTAGGAATATAAATCCAACCAATAATATCTTCATTAATACTCTTTAATTGATTAAAATCAATTTTTCTATCTAGTGGTGAATCCTGCTTCACTTCAGTTACGACTTTTTCCTGTAGCTTATTGTTATCAGAATCCAACTTATGATATTTATATCCAATATTTAAAAGATTACCTGCACTATATAGAAAGACAGCTAAACATACTACAAGAAGAATACGTCTAATAATCTTCATTATACGTTAAACTTGAAGAACATGATATCACCATCAAGTCCTTTATAAGTTTTTCCTTCCTGTCTGATCTTACCAGCTTCTTTTAAAGCCACTTCACTCTTATACTGCATCATATCATCATAAGTATAAGTTTCAGCTTTAATGAAACCTTTCTGGAAGTCTGTATGAATAATACCGGCCATTTCTGGTGCTGTCATACCATTAGTAAATGTCCATGCACGGCATTCATCAGGTCCTACAGTAAAGAAAGTCTTTAAGTCTAATAAAGCATATGTTTCTTTAATAAGCTTATCTAGACCACTTTCCTTGATACCTAAATCATCCATGAAGATAGCTTTATCTTCTGCATCTAATGCAGCTAACTCACTTTCAATCTTAGCGCAGATAGGAACAACATCGCATCCTTCTTTTGCAGCATATTCTTTTAAAGCAATATAGTATGGGTTTGAATCTGGATCTTCGATATCTTCTTCACCCATATTCGCTACATAGATCATAGGCTTAGTAGTTAATAAGTTGAACTGTTTTACATAAACCATTTCTTCCTCATTAAAAGTAAGCGTACGAGCCATCTTACCAGCTTCTAATACTTCTTTTAATGGTGCTAATACTGCCATTTCAGCCTTAGCTTCTTTATCACCAGTCTGAGCTTTCTTTTCAATCTTACCAATTCTCTTGTCCACTGTTTCCAAGTCAGCCATTACAAGTTCAAGATTGATTGTTTCAACGTCACGTACTGGATCTACTGAACCATCAACGTGAGTAATATCCTTATCTCTAAAACATCTTACTACTTCACAGATTGCATCTGTTTCTCTGATGTTAGCTAAGAATTTATTTCCTAAGCCTTCACCTCTAGAGGCACCTTTTACAAGTCCGGCAATATCTGTAAATTCAAATGTAGTATAGATAGTCTTCTTTGGATTAAAGATTGCAGCAAGATCATCTAATCTATGATCTGGCACTTCAACAACACCTACGTTAGGATCAATTGTTGCGAATGGGTAGTTAGCTGCTTCTACCTGTGCGTTTGTGATTGCATTAAATAATGTAGATTTACCAACGTTTGGTAAACCAACGATTCCTGCAGTTAATGACATAATTTATATTCACTCCTTTTAATCTACATTATTTTATTATAACTAACATCAAAATGCAATGAATGAATGGTATAATGGGGAAGGTGATAACATGAATAATATATATGAAAGACTCAATCAATTTTTATGGTCTCATCCTACTTATAAAAAAGTGGTAGGATTTCTTACAATCGCATTAAAATATATCATGATGGCTTCTTATGTGATGTTATTAATTGGTTTCTATATGACTCATGATGATTATCTCATTTATGCGATTATTAAGCCTTGTGCTTCATTTCTTATTGTGACAGTGATTAGAAAACTGATTAATCAATCACGTCCCTATGACTACTTAGAAGTGACTCCACTCTTTGAACATCGTGAAGGATGTTCTTTCCCTTCTAGACATGCTGCAAGTGCCTTTATTATCGCATTTACTGCGATCCATTTTGATTTATATATTGGTATAGTGATGCTTATATTCGCATTTTTAACTGCCATTACAAGGGTTTTAAGTGGTCTTCATCATATCAGTGATGTGACTGCTGGTATGGTGCTCAGTCTTATTATTGAACTTTTATAGAATACATAACTATTACACAGAGAAGTGTGTATAATAGTATCCGATAAAGGAGATGTGATCATGAAAAAGATAAATATTACGATAGCTTTCATGCTTCTCATCAGTCTTGTTTATAGTCCTGTACATGCTGATGAAGTGAAGGAAGTTTATCTTACTTTTGATGATGGGCCTTCTCATAACACACCTCAAGTATTAGATATTCTCGATAAATATAATGTGAAAGCGACATTCTTTGTAACGGGTGAAAATGCCCGTTATCAAAGCTATATTCGTACAGCTTATTTAAAAGGACATGCCATTGGTGCACATAGTTATACACATAAGTATAGTATTTATCAAAGTGAAGAAACTTATTTTGAGGATTTAGGTAATATTGAGAAAATCATCAAAGAACAAACAGGACGTACCAGCAAATTGATCCGTTTCCCTGGAGGAAGTTCAAATACGGTATCAAGACATTATTCACAGGGAATTATGGCTAAGGTTGCACAGGAAGTAGAAAAGAAAGGCTATAAGTACTATGACTGGAATGTATCTTCTAATGATGCGACTGGACGTTCAGTAAATCCTGCACGTATTATTGAAAGTTCTAAGTCAAGACTACCACGTGTCTGTATTTTAATGCATGATACAGCCACTAAAACAACAACAGTACAGGCATTACCTGCAATTATTGAATACTATCAGGCAAATGGCTATACTTTTAAAACTTTAGAACATACTGACTTTGTCAGTCATCAACGTATCAACAATTAACGAGAGGCATAAAACCTCTCGTTTTTGTGTTAAATAAAATATTTTGTATAGTAACGGATACGAATCAAATCAAATAAACGCATAATCTGATAATTGAATTCAATACCATCAAATGTACCTAATACATGTACGACATCATCTGCACAGATAGAATCATAATTCTTATATTTAATATTCTGTGTCATGAGGACGATATGTGATTTACATAGACCCTTTTCTTTTAAAGATTTAGATACATGACTTAAAGCTCGCCCTGTAGCAGTTAAGAAGAAAACAACATCAGTATCTTTGAACTTGAAATTCTTATCAAATTGATGATATTCAATTGCCTGTTTACCCATGCTGATCATATCTGTCTGAAAGTCTACAGTCACACTAAGTGGTGAATAGCCTCCTGCTAGGATGATTCTTCCATTTTCATAAATAATTTCAGCTAAGTGATCAACAAGATTCAAGAAGTCTTCTTTTGAACCTGAGATATGAAGAGAACTGATCATTCCATCAATATCAGTATGGAGTAGTCTTAACTGCATCTGACTTGAACGAAGATCCTGATCCATCATGAGTCTTTCTATAAAGTCTTCATAATCATGATATCCTAAGTATCCAATAAAGGTCATTATATCTTCCTCTGTATACTCAGATTCCTTCACAATTTCTTCTAATGTCTTACATCTTAATTCTTGATAGTGTTCTACCATGAATAAGGCAGTACGATATTGTTTATCGTCAATAATCACACCATTGAGATAACGAATAATACGTGATAGTAGTATGTCCATAAAATCACCCCTTTCATATATTATATACTAAAAAAGACTCCATCTTACTAAATGGAGCATAAAAAAAGGATAACTGGAGGGGCGGTCGAACCATTTCTAAGAATGGGCATCCCTCATCCGGCATATATCTAATTAGATATACGGCGTGTTAGACGAGACCGATTTTCTACATCAGTTATCCTGTATGATTATATTAAACCATTATTTTTTGATGGAGTCAAATTATTCACTTTCTTTATGTTCAATTACTTTTTTTAATCTCTTTTCAAAATCTCTTCGTGAAAACATGATAATTGCACCGCAACCCATGCATTTCACTTTAATGTCCGCACCCATTCTTACGATTTCCCATTGTGTGGATTTCTTACATGGATGAGGTTTTTTCATTTCAATAATATCATGTAATCCGTATTCCATCATTATTCTCCTAATCTTTTAATAATATCTCTTGCAACTAAGATTCCATTAGCACCTGCCTGAGCAAGTCCACGTGTTAATCCTGCACCATCACCAGCAACATATAAACCATCTACAAGAGTTTCAAATCCTTCTCTTACCTTTGGTCTTGCACTATAGAATTTAGCTTCTACACCATAAAGTAATGTATGTTCATTCGCAATACCTGGTGTCACGTGATCTAATGCTTCAATCATTCTACGATTGATTTCATTGTATTGTATGGTAATACAAGACCTAAATCACCTGGAACAGCTTCTGGTAATGTAGGCACTGTATAACCTTCTTTTAAACGCTTTTCAGTTGTTCTTCTACCCTTTTGAATATCACCATATCTCTGTACGATGATAGAACCATTTGAAAGCTTGTTTGCTAATTGAGCCACCTGATGGGCAAATTCATTAGGCTGGTTAAATGGTTCAGAGAATACATGAGATACCAATAATGCAAAGTTAGTATTGTCAGACCCTAATTTAGGATCATGATAAGCATGTCCATTGGCCATCATTGTCCCTTCATGGTTTTCTATTACAACATGTCCACTAGGGTTTGAACAGAATGTTCTTACTCTTGTACCTACAGATGTGTTATAGATGAACTTACCTTCATATAAGTTCTTATTGATTTCATCCATAACGATATTAGATGTTTCTACACGTACACCAATATCTACCTGGTTGTTATAAAGATCTAAACCATGTTTCTTAAAGACAGCATCCAGCCATGTCGCACCATCTCTACCTGGTGCAAGTAATACTTTAGAGGCTGTAATGATATCACCTTTTGCAAGCTTGATACCCTTGATTGTATTATCTTCTACAATAATATCTTCTACTTCTGTATTGAACTGGATATCAATATGTTCCTTTAATACTTCCTGCATTTCAGTCATGATACGTAAGTTTTCTTCTGTACCTAAATGTCTGACCTTAGCACGTAATAACTTTAATCCGACTGCATAGCCTCTGTGTTCAATTTCTTTTACTTTATCTGTAGTTGGGTCAGTAATATCTTTAGTTGCCCCATGCTTTAAATATAAGCTATCTACATAACGAATTACATCTTCTACTTCATTTGCTGGAAGATAATCAGTAAGCCATCCACCAAATTCACTTGTAATATTAAACTTACCATCAGAATAAGCACCAGCACCACCAAATCCACATGTAATAGAACATGCTGGTAAACAGCCTGGTTCATTATCCTTGATAACTGGACACTGTTTGATCTTCTTATCTTTGATAGGACAATGTCTTGCAGTCACTGCTCTTCCTTTATCAATTAATAATACTGATAAGTTAGGATTCTTTAATACGAATTCATAACTTGCCATAATTCCTGCTGGACCAGCACCTACTACAATTACATCATAATTTTCTCTCATATATACCTCACTTCTTTACCATTCAATAATACCATTCTTTCGACATAAAGAAAAGGTAGTAAAACACTACCTTTAATCTTCAAATAAGCATGCACCATTGTTTCAATAACATGTTTGTAATAATCAAATGATTTCTTCTTATAACGTTTATAAGTACCATTACCTAGATCATCACAATCTACATAGATGAAACCATAACGTTTAGACATCTGTTTTGTAGATTCAGAAACAATATCAATACATCCCCAAGATGTATAACCCATGAGGTCTACACCATCTTCTACAATCGCATTATACATTTCTTTAAAGTGTGCATCGAAGTAATCAATTCTATACTGATCATCTACAGTGCCATTCACTAATTCATCCTTAGCGCCTAAACCATTTTCTACTACGAATAATGGCTTTCTATAACGGTCATATAAGTCTACTAAAGAGATTCTTAAACCAATAGGGTCAATCTGCCATCCCCAGTCAGATGATGGAATATATGGATTCTTAATAGCCACATTAGTGTTAGCTGCTGTCTTCTTTAAACCATTGTCATCTTTAGCAACACAGCTAGATGAATAATAAGAGAATGAAACGAAATCAACTGGATATTCCTTCATAATCTTTAAGTCATCTGGTTCCATCTTGATATTGATGCCTTCATTCTTGAATTTAGATAATAAGTATGCTGGATATTCACCAAATACCTGTGTATCGCTATAACAATATGTACTTCTCATATCCTGCTGTGCCTGTAAAACATCTTCAGGTTTACATGTGTATGGGTAGTAAGTAAGCTTTGTTAACATACAACCTACTTTTGCATCAGGTCTTGCTTCATGCACGATCTTAGTTGCAAGTGCACTAGCTACAAACTGATGATGCATTGCCTGGAAGATGACTTCATTGAAGTTCTTACCTGGGAAACGATCTTTAATAAGTGCACCTGTAGTATATGGGTGTCTGATCATAGAGTCTACTTCATTAAAAGTAAGCCAGTATTTTACTTTATCCTTATATCTATCTACAATCACTTCACAATAACGTACAAACATATCGATGACTTCTCTTGAATACCATCCATCATAATTTAATACAAGATTAATAGGTGGTTCATAGTGAGAAATAGTGACTAATGGTTCAATACCATATTTTAAACATTCATCAAATACATCATCATAGAACTTAAGCCTTCTTCATTAGGTACTGCATCATCACCATTAGGGAAGATTCTTGCCCAAGCAATAGATAAACGGAAAACTTTAAAGCCCATTCTGCGAATAACTTAATATCTTCTTTGTAATGGTGATATCCATCTGCACCATGTCTTTTTGGATAGTATACTTCATCCTGTGTGTTTAATGCTTCTTCGATATCAGCTGTAGTGACTTCATTTTGTTTCTTATAGTCCTGTACATCTACATCTAAATGGCTTCTAGCACAGTCTGAGACAGTAATCCCTTTACCGCCTTCCTTCCATCCACCTTCATACTGATTGGCAGCAACAGCTCCGCCCCATAAAAATCCTTCTGGAAATTGTTTCATATTATGTGTCCTCTTCTTTCATGTTTATTATACATCGAATCTAAATTAAACATTGAGATTTCCTAGAATTGAAAAAAGAACAGTTTCCTGTTCTTTAGATATCTTCTATTACACCCATGATTTCTAGAATACGATTTAGGTCTTCTGTATCAGAATATTTAAGGGTAATTGTTTTTTCTTCAACCTTTACTTTTGTGCGGAACTTCTTTCTTAGTAAATCTTCAGCATATTTATAAGTTGTATTCTTTTCTTTTTTAGGCGCATTTTTACGTTTCTGAGCAAGTTTATAGCCTCTGACTATATCTTCTACTTGACGTACAGAAAGTTTCTCTTTAATGGCACGATTGGCGATTTTAAGAGCTGTTTCATCATCTAAACCAACTAACGGTCTAACATGTCCCATAGAAAGAATACCTTCTAGAATATACTGCTGGAGCTTCTCATTGATATTAAGAAGTCTTAAAGTATTAGTCACATGAGTTCTTGATTTACCAATACGACCAGCTAATTCTTCTTGAGTCAGATGCATCTTATCCATCATGGCTTTATAAGCTTGTGCTTCTTCAATCGCATTAAGATCTTCTCTCTGAATGTTTTCGAGAAGCGCAATTTCCATCATCTGATCATCAGTGAAGTCTACAATGATTGCAGGTACTTCAGTTAATCCAGCAATATTCGCTCCTCTAAATCTTCTTTCACCAGCTACGATATCATAACCGTGAATAGATTTCTTTAATAGAATTGGCTGTAAGATACCATGTTCCTTAATAGACTGTGCTAATTCATTCAGTTTATCCTGATCAAAGTGCTTTCTAGGCTGATAAGGATTAGGTCTGATTAAATCAATAGAAACTTTTTCTTGAGTGAATTCATTAGAATTACTTTCAATCGCAGAAATCATTGATTGAAGATCTCCACCAGTAGATGTTGTATCAAAGATTGCATCTAATCCTTTACTTAAGCGTTTTTTCTTACCTGCCATTTCTGCTCACCACCTCTTTCGCAAGTCTTGCGTAAGACTTAGCGCCTTCGCTACGTGAATCATAATCAAAGATTGAAAGACCTGCAGAAGGTGCTTCTGATAACTTTACATTTCTAGGTATCACTGTTTTATAAACTTTGTCTTTAAAGTATTTACGTACTTCCTGTGTTACTTCTACACCTAAATTAGTACGTGAATCAAGCATAGTTAATAACACACCTTCAATTGTCAGATTACGATTAAATACTGACTGTGTTAATAAAATAGTATTTAATAGCTGTGTTAAACCTTCTAGTGCATAATATTCACACTGTACAGGAATTAAAACACTATCCGCAGCTGTGAGGGCATTTGTGTTTAATAAACCTAAGGCAGGTGGACAATCAATGATAATATAATCATATTGATTTCTGACACTATCCATAGCCTTTCTTAAACGTTTTTCCCTTCCCTTTGGTACAGCTGATAATTGTACTTCTACACCCGCTAAGTCAATGCTTGCAGGTGCCACATCTAGATGTGGGATTTCACTATGTTTGATAATTGACTCAATAGGTACTTCATCAATAAGTACATCATAAGTTGTTTTTTCTAAACTAGAACGATCGATTCCAATACCCTGCGTCGCATTAGACTGAGCGTCCATATCTACAAGTAATACTTTCTTCTTCATAAGTGCAAGTGCTGCACATAAATTAATACTAGTGGTAGTTTTTCCTACGCCACCTTTTTGGTTTGTAATTGCGATTACTTTGCCCATCACATAACCTCCTTATTCGCATTCTTAATTATATCATAAAACTCTTTAAACAAAACAAAAAGAATGAGAAGGTATTCACCTTCTCACTATTTTAGTGTACCGATACGTTCTCCCATGAGAACACGTACTTCATCTTCATTTTTTGAGTGATTGAGAATATCTTCATCAATCTCTACTACATCCTTCTTAATGAATAAGACAACCGTACTGCCGCCAAATTCAAAGTAGCCTTTTTCTTCACCACGTTTAAATGACTGTTTATGAAGATTTGTAATCTTACCTACCATCATAGCCCCTACTTCCATCTGGACTACATCACCGAAATGTTTTGTATGTAGAACTGTATAAGAACGGCTATTTGTTTTATAGATAGGATAATAATCGCTAGCAATCGGATTAACTGTATGAAATATACCTTTAATAAAGTGATCCTTTTCTGCAGTCCCATCATCTATAAAATGATAGTGATGATAATCATCTACTGTAAGTCTAAATACAAGACATAGACCGCCTCTATATTCATCAGCGAGTGTAGGACTCATTAATAAGTCTTCAATTGTATAAAATGAATTCTTGATTTTAAGCTGTAATGAATCTGCAATAGGATAAACAGTCAACTTACTATCACAAGGCGCAATCAATGCACTTTCATCCTCATCAATATGTCTTACACCCTCTTTAATAGTACGTGTAAAGAAATCATTGTAAGAATGATAGTCCTGTGATTCATATAAATTCAAATCGATATTATTCTTCTCTACAAAAGACTTGATTTGTCCTTTAGATAAAGAAGAATTCATAAAAGCCCCACCAAGTTCAGTAATAACAGGTTGAGTGAGTACTTTCAGTAAGCATCTTCCTGCAAGTGATCCGTATAATTTCTCTAAGAATAAATCCTGAGACTGATCATAATCTAATTTTTCACCATTACGTTTGAATATTGCCATACTAGATTAATATAACACCTTTAATAACAAGATTAAAAGGATAATACCAAAGCCAATAAGACCTAGGACACCCTTAAAGTCAGGCTTGATTACTTTAATGTTAGCTACGAATAGAATACCTACAACTAGTAGTCCAATTAAATAAACAAACTGAACCTGAGGCACTGAAAGACATACTGTTAAACAGTAAATCATTGGAAAAATTAGACATGAAGATGTAACAGGTAATCCCTGATAATATTTTCTTTTTTCAGTAGTCTGCTGCTGTCTCATATCCTCCATTACATTAAAATATCCTAGACGAATGACAGCACCAAGAATATATATAATAAAGATGATTAAACAAGGGAAACTTTTGAATCCCATTGAATAGGCAATGATTGCAGGATAAACACCAAAACTGATTAAATCTACAAGAGAATCAATCTGAATACCAAACTTCTTTTCTTCTTCTGTTCTGTCCTTTTTTGAACGTGCAACGATACCATCGAAAGAATCAAAAAAACCACAAAGCATAAGACAGAATAATGCCAAAACATAATTGTGTTCAAATGCGAAGTGAGTTCCAACAATCGCACTGATTAAACTACAATATGTTAGAATGACTGTATAGTTGTAAAAACCAATCATACAATTCACCTTTCCTTCTTTTCTATAATCGGGTTCATTATAGCATGAATGAATATTGAATGATAGTCATTTAAGTTTGTTTCTACAAAATAAAAAATAGCATTTTATAGGCTATTTTTAAATAAAGCTCCTCTTTTGCAAATGGGTGGTAAGTAGCAATTTGTTACAGGCAATGCTATAATTAGAATGCTTGTAGAAAGGCAAGCTCTTGAAGAGCTTCATGAGGTGAATAACCATCAAGAGGAACT
>ENA-OQEN01000651-OQEN01000651.1-human-gut-metagenome-genome-assembly--contig:-NODE-651-length-14882-cov-2.815995_pt1 | contig 14882 bp, 14 predicted proteins | sample MGYA00242791_ERZ504627 | MGnify/ENA primary metagenome ERZ504627 (study PRJEB26092, sample SAMD00036316) | human gut metagenome | host: Homo sapiens | study: EMG produced TPA metagenomics assembly of... | reverse complement strand
CCTGGGCAAATCTCTCAAACCCTGCATCCTTTTGCTCCAGCTGGATCAGTGCGGGATATGTCGTGGATTCCATTAGTTTAGAGGAACAATGGGTCGTATTCAGGAAAGGCGAAGTACAGGGCCACACGCACCATAGTAAGCCGCCCTATTGTGTTGTGGATCAGAAAAAACTTGCTGAAGCCATTCAAGCCGGATACGAGTGCTATGACAGTATGAAGGATGATCCACATCACCGGTATCTCTCTTGGGAGTACTGCCATGAAGCGTTTCGGCTGAATAGGCGCCCGCAGATTGACGCCACGATCGACTATCTCTGCCTGCACTTGGCTTGGTATTTGGCCAGTTGGGGTATGCTTCGAAACTCTTTCCTCATGCAGAAGGATTACAAGATCCATGCGGATGTTGTCCGTTTGATTTATCAGCCGGAGTGGGATGATCTCTTGGACCTTTCTCCCGAGAAACTCTCGCAGGAGTATTATGCTGACCGCATCATGAAGCTTAGCGAGAGCATTACAGAAGCTTATGTGGCGTCCGGTGTCGGCATCCCAACGGATACCTTGCTTACCAAGATCTTGCTGGGTACTGTGGGCTGCGTACCCGCCTATGATCGGTATTTCAAAAAGGCTCTTGCTGATACCGGTGCAGCACCCCAAGCATTCAGTGCGAAATCCATCCGAACCCTTGGCAACCTGTATCTTGACCATGAGGATGAGTTTGAAAAGCTCCGGAAACATTGCGGCAGCCGAATTGAGTATCCGGCAGCCAAAATCCTGGACATGTGCTTTTTTGAGTATGGCTTCCAGAGAGACGCGAGCAGCCAAGAAGACAGCGATTAGATTATTCTGTGAGGAGGGATCACTTTGGAATATGCTTTGACAGCGGATCATCACCGCGTTCACGCATTCGATGCGGAGAAGGGGCAAGCGTATTACTGTCCTGTGTGCGGCAACCAGGTGATTCCTCGCCAGGGCGAAGTCAATTCGTGGCACTTCGCTCATGTGACCTCGTGTTTGTATGGTCTGGTAAGGTCGGGTATATCTACATCAGCATCGATAGTTGCCGTGGTACTGTCGGCGACATGGACTGCCTTGTAATTGATAGCCCCGAAGAGCTTCTGGATAAGCTGCTGTATGAAATGGCAGTGGATATCATGGAGGAAGTCGGTCATACCATTGATCCCACCGAAGCAACGCTATTGGAGCGCAGAGAAATTGAACGGCGGATCCATCCTTATTTGGAGCAGCTGCCGGCTTATCAAGACCGACTCCAGCGCGTTTTTACAAGGGAGAAATAATAACAAGACGAATTATTCTATAGATTCATGTGGAATAGACATCATTCATGTGTTTTGCACAGTGTTCGTGAGGAGGATTTGGGTTCATGCAGATCGGATGGGTTGATTTTTCTAAAACAGAGCGTGACAAAGTCGTATCCATTCTACGACTACTTGGGACCAAACAGCACTGGATGAGTTGGGGATTGGAACTGTTCGGGATGCTTTCTCCGATATGCTCTTCCCGGGGATCTCTACATTGCAGACACGAGCAAAGTATTTTGTGATTCTTCCTTATTTGTTTGCCCAAGCCGAAAACCATCGGTTTAAGCACCGGCGGGATGTTCTTGCCTATATCCATAATGAAGAATTCACACTAGTCAAAACATTAGTGAAGAATTCCGGGCCGGAGGCATATGGGATCGTCGGTAGCCGCAACATGGAAAAGATGGTGAAGATGAAGCCAAGTTCCATCTATTGGAATGGATTGCGGACAGTCGGTATCCTTCGATATCCAAACATTTCTCTGGATGAAGCGTGTGAAATAGTCCTTCGGAATGAAAGGATAAAATGTGAAGTTACTCTAAAAACAGAAAGCGCAGATGAGGCGGCTGATGATACGGACGCATTAGCCGGCAAAACTGTTTTGTTCTCTCCAATCGTGCCAGGCTACGATGTTCAAAAGGACGCGACTATTGAACTTACCAAAAAAGAGGCACAGTATCTTTACGATCATTTCCTTGATAGCCCAGCGACTTGCAATTCTCTCACGGCATATATGCTGCGTGAAAAAATCCGCTTTCCTTCCTTCTGGGAAATCCCCTATGCGACGATACCGAGTGACATTAGCGACGCCGTTCATTTGGCGCAGGAATTCGCGGAGTTCATTTATGGCGCGCATCTTCTTTACAACATCATTTACGCAGATGGATGTGGTATCCATGACGATGAAGTAGAAGCTATTCGAGCTGAGTTCAAAGGCTATTGTGATCACTATCACTCAATTCACCTGGAAGATGTGCTCGCGATTTCAAAGTGCCCCCCAATGACCAGCCAATTTCTCAGGGCCTTTGATACTGCTCTGCAAGAAGGTGACATCGATGCAGCAAGAGACTTATTGATCCGGCGCGAACGGTTGGTAAAGCAGAATCGTGCTAAGCTCAACAACCCTAAAAGCTACCGCTTTGAGAGACCAATCCATTACTACAAGCTGGACTACCGTTTTGGCACGGCATCCACAATTATCAACGACATCCTGACGGGATTGGAGGCGTGAGCATGGCAAGGCGACAATTTAACCCCGAAGAAAACCGACTGGACTACAGCCAAATGCTCTGCCCGCCTCCGGGATATGATCTGGAATTCGCTGTGGGAATGACTTACTCATTGGACATGGAGGCTCTTCTGGGAGTACCAGTGTCGCTGGGAATGTTTGAGGATTATGACAGCTCAGCCACACAGAATCCATTCTTCCTGTTGGAAGCGATTCGGAAGTGCAGCGATAAACTTGCAATTTTCTGCAATGCAGATGGGATTAAGATGCCGCAAAACATCCGCCTGTCTATGCCTTGCTGGAAAACAGCATCTTTCCTGTGAGCCTGGAACGCAACGCAAATTTCCATCCAAAGCTCTGGGTGATTAAATATCACAGCGAGACGGAAGCAGCGGTAATCAAGGTGATTGTACTTAGCCGAAATCTGACTTTTGATCGGAGCATGGATATTGCCGTTGAAGTAACAGGTGCGATTGGGCAGGAAACAAAGGAAGAGAATCGTCCTTTGGCCGACATGCTTTACTTCGTTAAGAAGTATGCAGTGGCTGGAAAGCAGAACGCAATCTCCAGCTTAGCGCGTGATGTCCTGAGGGTTAAAAAGTTCCAATGTGAGGATCCTTTTGAGTCCTGTAGATTTCTCCCCTTTGGCATTCCTCGTTATAAAAGCCAGGCTTCGCAGATGCTGGATGATGCGCAGAGCCTTATCGTGGTGTCACCATTCCTGAGTGATAGTATCGTAGAGCGCTTGGGAAACGGGCCTTATGAAACAACTCTCGTAACCCGGCTCAATTCAGTAACACAGAAAGCATGGGATTCCTTCCAGCATGTTTATGTGCCTTCAGAGATGCTCCTGGATGATGAGTTGCTGGGCGATGCAGATCAGCAATCCGTAGCAAAACGGGACCTGCACGCAAAAATCTATTTCAAGTCGGTTGGGAGCAAGCACTATCTCTACCTTGGATCTCTCAACGCTTCAGCTAACGCATTTTACCACAATGTCGAGTTTATGCTTGAGTTGAAGTACAAGCCCTATTATGCTTCTTACAGCGCAGTGCTTGATGACCTGGTGACAGGAAACCCGATGTTCGAACAGCTGGAGGATTTACCGACTATCTCGGTGATTCCCGAGAGTGAGGAAACGATGGATGGCCTGCGCGATGTGTTGGATTCCATAGAAGGAGCTTCAGTTCAGGCAGAAGGAGAACAATACGAACTCACGATCTCCTGCGGCCGTCTTCAGAAACCGGCAGAAATTGCACCGATATACCGTAGTGCAAGTTTTGTGCCTTTGCAGGACAAAGTTGAGTTTCACAATATGCTGCTCCGGGAATTGTGTGAGCTATATGTCATTCGACGTGGAAATCAATACTGTATTGCTAAGATTCCAACTGAGGGAATTCCGGAAGATCGGGATTCTGCCATCTTTAACGCAGTGATAGGGAGCAAGAGCGGATTCTTGGCTTATGTGGCATTCCTGCTCGCAGACAATTACACGGAGGCTGGTATCGAGCAGCAGGAGCTGATGAAACGATTGGCCATTGGCGCGGATACCACGGAGACAGTGATCCCTTCTGCTCTTTACGAACGTCTGCTACGCACCGCAGCGTTTTATCCGAAACGGCTTGATGAAGTAGAAAAAATCATGGAACGGGTATCACCTGAGTTGGTTGATGACTCCTTCCGCATGTTGATCAGAACGTTCCGGGAAGCTGTGAAGAGGAGGTGATCGATCATGTCGGCATTGAAACCGTTGGATTTCCAGGAGGCTACTGCAAATCGTATTCTGGAGCTTTACCAGCAGAAACAGTATCGCGTTCTGCTGGCAGATGAGGTTGGCCTTGGAAAAACGATCATCGCCAGCGCGGTCATCCAGAAGGTAGCGGATTTGCATGCTACTTGGGATGACCATTTCAAGGTCGTCTATATTTGCTCCAATATCAACATCGCAAATCAGAACTGCAGGAAGCTGGGCATACCGGAAGATGACTGCCTTGATTTTCAGGAGAGTCGTTTGTCGATGCAGCACCTTCGCATCTATGAGAGCGCAGGGAGAGATCACAGTTACATGCAGTTGATACCAATGACCCCGGCGACCTCCTTTTCCATGACGGGTGGCCAAGGGTCAAAGCATGAGCGTGCATTGATCTATGCTGTTTTGCATCGTTATCCCGTATTCGAGTCGTATCAGGACCCATTGAAACAACTGCTGCAATATGAACATACGCTGCAGTGGTGGGATTGGAATATTGACGAGTATAACAAACGCATTGATGAATGCGATGCAGAGACCGGAAACTACCTCTCTGATATGATGGATGCAATCAGCAGATATTTCAAACTTGAGCCTGCCTTTCTGGATGAAATTTTGGATATCTGCAAGCAGCCGGAGGTGATGGAACTGCCTCACCGGCGTCGGCGAGAAGCGTTAATGGGCTACGCCGGATGTTTGCGAGTATTAGTCTGGATCGACTTAAACCCGACCTGGTCATCATGGATGAGTTCCAGAGATTCAAGGATTTGATTGCTGGAGACAATTCGGAAAGTGGCATGCTGGCAAGGAAGTTCCTGATCGAAGATAATGATGTGAAGGTGCTCTTGCTGTCTGCGACGCCCTACAAGCCCTATTCCACACTTGAAGAGCTCTCAGAAACAGGCGAAGGGCATTATCAGGAATTCATGCAGGTCATGGATTTCCTGATGAATGATGACCAAAAGAAACATCAATTCCATCAGGTATGGAGTGACTATTCTCGCCATTTGGCTGAAATTAAGACAGAACATTACACCGTGCTGGTCGCAGAAAAGACGCGGGCAGAGGATGAAATGTATCGCTGCGTCTGCCGGACAGAGCGATTGAGCGATGCTATTTTCGACCGCAGCAAAGCTACGGAGATGACCGAGATAACCACCGAGGATATTCGGTCATATACCGAATTGCAGATGCTGATGGATTCTTTGTCACTCGGAAAGTTTCCTATCGAGTATGTGAAGTCGGCACCATATCTGTTGTCATTTATGAATTACCGGGTCAAGGATAAGATTGTCGATGCGTTGGAGAAACAGGGAGACTATCGACTTGTAGAGCAATCCACAAGCATGCTGCTGCGTAGAACCCGAATCAATCGCTACGAAAAGATCCCTTGCAACAATGGCCGCCTGCAGACACTCTTTAATGAGGCATTTAGCAGAGAACGGAATGGCGCTGAATTGCTCTTATGGATTCCTGCATCTCGTCCATATTATTCGACGAAAAGTGTTTTCGATAAAAATAAAGGATATTCGAAGACACTGGTCTTCTCCAGCTGGGAGATGGTTCCCCGCATGATTGCAGGACTTACCTCATATGAGGCGGAGCGGCTTACCGTAGGCAGGCTCGGAAACCGAGAAGATGCCAAACAAATGCGATATTTTGCCCAGGACAGTTCTGAAGGGGAGCGAAAACGGCGCAAAGTGGTTGTGCGACTCCGCGATGAGATGGAGGAGGTTCTTACTTACCCATGTAGAACCCTGGCAAAGCTCTATGAGCCGCTGGAATTGCTGATAGGTCGGTCGATGAAGTACGCCGGATCGTTTGTGGCCGTGTCCAGGAGCTTCTACAGGAATTCCGGCAGACGCACCAACTTCATGCTGTTCGACAGAGCGCTGCACAAGTAGTGGCACTCATGCAGACCTTAGATGGCGAAGAGCCGAGCTATGAACTGAATGGTATTGCAGCTGGTACGGAGAAGCTGCTGACAGAACTGGCCATTGGCTCGCCGGCGATCTGCGCATATCGATTGTTCAAAGGGGCATCTATGCAGGTACGATGGCGATGGACCTCGCGGACAAATTCATTGCCCTCTTTAATAAGCAGGAGTCGATGGCAATCATCGATGTGCTATATGGCAATAAGGATTCTGATGAGGCCTATTACTGGAATGTGGCCAGCTACTGTGTTGAGGGAAACCTACAGGCCGTTCTTGACGAATATGCCTTTACTTTGGGGGGCGGGAGTGACTTGGAGTTGCTGCGGCAGATGAAGTCAGGCTTTGTTGATACTGCGAGCATCCAGATTGAAACGCGGGAATCCTTCCTTGGCCATCGGGAGAAATCCAGCTGCGCACACACTTGCAGTGGCTACTTTAACGCTCAGGTCAATGAGAAGACCATGCAGAGAACTGAGAACATCCGAAGCGCCTTCAACTCCCCCTTCCGTCCATTTGTGCTGGCAACAACATCTATCGGGCAAGAAGGACTGGACTTCCATAACTACTGCAGAAAAATCATGCACTGGAATCTGCCATCAAACCCAATTGATCTGGAGCAACGGGAAGGCCGGATCAACCGTTATCTCTGCCATGCGATCCGTCAGAACCTGGCAGACAGCGAATTCGGAGCTTTCCCATTTGAAAAGAGCGTTTGGAAGGAGACCATGGATCGTGCGACAGTGGCCTTGAAGCAGAACCATTCAGATTTGATCCCCTACTGGTGCTTGCCTGATGATTTTCCCTTTAAATATAAGATAGAGCGCATCGTTCCCATGTACCCATATAGTCAGGATCGTTGCAGATATGACCATCTGATGGATGTGCTCTCAGTTTATCGGCTTACGCTTGGTCAGCTCGGCAAGAGGAGCTATTTGAAACGATTCACAAGGAGAATTGGAATATGGACGAGTTGAAAAAACTATATATTAACCTTTCTCCGTGGAATCGAGCACATCACAATGGAGGGACGGAACATGAAGATTGAAATGGGCGAATCCCTAATTTACTCCTGGCTAAGACATGAGAAGCTGTGTCAGTTGGTGCAAACTAATTGGAAAGTCTCTCCCTTCTGGGAACTTGAAAATCGTCAAGAAATTGAGGATCTTTTCGTCATATGTAGGAACTATTTCCTCGAAAAACATAGTTTGGATATTTCAAAAGGGTGCAGTCTGGAACAGTTCCTCAAGCAGGCAGAAATTGATGGAATTGGTATTGCGTATTCCACGGAAGCACCGTATATCTACGCGGTTGATGTAGCTTATCATGAGGGCGGCCTGAATTATGGGGGAAAGGATGAGACGATAACAAAGATCGCCCAAAAGTGTATCCGAACAGCGCTCTGCCTGTATGGCTATTTCTGCATGTCTACTGGGGAAGTGCTTTTCGTATCTCCCAAAATAACTCCTGCCATCGAAACGGCTTTAGTTCCTCTCTTTGATGAGATTTCTAAACTACTTCATGACAACGGGCTGAACATAAAGGCAATCCTGCATTGCATGATAGTTTTAGCTCCGAGGTCATGTATCCAGTGGTAGAAAAGGCATCAGCTGTGCAGACACTTCAGAATTATTCATGAGGGGACTTCAGCTTTATAATCTGGCCACAAAAGTTGAACCAAAGCGGGATGAAATCTCTTCGGTTACGACCACACAATGCAAATTGAAGCCTACTTCGGTGGCACCAGCAGATAACCAGGAGTGGAAGGCAATTCGTAGGATTCCTGATTGGGCTATTGCACCAAATCAGAATAACCATAGAATTATTCGAGCTTTTTTGCAACTTCAGAAGGAACGTGGCTTTGTGTGTAGGCCAGAGTTGGAAGCTCGTTGCCAGGATCCCGAGGGTCACGCAGATGTGTATGTAAAGGATTTTAGAGGGAACTTCGCATCGATGAAAACGGATGCTGGCAAGAGCCACGGCAAGGTGTTCAGAGATGACGGATATAACATAACGATTTGCCCTGAGGTATTAGCGACGATTGAGCAGTACAGATCACTTTTTGAGACATGATTGTCTAGGCAGACAGAAAGATTTGATTTTGCATAATGACCTTATGACGGAGATACTTTCCATTAGGCTTACGGGAGGATTCTGCAATGGCTCATGATATAAAAAACGATCTGCAAGCCATATTTACTATGGCGTACATATGGTAACTGGCGAGATCATGCACATCTCTCAGGTACCAAGCGGTCAGAAATGCAACTGTGTATGTGCTGCCTGCGGACAACCCTTTGAAGCGAGAAAGGGCACTATTCGGTGCCATCACTTTGCTCATGTCTCCAACTATGAGTGCATGTATTCCAGTGAGGTTGCCATCTATAAGGCTTTGGCAGCTGAATTGGAAAAGACCGATTGTTTGACCCTTCCCCCTGTGATGCTGCACTTCCCTGCACGGTCCAAAGATGAGCTGCTCCAAAACGTCAAAACTGTCCGTGTTGACTCTGTGGAGTTCAAATGCGAGCCGCTTGCCTATCCGCCCCTCCTGACGATCAAAGCACAGGGTAGTTGCTTACGCATCCTCCTTGACTTCAACCATTATTATGACAGTGAGGATCTCGCTTCGTTGGCTACCGAGGCGAAGAATGACGGTTACTCACTGCTCAAGTATGCTATGCCGAAGTTGGACGAGGATCAGGAATTTACACCTGATCGCATTATGACCATTCTGAAGAATTATGAGAAAGCGGAGTGGGTATTCAGTCGTCTTGAACAGCACTGGAAAGAGAAATACTATGCGATAGCCATTGAGCCTGAAGGACATGGGAGCGGATACCATTGCCCCATCTCCATTGGCCGTTACAAAGGGAAATACTCGGCAAGGTGGGTCGATTGCGCATACTGCAGATTCAATGTGGCTGAGCCTCCAGCCTGCCTCTGTGTCGCCAAGGCCGGCATCCAGAAGAAAGAAGACTTCAAGAGAGATTTGCAAGATCGGCTATCCGACATCGATAAGATCAGGAGAACGAATGAAGAAGAGATCCTGCTGCGCGAAGAGCGAGAAAGATATTTCGAACGAAGATCAGTCTATACTCGTCCAACACCGTATGCTGCTAGGCATGTGGTCCCATCCGGTCCTACGCAAGAGGAGCTGGATGTGGAATATATCCGGATCTGCCAGAGCTATGACCCGACCTCTGATGAATGGACAGTGGATCGCTACAATCGGCGATGGATCATGTGTACGGTTTGCGGCCGAATTAAGCAGGATGCGCAGATGTCCTATTACGGTGGCAAGGGAGGTGCAAACCGGGGAGTCTGTGCCGATTGTTCACGAAATGGTCGTAGCTAATCCACATAGCTGGCTTGATATTATTCGCATGATGGTGTATTATTAACTTGATACTTGATAGTTTTACAGCTGCGTACTTTGGCAGCCATTTAGAGGTTCTGCCACGACAGGGCCTCTTTGTTTTGTGTGAGGTGTCGAGATGGATTATATGACCATAAGCGAAGCAGCAACTAAATGGAACCTATCTAACAGGCGTATTCAAACGCTTTGCTCTCAAGGGCGGATACCGGGCGCAGAGCGTGCTGGTTATTGTTGGCTCCTTCCGAAAGAAGCAGAAAAGCCAGTGGATGCCAGAATAAAGAGCGGAAAGTATATCGGTTACTCCGAGAAATATAAGAAACCCGGCAAGAAGAACGCCACTGATGGCTGGAGGGTAAATCATGAACGGCCAAGGAAAACTTCTTACTCATTATTTGAAAAATGCGGACAAGCTGATCATTCCTGTCTATCAGCGAAACTATGATTGGCGCGAGGAGCACTGCAAAAAGCTGTACCAGGATCTTGTTCGGACGATCCAAAACAAGAAGCGGTGGCACTTCTTTGGCGGCATCGTGTCTGTAAGCGACCCTATGGGCAGTAGTTCTGACTACCTTGTCATTGATGGCCAGCAGCGCATTACGACCGTTTCCCTGCTCCTTTTGGCTATGGCCAACCTGATCAAAGATGGAAAGGTTGTTCCTGAGGACGATACTCTTTATGCGCAGATCACCAAGAAATATTTGGTGGATGAGATTAACCCCAAGAACCGAAAGGTCAAATTGAAACCTATCAAGGGTGACCAGGACGCATACGATCGCCTCTGGGGTGATCCGGCCGATTTTGATCGTTCATCAAAGTTTTCCTGCGAAGCTGAAGTCGTCTCTTTTCCGCTTGAATCGTTTTGAAAGCAGCGTCACAAGACCGTTTCTGATGGAAGTAATGAGGCTACAGGAAAGCAGCCTCTTAACCTTGGATGAGGTTGCCGAAATTTGCAGAATCGTAGAATAATTCTTATATGCATCAAGTTCTGATAATCAGCAACTATCGGAAGTTTGGAGGATAATCGCATGGCAGCAGTCTTATCGAAAAGGAAGATGACTGAAGAGGATATCAAGCTTCAGTTTATTACGCCTGCCATAACAAAAAAGTGGGCGCTTAGTCTTATTACAATGGAGACAAGAATTACAGATGGACAAATCAACTTGAGAGGAAATATGGTCTCCCGCAAGGAAGCCAAGAAAGCAGACTATATTCTTTATTTGAACGAAAGCACTCCGATTGCAATCGTTGAGGCGAAAGATAACAAGCATGCTGTCGGAGATGGGCTGCAGCAGGCAATGCAATACGCCATAATGATGGACATTCCATTTGCCTACAGTTCTAATGGTGATGGTTTTATGGAGCATGATTTCCTCACCGGAGAAGAGCGCAGCATTTCTATGGAGGATTTTCCAGCTCCTGATGCTCTCTATGCGAGATTCAAGGCTGGAGCCAACCATGGAGAAGGGCTCACACAGCAAGAGGAATCCATCATTCGGCAGCCGTTCTATTCAGGGCAGAATACATATCCCCCTCGCTATTATCAGCGTAACGCTGTCAATAGGACTCTTGATGCGATTGCCAGAGGTCAAGATCGCATCTTGCTGGTGATGGCCACAGGTACAGGCAAAACCTATACTGCATTCCAAATTGTATATCGCCTTCTAAAGAGCGGAATGAAGAAAAAAATATTGTATTTGGCTGATCGTAACATCTTGGTCGATCAATCAATCCAACAGGATTTTGCTCCGCTCGAAAAAACGATTCATAAAGTCAATTTTGTGAAGGACGATCCTCTTACGATTACCTCGCACGAGATATTCTTTTCACTCTACCAACAACTTGCGGGAAAAGACGATGACGATACAGAAGATGGGGATGAGACTGTCGAACGTCTTGCTCAGCTGTTCAGCAAAGACTTTTTCGATCTCGTAATCGTTGATGAGTGTCATCGCGGCTCAGCCAAGAAGGAAAGCAATTGGCGGAAGATCTTGGAGTATTTCTCCTCGGCAACCCAGATTGGCATGACCGCAACCCCAAAAGAGACTAAGTATGTTTCCAACATAGATTATTTTGGCGAGCCGGTATATGTCTATAGCCTGAAAGATGGCATCGAGGATGGTTTTCTGGCGCCTTTCAAAGTCATCAATATAACGACCGACATTGGCGATGGTTGGCGCCCACGGAAAGGTCAACTTGATATTTACGGGCATGAGATCCCTGACCGAATTTATAATAACAGGGATTATGACTATAACATCATAATTGAAGACCGCATTGTCCAAGTCGCAAAAGAAATAACAGACTACCTCAAAGCGACTGATCGGATGTCCAAAACCATTGTGTTCTGCGCAACAGAAGATGCTGCACTTCGTATGAGAAATGAGCTCGCAAGGCAGAATCCTGATATGATGCAAAAGTATCCCGACTATGTTGTACGCATTACCGGCAACGATACTTTTGGCAAGGATAAACTCGACTACTTCATTTCGGTCGGGTCGAAAACGCCGGTCATTGCAACGACATCTAAGCTGTTGTCAACTGGAGCCGACTGCAAGATGACAAAGCTCATCGTTTTAGACGAGTGGATCAACTCAATGACTGAGTTTAAGCAGATTATCGGAAGAGGCACAAGAATACGCGAAAAAGATGGAAAGACCCATTTTATAGTTATGGACATTCGCGGTGTTACAGCCCTTTTTGCTGATCCTGATTGGGATGGCCCGATTGAAATTGATGAAGATTATGGGAGAGAAAAGCGTGGTCCCTGTCCTCCTGGACCTAAACCAAATCCCGACCCTGACCCAGTTGATCCACCATATCCACCAGAAGAAAAGCCCATTGTTGATGAAAATGGGTGTCGTGTCCGCATAATCAATAAAACGGTCTCTGTGTATGATACGAATGGGAAACTCCTGCGGCAGGAGAGCATCGTCGATTACACCAAAACGAATATTATTGGTACATACGCTTCCCTCGACAACTTTATTCGGCAGTGGACATCCGAGGAAAAGAAAAAGAAGATTCAAGAATTGTTGGCCAGCAAGGGGATTGACCTTGAAGCACTGAAAGCGGATCAGCATATGAGCGATGTAGATGACTTCGATTTCATCTGCATGTTGCCTTTGACAAAATGCCAACTTACCAGAAAAGAGAGAGCCAACAATGTGAAGAAGCGGGATTTCCTCAGCAAGTATAGCGGGGTGGCAAGAGAAGTCTTGGAAGCGCTTCTGGATCAGTATATGAATGTCGGAATCTACGAGTTAGAGCATGAAGCTATTCTGACAACTCCACAATTCGCAAAATTGGGAAGATCCAGAGGATATTCAAGTTCTTCGGCGGCGAGGATAAGTATAACGAAGCTGTTCATGAACTTGAGAATGAATTATATGAGGCGGGTTAATCATGAGTAGTTTAACAGGTTTTGTAAAGCGCATTCGGGACATCATGTGGAATGATGCGGGAGTGAATGGTGACGCTCAGCGCATTGAGCAGATGGCCTGGATCCTTTTCTTGAAAGTCTACAATACAAAGGAAGAGGAATGGCGATATACAGATCGGCCCTATACATCAATTATTCCAGAAGAATGCCGCTGGAATAACTGGGCCGCTGATGATAAGTCGGGTAAGGCGATGACGGGCGACACGCTTCTTGATTTTGTGAATAATAAACTCTTCCCAACTCTGAAGGGGCTTAATGTGACTGCAGCAACACCCATCAAAAAAGCTATTGTCAAGACAACCTTTGAGGATGCGAACAATTACATGAAGGACGGCGTTTTGCTGCGCCAAGTGATCAATATCATCGATGACCTGGATTTGGATGATTACGAGGAGAGCCATGCGTTTGGGGAAATATATGAGTCCATTTTACGGGAACTCCAGAGCGCCGGATCCTCTGGTGAATTCTATACGCCTCGTGCTGTGACTGATTTTATGGCGAAGACAATTAAACCGAAGCTCGGCGAAAAGGTCGCAGACTTTGCGTGCGGCACAGGGGGCTTTCTGACTAGTTGGTTGAATGAACTGAGTAAGCAGGTCGTAACGGCAGAAGACCAGCAGGAGTATGCAACCTCTATTTATGGGATTGAGAAGAAGCCTTTCCCGTATACTCTGTGCATCACGAACATGCTGCTACACGGTATTGATGTTCCGATGGTGTATCATGACAACTCACTTCTACGGGATGTGCTTGATTATACCGAGGAAGATCAGTTCGATGTAATTCTTATGAATCCCCCTTACGGCGGACATGAAAAAACAGAGGTCAAGAATCACTTTCCTGCAGATCTTGCAAGTAGTGAAACTGCCGACCTCTTCATGTCCGTGATTATGTATCGGCTCAAACAGAATGGCCGTGCCGCTGTCATTCTCCCCGATGGTTTCCTGTTCGGCACTGATAATGCAAAGATTGCAATTAAGGAAAAACTGCTATCTGAATTTAACCTTCACACTATTATACGCATGCCGCATAGCGTTTTTGCACCGTACACCTCTATCACGACAAATATTCTGTTCTTCGATCGGACGCATCCCACGACGGAAACTTGGTTCTACCGCTTGGATATGCCGGAAGGATATAAGAACTTCTCCAAGACGAAGCCCATGAAGCTGGAGCATTTTGCTCCGGCCGTTGAGTGGTGGGACAATCGTGAGGAGATCACTATTGGCGGCTTTGACAAGGCGAAGAAATACTCTGTTGAAGAGCTGAAGGCGCGGAATTACAATATTGATCTCTGCGGCTATCCTCATGAAGAGGAGGAGATCCTTCCGCCGAAGGAACTGATTCTGCAGTATCAAGAAAAACGGGCCAGCCTGAATGCTGACATTGACCGCATCCTTGCCAGATCACCGATATCCTTGGCATTGACATCACGGAGGAGGCCGCCGAATGACTGCGCAGCAACTGAAAAACTCCATTCTCCTGATGGCTGTTCAGGGCAAGCTTGTGCCGCAGGACCCAAATGACGAACCCGCTAGCGTTTTGCTGGAACGCATCCATGCAGAGAAAGAGCGGCTCATCAAAGAGAAGAAAATCAAGCGCGAAAAGAACCCCTCCGTCATCTTCAAAGGTGCCGATAATACTCCTTATGAGAAAATCGGCGATGAAGTGCGGTCGCTGGCAGATGAGGTACCGTTCGACATCCCCGATTCGTGGGAGTGGGTGCGGCTCATTGATGTCTGTGAGTACATCCAGCGTGGAAAGTCACCGAAGTATTCTCCAATCAAAAGTACCCTGTTGTCGCCCAGAAGTGCAATCAATGGAGCGGTTTTTCGATT
>ENA-OQEN01000649-OQEN01000649.1-human-gut-metagenome-genome-assembly--contig:-NODE-649-length-14898-cov-5.145014_pt1 | contig 14898 bp, 23 predicted proteins | sample MGYA00242791_ERZ504627 | MGnify/ENA primary metagenome ERZ504627 (study PRJEB26092, sample SAMD00036316) | human gut metagenome | host: Homo sapiens | study: EMG produced TPA metagenomics assembly of... | reverse complement strand
CTGGAGGTGCTGCCGGAGTATCGCCGCCGGGGCCTGGCTATGACCCTGGAGGGGTGGCTGATCCGGTGGCATCTGGAGCGGGGCTGGACGCCTATTGCCATGTGTATGAGGACAATCCGGCCTCCCACGCCCTGCAGAAAAAGCTGGGGCTGACTCCCGCGCCGGACCCGGTGGTGTGGTGCTGGCGGCCCCATGAGGACGGGGAGGCGGACCAATGACCGCCGTTGTGGCCGTGTGCGAAAACGGCGGCATCGGCAAGGACGGCGCACTGCTGTTCCACATCCGGGAGGACCTGCGGCGGTTCCGGCAGCTGACCCTGGGCAAAACCGTGGTCATGGGCCGGAAAACCCTGGAGAGTCTGCCCGGTGGCCGGGGGCTGCCGGACCGGCGGAACCTGGTGCTGACCCGGGATACGGATTTCACCGCCCCGGGGGCGGAGGTGCTCCGGCGCCTGGAGGACGTGCCGGAGGACGCGGTGGTCATAGGCGGTGAGAGCGTGTACCGGCAGCTGCTGCCAAGGTGCGGCACGGTGTATCTGACGAGGATCTTCGCCGCGCCCCAGGCCGACGCGTTTTTCCCCGATTTATCCCGGGACAGCGGGTGGACAGAAGCGGAACGGAGCGAAATGTATACCTCCGGCGGGGTGCGGTTTCAATATGTGACCTACCGGCGGAGATAAGAACGAAGGGAGCGATTCCATGGCAGACCTGGGCACCAATGTGCGATATATCAAGGCATCGGCGAGGCCCGGGCCGCCGCCCTGGAAAAGCTGGGCATTACCACCCTGGGAGATCTGATCGCCTATTTCCCCCGGGGGTATGAGGATCGGACCGCCGTCCGGCCCATCCGGGAGCTGACGGCCGGGGAATGCGTGTGCGTCCGGGGTATGGTGGCGGCAGACCCCACGCCCCGCCGCATTGCCGGAGGGCGCACCCTGGTCAAGACCCGGGTGGTGGACGACAGCGGGTCCATGGATCTGGTTTTTTTCAACGCCCAGCATCTGGGCAGCCCCCTGCGCATGGGGGAGACGTATGTGTTTTTCGGCAGGGTGGAGGACGATCTGCGGCACAGGCAGATGATCAACCCCCTGTTCGAGCCGGAGGGGCGGCAGCAGGTCACCGGGCGCATTATGCCCATCTATCCCCTGACCGCCGGAGTGACCCAGGGCTTATGGCCCGGGCAGCCCGGCAGGGGCTGGACGCCTGCCGGGAGCTGCTGCCGGACGTGCTGCCCGACGGCATCCGCCAGGCCCACAGCCTGTGCTATGTGAACTACGCCTATGAGAACATCCACTTTCCGTCGTCGCCGGAGGCCCTGGAGGTGGCCCGGCGGAGGCTGGTGTTTGAGGAGCTGTTTCTTCTGACCTGCGGCTTGCAGCTGCTGCGGCAGCGGCGGCGGGATGTGGCGGGACCCGCGTGCCATCCCATGGATATGGAGCCTTTTACCGGCGGCTGCCCTTCGCCCTGACCGGGGCCCAGCGGCGGGCCATTGCCGACGCCGTGGGGGACATGGTGTCCGGCAAGCCCATGAACGCCTGTGCCAGGGGGACGTGGGCAGCGGGAAAACCATGGTGGCGGCGGCGTGTATCTGGTTCGCCGTGGAAACGGGTGGCAGACGGCACTGATGGCCCCCACGGAAATTCTGGCCCGGCAGCATTATCAGGGTCTGGCACCGCTGCTGGCGCGGTTTTCCATCCGATGCGCCTGCTGACCGGGTCCACCCGGGCCAGGGAACGGCGGGAGATCCTGGCAGGGCTGGCGGATGGGACCATTGATCTGTGCATCGGCACTCACGCCCTGCTGACGGAGGACGTGCAGTATCAGAAGCTGGGCCTGGTGGTAACGGACGAGCAGCACCGGTTCGGCGTGAACCAGCGGGCGGCCCTGTCCCAGAAGGCGGAGGACCCCCACCTGCTGGTGCTGTCGGCCACGCTATCCCCCGGACCCTGGCCCTGGTGATCTATGGCGACCTGGACGTGTCGGTGATCGACGAGCTGCCGCCGGGGCGGCAGAAGGTGGACACCTTCGCCCTGGGAGAGAGCTACCGGCCCCGGGTCCAGGCGTTTATCCGGAAGCTGGCGGCGGCGGGACAGCAGATCTTCGTGGTGTGCCCCCTGGTGGGGGAGCCGGACCAGATCCCCGACGAGCGCAAGGCCGTGACGGCCTACGCCAGGCAATTGCAGGAGCAGGTGTTTCCGGACCTGCGGGTGGCGGTGCTCCACGGAAAGATGAAGCCCAAGGAGAAGGAAAGAGTCATGGCAGCCTTTGCCGCCGGGGAAAGCGATATCCTGGTATCCACCACCGTGGTGGAGGTGGGGGTGGACGTGCCCAACGCCACCTGCATGGTGGTGGAAAACGCCGACCGGTTCGGCCTGTCCCAGCTGCACCAGCTGCGGGGCCGGGTGGGCCGGGGCAAGGAAAAAAGCTACTGCATCCTGCTGTCGGACAGCCGGAACGAGGAAACCCGGGCCCGGCTGAAGGTGATGACCCAGACCAACGACGGCTTCGTCATCTCCCAGGAGGACCTGCGGCTGCGGGGGCCCGGCGACTTCTTCGGCCAGCGGCAGCACGGCCTGCCGGCCATGAAGATCGCGGACCTCAGCTGCGACATGCGGCTTCTGGACGAGGCCCAGACGGCAGCCCGGCAGCTGATGGCCCAGGATCCGGAGCTGACGGAGCCGACCCATCAGGCTCTGCGGGACCGCATCCGCCAGCTGTTCGACACCAACGCGGATATGCTGAACTGAGGAACATACTTTGGAGCAAGCGTTCACGCCCCATGTGGTGGAGCTGGTGACGGGAGACAACGGCGGCCCTGGCTCCGCTGGCCGGGCTGCCCATGTATGAGGAGCTGAAGGCTCTGACAGAGGAAATATTTCCGCGCAGCAGATGTGACCTGAAAAAACGCCGCCCGGCAGAGCCGGACGGGGGCAGCTGTGAATGAATCCATTGCTTTTCATGACGACAAAATCAAAACCTCCGGCTAAGCCGGAGGTTTGACCAGGCCCTAGTCTCCTTGTTTTTGTAAGTTTTGGTCGGCAAACCTCTTCCTTACTCTAACTCGGAGACTTTTTCTTGTCTACTTTGCCCCTCGCCATAGGCTATTTTTTCCCCCCCGCAGAGCCGGGGGTTGTCTTTGATGGCCAATACAACGGTATCCGGCTTTCACCGGATACCCGTTGTCAGCTTGTCAAAAATCCTTTTTGACAGATGCCCAAGCGATGGCGGCGGGATTTTTTCGGGTTTATTCCCCCGGTCTGCGCGAATCAGCAGCCGCAGAGCCTCCACACCCACCTCCACGGCGGAGGTGGTGTCCTCACTCATATCCTGGTCCAGTCCGGCGGCCTCCCGCTCCTGGTTCCAGATCACGTGGAAGCAGCTGCCGCAGCGGCAGCCCAGGGCATCGGCCACCACAAACAGGGCGGCGCTTTCCATTTCGCTGGCCTTCACATGCAGGCGCTTCCAGGCCTCCCATTTGTTCAGCAGCTCATAGGAAACCGGCATTTTGGCCGGACTGTGCTGGCCATAAAACGCGTCCTTGCACTGGACCACGCCGGTTTTCAGGGACTTGCCAGATTCTTGGCCGCCTGCACCAGGGCGCAGGTCACATCGAAGTTGGCCACGGCGGGATACTCAATGGGGGCATACTCCCGGCTGGTGTGCTCAAAGCGGATGGCGCCGGTGGCCACCACCACGTCGCCGGAGCGCACGTCCAGGTCGATGCCGCCGCAGGTGCCCACCCGGATAAAGGTGTCTGCGCCGATGTTGTGCAGCTCCTCCATGGCGATGGAGGCGGAGGGGCCGCCGATGCCGGTGGAGCACACGGAGACCTTTTCTCCCAGCAGGGTGCCGGTATAGATGGTGAATTCGCGATTCTGGGCCACGAAATGGGCGTCGTCAAACAGGGCCGCGATCTTCTCGCACCGGCCGGATCGCCGGGCAGAATGACGTAGCGGCCCACATCGCCCTCCACGCAGTGGATATGGAACTGTTTGTCCAGCTTTTGCATAGATGCGCCTCCTTAATGGTGGTTCAAATTACAATGTTCAATCATTATACCACATATTGCCGCCGTGCGCAAATGAATTCCTCCCGGGCGGGGCGCGTTACATGACGCCCATGGCCCGCAGGGCGGCGGCGAAGCAGAAGATGGTTCCCATGGACAGCACCGAGCTCCAGGCCACCACTTGCTGGGCCAGCTGCTCGTCCCCACCGATCTCCTGGACCATCACCGCGCTGGTTACGGCTACCGGTGAGCAGAAGATGGCCACTATCGTGGGCATTTCCACCGTGGTCAGCCCCAGCGGCTCCCGCAGCAGCAATACCAGTGTCAGAACGATCAACGGGACCACCACCAGGCGCATGGACACCGCCGCCAGGATCTTTTTCCACAGGCCCTGCACCGCATCGAACCGCAGCCGGGCGCCCAGGATCAGCAGCACCAGCGGCGAGGCCACCTTAGACAGGTCGCTGCATGCCTTGTAGATGGACGGCAGGCCGCTGCGCAGAGAGAACACCGGCTGGCCATCCACCTGCGGCAGCAGCTGCCGCACCAGTACGGTGACGAGACCCGCCAGCGCGCCCAGGATCAGAGGGTTGCGGAAGATCTGCCGCACCTCCTCCCGCCAGGAGATGGATTTGCCGTCTGTGCTGTATGCCGTCAGCATCAGCACTGCCAGCATGTTGAATACCGGCACGCACACGGAGGTGACCAGCGACGCGAAAATCAGCGCGTCCTGGCCGCCCAGGGCGCTGGCCAGCGGGATGCCCATAATGACCTGGTTGGCCCGGAACGTGGCCTGGGCAATGACTACCCGCTGCGCCCGTTCCCGGGCAAACAGCGGCGCCACGGCCACACCCAGCCCTGCGGCACCCACAATGCACAGCACGATAAAGCCCAGCAGACGCCAATTCAGCACCGACAGGTCCTCGATGGCGTATACGTTCAGAAACAGCTGCACCGGCAGCAGCACATGAAAGCAGAAGCTGTTGAGCTGCCGGTAAAAATCATCGCTCCAATGGGCAGAGCGCCGCAGCCAGCAGCCCAGGGCCATGGTCAGCAGCAGCGGCATAATGGCCCTGCCCGCGTATAAAAGGATCTCCAGCATAATCGTTTTCCTCGGTTCCAGTTTTCGAGGGACAGTATAGCAGATTATTCCCTGTTTTTCTACCCTTCCTGTAAAATTCCATCCTGTGGGCGGCGGGCCTTGCAAATCCCGGAAGAATATGGCATGATAGAGAAAAACCACCGGGGAGGACACCATATGGACACGGAAAAGCTATATGATCAAGATGCATTCCTGCGGGAATTTGACGCCGTCGTCACGGAGTGCTATGAGGGAAAGGACGGCTCCTGTCTGGTGACTCTGGACCGCACGGCCTTTTATCCGGAGGGCGGCGGTCAGCCGGCGGACCATGGCGTACTGGGCGGCGCGGCGGTGCTGGACGTTCAGGAGCGGAAGGGACGGGTGCTTCACACCTGCGACCGCCCCCTGCCGGTAGGCCGGACGGTCCGCGGCGTCATCGACTGGGACCGCCGCTTTGACCACATGCAGCAGCATTCCGGCGAGCACATCGTCAGCGGCATGCTCTGCGCTGCCTTTTCCTGCGACAATGTGGGTTTTCACATGGGTGCGGATACCGTCATCATCGACTATAACGCTCCCATGACCTGGGAGCAGGTGCTGGAGGTGGAGGACCGGGCCAACCGGTATATCTGGGAAAATCATCCCTTCCGGACGTACTATCCCACGCCGGAGGAGCTGACCGTCCTGCCCTATCGCAGCAAAAAGGCAATAGAGGGGCCGGTGCGCATCACAGAGTTCCCCGGGGCGGACTGCTGCGCCTGCTGCGGTACCCATGTGGCCGCCAGCGGCAGGTGGGATTGGTGAAGTTTCTGTCCTGCCAGAAGCTGCGGGACGGCGTGCGGCTGGAGCTGCTGTGCGGCGGCCGGGCCATGGAATACCTGTCCCGATGCTGGGACCAGAGCCGCCGGATCGGCCAGGCGCTGTCCGTGAAGCCCCAGGCAGCCTTTCCGGCAGTGCAGCGGCTGGAGGAGCAGCTGCGGCAGAGCCGGGAGCGCTGCGCCGCCCTGGAGGAGCAGGTGTTCCGCCAGACAGCGGAGCAGTACCGGAACGCCGGGGATGTGCTGCTGGTGCAGCCGGACATGGAACCGGACAGCGTCCGCCGTCTGTGCGACGCCGTCAGCGGTACCTGCGGCGGACGGTGCACCGTATTTGCCGGCACCGGCGGCAGCTATCGCTGGGCCGTTATCCATCCGGGACAGGATCTGCGCGCCTTTATCCGGGACATGAACCAGGCTCTTCATAGCCGCGGCGGCGGCCGGGACGGCTTCGCTCAGGGCAGCGCCGCCTGCACGGAGGAGGAGCTGCGGGCCTTCTTCGCCCAATGAAAATTGAAATCACCCCGACCATGCTGCCTGCATGATCCGGGGTGTTTTTATCCGTATGGGTCACAGCCATGTTTCGGGGGCTGCGGCGTCCAGAAACAGGGCCAGAGACAACAGGTCCGCACTGCCGCCGGGGCTCAGATGCCGGGCGATGAGATCGTCGTCCAGAGCCTCCAGCGCCGGAACCAGAGCATTCTCCGGCAGAGCGAGAAGTGCCGACGCCGCCTGCTGTACATAGCGCAGGCCCTCCGGACCGCCGCGATAGGCCAGGGTGCTGTCGTCCAGCCGGGACATGGACCAGGTCAAGGCCGCCAGGCACCGGATCGGGACAGAAGCTCCCGCATATGCCGGGCGGTGGGAAAGCCGGATATGGCTCCTGCCGGACGCCGCCGCACTGGGCCCGGACGGTGCTGCCGTGGGTACCGGAGGCCGGCGGCAATGCGTCGGCGATGGCGGCCGCCGTGTGGAAGGGATCGCCGCCCTCCGTCAGGCTGCGGCCCAGGCCGACAGCAGCAGGGCAAAGCTGTACAGCGCCCCCTTGTGGGTGTTGACGCCGCCGGTGGCCGTCAGCATGGCATGCTCCGCCTCCCGGCCCAGTGCCTGGAGCTCCGCCGGAGAGGCCCCTGCCATGCCCAGGGACACAAAGCGGCAAAAATACGGCTCCAACGCCGCCGCGCTGCGGCGGAACAGGGGCAGGTCCATGTCATCATGGGCCCGGTGTTGCGGCGGTCCACCAGGCCGGGCTTGGGGGTCAGGTCCACCTCGTCCTCCAGGGCCTGACGGGCCAGTTGGGCCAGGTGACCGGCGGCAAAGCTCCGGAGGATATCCTCTGTTTTGGCCTGGATGGCGGCAAGGCCGTGGGCCCGGCTGCGGGAGCACACCGTCACGGGGCCGCCGCAGATCAGGCACCGGCGGCTCTGGGGCCGGGACAGCTTCTCCCCGCCGGGGGACAGCACGTCCAGGTCGTACAGCCGACCCACGGGGGCCTGCTCCTCCAGCCGGAGGCACAGGTCCTTCACGGCTCCGGCGGGGCGGTGGTATACCAGCAGGGCCTCGGGGCCTGTGGGAGCGGCGACGGACTCCCGGTGCACCGGCGCACCCAGGTCCCGGTCCAGCGCCGAAAGGCCCGCCTGAAAGGCCAGGCGGACCAGAGGCGTGTCCTTGACGGGACCGGCGATATTCATGGTGAAGGACAGCAGCGTGCCGCCGTACTGCCGGTGCAGCGCCTGCTGGCGCTGCACCGGCAGTCACGGGCAAGGAGCACCTGCTCCAAAGTGATCTCTACAGTATGCATAGGTTGTCTCCGGTACCAGAGGTTGGATATCGGCCAGGCGGCCCTGGCGCAGCAGCTGCCGGACCCGGCTGGCGCTGATGCCCTCCAGCCGGGGAATTTCAGTGACGGAGATGCCCCACCGGGGCAGCAGGGCCTGCATCCGGCGGTTATACCGGGCCGTTACCGGGGAGTAGGGCTCCTGGCCCACAAAGCGCCGGGTGATGCCCAGGGCCGGGGCGATGCGCTTGCCGAACAGGGTCAGCTCCAGGTCGCAGCGGGCCTGCTCCGGGTCGCCCTGTAAAAATACGCAGGAAGGTGGCCCGGGAGATGATATAGTCTCCGCCGGGGACCACATCCACGTTGGGCAGGTCCTCCGTGCCCCGGCGCACCAGCTCCAGCCGGTCTGCCGCCGGAAAGTCACCGGTCTCCTCGCTGAGAACAAATACGTACAGATGGGGGCAGCGGGCGGCGGCGTACTCCACCAGATGCCGGTGGCCCCGGGTGAAGGGGTTGGCGTGGCACACCGCGCCCCGCTTTCGCCGTCATACGCCGGGAGGGAGGCAAGATAGCGCTCCACGCCTCCCCGGCGGTGCTCCATCATCAGCATGTCCGCCGTTTCCGCCACGGGGAAGAAGCCCAGGCTGCGGAACAGGCGGGCATTTTTCGGCTTGGTGTACAGAAACGGATGGGCTGCGCCCCGCTGGGCGGACTGGCGCAGCAGGGCGGTGACGATCTGGGCGCAGGCTCCGTCACCCTCGGCCTGGGGGGCCACGGCGATCTGCTTGAGGACCCGTCCGCTGAGAGACCCGCAGGCCAGTATGGCCCCGCCGCCGGAGAGCAGCAGGGCCGTACAGTCGGCGTCCCCCTCGTCCCGGAGCCCGGCGGAGGCCAGAAAGGCTCATACGCCGGGCGCAGGACAGCGGAAGCGCCGTTACGATGCGCAGATCATTCATCCTCGTCGATCTGACGGACCACATCGATGATGGTGTTGTCACGGTACATGACCACGCCCACAATACGGTCCTTATAGCGGATGGGGTCGGGCACACCCACGATTTTTTCGGCTCGCTGCTGGAGCTGCTGGATGGTGAACACATGCAGCCCGGCCTTTTCCAGCTTTTCCTTCACGTCGGGGCGGCGGGGATTCACGGCAATGCCTGGTCGGTGACCACCACGTCCACCACGTCGCCGGGGGTGACCACGGTGTTGACGCGCTTGACGATGGTAGGAATGCGGCCCCGGGTCAGGGGAGCCACCACCACGGAGAGGCTGGCACCCTCCGCCGTGTCGGGATGGCCGCCGATGGCGCCGCGGATGACGCCGTCGGAGCCGGTGAGGACGTTGACGTTGAAGTCGGTGTCGATCTCCAGGGCGGAGAGGATCACGAAGTCCAGCTGGTCCACGGCGGCGGCCACCAGATGGCTGGCGTAGTAGCTGGCGCCGATCTGATGGTGGAAGTGGTTGTTTTTCAGGCTCTTGGCGGCGTCCAGGTCGAAGCTCTGCACGTCCAGGATGCGGTCGATGAGGCCCTCCTCGTGCATGGCGGCGATCTGGCCGGTGATGCCGCCCAGGGCGAAGCGGCAGTGAATGTTCTGGTCGATCATCTTCTGGCGCAGGAACCGGGCGGTGGCCAGGGACGCGCCGCCGGAGCCATCTGCATGGAGAAGCCGTCGTACAGATAACCGGCGGCCTCGATGACGTTGGCGGCGGTTTTGGCGATCAGCAGCTCCTTGGGGTCCTTGGTATAGCGGGTGGCCCCGGACATGATGCCCTTGGGGTCGCCGATGTCGTCGGTCATGACCACATAGTCCACCTCAAACTCGGGGATGGCCCAGGGGGCGTTGGGATAGGCCACCAGGTGGTTGGTAATGACGATGACGTTGTCGGCATAGGTGGCGTCGGGCCGGGCATAGCCCAGGGAGCCGCAGGCGATGCCGTCCTCGTCGTCCCGGCTGTAGCCGTTGGCGTTGCCGTAGGGGTCACAGGAGGGCGCACCCAGGAAAGCCACGTCGATGTGCAGATCGCCGGACCGGATGGCGCTGGCCCGGCCGCCGTGGGACCGGAATACCACCGGACAGTCGATGAGGCCCCGGGACACCTGCTCGGCCAGCTCGCCGCGCATACCGGAGGTTTCGATATGGGTGATGACGCCATTCTGGATATGGCGGATCAGGGGGGCGTGGACGGCGGCTAGGGAGCTGGCGGCCAGGGTCAGGTTCTTAAAGCCCATTTCCGCCAGCTTATCCACCACGGTGTTGATGATATGGTCGCCGTTGCGGAAGTGGTGGTGGAAGCTGATAGTCATGCCGTCCCGAAGGCCGGTGCGTCGGATGGCCTCCTCCAGGGAGGGCACCAGCTTGTTCTGCCGGGTGGACCGGGCCTGGAATGTGGCGGTGTTCTTCTGGCGGGCACCGTGATACAGCCCGTGGTTGCTGATCTCACCGATATGCGGGATGTTTTCAAGCTCGATCATGTCAAATCTCCTCCACTTCGTCGATCTTGCAGCCGGCCTCGTACAGGTCCAGCAGGCGGCGGGCCCGGGTGACCACGGGCTTGTCGATCATCTTGCCCTTGAGGCTGGCCACGCCGCTGCCCCGGGCGTGGCCTCGGCAATGGCGTCCATAATGGCCCGGGCCTTGTTCAGGTCCTTCTCGCTGGGCATGAACACATGGTGCAGCGGCTCGATCTGGCGGGGATTGATCACGGACTTGCCGTCGAAGCCCAGCTTTTTGATGAGGGTGGCCTCAGCGATGAAGCCCTCCTCGTTGTTGACGTCGGAATACACCGTGTCCAGGGCGGCAATGCCGGCGGACCGGGCGGCGTTGAGGATCATGCAGCGGGCGAACAGCAGCTCGATGCCGTCGGAGCGGGTGGTTTTCAGATCGGTGACATAGTCCTCGGCTCCCAGGCGATGCCGATGAGGCGGTCGCTGGCGTGGGCAATCTCGGCGGCGTGGAGCACGCCGTTGGCGCTTTCAATGGCGGCCATCATGCCGGTGGTGCCCACGGGAATACCGGCCTGGCGCTCGATGCGCTCAATCTCCCGCTCGCAGTCGATAACGTCCTGGGCGCTGTCGGTCTTGGGCAGGCGGACCACCTGGACCCCGGCCCGGACCACGGCCTCCAGATCCTGGACGCCCAGGCCGCTGGACAGGTCGTTGATGCGCACCACGGTCTCCTTGGTGCCGAAGTGCAGGGTCTTCAGGGCGTTATACACCAGAAAACGGGCGGAGTCCTTCTCGGTATAGGCCACGGAGTCCTCCAGGTCGAACATGATGGAGTCGGCCCCGTAGATATGGGCGTCGCGGATCATGCCGGGGTTGTTGCCGGGCACGAACATCATACTGCGGCGCAGTCTGTCTTTTACATACATGTTACTTGACCTCCCATTCATAGGCATCGGACTGGGCGGCGCGGAAGATGGCGGTGGTAACCCGGGCGCGGACGGTGCAGTCCAGAGCACCCTTGTCCACGGCGGTGACCTCGGCGTTCTCAATGCCGTAGTGAGCCAGCGTGTCACGGATGACGGCCTCGATCTGACGGCCGAACTGCTGCAGGACGTTGCTGGTGAGGCTGATCTGGATGCCGCCGGACTGGGCGGGCTCCAGGGTGATCATGATGTCGTTGGACTCCATGGTGCCGGCGGTGGCGGTGATGAGCAGGTTCATATGTCTGCCCCCTTTACAGCTTCGCGGCCAGACGGTCGTGGATCGCGCCGATGAATTCGCTGCTGTTGACGGCGGTGACGGGGGTGCCCTCGTCCACCAGGCCCACCAGGTCCTTGGTCATGATGCCTGCGCCCAAGGTCTCAAAGCAGGCGGCCTCCAGCTTGTCGGCAAAGGCGGACAGATCCGGGGTGCCGTCCAGCTGGCCCCGCTTGCGCAGAGCGCCGGACCAGGCGAAGATGGTGGCCATGGGGTTGGTGGAGGTCTGCTCGCCCTTCAGGTGCTTGTAGTAGTGCTTGGTGACGGTGCCGTGGGCGGCCTCATATTCGGTGGTGCCGTCGGGGGAGACCAGCACGGAGGTCATCATGGCCAGGCTGCCGAAGGCGGTGGACACCATGTCGCTCATGACGTCGCCGTCGTAGTTCTTGCAGGCCCAGATGAACCGCCCTGCTGCGGATGACCCGGGCCACGGCGTCGTCGATCAGGGTATAGAAATAGGTGATGCCCAGCTCGTCGAACTTGGCCTTATAGCTCTCGAACTCCTCCTCGAACACCTTCTTGAACTCGCCGTCGTAAACCTTGGCGATGGTATCCTTGGTGGAGAACCACAGGTCCTGCTTGGTGTCGATGCGTACTGGAAGCAGGCCCGGGCGAAGGAGCGGATGCTCTTTTCCTTGTTGTGGGCGCCCTGCCACACGGCGGGGCCGTCCACCTTCTGAACCAGCAGGGTCTTTTCCTCACCGCTCTCGCCCCGGAAGGTCATGGTGCACTCGCCGGGCTCGGTGGTGTACATGTCCACGCTCTTGTACACGTCGCCGTAGGCATGACGGGCGATGGTGATGGGCTTTTTCCAGTTCTTCACCACGGGGTGGATGCTGTCGATGAGGATGGGGCCCGGAACACGGTGCCGTCCAGAATGGAGCGGATGGTGCCGTTGGGGCTTTTCCACATCTGGGTCAGCTGGGGATATTCCTCCATGCGCTGCTTGTTGGGGGTGATGGTGGCGCACTTCACGGCCACGCCCAGGCGGCGGGTGGCATTGGCGGCGTCCACGGTGACTGATCCTGGGTCTCGTTGCGGTGCAGCAGGCCCAGGTCATAATACTCGGTCTTCAGGTCCACGAAGGGCAGGATCAGCTGTTCCTTGATCATCCCCCACAGAATGCGGGTCATTTCGTCGCCGTCCATCTCCACCAGGGGGGTGATCATCTTGATTTTTTCCATTGCCGTATTTCCTCCTTATTTTGTCCGAAAGTGCCTTACATTCTGGCGGCGTAGTAGTTCATCAGGCAGCCGTCCAGGATGATCTCCTTCTCGTCCTGGGTCAGGCCCCGGACGTGGAGCAGCAGGTCATGGGTGCTGCCGTCGCGGCAGATGACCTGGGCGGGGATATCCTCCCGTCCGGCCTCGATGGCGGCGCGGATGCCGGGGACAAACACGCAGTCGCCGGGCTGATAATCGAAGGGCGTGCCCTGGTCGATGGTAAAGGGCAGGATGCCCCAGTTGATGCAGTTGCTGCGATAGCGCTTGGTGGCGTACTCATAGCAGATGTTGGCGAAGCGCCCAGCACCTTCTGGCAGGAGGCGGCCTGCTCACGGGCGGAGCCGTCGCCGGGCTTGTTGGCGAACACGCAGGAGCCGAACTGGGTGGTCTGGGCCAGGGCCTGGGCGTCGCCCACGCGGCCCAGGGTCTCCAGCAGGGAGGCGGGGACCTGACCGCTGCGGCGCTGGGCCTCCCGGGCGGCTACATCCTTGGCCCGGGGCACATACTCCGGCACCCGGCGGGACAGGGTGAACTCCGCCAGACGCAGGGGGTTGGAGCGATAGGAGGAGGTCTCGCCGGAGGGGATCAGCTCGTCGGTGGTGGTGACGGGATCATGGATCACGGCGGCCAGCTCCACCAGCAGGTTCTCGGTGAGATCGTACATCTTGGGCCAGTCGGTGATGTTGGGGCCCATGACCAGCTCCACGCTGGGATCGGCCTTGCCGAAGCCGTAGTACAGGCGGTTGTCATACACTTCCTTGTCGAAGTGGTACTCGTGATGAATGGGGGTGTATTCCACGTCGGTGGCGGCGGTGATGCGTCCGCCGTTGGCGGCGGTGGCGGCGATGGACCGGGCATCCATCAGGCACACGGCGGCAAACTGGCCCTCGCCGGGCTTGGAGCCTCGCGGTTGGGGAAGTTGCGGGTGGTGTGCCGCAGGGACAGGCCGTTGTTGGCGGGCACGTCGCCTGCGCCGAAGCAGGGACCGCAGAAGCTGGGCTTGATGATGGCGCCGGAGGCCAGCAGGTCAGCGGTGGAGCCACCTTCATCAGCTCCAGAGACACGGGCACGGAGGTGGGGTACACGTCGAAGCTGAAGGCGCCGGAGCCGGTATAGTGGCCGCGGACGATGTCCGCCGCTCGGTGATGTTGTCGAACAGACCGCCGGAGCAGCCGGCGATGACGCCCTGGTCGGCCCAGACGGCGCCGTCGTGGATCTTATCGGTGAGCTGGGGATTGGCCTTGGGGAAGCGGCGCTTGGCATCGGCCTCCACCTTCTGCAGCAGCTCCTCCGCGTTCTCCAGGAACTCGTGGATGGTCCAGGCGTTGGAGGGATGGAAGGGCAGGGCGATCATGGACTCCATCCTGGACAGGTCGATGGTGATCATCTTGTCGTAATATGCGTCCTGGCCGGGATGCAGGGGCTTATAATCCTCGGGCCGCTTGTGGGCCTCATAGAAGCCCCGGGTGACCTCGTCGGTCTCCCAGATGGAGGAAAGACAGGTGGTCTCGGTGGTCATCACGTCGATGCCGTTGCGGAAGTCGATGGGCAGACTCTTGATGCCGGGGCCTGCGAACTCCAGCACGCAGTTGTTGACAAAGCCGCTTTCGAAGGTGGCCTTCACCAGGGCAATGGCCACGTCGTGGGGGCCGATGCCTGCCGGGGCGTACCGGTGAGGTATACCAGCACCACCTTGGGCATGGGGGTATCCCAGGTGTTCTTCAGCAGCTGCTTGGCCAGCTCCGGGCCGCCCTCGCCCACGGCCATGGTACCCAGCGCCGTAGCGGGTGTGGGAGTCGGAGCCCAGGATCATGGAGCCGCACTTGGCCATCTGCTCCCGGGCATAGGAGTGGATGACGCTCTGGTTGGCGGGAACATAGATGCCGCCGTACTTCTTGGCGGCGGACAGGCCGAACATGTGGTCATCCTCGTTGATGGTGCCGCCCACGGCGCACAGGCTGTTGTGACAGTTGGTCAGGGCATAGGGAATGGGGAACTCCTTCATGCCGGAGGCCCGGGCCTGCTGGATGATGCCCACATAGGTGATGTCGTGGGACACCATGGCGTCGAAGCGGATGCGCAGCTGCATGGGGTCCGGGGACACGTTGTGAGCCTGCAGGATCTGCCAGGCCATGGTCCGGCGGCGGGCTTCCTCCTGGGCCGTGGCCGCAGTTTCCTGGGGAACGCCGTTTACCAGTACATGCCGTGGTCGGTGAGCTGGATCATAATGGATTTACCTCCTACATATTGCCTCCGCGCCGGGCGCAGAGTCCTTCTTTGTTTGGTCCAGG
>ENA-OQEN01000648-OQEN01000648.1-human-gut-metagenome-genome-assembly--contig:-NODE-648-length-14949-cov-3.313925_pt1 | contig 14949 bp, 19 predicted proteins | sample MGYA00242791_ERZ504627 | MGnify/ENA primary metagenome ERZ504627 (study PRJEB26092, sample SAMD00036316) | human gut metagenome | host: Homo sapiens | study: EMG produced TPA metagenomics assembly of... | reverse complement strand
AGCAGGCGCGGCAGCGCCGGCAACATCGGGAACCGCCTCGCCGGCGGCGCCGATCCAGGCGATCACGCTCTTGCAGGGGGCGGTCTCGCCCTCCGGCAGCAGGATCTTCAGCAGGGTGCCGTCCTCCTCGGCCTCCACGTCGTTGGTCAGCTTATCGGTCGCCACGGAGAACAGGATGTCCCCCTTCTTGACGGTGTCTCCCTCTTTGAACTTCCACTCTTCAATGGTGCCCTCGGTCATCGTCAGGCCGAGCTTGGGCATCAATACTTCAGTTGCCATACTTGAAAATCTCCTTTTCAACAGGCATTAAAACATGCCCTTGATGCCCTTTACCAGGTCCTCCGGAACACTTTCACCATCTTCTCCAGGGTGGGAGCGAAGGGGATCGGGCAGAAGGGAGCGCCGTACCGCAGGATGGGGGCATCCAGATACTCCATGGCCTCCTCCGCGACGGTGGCGGAGATCTCCGCGCCGAAGCCGCCCTGCTTGACAGCCTCGTGGACGATGCAGAGGCGGTGGGTCTTCTTCACACTGTTCAGCACGGTCTCCTTATCCCAGGGAGACAGGGTGATCAGGTCGATGACTTCGGCCTCAATGCCCTCCTTGGCCAGCAGGTCCGCCGCGCCCCGCGCGTTCTTCATGCCGATGGAGTAGGACACGATGGTCACGTCGCTGCCTCCCGCTCCACGCGGGCCTTGCCGATGGTGTAGGGCACCTCGTCCGCCAGCTCAGGCACTTCGCCTTTCTCCTTGTACAGGATCTTGTTCTCGAAGTACAGCACGGGATCGTCGCTCTCGATGGCGGCCTTCAGCACCATCTTCGCGTCATAGGGGTTGGAGGGAGCCACCACCTGGACGCCCGGAATGTGGGTGAACCAGGCCTCCACACACTGGGAGTGCTGGGCCGCGCCTGGATGGTCATGCCGTCGGGAGCACGCAGCACCAGGGCACCTTGGCCTGGCCGCCGAACATGTAACGGGCCTTCGCCATCTGGTTGAACACCTCGTCCATGGGTACGCCGATGAAGTCCGCGAAGTGCATATCCACCACCGGGCGAGCGCCGGCCAGAGCCGCGCCCACGCCGCCGCCGATGATGAAGGTCTCGGAGATCGGCGTATCCAGCACACGGCCGGGGAACTGCTGCGGCAGGCCCTTGAACTGGCCGAAGATACCGCCCTGACGGGCCAGGTCCTCGCCCATTGCGAATACAGTGGGGTCTTCGCCATCGTCTCGGCCATGGCCTCTTGAGTGGCCTGAGAAAAAGTGATCTTACGCATCGTATTTGTCCTCCTTCGCCTTAGTCATCCACGTAGACGTACTTCATGTACTCGGACGCATCGGCGTACTCGCTCTGCATAGCGTACTCCTTGGCGTCTTTGATCTTCTGCTCACACTTGGCATCGATGGCGTCGCACTCCTCGGCGGTCATCAGCTTCAGCTTGGCGGCTTGGCGCGGAACATCTTCAGAGGATCGGTGTCGTGGAAGATCTTCTGGGTCTCGGCGTGATCACGATACAGCTCGGGGTCGCCAACGAAGTGGCCCTCGATCCGGTAGGTCTTGGCCTCGATGAAGGTGGGGCCTTCGCCAGCGCGGGCACGGGCAACGGCCTCCTTGGCAGCCTCGTAAACGGCAAACACGTCCTGGCCGTCCACGATAACGCCCGGCACATGATAGCCCGCGGCGCGGTCGGAGATGTTCTCCACGTTGCAGGTGGTGCGGTACGGAGTGGTGGATGCCCAGCAGTTCATCTCGTTGACGAAGATCACGGGGAGCTTCCAGGCGGAAGCCACGTTCATGGCCTCATGGAAGGTGCCGCGGTTGGAGGCGCCGTCGCCGAAGAACACCACGGAGACCTTGTCGTTCTTCAGGATCATCTTGTTGGCCAGGGCAGCGCCGGTGGCCAGGTTGTACCCGCCGCCCACGACGCGTTGGCGCCAGCATGCCCACGGAGAAGTCAGCGATGTGCATGGAGCCGCCGCGGCCCTGGCACAGGCCGGTCTTCTTGCCGAAGATCTCAGCCATCATGCGGTTCACATCCGCGCCCTTGGCCACACAGTGGCCGTGGCCGCGGTGAGTGGACTCGATCATATCGTCCTTCCGCAGAGCGGAGCACACACCAGTGGCGATGGCCTCCTCACCGATGTACAGGTGCACGAAGCCGGGAATCTCACCATTCAGGAAGTCGTGCTTCACGCTCTCCTCAAACTTGCGGATGGTGCACATGGTCTCATAAAAGTGCTCCGCCAGTTCCTTGGTGTATTCTGCTGCCTTTGTTGCTGCCATAGGAAAAACTCCCTTCTGCCGACTCTCCTGTCGGCACTCTTTGAAATTTGCTGGGACAGATGCGCTGGGCGGTGAAATCGTCAAAATTTTCACCTATGTTCTCTGAAAAGACGTGGCAACAGTTTCCTGCAGCCACGTCCTCTCAGCTAACGCAACTTACGAACCTTAACCGTTGTTTATACGGAAACGCAGGCTGCCTCTTCAATTAGGCGGCGGGCTCAGTGGTGCCAGCATCAGCTGAGTGACGCTGGTGAAAGCCTCGATCAGCTCGGGAGTCATCATCTCCACGAACTTCTCATCCTCATAGATGTAAGAAGCAGCCTCCTTGAACTCGGCAGCGCCTCCTCGCTCAGTCTGGTAACGGTGACGCCTTCCTCTTCCCACTTGGCCAGGATCTCTTCGTCCATGGCGCGCTCCTTCTCACGCTGATTCTGGGCAGCCTTCTGGCCGCACTCATCAACGATGGCCTGCAGCTCGGGAGACAGAGAGTCATACAGCTCGCCGTTCATGGTGAAGAAGATGCAGTCATACACGCCGGTCCAATAGGTCACATAGTCCTGGACCTCAGCGATGGAAGCGCCGTCATTGCGCTCACTCATCATGCCGGAGAAGTAGTCATGTACGCCGCCGGCAAAGATGGTGCCGAAGGTGATCCACAGGAACACCACGGGACCCCACAGAGCACCCTGCAGTGCACCAAAGATGGGGCCCAGACCTGCAATGTTCAGCAGCTGGACGAGGAACAGCTTCCACTGGGGCATCACAACGTAGTCAACGCCATCGTTGATGCGCACAGCAGGAGTTTCGCGGTCGTCCGGTCCGAACGTGTTGTCCACGATCTTACCATAGACAAAGTAGCCTACGATCAGAAGTGCCAGACACAGTAAGAAACTAATCATACCAGAAACCTCCTTTTGAATTTCAGCCGCCGACAGCTTATGCCATACTGCGGCTATGACCGATCTCTGGCTTCATGTTAACACCTTTTTCATAATTGTGTTAATATTTTTTAGGTATGGTTCCTATATCAAAAAGTATATGGCAGCTTATTTTATTTGTTTATTTAAACTTGTATTTTATGTCGATAGTTCGTTTTAATTTGTTCTATTGTTTCTCGAAAATATTCTTCCGGGAACGGTCAAAAGCGTCCCCGCCAAACTTTGCGCCGCCTTTTTGTGCACTTTGCTTAATCGTTTGCGATTTTCTCCCCAAAACGTGGAATTTGAGACGAAAAGAAGGGAAATCTGTCCTCTCAGGTGGGGCACCCGTGAAAATGGGCTAGCAGAGCGTCCGCAGACGCTCCGCTAGCCCGAAAATAAAAACAATTCTTCCGCTGCAACAACGACGACCGCCGCCAGCGGCGGAAACAGGGAGGAGTTGTTGGGGCAGCGGCCAGCAAGACGCGCGTGCCGCCCAAGGCACGATGCGGATGCTGGGTGCCGCAACCCGGAAGACGCGGCGCGCATTTCAAATCTTCTTTCACCCGCTGTCCTTAATGGTGGCATCCGCCTGCTTGTGCAGCAACTGCACAAACAGCTGCTCCTCCGGCTGCAAAGGCTCCCGCTCCGGGTACACCAGCACGTCCCGCATCTGCTGCTTCTGCGCCGGGCAGTTATGCAGTGCCAGATGGTACTGCTCCAGCGCGCGCTGCGGCATGGGGGACGACCACATATAGGCCGTGGGCAGGTTTTGCAGAATGGAGAACTGGCTGCACCGCTCGTACACATGGATGCGGCGGTTGGGGTTTGCCTGCCAGCGGGAAACAGTGCTCTCCTCCCCGGGCAGATGGGTGTCGCCGTGCAGCACCTCGATGTAATCGTTCAGTTCGTCCAGCTCGCGCACCTGCCGCCGCGCCAGCGGGCTGTCCTGACTGGTGAGCAGCAGGTAGGAAAACTCCATGATAGGCTCCTGCCGCAGACCGTGGCGCTGGCAGTAGCGCAGATAATAGTCCTCGTCCTCGGCGGCATAGCGCAGCAGTGCTATGTGGTAGCCTGCCGCAGCACAAAATCCAAAGCTTCAATGGCACCGCTCTCCCGGATATGCACCCGCAGCTGCTCGCTGCGGGCTGCCTGCTGCAAAAAATCCACCGCCGCATAGGAGGCGTAGGTGGCATGGGTCAGCACCACCCGCAGCTCGGCGCAGCTGCGCTGCTGGTGCGCCTCCTGCTTCAGCTCGTCCACCTGCTGCAGCACCCGCTGCGCCTGCCGGATGAACCGCTTGCCCTGCTCGGTGGGGATCATGCCCGTGGAGGAGCGCTCAAAGATGCGCAACCCGTATTCCTCTTCCAGATTCTTCAGCGCCTTGCTCACATTGGCTGCGCCGCGTACAGCTGCTTTGCCGCCGCCGACACCGACCCCCATTTCATGATGGCTACCAGATACCGCAGTTCCGTAATATTCATGAACCCCTCCGCGTTGTTTGCAGTCGTAACTGTATTGTAACAATTTCTCCGCGCCGCTGTCAAGCGGGGGAGAATAAACCCTCTCAGTCCGCTCCCCCTTGCACCAAAGCCCCCGGGTGCTATATAATAAGGAAAAACACAAAGGAGGGGCTGTACCATGCCGGAATACCGCGTGCTGCGCATTGACGAGCAGCTGTACGGCTGCGAGGAGCTGCCCGCCGGGCAGCCGGTGCTGTGCGATGTGACCCTGACCGATGCCGCCGGGGCTGCCCGCATTCTGCCCTACCCGGACAGGGAGCTGACATGTCTTGGCATCGACGAGGGAGACACCGTTTGTCTGCTGCCGGACGGCACCCTGCACAAGCTGTAAGGAGTAATTTTATGCATAATATCTATTTCACCCGCCACGGCGAGACGGTATGGAACGTGGAAAATAAGATCTGCGGCATGACCGACAGCCGCTGACCGCCCGCGGGCAGCAGCAGGCGCGGCAGCTGGGCGAGCTTGTCCGGGACAGCGGCCTGCACATTGACGAGATCTTGTACTCTCCCCTCTCCCGCGCCGCCGACACCGCAAAGGCCATTGCCGCCGCTACCGGTCTGCCCGCCGCTGCGAGCCCCGCCTGCGGGAGCAGTGCTTTGGCAAATACGAGGGCACGCCCCGGGACGGTGCGGAGTTCCGCATCTCCAAGACCCACTTTGCCGACCGCTATGACGGCGGCGAAAGCATGATGCAGCTGGCGCAGCGCATCTACAACCTGCTGGACGAGTTGAAGGCGGACACCGGCAAGACCTATCTGCTGGTGGCGCACAACGGCATTGCCCGGGTGGTGCACTCCTATTTTTACGACATGACCAACGAGGAGTACGCCGCTGCGGGCATCAAAAACTGCCAGCTGGTGGAGTATACCTTTGAATAACAGGAAAGCCGCCGGGGTCCCGGCGGCTTTCTTGTATGGTGCGTCAACCATGACGGTAATGGAATTTCTGGTCTTTTGTCACGAACATATACACGGTCACCGCCAGCGCGGCAAGCTCGGCGGCGGTGACAGCCAGCCACACGCCATCAATGCCCCAGAGGGCGGGCAGCAGGAGCAGCGCGGCCAGCTGGAACACCAGCGTGCGCAGAAAGGAGATGAGGGCGCTGGTCACACCATCGCCCAGCGCCGTGAAGAAGGAGGACGCATACACGTTGAAGCCCATGATGAGGAAGCTCAGCGCATACAGCCGGAAGGCGCGGCTGGTCAGCGCCAGCAGCTGGGCGTCGTAGCCCACAAAGATGCGTGCCACATAGGGAATAAGCACCATGGATACGGCGGTCATGCTCACAGCTACCACGGCGATGAGGCGCAGACTCTTTTGGTAGAGGTTATGCACCTCGGCGTGGTTGCGCGCGCCGTAATGGAAGCTGACGATGGGTGCGCTGCCCACGGCATAGCCCACGAACACCGCCACGAACAGGAAGGCAGCGTACATGATGACGCCGTAAGCCGCCACGCCGTTTTCTCCGGCAAGCCGCAGCAGCTGGAAGTTATACAGGATATTGACCAGCGACATGGAAAGGTTTGTCATCAGCTCGGAAGAGCCGTTGATACAGGCATCCCACAGCACGCGGCCGTAAAACTGCGTTCTGCACAGGTGCAGGCGGCTGGTATTGTGGTGGTCGATAAAATAGAATACCGGCAGCACGCCGCCCACCAATTGGCTGATGAGGGTGGCAACGGCAGCGCCCTCCACGCCCCAGTGCAGCATACCCACCATCACCACATCCAGCACCATGTTGGTGCAGCCTGCACCTACGGTGAACCAGAAGCCCAGAAGCGGCTTTTCGGCGGTGACGAAAAAGCTTTGGAACATATTTTGCAGCGCAAAGGGCGGCAGCGCCAGCATCAGGATGCGCCCGTAGCGCACGGCGTAGTCCAGCAGCTCGCCCTTTGCGCCCAGCAGCTCGGCGACTGGGCGCAGGAGCAGGATGCCCAGCACGGCCAGCACACTGACCGAGATGAGCGCTGCCAGCAGAAACATGGAAAAATAGCGGTCGGCTTTTTTGGGGTCGCCCTCGCCCAGCGTGATGCCTACGATGGCGCTGCCGCCGGTGCCCAGCATAAAGCCGACAGTGCCCAGCAGCTGCGGCAGCGGCATGATGAGGTTGACCGCCGCAAAGGCCGTTTTGCCCACAAAGTTGGAAACACACAGGCCGTCCACGATGCCGTAGACGGAGGTGAACAGCATGGTGCCGATGCAGGGCAGCACGAACCGCAGCAGCCGGGAATAGGTAAAGTGGTCGGACAATTGGATGGTTTCCTTTGGCATAGCTTCTCCTTTTTGAACTTCACATATGCAAAAAGGCCGGATAAGAACCACCGCTCCGGTGCGTTCCCTCTTCTGCTGCGGCACTACGGTGCCCACAGCCTCCGGGAAGCACGAACGATGACATCTTATCCGGCCCTTCAATTACGTTGAAACAGCCCTCCGATGAGCGAAAAACAGTATAGCAAAGTTTATTTTTTATGTCAAGCTCCGTTTTGCATCATTCTGCTGCAAGGCGGACAAAGGGCGCGATGGCGTTGGCATCGCCGTGGCGGACGATGGAGTAGGTGATATCGCAATAGGGCTGGATGGCGGTGCTCTTTTCCACGGTGGAGATGAGCAGCACCTGCAATTGCAGGCGGCGGAACAGTTCCATCATGGGGCGGATGCGGTCGCTGGTCATCTTGCTGAAGGCTTCGTCCAGCAGCACCAGACGGATGCTGTTTTCGCTCTTCTGGTAGATTTGCAAAAGGCTTGCGCAGATGGCCACATAGAAGGGCGCCTGATTCTCGCCGCCGGAGGAATCGCGGCTGACGCGGGACAGATACGCCTGCTGCCCGGTGACCTGATTGGTCACCTTGATATCGTAGTCCAGATAGGTGCGGTAGTCCACATAGTCCGAAAGGGTGGCACCGGCGGCGGTGCGTCCCTCCTGCCGGGCGCGGGTGTTCTCGTCCACGTCTGCCATGATCTTTTCCATCAGCTCGTCCACCTGACGCTCATAGGCGGGGTCGGCGGTGGCGGCAAGGTTATCCAGAGAATCGCCCTCGGTCATCTGCTGGTTGCCCTTGTCCACGATGACCTGATAGAACGCCGCCAGCTGCGGGTCGCGGCTGGGCTCCAGCTCAAAGCGGTAGACCTCCTCGCCGTAGGTCAGCTGCTCCATGACCTTGTTCAGCTCCCGGAACTGCCGCCGGGCGTGAAGATATCGTCCTTCATGCGGAACAAAATATCCTTGCGGAAGCGGTCCTTGCAGTCCCGCTGCGCCTGCTCCAGGCGGGCGGCGTAGCGCTCCAGGTCGATGCGCACAAGGCTCTCGTGCTGGGCGCGGTACTGTTCCAGCCCGGCAAGCCCCAGAGGATAATCGCAGACGTAGCGCCGGTTGTATTCCCGCTGCGCCGGTTCCAGCGTGCTGTTCAGGTAGACGGTCAGGGCATCGTCCAGCTTGGCCTGTGCCTTTTCGGCAGCCTGCGCGGCGGCGCGGGGAGATTTGTCCGGCCCGGTCAGCGCCTGCTGACGGCTGCGGGAGAGCGGCTCCACCAGCGGGTGGGCGGCAAAGAAACTCTCTGCGGCCTGTGCGCTCTTTTCGGCGGTGTCCACCGCCTTTTGCTGCTCCGCCTCGCAGGAGGAGATCTGTTTTTCGCACACGCGCAGGTCACCGCCGGTCTGCTCCACGGCAGTGCGGGCGGCCTCCCATGCGGCCTCGCGCACCTCTTCCTCCTTATACAGCTGCTGCAAAAGCGGATTTTCGCGGCACTCGGCCAGCTTTGCGGCCTGCTCGTCCACGGCTTCCCGGGCGGCGGTCAGGGCGGCGCGGGCGTCCCACAAGGCGGCAAGTTCTTCCAGCGTGGTGCCGCGCAAAAGGGTCTGGTACTGGCTGTAGGCGGCTTTCAGGTTCTGCTCTGCCTGTGCGGCGGCGCGCACCTCCTCAGCAAGGGCGTTCATCTCCCCTGCCAGTGCCCCGGCGCGGGCGCGGCGGCTTCCAGACCGATATAGCGCTGCGGGGTGCGCAGACGCTCCAACCGGAAGGATGGTGGCGCAGAAGGTCGCGGGTGGCGCTGTCGGGGTAGTTTTCCAGTGTGTCGGGGGTGTCGCAGCAGACGATGCGGCGCAGAATGGTGTCGGCGTACTGCGCGGCAAGCGGGTTTTCGCTGGTGACCTGTGCCGCCAGACTGTCGGCGGGGGCGGTGTCGGCGCGGCGGTTGGCCTTGCGCAGACCCGGGGTGTCCAGCAGGCTGATGGGGCCCACCTTGTCCTTCAGCGCCACAAAAGCGCTCTTTGCGGCGGCGTAGTGGGCGGGCGGCACAAGGATATCGAACCGGCGGTCGCCCAGACAGGCTTCTACGCAGTCCTGCCAGCTCTCATCCTCCACGTTCAGCAGCTCGCAGAAGATGCGGGCGTCCGGCTCCATGCCCCGGCTCTTCAGTTCGGCATTCACCGCGTCCCGCACCCGGGTGGCGGCGTCCCCGTGGGGGTACACCCACTTGCCGCCGGATACGGCATCCAGCTCGGCGCGCTTTTCGGTCTGCTGCCGCTGCAGGGCGGCGGTGTGCTGCCGGGCGGCAAAATAGGCTTCTTCCAGCGGCTTTTCCTGTGCGGTCAGCCAGTCGGTCAGGGCGGGCAGGGTGTCGGGGGTCAGGTCGGTCATCTTCTGCCCGGCGGCAAAGCCACTGCGGCGCAGCACCGCCAGCAGGTTGCCGGTCTTTTCGGCGGCTTTTTCGGCGGTGTCGGCGCGGCGGGCGGCGGCATCCAGCGCAGTCTGCCGGTTGCGCCAGTTCCTCGCTGAGGGCATCCAGTGCGCGGCCCTCGCCGCTGGCACCGGCGGCACTGTGGGCGGTCAGGTAGGCGCGGCGGGCTTCCGCTTCGGCGGTCTTGGCTTCGGCGTAGCGGGTGCGCAGCATTTCCTGCTGGCGGCGTCCGGCATCTACCCGCTCCTGCCAGACGGCCTTTTCCCCGGCATCGGCAGCAGCCCGCGCCAGCAGGGCGGCACCCCGGTTCACAAGGGCTTCGGTCTGTTTTTCGGTGGCTTCGCGGCCGAAACGCACGATCTCGTCCAGCGCATCGGCGCGGGTCTGGGCTTCCGCCAGAACGGCGTGCAGGTTTTCCAGCTCCAGGCGGTCACCCTGCAAGGCTTCCAAGTCCAGCTCCGGCTGCGGGAGGATGTACTGGTACAGAAACTCCCGGAAGTTCGGGATCTCGTCCATGCTGGTGCCCATCTGGAACACCTCGTTGAACTTTTTGCCCAGCGGGCTGGCTGCGCGCCCGATGCCCAGTGCGCGGCATATTCTGTCCCGCGCTTCGCTGGGGCTGCGGGTGTAGGAAAGCCGCCCTTCGGCGGGCTTGAAGTCCTCCTTGGCGCTGGGCGCACCGGTGCGCGGGTCGATAAAGGGCAGCTGCTCCAGCGTGATGCCGTCCTCCGAGATGTACCATGTCTGGTCGCCGGGGTGCAGCTCCTGCATGGGGCCCTCGGACTCCACCCGCACCGCGATGACAAAGCTGGTGTGCTTGACGCTGTCCCAGAACTCTGCCCCGATATACGCCACGGTATGCCCCGGGCGGCGGTAGGCGTTTTCGCCGCGCTGCTTGGCGTGGACAGAGCCCTGCAGGGTGCGTCCGCTCTTTTTATTGCCCAGCGCATTGAAGTTGCGGTTGGTGGTCAGGCAGTAGCGGATGGCGTCCAGAATGGTGGTCTTGCCCACGGCGTTCACGCCGATCATATAGGTCAGGCGGGCGCAGTCGAAGGTGGTATTTTCAAAGTTGTGCCAGTTGATAAGTTTCAGGCGCTTGAGTTCGATCATGCTTCACCCTCCCCTGCTTCGGTGTCTGCGCCTCCGGGCGCTCGTACAGGCCAAGCTCGGTGCGGGTGCGGGCGCTCTCGGCGGCGGCATCCGCAAGGTCAGCGTCCGGCAGCGCCAGCAGCACCGTGGGAAACACCTCGATGCGGCTATCCAGCCCGGAGAGCCGTCCTACCGGACGCGCCAGATTGTACCGGCGCAGGGTGCGCATGAGCTTTTCCAGCGTTTGCTGATCCAGCTTGCGGGGCAGGTTCATCTTTTGCAATTCGGCCTGTACTTCTTCTACGGTCACCAGCACCTCGTCTGCGCTGGCGGCAAGGCTTTCCCGCTTTTGCAGGTACAAAAGCCGCAGCACCAGCAGCAGGATGCTCTCGTACTTGAGCAGCCGTGCCTGACTGCCCTCGTGCTCGTTGACCAGCGCCGCCGCCTGCATGGGCGCGGGGTACAAAAGCACCGCGTAGCCCAAGGGTTTGAACACCGCACGCACCTCGTTGAGGTGATCCTGAATATACAGATATTTTGCCCGCTGTTCCTCTACGCAGCCCAGCACAAAGCAGTGGTTGAGCAGATAGTTTGCGGTCTCCTCCAGCAGATCAATGGTTGCCATCCGTGTTTACCTCCTTGCGGCGGGTCAGGACAAAATCCTGAAACCGGAAGCCGCCGCGCTCCACCCAGTTTCCGGTCATGGTGATATCATACTCCCGGTGCGGCGACTGGGAATAGGTGTGCAGGCCGATGATGCCTGTAAAGTCGTTCGGATATTCCTCCACAAGGGTGGAGGCGTTCACCTGCCCGCGGGCGGCCAGTGCCTGCCGCGCCAGCAGCGCCACGTTTTCCTCGGTGACGGCAAGGCGGGCGTAATCCAGCAGCAGCTGCTGCTCCTGCCGCAGCCGTTCGGGGTCAAGGGGCTCGGTGCGCACCGGAGCAAGAGGTGCTTCGGTGCGGGGCGCGGCGGGGGGATACAGCGGCTTTGCGCCGAACACTGCCGCCGGGTACAGGTGCAGCCGCGCCGCCACCGGGCCGTCGTCCGGCTCAAACAGCTGCTCCGGGCTGCGGATGTCCTCCGCATAGCGGCGCAGCAGGGCGGTGACGCTGCCCTGCGCCGAGCGGTCGCTCAGCAGCAAAAACTGTGCCCGCTGCACCGCACGCTTGCGGTAGCGGATGTGGCTGGCGTCGATCTCCTTCATCAGGGTGCTCATCTCCTCCAGCGCATCCCGCTGCTGCTGGATAAGGCACGCACCGGGGTGCCGCCTCGCCGGGGGCGCAGCGCTCCACCCGGGCGTAGTCCAGCGCCAGCCGGGGCAGTTGGTTCTGCTCGCAGTCGTCCAGTTCTTCTTCCAGATAGGCGCGATAATTGAACAGGTTATCGCTTGTTTTAAAGCGATGGTACGCCGCCGCCACCACCTTTTCCTCGTACTGGTCGAACAGTTCCAGCACCTCCTGCGGGGTGCGGTTATGGGTCAGGCGGTCGATATAATGCCCGATGGAAGCGTTGAGGCGCGCAGGGACTTGTTCAAAGTCTCAAGGTCTGCCGCCACTTCCCGCAGCACGTTCTCGTAGGGGCTTTTTTCCTGTCCGATGCTGCCCAGCAGCTGCCACGCCTTGTACAGCTTGCCGGTGTAGGTGACCACCCGGGGGTTCAGTATCTCTTCCAGCGCGTCCAGCAGCGGGGTGACCTCCGGCATAAAGGCAAGGGTGGGCTCGCTCTCATAACTGCCGGGCTGCTCCTCCAGCCAGCCGGTGCGGCGCAGACGCAGCAAAAAGCCCACCGCCAGCGTGTGGGGGTCGCGGGTGGGCTGCTCGTCCTCGTCACCCGCGCCGTCGGCATCCAGCGCCAGCGGCTTTGCCAGCGCGGCAAAATAATCCTCGGCGCGGGAGACGGCTTCGGCGCGGGAAATGCTGTAATCTGCCGTATGGCGGCACTCCTCCCAGAGCAGCAGCAAAAGCTCTGCATAAAACGCCCGGTTGGGCCCCGCCAGCGGGCGGAACAGCCGTGGGCTGACCAGTTCAAACAGCTGCATGGAAACGTCCTTTCTGTGTGAGTTCGATACTCTTTTATTGTACACAGCGGGCGGGGTTTGTCACAAAAAGGCGAAAAAAAGCCCCGGGGAGCGGGGTGCTCCTCGGGGCGGGGTGGGGTTCAGTTCTACGGGGTGGTGTTGGTCAGCTCAAAGCCGATGGCAACATAGGTCTTGCCGCCGATGGTCTTTGCGCCGACACCCAGCGCGGTAAGCTCCAGCGTCCGGCCGGTTTTTTTCTTCGCAGTCTCGATTTCCTGCTCCACAACACGATACAGGGTGCGGAGACTCATTTTGTCCGGCGTGATGTTCGGCGTGTTTGCAGCCTCGTAGAAAAGCGGCACATAGTTCTCTTTCGTGCTTTTGCGCACATCATAGCAGATCTGCACCAGCCGCACCGTGGTCTTACCATCGCCATCTGTTTTGTAGAGCGTCTCACCGGTCAGGCTGTCCGCGCCGTGTTTCTCCTCGATGTGCTCGATGGCCAGCCTCTTGATGTCGGCATCGTTTTCAAAGCTCGTCCCGAATGTATTATTCAGCGCTTTCTGATAGGCTCTTTCCACCTTGGGATCAAACTCCGGGTTGCCGGGGTCGCTGCTGTCGCTGCAGGCGGTGAACAGTGCCAGTGCCATGATACCGGCCAGCAGAACAGCCGCAAGACGCTTTAACTTTTCCATGCAATGCTCCTTTTATAAAATGCAGGGGGCCCATGCGGATGCACAGGGCATTCTGTTTTCATTTTACAGCAGCGCGGCAGGGTTCGTCAATGGCAAGTGTGCCTGTTTTTTGCCGGGATTTTTGGGCAGAGCGCAAAAAGCCCCGGAGGGCGGGTGCTCTCCGGGGAAAGGGTGCGGAATGATTACTTATTGTAGTAGTTCTTGATGCGGACAGAGATACCAATATAGCTCTGCTGGTTATTGCCCTTGACAACAATGCCGATATTCGTCCAATCGCCGTTCTGCTTCAGGTTGGCGTTGTGATCGGTATCAACGTAGTTCGAGATTCTATTCAGCACATCGCTCAGAAGAGTGTCCTTATAGTCGTACCGTGCGATAATAGTAATGGCCAGATCGTTTCCGACCTTGTCGGTATAAAACTTAAATGCTCCCGTATAGCCGAGAAACTTGAAATTCGTATCAAGCTTATGGTAGTCTTTATCTAGATGTCCTTCTGCCACTGCCCGAAGCTCTTTGTCGTTCTTAGCACCGTTGCCAATCAGGCTTACCGCTTTGGTCTCCTCGCTCGTTTTGACCTCACCGGCACTGCTACCGCCACCGCCGCCGGAACAGGCGGTGAGCATCACCATAGCCATTGCGCCTGCAAGCAGCAGAGCGACGATCTTTGACAGTTTCTTCATAGGGGTATCCCTCCAATCAGCTTTTTTTGTGGATATGTTTCTTTTTCCTCGAAAGGCTTTCGCAACCATCGTTGCCTTTCTGCCTGATTATATCCGACAGGCGACGGTTTTGTCAATCGGGAATATCGCTAAACTTCCTGAAGCAGTTTCGTGAAAATGGATGAAAACAGGTCGAGTTTGTTGCAGTTCTGGTATATTCTGGAATAAAGTCTGTCTACAATTCACAGAATCATCTTTTCCCTGCCCCGGCGGCGCAGTTTTTCCGGGTGCGGGAGCACTTAAATTTGGACATATGTTGTGCTAAGGCGTTAGCTCCCTCAGACGCGGCTTGCGCCGCGCCAGCTCCCTCTGGAGGGTATTTCCCCATTATTTTGCCTTTTTACACATTTTCACCACGTTTTAGTGGTAAAATCATATCCAGATTGAAACGAACTTGGAGGAAGTACCCATGCAACACTGTCCCGCCCGCGCGGCACAGCGGCTGGCGGCGGCAGTTCTGGCGCTGGTTTTGCTGCTGTGCGCCTTTTTGCCCCATGCCCACGCCGCTGAACTGAAAGAGAAAAACGGCATCCGGCTGCTCAGCTTCGACACCAGCCACATTCTTTCCATCGGCAACCAGACCTCCGGCAAGTGCAGCCTGTACGCGCTGCGCTACGCCCGCACCATTCTGGACGGCAAGGTGTGCTCCGGCAGCGGGATGTGGTCGAACGGTGCGGTGTGGTCCGCAGCGGGCTACACCGGGTACTCCGGCACCCGCGCCGAGTGCCTGAAAAAGCTGTACAGCGAGCTTTCCGCCGGGCGTCCGGTGATCGTGCACCTGAAAAATACCACGGTCAGCGGGGTAAAGCGCCACACGAACCGCACCTCTACTTATGAATACCACCTGACTTCCTCCGGCTGGAGCGAGGTGAACTACCCCACATTGCCACCAGCAGCACCTACGGGCACTGGGTGTGCGTGGCGGGCATCTCCCCACCGCCGACCCGGAAACCTGACCGAGACGCGACTTCTACGCCCTCGACCCCGCCCGGTAACGGCAAATGGACGGCTTGCCGTCACCCGCCTG
>ENA-OQEN01000647-OQEN01000647.1-human-gut-metagenome-genome-assembly--contig:-NODE-647-length-14956-cov-6.073235_pt1 | contig 14956 bp, 21 predicted proteins | sample MGYA00242791_ERZ504627 | MGnify/ENA primary metagenome ERZ504627 (study PRJEB26092, sample SAMD00036316) | human gut metagenome | host: Homo sapiens | study: EMG produced TPA metagenomics assembly of... | reverse complement strand
GGACGCTGGTGGCGTCACTGGCCAGCCTGATCACTTTCCGGGAATACACAAAGCATGTCAAGGGGCAGACAGGGCGGTTCATGGTGCTGTTCTCCGCCATCAGCTTCGGTTTTCTAGCGTCCTGTTGGTAGCCATGACACTCTGGATGCGGTGAAATGAGTAACTAGAGCTTCTGCCCATGGGCAGGAGCTCTGGTTTGTTATTGTGCTGCAGTTTGATCAGCTCACATCACCTGTGCCATGAAGCTGCCCATGGACTGTGCGGCTTCGTCCTGCTTTTGACGGGTGGCGTGGGTGTAGGTGCGGAGAGTGAACCCCGCATCGTAGTGCCCCAGCATACTGCTGACAGTTTTCACGTCCACGCCGTTTTGTAAAGCCAGCGTGGCAAATGTGTGTCTGAGATAGTCCCTCACCTTATAGGACACTTAGAGCGGATTTGTAAACCAAAAAAGTCAGAGGACCCTGTCATAAGACAGAATCCTCTAACTTTTGGTACAGCTTTTTCAGTCGCTTTGATGCCGCCATTTTGGAGATGCCGTAGATCTGGCCGATCTCCTCCATGGTCAGCTCCTCGCCGTAACGGAGAGAGCAGGTTTTGACCCTGCACATCCAGCCCCGCAATGGCTCTCCGCAGATTTTCAAGCCGGAGGTTCCTAAGCGCCGCATCCTCCATGGGACTGCCTTCGTACAGGGGGTCAGAATGCCCTATGGGGCCCATGAATGCCTGAGACCACACCGGGGTGTGGACATCACCGGAAGGCTGCGAGATCAGGCTTTCGCCTAAGAACAATATATATGCACCGGGAGATGTCAAGTCGGGGCGAATGACGGAGGTTTCTCCATTGCAATATGTCATATCCTGTGCTATAATGCATTCAAACTGAAAAACGGGACAGCGTGAGCCGGGTTTATCCCGGCGGCGGAATGGGGTGAGAGGCCCCGCGAGACGGTCACTGTGATGCCGGTTTATTCGGCTAAGTCAGATACGCAATACGCTGTTCCCGGGCCGCTGCCAGTACCGGGGCCAAAGCTGTTATGCGAACGCTTCACCCGGCTGCTTTTGGCGGCCGGGTGATTTTTGCTGCCAGGCACCATGCTATCATGCTTTCCATGGAAAGCATGATAGCCATTTCAAGCCGCCGGGGCGGGGGAGGACGGCAGACCTTTCCCGTCCCGCTTTCCAGAAAAATTTTTGCGCTATTTGTCGTTCCTTTCTTTTTCCCGAGACCCGGGCCGTGCTGTAGAGGACGCGGCCCGGGGGACGGGAAACAGGGGGCGTGGGATATGGGATATTACGGATTGCCACACCAGTGACATCGGTCACTGGTTCGCAATGACAGAAAACAAAAGTGTGTGATTGCTTCGGCATTTACATAAATAGAAAAATGAAAGGAAAAAGAAATGAAAAAGAAATGAAAAAGAAATGAAAAAGAAATGAAAAAGAAATGAAAAAGAGAATCATTTCTCTGCTGCTGGCGCTTATCATGGCGCTGTCACTGCTTCCCGTGAGCGTGCTGGCGGCGGACGACCACACAGGCCAGGTCCATGTGACGGTGGAAAACACCACATGGACCAAGGCCGACGGCGCACCCTGGGAGGGGACGCTGGTGGACGAGTGGGTCACCCTCCAGGCTGACTCCTCCATGATGAGCTGCATCGTGGACGCGCTGACGGCCAAGGGCTATTCCCAGACCGGCGCGGACACCGGCTACATCAGCAGCATCAACGGCATCGAGGAGAAGGAAGCGTCAAAGGATTCCGGCTGGATGGGTACCCTCAACGACTGGTTTACCAGCGAGGGCTTCGCCAACTACACCGTGGCCAACGGCAAGCTGAAATCCGGCGACGAGATCGCCGTGCAGCATACCTGCAATCTGGGCGCGGACATCGGCGGCTCCTTCGACACCAGCGACAAGAGCCTCAAGGCCGTCGCCCTCAGCGCAGGCGAGCTGAGCCCCGCCTTTTCCTCCGGCGTGCATGACTATACCATGATTCTGCCCGAGAGCGTCACCGCCCTCACCGTCACCCCCACCGCCAGCAACAAGCAGAATCGCGTCCGCATCTATGTGGGCAGCACGGAGTATGGCCGCAAGGATGCCATTCCCGTCCAGGTGGGCACCGTCATCACCCTGAAGGTGGGCAATGATGGCGATGCCGCCCCGGAGACCTACACCATCGCCCTCCAGGCGGCGGGCACCCTCCTCTCCGGCGACAATGTATCCCTCACCTCCATCCATCAGGACGGCTCCGCCGGTACCAAAGTGGCCCTGACCTTTGACAAGGAAACCGCCGCCTTCACCGGCAAGCTGGCAAACTATACCCATCTCAAGCAGTATAACGACGGCGGCTTCACCGTCGCCCTCTCCGACCTGCCCGCAGGGGCCACCGCCCAGCTTAAGAGCAGCAGCGGCAAGGTACTGGCGGACTTTGTGGACGGCACCGCCTCCACCGCCGCCACCCAGTTCACCGGCAGCGGCTCGGCCTATTTCTACATCGCCGTCACCGCCCAGGGCCGCACGGAGAATTACAAGCTGACCCTCACCAAGCCCGGCGACTACTGCTGGGGGAGATTTATTTTCAGTGGTACCCCCGATTTCGACGAGGAAAATGTATTCTACGGCTATCCCGAGGGTACTCTGTTCCAGACAGATGAAAACGGCAATCCCACAGGCGAGACCGGCTATGCCAAGGGCTACTGGAATTATACCGTGTATGTTTCCCCTGCGGTGGGCAGCTTCGGTGTTTCGTATTTTATGAACGTAATGGGCAATTCGGGCCTGAAAGCATTAAAATCGAAGATTTTAGTGGACGGTGAGGTTCATATTGCCGAGCGGAAGGCACTTGTACCTGTCATGCAGCGTTTGCCAAAAAACCTGTTCCCTTGAAAAAGGATAAAACGGTAATCGAATTCATTGGCACCAACAGTAAGGATGACAAAATTGAAATCCACACTACCATCACGGTGATTGTGGTCAAGACTACTCCGGCGGAGCTGACCGGTTTTATCAGCGCTCTGCCGAGCACTGATAATCTGACGTATTCCGAGCACTACAAGATCGTCATGAGCTATCAGCGCGCTTATAACAGATTTACCGACGAGGAAAAGAAGCAGCTGTCCGCGGAGACGGTGAAAAAGCTGCAGGATTCCGTGGCCCGCGTGGAGGAGCTGAAAAAGCGCCATGAGGACGGTATTCAGAACTGGATCGACCTGGTGAACACCTTTGCCGGGAAAGTGACCGCAGAAAACTATGCCCAGTATTACGACGCCGTGCAGAAGGCCCAGGTGAAGTATCTGGAGATGTCCGACGCACAGCGTGCGGAGTTTTCGTACATTAACTCTGCGGAAAACGCCGCAGTCATGACGGCCTACGAGGCTGCGTACCGCACCGTCAACGAGCAGTCCATTCTGGACGGCAGCTCCATCGGCAAGCCCACGGAGTATTACGACGACTTTATGATGTCGGCCAACCACTATAATCTGGACCTGGGGCATGAGGACACCTATTATCCCGCCGTGTTCCGGGAGATCTGGACGAATCGCCCAACCTCTTTGTATCCGGCTTACTCAAGCGAAAAGGGTCTGCCTTATACGCTGCCCGGTATTCTGAAGTTCGACATCAAGGACGACAGCATCTTCGAGATCAAGGAAGTGGAAGATGTCTATAAGGACGGTGGCCTGAGCAGCTTTGGCACTACTCCGGCTATGAAGTACTATCTGGTGCCCAAGAAGGCGGGCACCACCACCTTTACCGTCACCTTTACGGATAAGGGGGGCAATTTCTATGGTCAGATTCCGGAGATTCCCGTCCATGTCAATAGTCCCGAGGAGACGGCTATCCAGGATCTGAACAAGAATCTGACGAACTTCACCTCCCTCAGCAACACCAGCAAATACGACAACTGGACCTACGACTACGGCACGGAGGGCGCACCTTTCACCTTTAAGGTAAGCGGCACCAACGCCAAGGTCAGCGTCTATAATTATCTCCAGTACAACAAAGACGGCACCCCCGTCAAGACCGACTACACCCCCGACGCCAAGGGCAATGTGACCATCCTCCTCAAGGACGGCTACAACGGCATCGAGGTCACCGCCGACTACCAGGGCACACTGTCACCTAGGTCTACTCCCTCAAGGGTAAGGTCACCCGCTATGTGCAGGAGAACATTTCCCGCCCCGGCGAGGCCCTGCGCACCGGCGATACGGCGGGTATCTGGATCATCGGGCGGCCTACCAATATCCACAAGATTCTCCGTATTTATAACCCTACGACCACGACGGTGTTCTATACGGATATGCCTCTGCAGAGCGTAGTAAATACAGACAACCAGCACGATATTTACCGTACTGATGAAATGGTGCGAAAAAACAGGTATCTTATCAGCCCCGCGTTGCGGCCTATCTGACGGAATCCGGCACGATCACCCTCACCAAGGGCAGCTCCGATAGCCGCGGCTACGGCTCCAAGCCCGGCAGCGAGGGCGATCAGGGCAACACCGGCGGCATCGCCGATTCCACCCGCTACGGCTTCGGCATGCTGGCAGATATTACGCTGCAGGTGAAGGAGAACCCCAACTTCAAGCTGGAGCCCAAGTATGAGACCGTGGCCGAGAACGGCGGCCAGGTCAAGGCCGGGGACCAGCTTACCATCTCCATCCCCACGCTGCCCATCGAGCAGCTGGCCCAGGACTATAAGCTGCAGTACTGCCTGCTGAACTACTCCACCAACATCCCTGGTGCGGAGTACATTTTCTCCAAGTGGTCCAAGGGCGGCGACTCCTGGGAGGGCGAGGCACTACCCCCGTCGGCCCCGAGGTGGCGCTCAAGAGCATCACTTTCACCGTGCCCAAGACCACCCCGGCGGCACCTACAGAATTTACGGCGGCTATCTGGATGTTACCCACAGAAGCGGCGGATACGAATGGCTAGATAAGTATGCGAAGTTCTATCGGATGGAGATCAGCGACCTGACTATCACCGTTTTGAAGGGCGACATCGAGACCGTGGAGGACCTTATTGACGCCATCGGCGCCGATGTCACCCTGAATAGCGAGGCCGCCATCACCGCCGCCAAGTCTGCCTACGACGCCCTCTCCGATGAGGACAAGACCCTGGTGGATGCCGACAAGGTGGCTGCTCTGAACGCCGCGATTATCAAGCTCAACCGGCTCAAGCACGCGGACCTCATGGCAAATCTGGACACCATCTATAAGACCACCGGCGACTTCATCCAGGGCCTGGGCACCCCCACGGTGAACTCCACCGGCGGCGAGTGGATGGTCATCGGCCTGGCCCGCAGCGGCCGCACCGTGCCCGCCGGGTACTATGACAATGTGGTGGAGTATGTGAAGGCCAAGCTGACGCCAATGAGCGCCTGCACCGGGCGAAGGTCACCGACAACGCCCGGGTGATCCTGGCCCTGACGGCCATCGGCAAGGATGTCACCAATGTGGGCGGCCACAATCTGCTGAAGGGCCTGGATAACATGGCCTATGTGCAGAAGCAGGGCATCAACGGCCCCATTTTCACCCTTATTGCCTTGGATAGCCACAATTACCCCACCATGGGCGATGTGACCCGGGAGAAGCTGATTCAGGTGATCCTGGACGCCCAGCTCACCGACGGCGGCTGGAACCTGAGCGGCGAGAACGCCGACCCCGACATGACCGCTATGGCCATCCAGGCCCTGGCACCCTACTATAAGACCAACGAGACCGTGAAGGCCGCTGTGGATAAGGCCCTGGAGGCCCTTTCCGCCCTGCAGCGCAATGACGGCGGCTTTGGCAGCTGGGGCACCGTGAACAGCGAGTCCTGCGCTCAGGTCATCGTAGCTCTCACCGCTTTGGGTATCGACCCCACCGCAGACAGCCGGTTCATCAAGAATGGCCTGACGGTGCTGGATGCTCTGGCCGGGTTCTATGTCACCGGCGGCGGCTTCCGCCACACCGCTGGCGGCGACCGGGACGGCATGGCCACCGAGCAGGGCTACTACGCACTGGCGGCCTACTACCGCTTCGCAAACGCCCAGACCCGGCTCTATGACATGAGCGATGTGGCCATTCAGACCGGCGGCAGCAATACCCCCGCCACCGGCGATACCGGCGTGCTGGTTTGGGTCATCGCCCTGCCCGTGGCGGCCCTCGCCGCAGCCTTCGTTCTCAAGCGTAAGGAGCGGGAGGCGTAAGCCAAAAAGAAAAAACCTAAGCGGCAAAATAAAACAGCACCCCCGGGGCCTCTTGCATGACAAGAGACCCCGGGGGTTATGATTGGCAGATACAGCAGCTCACTTTTGAGCGTCCCGCAAAAATTTTCCCCGGGCAAAGAAGGTGAAAGGCCCCGGGGATGCCCGAAGCCTTTCACCTTATCCCATATTCAGCTCAGCAGGGCGGCCAGGAGGGTCAGGACGGCTACGGCGGCCCAGAAAAGGAGCTTCTGCCGCAGCATACGCCGGACGTCCACGGACGTATTACTCCGCCAGCTTCCGGCCCATGGCCTGGCAGGCGGCCAGCACATCATCGTCGGGAGCCTCGCAGCAGGTGATGCTTTCGCACACCAGCTGATGCCCGCATCGTCGCAGTCCTTCTCCCAGCTGCGCATCCATTCGCCGTCGCCCCAGCCGTAGGAGCCGAACAGGCCCACAGACTTGCCGCCCAGATGGTTCCTGATGCTGTCGAACATGGGCTGGAACTCCATCTCCTCCAGCACCTCGCTGCCCATGGCGGGCAGCCCATGGCCACGGAGGACACGCCGGACAGGGAGGCGGCGGTCACCTGGTCGGGAGTCAGCAGGGAGGCGTCAGCCCCGGCGGCCTTCATGCCCTCCAGAACGGCGTTGGCCATGGCCTCGGTGTTGCCGGTGCCGCTCCAATAGATCACAAGCGTCTTTTTCATAAATATACTTCCTTTCAAAAATATGTCTCAAGATATGCCAATGGTTTGTCAAACGGCCACTGCCAGCTGCTCCAGCCGGTAGCCGGTCTGCCACAGGGCGCAGTAGCGCTGGGTGCAGCGGCGGAAGCGGTCGAACAGAAGCTGAGCCGCTGCTCGTCGCCGTATACCTTCCACAGCCCGGCGCACTTGAAGTCCACAGCCCGGTGGTCGATGAACCCTGCACATCCTCCGGCGGGTAGCTGAGGAACAGCCCCACCTCGTGGGGAAATTCCTCCTCCGTGCGCAGCCGCTGCACCAACCGCGCCACACACTGTCCGCAGCTGCCGCAGGGGTAGCCCGCCTGCCGCAGCAGGCGGCAGGACAGATCGTCGTCCAGATCCCGGCGCAGGGCCTGGGGCCGGTACAGATACAGCAGCGCCCTTCCCTGGCCCAGCCGCATGGGCAGCAGGCACAGCCCCCGGGGCACCAGCACCCGGTTCATCCGCCGGATGTCCGCCAGCAGCTGCTGACGGGAGTCATAGGGCAGGGAAACAGACTGCCGGTCTTGATGCCGGCCAGAGTGGGCGCGCACTGGCGCACCACCGTCTCCTCCGCCGGTCTCATCCTGCGTGCTTCTCCAGAATTCCCCGCAGAGCGGACAGGGAGCTGGTGTGGCAGCGCTCGATGATGGTGTTCTGGCCCTTCAGCTGGCTGAGGGCCCCCTGCACCATCTTGTGGGACATGGTGCCGGTGAAAAAAATCATCAGGTCGGGGCTGCCCAGCTTGTTCCGCAGGCCCCCGGCAGGCTTGGTGAATACCTTGGCCTGGCACCGGTACGTCTGACAGAGCTCCTTATACCGCCGCTCCATGCACTCGTTTCCTCCCAAAATTACAACGCTCATAGCGATCTCCCTTCTATGGTTAAAGTGCTTTAACTGCTGATTTGTAAAAACAGCGTCTCCCGGACACCTTGTATGAGGATAGTATACGCAAGAGCAGGAGCCGTATCCACTCCAAAACGGCGGATACGGCTCCAAAATGAATTTTTCGGCAGGGGAGGGACAGGAGAAAAGCAGACCTGCCAGAAGGCGGCCCCTTTATCAGGAGCCGCCCTCTGGCAGATGAAAGAAGATGAGAATCAGCGGAGAAAAGAGAGAAGATGAAAAGAGAACTACGAGAGAAAACCACGCAAACGCTTCTGCCTGCTATCTGAAAACGCCTGTCAGTCCAGGACGTTGGAGACCACCAGCCAGCGGCCCGCATCCTGATGCAGGGTCACGCTGCCGCCTGCGTAGCGCAGGGTCACGGTACCATCGGGGCTGTGGTACCCATACTGGAAGCGGACGTAGCCCGCGTCACCGGCAGGGCCGTAGTACGCGTCGAAATCCGCCAGATAGGTGAGGCCGTCAAAGGCCGCGTCGGACATATCCGCCAGGCTTAGGCCCGTGTACCGCAGCAGCAGATCCTCCAGCTCCGATGCCGTCAGGCGGGCATAGCCTCGGCACCCAGCTGGTACAGCTCCCGGTCGGACAGGTCCCGGCTCCCGGCGCCGCCGGTGAACAGGGCAATCAGGTCCATGTCCGCAGCCCGGTCAAAGGAGACAGACAGAAACAGGTTGGGCCCCTGGGCAGGCAGCACGTTGAAGCAGCTGCCGCCGAACCAGCGGAGCTCCTGCTCCGTCAGCAGGCTGGCTCCCTGGGGCAGGGTCACCCGGGGCTCCTCCACCGGGGCTGCGTCCTGTCGGACCGCCGGGGCGGAGAAATGCACAGGCTCGACGGCATTCCTCGCTACGCTCTGCCCGCGCAGGCCGCAGGCACACAGCCCCAGCATCAAGCACACTGCCAGCAGCAATACCGTCTTTTTCATGGCGACTCCTTTCCCGAGGTGAATGTTGGTTTTTCCCTTACTGTACTTGCAGTATACAGGAGTTTCTCAGCAAAATCATCTCAAAATGGTGAATAACGGTTACAATCCGGTAACAAAGCGGTTAAAATTTGGTACACTTTTTCGGCGGTTGCAATGGTGGGGAAAATGAGGTATAATAATAAAATTGGTGTATCTTGCACAGGAGGGAACCCTGCCTTATGTGGTATTTTCTTTTGTTTGCCGCCCTGTTGGGGGCGGACCAGCTTATCAAATACTGGACGGTGGAGCACCTGGCTCTGGGAGAGTCGGCGGCGTTTTGGCCGGGCGTCATGCGGCTGACCCGGGTGCATAACTATGGCGCGGCCTGGTCCAGCTTTTCCGGCCAGACCGCGGCCCTGGCGGTGGTGACGGTGCTGCTGATGGCGGCGGTGGCGTATCTGCTGGTGCGGCGCATCGTGCGGCATCCCCTGGGCGTGATCGCGGGGCTGATGATCCTGGCCGGGGGCGTGGGGAACCTCATCGACCGGTTGTTCCGGGGCTATGTGGTGGACATGTTCGACCTGACTCTATTTTCCTATCCGGTGTTCAACTTTGCCGACTGCTGCGTGGTGGTGGGGGCCATTCTGGGGGCTGTGTACTACCTGTTTTTATACGACAAATACGACAAGAAGGACAAAAAACATGGAAACGACCCGGCTGACGGTGACAACTGAGGAGGCGGGGCAGCGGGCGGACAGCCTGCTGGCCCGGCGGCTGGAGGGGCTGACCCGCTCCGCCGCGCCCGGCTTCTGGAGGAGGGACGCGTTACGGACCGGGGCCGCCCGGTGGCGAAGAACCTGCGGTCCAGCCGGGACAGGTGCTGGAGGTGACGCTGCCGGAGCCGGAGGAGCCGGAAGCCCGGCCCCAGGATATTCCCCTGGACGTGGTATACGAGGACGAGGACGTCATCGTGGTGAACAAGCCCACGGGGATGGTGGTGCATCCGGCCCCGGGGCACCCGGACGGGACCCTGGTCAACGCTCTGCTGTATCACTGCGGGGAGAGCCTGTCCGGCGTGGGGGGCCAGAAGCGTCCCGGCATTGTCCACCGCATCGACCGGGACACCAGCGGCCTCATTATCGCCGCCAAAAACGACGCGGCCCACCTGGCCCTGGTGGCCCAGCTGGCGGACCACACCCTGGCCCGGACGTATGAGTGCCTGGCGGTGGGCAATTTCCGGGAGGACAGCGGCACTGTCAACGCGCCCATCGGCCGCCATCCGGTGGACCGCAAGCGCATGGCGGTGGTGCGTCAGGGGGGCCGGGAGGCTGTGACCCATTGGGAGGTCATCGCCCGCTATCCCGGCGTCACCCATCTGCGCTGCCGCCTGGAGACGGGCCGCACCCACCAGATCCGGGTCCACCTGGCCCACATCGGCCACCCGATTCTGGGGGATACGGTGTATGGGGCCAAAAAGCCCGTGCCGGGGCTGACGGGCCAGTGTCTCCACGCCGTGGGGCTGCGGTTTCTCCATCCCCGCACCGGGGAGCCGGTGGAGCTGACCTGTCCTTTGCCGGAGGAGTTTGTCCGGATGCTGGACAAGCTCCGGCGAGGAAGCTGACGCCGCCGGCGATTCGAAGGAAAATCATATGACGAACGACCGAACGAGGTGCGATATGCAGACATTTATGGTGCCCTGCCTGCTGGGGCTGGAAAAATTGGTGGGCGACGAGATCCGGCGGCTGGGGCTGCGGGATGTGCAGGTGGAAAACGGCCGGGTCCTGTGCCGGGGCCAGCTGTCCGACATAGCGCGGCTGAACATCAACCTGCGCTGCGGCGCCCGGTCCTGCTGGTGCTGGGCCGGTTTCCGGCCCGCAGCTTTGAGGAGCTGTTTCAGGGTACCCGGGCCATCGCCTGGGAGGACTATCTGCCCCGGGACGCGGCCTTCCCCGTGAAGGGCTACTCCATCTCCTCCCAGCTCCACGCGGTGCCCGCCTGCCAGTCCATCATCAAAAAGGCCATGGTGGAGCGGATGAAGGCCCACTACGGCCTGGAGCAGTTCCCGGAGGACGGGGTCAAGTATCAGGTGCGGTTCTCCCTGTTCAAGGACGAGGCCATGATCTGCCTGGACAGCTCCGGGGAGGGACTGTACAAGCGGGGCTATCGGGCCGTGGGCGTGGAGGCCCCCCTGCGGGAGACGCTGGCGGCGGCTATGGTGACCCTGTCCCGCTTCCGGGGGAGGGACCCCTTCTGCGACCCCTTCTGCGGCAGCGGCACCATCTGCATCGAGCGGCGCTGATCGCCCTGAACCGGGCCCCGGGCCTGGACCGCAGCTTTGACGCCCAGCGCTGGGGCTTTGTGCCCTCCGGGGACTGGCTGGCCGCCGCCGGGGAGGCTATGGACAAGGAGTTCCACGGGAAGTACGACATCTGGGGCGGCGATGTGGACCCCCGGGCCGTGGCCATCGCCCGGGACAACGCCCGGAAGGCCGGGGTGGAGGATGTGGTGCGCTTTGAAGTGGCGGATATGCGGAATTTCCGCCGGGAGGACACCTATGGCCAGCTGGTGACCAATCCGCCCTACGGTGAGCGCCTGCTGGAGCGGCAGGAGGCCGAGGCCCTGTATCGGGATTTCGGGCATATGTGGGAGCGGCTGCCGGACACCTGGCGGACCCTGGTGCTCAGCAGCCACACGGAGTTTGAGCGCACCTTCGGCCACCAGGCCAAAAAGAAGCGCAAGCTCTATAACGGCATGATCAAGTGCGATCTGTTTATGTACGGAAATGTGTGAGAGCAGGGTTGACAGCGTTATGCCGGGACTTTTCCCGAAATCTTCACAGAAATTTTCAATTTGTTCATATACTTTTCCGCCGCCGTGCTACAATAGGTTACAATCTGTTACCGAATCTTAAAACTCACCGGGAGGGTGCTGCAATGAAGCACATCTTTATCATCAACCCCACTGCGGGGAAATATGACAGCCGCCAGCGGATCTATGAAATGGCTGAGCACCTGCGGACGGCTCACGGTCTGGACGTGCAATGCATCCTCACCAAAAAACAGGGCCACGCCACCGAGATCGCCCAAAAGCTCTGTCAGACCGGGGAGCCCCTGCGGTTTTACGCCTGCGGCGGTGACGGCACCGTCAACGAGGTGGCAAACGGCATCATCGGCTATGACAACGCCGCCATGAGCGTGATCCCTGTGGGCACCGGCAACGACTTCCTGAAAAACTTCGGCGACGACCTGGAGAAGTTCCGGGACGCGAGAACCTGTGGGACGGCCCCCAGTTCCCCATGGACGCCATCGACGTCAATGGCCGGGTGGCCCTGACCATCGCCTGCTCCGGCATCGACGCCGGGTGGCCCGGGACGTACATAATTTCAGCGAGAGCCCCATTCTGGACGGCAAGAGCAGCTATATTGTCTCTCTGCTGGTGAACTTCCTGTTCAAGGGCATCGGCTCCCATTGGACGGTGGAGCTGGACGGCGAAACCATGGAGGATGACTTCTCCCTGGTGTCCGTGTGCAACGGGCGGTATTACGGCGGCGGGTTCATGCCCGTGGCCGAGGCCCGGATGGACGACGGCGTGCTGAACACCCTGGTGGTGAAAAAGGTCAGCCGCACTACCTTCCTGCGGTTTGTGACTCCGTATGCCAAGGGGCAGTACTATAAATTCCCCCATGTGGCCCGCTGCTCTACCCCCAAGGTGGTGCATATCCATTCCGATAAGCCGGATATCGTCACATGTCTCGACGGCGAGTGCATCACCTCCGATGATGTGACCATCCGTCTGGCGGACAAGCGGCTGAATTTCTTCGGCCCCGCCGGCTGCGACTGCAACCGCACCGCCCGGGATATTTGACCAATTTGTGAACTTTTGAGATTTTGCCAAAAATCCCCTTGCAAAATCTGAATAGTGTGGTATGATAATCAGCGTTAGCACTCAGGGCTATTGAGTGCTAACGCTGAACTCGTTTATTATGTAAAGATATAAGGAGGAACCAACCATGAAACTGACACCGCTTGCTGATCGCGTTGTTCTGAAGATGACGGAGGCGGAGGAGACCACCAAGGGCGGCATCATCCTCACCGGCTCCGCTAAGGAGAAGCCCTCTGTGGCAGAGGTGATCTCCGTGGGCCCCGGCGGCACCGTGGACGGCAAGACCGTTACCATGACCGTGAAGCCCGGCGACAAGGTCATTACCGACAAGTATGCCGGCACCAAGGTCACCCTGGAGGATGTGGAGTATATCATCGTCAAGCAGGCCGACATTCTGGCCATCGTCGAGTAACGCTCCCATCCCTGTCATTTCCAAAATCAATCTTTCTGCTTTTAATTAGGAGGCAATATTATGGCTAAGATCATTAAGCGCGGGGAGGAAGCCCGCAAGGCTCTGGAGTCCGGCGTCAATCAGCTGGCCGATACCGTCAAGATCACCCTGGGCCCCAAGGGCCGCAACGTGGTGCTGGATAAGAAGTTCGGCACTCCGCTGATCACCAACGACGGCGTATCCATCGCCAAGGAGATCGAGCTGGAGGATCCGTTTGAGAACATGGGCGCGCAGCTGGTGCGCGAGGTGTCCACCAAGACCAACGACGTGGCCGGCGACGGCACCACCACCGCCACCCTGCTGGCCCAGGCCATGATCCGCGAGGGTCTGAAGAACCTGGCCGCCGGCGCAATCCCATCGTTATGAAGAAGGGCATGGCCAAGGCCGTGGACGCTGCTGTGGTCGCCATTCATGAGCAGAGCCAGAAGGTCAACGGCACCGACGACATCGCCCGCGTGGGCACCGTCTCCTCCGGCGACGCCTTCATCGGCAAGCTCATCGCCGAGGCTATGGAGAAGGTCTCCGCCGACGGCGTCATCACCATCGAGGAGTCCAAGACCGCCGAGACCTACTCCGAGGTGGTGGAGGGCATGATGTTCGACCGGGGCTATATCACCCCCTACATGGTCACCGACACCGACAAGATGGAGGCCCTCATCGACGACGCGTATATCCTCATCACCGACAAGAAGATTTCCGTGATCTCCGACATTCTGCCTCTGCTGGAGCAGCTGGTCCAGGCCGGCAAGAAGCTGTTCATCATCGCCGAGGACGTGGAGGGCGAGGCTCTGAGCACCCTGATCGTCAACCGTCTGCGGGGCACCCTGAATGTGGTGTGCGTCAAGGCTCCCGGCTTTGGCGACCGCCGCAAGGAGATGCTCCAGGATATTGCCATCCTCACCGGCGGCCAGGTCATCAGCGAGGAGCTGGGCCTGACCCTGAAGGATGCCACCGTGGATATGCTGGGCCGTGCCCGCCAGGTGAAGGTCACCAAGGAGAACACCATCATCGTGGACGGCATGGGCGACAAGCAGGCCATTGCCGACCGCGTGGCCCAGATCCGCGCCCAGATCAACAACACCACCAGCGAGTATGACCGCGAGAAGCTGCAGGAGCGTCTGGCCAAGATGGCCGGCGGCGTGGCCGTCATCAAGGTGGGTGCTGCTACCGAGACCGAGATGAAGGAGAAGAAGCTCCGCATCGAGGACGCCCTGAACGCCACCAAGGCTGCCGTGGAGGAAGGCATTGTGGCCGGCGGCGGCACCATCTTTGTCAACGTGATCCCCGCTGTCACCGCCCTGCTGGCCGACGCCGAGGGCGACGAGAAGACCGGCGTGCAGATCGTGGCCAAGGCTCTGGAGGAGCCCATCCGCCAGATTGCCGCCAACGCCGGCCTGGACGGCTCCGTGATCCTGGAGAAGGTCCGCACCTCCGGCAAGAACGGCTTCGGCTTCGACGCCTACAAGGAGGAGTACTGCGACATGATCGCCAGCGGTATCGTGGATCCCGCCAAGGTGACCCGCTCCGCTCTGGAGAACGCCGCCAGCGTGTCCGGCATGGTGCTGACCACCGAGTCCCTGGTGGCCGACAAGCCCCAGCCCGCGGCTCCCGCAGCCCCCGCTCCTGATATGGGCGGCATGGGCGGCATGTATTAAGAGACGCCGCAAACCGTTGAAATTGCTTGATTTTTTGGATGCGCAAAAGCGGATTTACGCCAAACTTATGCCACTTACGCCAAAAATCCAAGCGCATGATCCGGTAACAGAAATCGGCACCTGCCTCAAAAAAGCAGGTGCCGATTTTTTTAGTTGAAAAACAATATAGCACTTATAGTACTAAAAATAATTAAAAACTATATTGACAAATCTGCTCTCTAATTGTATCATATAAGCAAAGAGGTGATTTACAT
>ENA-OQEN01000646-OQEN01000646.1-human-gut-metagenome-genome-assembly--contig:-NODE-646-length-14971-cov-2.460523_pt1 | contig 14971 bp, 22 predicted proteins | sample MGYA00242791_ERZ504627 | MGnify/ENA primary metagenome ERZ504627 (study PRJEB26092, sample SAMD00036316) | human gut metagenome | host: Homo sapiens | study: EMG produced TPA metagenomics assembly of... | reverse complement strand
TGTTAGATCTTCTCCAAATGTGCATCTTCTCAGCCTCTTTGATGAGCTCATCACGGAAATCAGGATGAGCAACTGAGATGATTGCCTCTGCCTTCTGCCATGTAGAAAGACCCTTTACATTTACCATACCATACTCTGTAACGATATAGTGAGTGTTGGCTCTTGTGTCAGTAACGACAGAACCCTCTACAAGAGTAGGACGGATACGTGAGTGAACTACGCCCTGCTTGTCGGTGAAGGTTGAAGAGCAGCAGATAAAGCTCTTTCCACCGTTTGACATATATGCACCGAGAACGAAATCAAGCTGTCCGCCGGCACCGCTGATGTGCTTTGTGCCTGAGCTCTCTGAGCTGATCTGTCCGAAGAGGTCAAGGTCTACACAGTTATTGATTGAGATGAAATTGTCAAGTGCGGCAATATTCTTGATATCATTTGTGTAGCTTACCGGGGCACTCATGAGCTCAGGATTCTCATCCAGGTAATCGTACATCTTCTTGGTTCCGGCACCGAAGCCGTAAGCCTGACGATAACGGTCGATGTTTTTCTTTGCTCCTGTGATTTTTCCGGCCTTTGCGATGTCAACGAATGCGTCAACGTACATCTCTGTGTGGACACCGAGATCCTTGAGGTCTGACTCAGCGATGAGTGAGCCTACTGCGTTTGGCATTCCGCCGATACCGAGCTGGAGACAGGCACCGTTTGGAATCTGGTCAACGATAAGCTCTGCAACCTTCTTGTCTACATCTGTTGCAGGACCACCGGCACCAAGCTCTCCGATTGCAGGGTTGTCACCCTCAACAATGTAAGAAACCTGTGAAATATGTACATTGGCCTCTGAACCGCCGTGACAGCGAGGCATGTTTTCATTGACCTCAACGATGATTTTCTTTGAAGTCTCGCATACAGCACCGAGGTGAGATGCGTTAGGACCAAAGTTGAAGTAACCGTGTGAATCCATCGGTGCAACCTGGAACATAGCGACATCGTCAGGTGTTGTTGAATCTCTATAATAACGAGGAAGCTCTGAGTAACGGATTGGTGAGTAGAAAGAACAGCCTCTCTTGATAAGCTTTCTCTCATAACCGCCCATATGCCATGAGTTCCATGTGAAATGCTCGCCGGCATCCTCACGCTCGAAAATGGCAAGTGGCTTAAGCAAAATACCACCACGTACATTGACATCCTTAAGTTCATCTGTTCTTTTGGCAAGTGCCTTGTCGAGGGCATCAGGTGTGCCTGTGCACCAGCCGTAGTCAACCCAGTCGCCTGATTTGACAATCTTTACTGCCTCATCTGCTGAGACAAGTTTCTGCTTGTACTCTTCTAAAAAGCTCATAAAATCCTCCTTAGATACCTAAAATGATAGTAGCAAAATGCTACGTTAAAAAAATAACAAACCCTATAATCTCTATATTATCACTTTAGAGAAGATTTTACAAGTTGGTAAATGACGGTAGAGACTTTTATATGACAGCCTCTGCTAGTCACCCTCCGGAAGCATCCATTCCTCAGCCTGTTTTTGATAATCGGCCGCCTGGCTGCGCAGTGAATCAATCAGCTCCTTATCGCCTTTAAATACATTCCTTGATTTAGGAGGAAGCGAATCAAGCTTTTTCTGCTTCTCATCAGCATCTTGAGTAGCACTCAGACAGGGCATGAAGCGCCTTGCCACCGCCGCACTCCACATCGAGTACCGGCTTTGTCTCGAAGGCAGCGTTGTAATACCACAGGCTTGCCTCCTCATAGTCTGCCTTGTCGAAATAGTACGCACCGAGCTCACAGCACACCTCACTGCAGCCATCAACTGCTACATTTTTTAGGGCAACAGAAAAAATTTGTCATAGTCGCCATTCATGCGATAGTAGCGTGATAGCACGCAGGTGGATTCGATGTCGGGGCTGTTGCGGTATTCACCCTGAAAATATGGCAGGGCATTGGTAAAATCCTCGGGGCTTCCGCATTTTAAAAGCTCCTTGGCATACATGGTCGCTATACTTTTTGGCAGGGTGCCGTTTTTTTCAAAGGAGCGCTTGAATATGGTGAAATCACGTTTGCCGTGAGTGCCTGCGGCAGATGTTGTATACAGATATCGCTGTCATAGACTACAGGCTCTAAGCGAACCGTTTCGTGCACCGGATTAATCCATGTAAACGTGCGAAGCCTCTTGAACAGCTTCGGGCGATACTCTGAGGATGAATTTTGCACTGTGTTGAATTTGCTTGGAGTAATGTATTTCATCTGGACAATCTCAATTTCCGGCAGCAGCGCAGCTTAAGCATCATGAAACGCCTGCGGTTGGTATCGTCGAGCACCTCGTCGGCATCAGGTGCATATATGTATTCCTGCGTAGCCTTGGAAAACGAAAAATTCCTGGCCGCAGCAAAATCATCGCACCATGAGAAATCATAGATTTTGTCCGTATACCGTGCAGCTATCTCCTTTGTGCTGTCCGTCGAGCCGGTGTCCACTATGATGATTTCATCCATCAGCCCTTTGAGACTGTTCAGGCATCGTTCGAGCACCTCTTCTTCATTTTTTACTATCATGCATAAGCTAATTGTAATCATATTTATCTCCATTTACCGGTCGGATGTTATAATAGTTACGATTATATTATAATATATATCGGCATGTTTTGCAGAAATATTTGTGTATTGTAAATATTGCCGGGATTTCATATAATTAAAATGGAATGTCGACAGATAAACTTATTTCTAAAGGCTATAGAATTTCAGATAAACTATATAATCAGATTTTAGCAAGGAATAATGAAGTAATTTAGAAGAGGAACAAAAATGGAAAATCATACAATTGTAACACTGAAAAAAGGCGAAGGACGCACTATAAAGGCAGGCGGCGCATGGATTTTTGACAATGAAATAGACACAATCACAGGCACCTTTACGAACGGAGACATTGTTGTGGTGCACGATTTCGACGGATATCCGATGGGGCGTGGCTTCATAAACCAGAATTCAAAAATCCGTATCAGAATGATGACAAGAAAAGCAGACCAACTGATTGATGACAATTTCCTCAGGATGAGAGTGCAAAATGCCTGGGATTATCGCAAGCAGGTGATGGCAGGAGGCAATGACAATGTGCCTGATTTAAACTGCTGTCGTGTGATATTTGGCGAGGCTGATTTCCTGCCGGGTATTACAGTGGACAAATACGCAGATGTGCTTGTGGTGGAGTGTCTGGCACTTGGAATGGAGCAGTTTAAGGTGAAAATCGTTGAACTGTTAAAGGAAGTGCTGGCGGCGGATGGAATAAATATTCGTGGAGTATACGAGCGCAGTGATGCAAATGAGCGCAAAAAAGAAGGTCTTCCTAAGGTAAAAGGCTTTATAGGAGCTGAGTTTGACACAAATGTGGAGATAGTAGAAAACGCAGTTCACTATATGGTCGATGTGGAAAATGGACAGAAAACAGGCTTCTTCTTAGACCAGAAGTATAACAGGCTTGCTATGCAGCGCATCTGCAAGGGGAAAAGAGTGCTCGACTGCTTCACGCACATGGCACATTTGCCCTCAATGCAGGAATTGCGGGGGCAAGTGAGGTCACAGGACTTGATATATCAGAGTACGCGGTTAAGCAGGCTACAGAAAATGCGAAGAGAAATAATCTCTCAGACACAGTGAAGTTTCGCGTGGCAAATGTGCTGGATGAGCTGCCACGGCTCGCTGCAGATGGTGAAAAATATGATGTAGTCATTCTGGATCCTCCGGCATTTACAAAGTCGCGTGAGGCTACCAAAAATGCGATAAAGGGCTACCGCGAGATTAACATGAAGGGACTTAAGCTTGTTAAGGATGGTGGATTTCTGGCTACCTGCTCATGCTCTCATTTCATGACGCAGGAGCTGCTTGCCAAAACGGTCAAGGAAGCGGCAAAGGCCACTCACAAGAGGCTGCGCCAGGTGGAGTTCCGCACACAGGGACCGGATCATCCGATACTGTGGGCCAACTCAGCTAATGTACCGGAGTCATATTATCTTAAGTTTTTCATTTTCCAGGTTGTTGATGAGAAGTAAGGACTGGAAAGTGGCGGAAATGCTTGATTTACAAGGGCTGGAAGGTCTTTAGTTGTATGTTGTAGTTATTCCTCTTTTATGCTGTGGTCTATACCTCTGCCTCAGCCATGATAATCTCAGCAGCATCAAGTATGAGCTGTGAAGCTTTCATGTGAAGCATATCAGGCTTTCCCTGATAGGATTGCCTGATAAAATGTCCATGTTTGTCCTCATTTCTTCTGTTTTAGTGTAATGAAACAGTAGTATAACTCATAATGGGGATTTATGCCACAGTTGTTTTTTATTGGAAAAAGAAACAAATATTGTAAATTAAAAAGACCAAAAGTTATACTAAAGATGTTATAGAAATATAGGGGGCAAGTGTAAATGATAGGAATTGCAATATGCGATGATCATAAAAGCATTCATGATGAAGTCGAAAATTTATTGTCAAAGTATCAGGAGAGCCGAAAATTGGAATGTGATATTTATAATTTCTTTTCTGCGCAAGAGTTATTAGCTTCAAGGGAACGCTATAACATTATTCTGTTAGATATTGATATGCCTGAAATTGATGGGATTCAGGTAGCCGAGAAGCTTAATCAAAGAGGTATGCAATACAATATAATAATGTTAACGAGTAAAAGAGAACGTTTTAAAGAGGCATTTAAAATTGGTGCTACGCGATTTGTTACGAAGCCTATTGATCAGGAAGAATTATTTGAAGCTCTTGATAATGCATTTGAATCTTGTCTTGGTTTCGAAAAAATTACCGTAAAATATAAAGGGAATGATTGCGTTATGCGCCAAAGAGACATATATATGATTGAGGCTCAAAGAGATTATGTAAAAATATATAGTAAGGATAAGATATTTGAAAGCAGCCAGTCTCTTAAAGTATTTGCTGAGCAACTTGATAAGAGAATATTTATATTGGTTCATAGGAGTTATCTGGTAAATATGATGTATATATATGATATCTGCAATGACTATTTAGAACTTGTTGATGGAAAAAGAGTGCCTGTTTCAAGACGAAAAAGTGCGGAAGTAAGACAAAAAGTTTTTGATTTTGATGTGAATAAACGATGAGGCAGCAAAGATGAGAGTGTTGTTGTATATATTAATAATAATTGAATATATATCATTTTATTATGTCTTTTTTGGCAAACGACAGTTTGGAAAGGGCAAATGGAGTAAATGGATTTGTCTTGGAATTGATTTATTCTCAATAGTTTTTCTGCTTAATGTTAATCAGATGGGGCTTGTTCTGGTCTTGGCATTAATTGGTGCCATTATTAATGTTTCAGCGTTATTTGAAATAACGTTTATGGAAAATTTGAAATTGTTTCTATTATGTTATCCGATGCTTACGATATTAGAAAGCATAATACAGTATGGACTTAACTATTATTTGGAACTAAATAATAGAAGTATAACAATAATATATACGATAATCATTATCGGGATAACATGGATATATTATGCCTTAGCAGGAAGAAAAATTGAAAAGAGTTCATTTGTACTGCCAACGGCGATAAGTCTGTTGCTATCTGCTGTTTTATTTATAATAGTTGCGATGATTACTTATTTTACATATGCATTAACGGAAATTTTGCATACCGCAAACGGAAAGATTGGACTTGGATTAGTCACCGTAGGTGGAGGTATTATATTTATATTGGTCTTGTTGATGATTTATTATTTTAATTCACAGCAAAGATTTCAATTAGAAAATAAAATGCTGGAAAAATATAATGAGCAGCAGAGGGAATATTTTGAGCAATTACTGGAGAAAGAGCAGAAAACAAAGCAATTTAGACACGATATAATTGCAGAACTTGTTGAGATAAAAAATTTAAACGATAGTAAAGAATACAATAAGTTAGATGAATTTTTAGAAGATATGTTAAATGAGATTTCAGGTATAAGCAATTCGGACTATGATGTAGGAAATGAAATAATAAACACAATTCTAAATTACTATCTGTCTCCAATAAAGACTGCTTGTAAAATAACAGTTAAAGGATATATACCTGATGAATTGAGCATTATGCGAAGAGATTTGTGCATAATTGTTTCAAATCTTATTAAAAATGCGGTTGAAGCAGTAGAGACAGTAGAATCTTCACATAGATATATTACTGTTGTCATAAAAAGTGGAAAAATATTTCTGGACATAAAAATAAATAATTCATGCAATAAGGCTGACGGAATTTTTGTTGATGGGAAGATAACGACAAGTAAAAAAGATAAAAATAATCATGGATTTGGTATGAAAAATATTGAGAATGTGGTTAAAAAATATGATGGGGATTATACGTATGGCAAAGAAAATAATGATTTTTGGGCAGAAGTCAGGGTGAAAAACAACCGTTCGTCGAAAAAATGAACCGTTCGCAGAAAATAGTTAGCATATGGGCGGAAGATGGGATAAACTAGAAGCAGAGCAGGAAAGCTTCTAGTTTATTTTTGGGAGGTGTAAATATGGAGACATATACTTTATGGGACTATCTTTGGAAATATATATGGAAAAAATAGGTAGAAATTTAGTATGCAACAGCTTTTACATAGAGCCAGAAGTGGTTGCAAACATTTCTGATAGCAATACTACAAACAGATTAAAAAAGAAAGTGAGGTAAACGTTATGGATATGTGCTATGACGGAACATTGGTGCTTCCAAGCAGCTATGCTGTTATGGATGAAGAGGAAATGAGTTATTTAGAGGGAGGCGGAACAGCGGTAGTATATGGAACAGCGAGTCAAATAAGAAGTAGACTGACTGCTATTATTGGAGCTAGTTTGGTAGGAACAGGGGTATCAGCAGCATTAGGTTTTTTGCTTGGACATGTTGGAGGTGCAATTATATCAACAATATTAGGCAATGGATGGTTTGGTTCATATCGATCTTGTGCTTCAAAAGCGCATAATCAAGTAGAAAGTATTATCCGAAAATACGGGAAAAGTAGAAAATGTAAAATGACAACAACATATAGTTTTGCATATATGTGTACAGGAGTGAGTGTTAAGGTTGCATAGAGACAAATAACATAAGGATTAATTTTCTGGAAAGGATTTATATGAGCAGAAATAGTGCTGATAAAGGAATCAGTTCGATTCTGAAAATGGTTATAGGTGCAATTGTTGGTTTGATATTTATTACCGCAGTTATTGGTTTATTGTGGCTGGTTGGAATATTAAATACAGGGATAAGTATAGGTGTAGCAGTTAGCAATTGGTGGGATTTTTATAGTGTTTAATTGAACTTGTTTTATTTATCACTGGGATAACACAAAAATAAACTTCATTATTCATGTTTGTGCAGGTGACATTAAAATCATCTGCACAAATTTATTAAAAGGCAATGGTAGAGGTTATATGAATAGCATAAATATTTATGAAAACAAAACACTGAAACTCCAAAACGTCATAGTCCGCAGGCTTGATCTTGAATCAGATGATCAAAATCTTTTTGATTCTGAAATTAACAAAATAAGTACATATATACAGACGCATGGAGCAAACCAGATCGGACCATTAATTCAATATTCAAAGGTTGAGCTGGATGAAAATAATGAGCCTGATATCAATATGCAGTTTATGCTCCAAGCGAACAACTTTATCCACAACGTAGAGCAGCCATATAGGATGGAGTCTCTGCTGCGTGTAAAAAACTGTCTGTATGCCAGATATAACGGACCGGATGATAAGCTGAAGTTCGCTTACGATAAGCTTGGGGTGTATGCATTTGAGAATGATATTGAGCTGGATGGCTGCAATTATACGATATACGTGGACAGAAACGAAGAAGAAGAGACAATGGTTGCAGATGTATTCATGCCTGTAAAGGAATAAAAGCGTTATGAGCAGAAGAGTTAAGAGTTTAGATGAAATAAGGGAATCGAGAATACTGTTTGATAAGAATCCACCGGCATTCGGCTATATACTTATAACAGTTGTAGCCGTTTTTCTTATTGTGGCAGTAGTATGGAGTATAAAAACACCAAAGGTGTATACCATACAGGCACAGGGAACTGTGACGAATGATGAGTCAAATTATGTCATGTGCAGCTATACTGGTGAGATTCTTGACAGCAACATGGAAGAGGGCGCACTTGTGGAAGCCGGGGATGTGCTTTTTACAATTAAAAGCACTGATTATGATCTGCAGCAGACTCAGCTTGAAGACAACAGAAAATCATATGAAGAACAGATATCACAGTACAGTCTTCTTATAAATCAATAAAAGATGATACCAATTATTTTGACGAGACAAAAGCGGATGACGGTCTGTACTGGAGCCTTTTTGAAACCTACAAATCACAGGTGGAACAGAATAAGGTTGATGTGTCAACGTATCAGGCATATGGATATACTGATGAGCAGATTCAGGCACAGCTTGAGACAAATCAGGGAAGATAGACGAAGTCTATTATTCTGCAATACAGTCGGCAGAAGCAAGATCGCAGAGGCGGACCAGCAGATTAAATCAATTGATGCGCAGCTTGCGGCAGTATCGGGAGGACAGGATTCCTATGAAGTAAAGGCAACAGCATCAGGCGTGCTTCACATGCTGGGCAATTATAAGAGCGGAATGGTTGTACAGACAACGACAACTGTGGCAACGATCACACCGGAAAATTCGCAGAGATATCTCGAAGCATATGTTTCCACATCTGATATGGCCAGAATGCATGAGGGAGATAGAGTGCAGGCGGTTATGGACGGTCTGTCACAGAATGTCTATGGGACGATAAGCGGAAGCGTATCACGGATAGACAGCAATGTCACTACACAGGAAGGGCAGGATGGAGCGACAAGCCGGGCGTTTAAGTGATGATAGTGCTAGACCAGGATTATGTGCTGAGCCGTGAGGGAGACAAGGTAGACGTGACTAACGGCATGACGGCGGCTGCAAGGATACAGTATGATAAAGTCACATATTTTAACTATGTGCATTGAGAAACTCGGAATAAAACCGGAAAATGACATGGGATAAGGTTATGAAGTTAAGAAACAGAATCAGAATATTTGCTGTTATATTTATACTGGCTTTGGGTATGGAGTACTTACCGATGGCGGTATATGCTGCAGAAGTGACAGCGGAAGAAAGCGATATGGCAAATGATGCAGAACCGGATATGGATGAAACCCCGGAAACGGACAATGCATCAGAAACGGACAAGGAAGACAAAACAGACGTACAGGATATGGAACAGAATATACCGGTAACGGATATCGAGATATCAGATCATGAGGAGGAAGTGGAAGTAGGAAAGACAATAAACCTTACAGCCACAGCACTTCCGGCGAATGCCACGGAAAGCACGATAACCTTCCGTTCATCTGATATAAATATAGCAACTGTGACTTCCGGAGGTGAAGTAAAGGGTATCTCAAAAGGATATGTTACCATATATGTATCTGCCGGAAGTATAATAAAAGAGGTAAATCTGACAGTAAAAGTAAAAACCACTGGAATAAATATAAATAAAGAATATCTCGTAATGAAGCCGGGAACGGCATTTAAACTGAGCGTATCTGTGTTTCCGGCAGAGGCAGAGCAGGCGGTTTCATACAAATCAACCAACACATCAGTTGCAGCAGTATCAGGCAGTGGTGTGGTAACGGCAAAACAGACAGGTTCAGCTACAATAATAGTTTCAAATGGGGATTTGTCGGGCGCTGTTTCGGTAATAGTAAACAGAGATACGGAAAGTTCTGTGGCTGAACCTGAGGCAGCAGATAGTACAGAAGCAGAAAATACAAGTGAACAGATATTTGATGAAAATATGGATGTATCCGAAATACCTGTAATAAGTGAACAGATGCTATATGAACTGTACACAGCAGGCAGATCGATGAAAGTGACCGGAGACGGCTACAGCATCATAATAGACGGAAAAAAGATAGTAAATTATAAAAATGAACTTAATACGGATATAGAACTCGAAAGGCAGGAGACTACATAAAATTCAATCTCAACGATGGAGAGTATCTGTGCGGAGAAGTGACACTGCACATAGATGATGTAAAAGGAAAATATCTGTATCTATATAATAACGTAAAGCATAAATACGAACTTGTGAGTACAGAGGACATGGGCGGGCTTAATTTAAGCACACCAGGAAAGTATATGATCACGGCAAAGCCCATCAGAGATGGCCGCACAGCGGTCAGATATATACTGATTGCAGGTGGAATCGGCATAATTGCAGGAATAGCTGTGTATGTGGCGGTAAAGAGAAGATACTGGTTCTGGTAAAGGTGTATGTAATCATGATTTACATAAAGTCATGTCTGGTTGCAAACAGACATGGCAGAAAAATAATGTTTAGAAGAGAACAGGAGGAAAACAAAATGGAATTATGTTACGATGGAGCATTGGTGCTCCCAAGCAGTTATGCTGTAATGGATGAAGAGGAAATGTGTTATACGGAAGGAGGATATGTTTCTAGAAGTGTAAATTGGATTAGTTATCCAATAGATATAGCTTGTACGGCAATAGGGCTAAATGCATCTGCATTATGGGATGTGCAGGAGCTGCGATTGCAAAGTTTGCGGCTAAGAAAATAGCAAGGGTTGCGAGAAATACAATAATTCAAAATCTGCTAGGTGGAGCAGCAGTAGGATTCTTGACAGGCATTGTTACAAAAATGTCTAGAAATAATATAGTAGTTGATTTACTTGTAAGATGTACAAGTTTTGGTGGAATAATAGGTATTATGTGTGATATGAATGATGGAAAAATTGACGGAAAATTTAAGTCACCAATCTAATACCTGTTTAAGAATATAACTAAGTATGCTATTAATCCAATTGTGCCTATTTATAGCATAATTGGATTAGATAATTTGGAGGAAGAAGATGAAAAAAAATCTGAAGATTTTAATGTTACAATTTGCAATATTAATAGTGGGAAGTGGAATTTTGGATATTATGTTTGATATGCCTAAGTGGTTTGAATTGGTTGTTTTGGGATTATTGTTTTATCTGGTATTCTTTATAATTCAAATTAAGAGTGCTATGAAAAATGAGAGAGAAAAAGTCTCAAGTGATGGAATAGCTGGAGCACGGCTGTGTGGAACATTATTTTCTGCTGTACTGTTTGTTTTTATATTAGGAATATATGTTTATCAGGTTGCTAATATAATAATGGTTAGTAGTGGCATTATCATATTGATAATAGAAAGAAAAAAGATCAAGGACTTCTTCTTTAAAAATTACTGGGAAAACAGATTTTGGATGGTATATATAGGTTGTATTTTTATTATAGGTGGAGTATTTTCAGTTTTTGCGGCATTAGATATGGCTCCATGTACCGAGTTAAAGGGAATATATAGAATTATTGGAATAATAGTGTTTGTGTGGCTGATTTTATCAACGTTACCACCGAATACTTTATTGGCAAAATTTGCAACATATAATTTTAAAAATTGGGAAGAAATATATAAGGAATAATAGTGAACAGGAAGGAACACAATGCGATACACATTTATAAAGCAGCATGATGCAACAGACTGTGCAGCGGCATGCATGGGTATGGTCTGTCTGCATTACAGAAAAGAAACCACAATAACAAAATTAAGGGATCTTATGGGAACTGACCTGAAAGGAACAAATCTCATAGGTCTGTCAAAATGTGCAGAGCAGCTTGGATTTAACTGCCAGGCGGTTAAGGTTGACAGGGAAGGCTTCCTTAGCAGATATACACTTCCGGCGATTGCAAATGTTATTACTAAAGAGGGAATGTCGCATTTTGTTGTTGTTTTCAGGATAACGAAAAAGTATGTGATAGTGGGAGATCCGGCGAAGGATATAGAGAGAATTTCAATAGATGATTTCTATAAGAAATTTACAGGTGCGATGCTGCTGTTAAAACCAAACAGCGAATTTGAACGTGAGAAGATTAAGGGAACAAAGCTGTTTGACAGGTACATAAAGCTGCTTCTTCCACAGAAAAAGCTTTTTATATATGCACTTGTGGCATCACTTCTTGTAACTCTTCTTGGGATTTTATCATCACTTTTCAACAACATAATATATGATGAGATACTGCCTTACCGGCAGAAGGATGTTTTAAAGATCATGCTTGCAGTATTCTTAGGGATTTCACTGACCTCGACATTTGTCAGCTTTGTAAGACAGTGGATACTTATGCACCTGTCAATAAAGATAGATATTCCGCTTATGCTGGGATATTTTGAACACATATACAAGCTGCCGATGAAATTCTTTGCAAGCCGTAAAACAGGTGACATTACGACACGTTTCTCAGATGCATTTACCATAAAGGATATTTTTACAAATATAGCATTATCGCTTATCATGGATATATCAATGGCTCTTATCACAGGTGTGATACTGTTTCAGATGAACCCAAAGCTTTTTGCGATAATTGTAATGATGACAATCATAAGTATAGTGCTGGTATTTATATTTAAACAGCCTTATAAGAAGATAAATGAGGAGCAGATGCAGCAGTCATCAATACTCAATTCAGAGATAATAGAAGGATTGCGCGCGGTTGAGACAATAAAAGGAAATGCGAACGAGGACATCGAACTGGAAAGTATAGAACGCGAATACATAAAGTCGCTTAGGATAAGTTATAAAGAGGGAATGCTTTCAAATGTGCAGTCAACCATATCAAGTGTCATATCAGGAGCAGGGAATCTCGTAATGCTGTATGTCGGCATTATGCAGGTGATAAACAACAGCCTGACACTTGGAAGTTATATGGCATTTATGACTCTGGCGGGATATTTCATGGATCCAATCGGCAATCTTGTAAGTCTACAGCTTTCAATACAGGAGGCAAACATTTCCATGAAGAGACTGTCTGAGATTATGGATTATGAAAGAGAACAGCAGAGCGAAAGACAGTATCAGGAAATAACACAGATTGATGGAGATATAAAGCTTAATCATGTCACATTCGGCTATGGAAACCGAAAACCTGCTCTGGATGATGTGAGTTTTACGATAGAAAAAGGGCAGAAAGTTGCACTTGTAGGCGCAAGCGGAAGCGGAAAGTCTACGATAGCTAAGCTGCTGCTTAAATATTATGAGCCACAGTCGGGTGACATAACAATAGACGGTATGGATATCTCGGAATACAGAAACGATGATATCAGGCGCGCTGTATCTTATGTACCGCAGAACATAGAGCTTTTTCAAAAAGCATATACGATAACATAAGGGTTACAAGACAGAGTGCGACTCTTGATGAGGTCAGGGAGGCGGCGAAAGCGGCCGATGCACATGAATTTATCAAGAGACTTCCAATGCAGTATTACACATATCTCGAAGAAGCCGGAAATGGACTAAGCGGTGGCGAGAAACAGCGAATTGCGCTTGCAAGGGCATTTCTTAAGGAAAACCAGTTTTATATCATGGATGAATCTACCAGCAATCTGGATTTTGCAACAGAAAATATCATTTTTGATATGATATACAATAAATTCAGAAAAAAGACCATGCTTATAATAGCACACAGGCTGGCAACGGTAAAAAACTGTGACAAAATAATAGTTATGGATAAAGGGAAAATTGTAGAACAGGGAACACATAAGGAACTGCTGGAAAAGAAAGGGCAGTATTACAGACTATGGGAAATGCAGCAGGGGAATTTTGTTATCAGAGAAGATGAAATAAAAGAAAAACAGTGTGAAGATTCAGTGGAATCGGACGATAAAGGTGTAATGAGCTACACTAGATGATTAATTTTTGTATGTAAAAGCTTTACATAGAGTCAGGACTGTCTGCAGACGGGAATGGCAAAAATAAAACAAAGAGAAAAGGAGGTACACATATATGGATATGTGTTACGATGGAGCACTGGTGCTCCCAAGCAGTTATGCTGTAATGGATGAAGAGGAAATGTGCTATACGGAAGGAGGTGGGATTTATATTTCAAATGGTAAATTGCACAGTATGGCAGCGATATTTATGACAGCGCTTATTAATAGACCAACGTTACTTGCTCGGGGAATAATCGCTGTTGCGACTACTGTAAGCAAAATAGTCAGTAAGATTACACAATGGATAGGTCGCGTTATGGGTGGTGTTGCAGGAAGTTTCTTTGGATGGGCTATTGGTGCCTATTGCGGTTGGGAATTTGGAAAAGCCTATTTTAACGCTATGGTTAAAGGAAAAGGAATTAGTGTAGGATGGGGATTTACTGTTAAATAATCTTCTGTAGCTAATATGGTATTATTGATTAATGGGCATATATAGAGTAATATATGTCCATTGATTTTAATAATATGAAGAATATATTTGATAAAAGTTTATAGGAGAAAATTGGGTATGAAAAGAGAAAACTGTATTAACAGAAATATAATAATAGCAAGTGCAATAATAAGTGGTGTGAATATATTAACATTTTATAATGCATTTTATAAGTGTTTTAAATTCAAATACGTAGATGACTTTATATCATTATTATGTTTATTGTTTAGCTTAATGATTTTAATAAATGTAAAACAGCATATTAGAACAATTAGAGTTTTGTATGTGGTATAGCATTTTATTTATTATTTTATTATGCAGAATAAATATAATTGAATGACTTTTTTTGAGATTTGATTTTTTTGAAAAATATAGCGTCTATTATTATTATTTATAAATTTGATAGCCTGGATTTGTTTTTTGCATAAAGTAAATATAGAAAATAATCAAATAGATATTAACAATAGAAAAAGTGTTATTGAGTCGGAAACAGATATACGTAATTATATATATAATCGAATCACTATGTTTTTAAATAGAGACAAATCGATTAAGTGTGATGATAATATAAAGAAATATTTGTGGATTACATTATCTGCGTCTTGGACAATACTTCTTTTTGGTGGGGAAATTTATTATAGATATAATAAATATATTTACTGATGAATACAAATTTGGGATAAATTTTGTAATGGTTTATGTTATATTGAATCTTATATTTTATT
>ENA-OQEN01000645-OQEN01000645.1-human-gut-metagenome-genome-assembly--contig:-NODE-645-length-14994-cov-2.830632_pt1 | contig 14994 bp, 18 predicted proteins | sample MGYA00242791_ERZ504627 | MGnify/ENA primary metagenome ERZ504627 (study PRJEB26092, sample SAMD00036316) | human gut metagenome | host: Homo sapiens | study: EMG produced TPA metagenomics assembly of... | reverse complement strand
CCTTTTTCACCATCGAAGGCCCTGCCTTTCTGCAAGGATTCCAGCGCGCGCTCCCGCCATTATGGCGCGCTGCTGCCGGAAGCGTTTTGCGCATCCTCCGCCGTTTTCTGCCCCTCAAAGGCAGTGATGATAAAAACATCGTGCACTGCGCTAATCTCGACGCCCGGCTTGACTACCGCATAAGCGGAAATATCATACGTATTATTTTTTACATCCTCACTGTGCCAATAAGGATGCTGCGGGAAGAATTCGCCTGCGCCGGAGGTCTGCACAATTCCGCCTTTGGAAACAACGGTTGAGCGCTCCAGGCCGGTGAGCTGACATTTGCCCTCCCGGGATAATGCAATATCCGTGCCGAGGACACCCTGCTCATTGGTGTTGGACTCTTCCGCGCTGACGTTACTGATGGATCAAGGATTGTTTTCACCGTGCACCCGGTGCTCCATACGCGCTCCACGCGGCCAACCAGATACTGGCCGGAAATAACAGGGTCGTTGGGCTCGACCCCATCGGAGGAGCCCTTATTGAGCGTAAAGGAATAAAATAAATCCGCCGAATCGCGCGCAATGATCGAAGCGGGCGCCATCTCCCAATCCTGATGGGCTTCTTTCACGCCCAAAACGGATTCATAGGAAGTGATCTGACGCTTCATTTCGTCATAATCAACCAGTTTTTTTGATAATCCGCTATCTGCTGCTTGAGCTCGTCGATCTCCTTTGCGTAGGTGCCTGCGGAGACAAAGCCGCCGGAAAAATTCCCGATTTGCTCCGACACATAGGCGGAAAGCCGCTGCAAGGGGGAAAAAACCGCCCCAAGCAGAGAGGAAGAAGGCGACGCTCCGCCATGGGAGGCCGCCGCAATGATAATCCCAATCATCAGCGCGGCAAGGATGCCGAGCAAAATCTTAAAACGCTTGCTGTGAAAGAAACGCTGCATAAAAATCCCTGCCTGCCTTCCGAGTCAGGCCCAAGGGGCCAAGGGACTCAGTTGTAATCTCTGGTGCCGGTGATGCCGAGCACATCGGATTCCAGACACATGCCGGTGCCGTCTACCACGCAGTCCAGAGGATTTTCCGCCACATGAACGGGCATCTTCGTCTCAACAGCGATCAAACGATCCAGCCCGCGCAGCAGCGCTCCGCCACCGGTGAGCATAATGCCGTGATCAATGATATCCGCAGAGAGCTCCGGCGGTGTTTTTTCAAGCGTGGCCCGGATCGCATCCAAGATTTGGTTAACCGGATCCGCCAGCGCCTCGCGGATTTCCTCGGAGCTTACTTCGATGTTTTTCGGCAGGCCGTCCATCAGGTTGCGACCTTTGACGTCCATTGTGCCTTCGCCTTCATAAGGGTAGGCAGAGCCGATTCTAATTTTAATCTCCTCTGCTGTGCGTTCACCAACTAGAAGATTATATTTCTTTTTGATATAAGAAATGATCGCTTCATCAAAATTATCGCCTGCAATGCGCGCGGAGCGAGAGGTGACGATATCCCCCAGGGAGATGACGGCTACCTCGGAGGTGCCGCCGCCGATATCGACGACCATGCTGCCTGTTGCTTCGCTCACGGGAAGGCCGGCGCCGATCGCCGCGGCCATCGGCTCATCGATCAGGCTGACGTATTTCGCGCCTGCGCTGCGGGCCGCGTCATGCACGGCGCGCTTTTCCACCTCGGTTACGCCGGAGGGGATACAGATCATTACGCGGGCACGGTTGAAGGGGGAACCGCTCGTTGCACGGCGGATAAATTCCTTGAGCATATCGGAAGTAATGTCAAAATCCGCAATTACGCCGTCCTTCAGGGGGCGGACTGCGATAATGGAGCCGGGGGTACGCCGATCATTTCTTTTGCTTCAATACCTACCGCCACAACGCGGTTCGGATTAGAACGGACGTCTACCGCAACCACGGAGGGCTCGCGGGTGACAATCCCTTTACCTTTTACGAATACGAGTGTGTTTGCAGTGCCAAGGTCAATGCCGATATCCTGTGAAAATAACATGGCGTTCAAACTCCTTTCCAAGCGGGGCGCCGGAGCCCGGCTGCACCCATAACATATATTATTATAACCTTAATTAAAAACTTTCTCAACCGCAAATGGAAAAAACCTGTGCAGTTTTTCGCCTGTTTTCGCCTTATTTTCTGGCGAAATTCTATATCTAATCACACTGAAAGAAGGAGCAAATGGGGCGGATCTACAAAACGGCACTGTTCACCCCGTATTGGGAAAGGAGCCGCGCCGTTTGCGCAATGGGAAGCCCCATCACATTAAAATAATCGCCCTGGATGCTTTCCACCAGAAGGCAGCCGTAACCTTGAATCCCATAGGCGCCAGCCTTATCCATTGGCTCCCCTGTGGCGATATAGCTGCGAATTTCATCATCCGATAAAGCGTAAAAGCGCACGGTAGTAGCGCAGGAGAAGGCTTCTTTTTGGCCGTTTTCACCCGGTAGCGCGACGCATACGCCAGTATATACGGTGTGTTCATGCCCGGCAAGAGAGCGAAGCATAGCGAATGCATGCGCTTCATCCTTCGGCTTTCCGAGAATGGCGCCATTCCATACCACAATCGTATCTGCGGCAAGAATAAGCTCGTCTTCCGCGGCATGCTGTGCGGCGCATGCAGCCTTTTGCGCAGCAAGCTCCGCCACCGCCCGGCCAGGAGGGAGAGCGGGATCTAGGCGCTCCTCAAGCTGCACGGGCCGCACAGAGAAAAGATAGCCTGCGTTTTCCAAAATTTCTCGCCTGCGCGGGGAAGCGGAGGCTAAAATGAGCTTCATAATCCATCTCCAATCGAGTGAAAAATCAGAATAAAACCTATATGATAGAATAAATGCTCATATAATGTGATGAGGATTGGGCACATGACCTTTTCGGGTTTATCGGCCGGTGGAGCCAAAGCCCCCCGCTCCCCGCTGTGTTTGTGTAAGGGTATCCACCGCCTCTATGACGGGGCAGAGGATGGGCAGAACGGCAAGCTGTGCAATCCGTTCACCGGGCTGAATTTGATAGGGCTCGTCGAATTGGTTGATCAGCTACGCACACCTCGCCGGTATAATCGCTGTCAATCACGCCAACGCCGTTGGCAAGCGCAATTCCGTGCTTGATGCCGAGCCCGCTGCGGCAAATACGAAGCCAGCCGTCCCTTCTGGCAATTCAATGGCAATGCCGGTGGGAACCACCGCATGGCCCCGCGCTGGAAGCAGCAGGGGAGCGTCGATGCAGGCGCAGAGATCCAGCCAGCGCTGCCCGGTGTGGCACGCTGGGGGAGAATAGCGTTTTCGCGCATTTTTTTATTTTCAAGGTTGTCATAGCAAGGGTGCATCCTTTCTATCTATTCGGTTTTTGGCTTCTGTGTAAGAGTATAGGGCGGTTTTATCGTGTTTCAAACAGAGAAATATGCCGCCCGTCCATTTCTTAGGCCGGCATCTTTTGTGTTCCCAATTTAACCGGTTATTCCACGCCGCGGAAATAGAGTCCTCGTGTATAAGCGCCGTTTGGCGCGGTTCCATTTTGATATTGGGTGAGAATCCCGACGCATTGCTCCGGCGTTTCATGGGTAAAGTACAAAAGTAGGAAATCGATCTTCTGAATTTCGGCAAGTCGATCCGCCAAATAGATCGGGCGAGAGTTGAATAGCTCGCTGCATCCATCCATGCAAGAAACCGGGAAACGAACGCCCTTCCGATCGATTAAAACCCCATCTTTCTGCATGAACGGCAGGATTTGCCGTTGGAAATGGGGCAGTTGCGGGTGAGCATGAGCGGAATGCTGCCATATGCGATCAGACCGCGCGGCATTTCTCCACCTAGCGCAGACGCCTGCGCAAGCGTTAGCTCGAAGGAGAGTGTGGCCTGGCTTAGCCTATAGAGGCGGCTTGCTCCAGCGCCTGTGTATTGAACAGGTTGAGCCCGAAGCCGCCATGGATGAGAAATCCGGCCTCTCGTGCCATGCGGACAGCGTCCAGCGTATGCGCAAGCGCTGTTGTTACACCTGCCTGCTTGGCTGCCTTTAAGCTCGCACGGACAGCGCCTTCCCTGCCAAACAACCCGCGTGGGATTTCCACCGCAATAGGCGCCCCGGTCTGCACCAACGCCTTGAGCTTTGGCGCGGGGGTGTGGAGCGGAAGATAAACGCAGGCGAAGGCGCTCAAATCCGGCGGAAGCTGCCCTTCGTCTGCAAAACGCGCGTAGAATCCAGCAGGCGCCTTCGTTTGATGGGTAGGCGCCTTCATAATGCCGGATTGCACTCGTTTCACAGCAGGCTTACCCAGCAGGCCGGTAAGCGCTGCCAGCGCCTCGCGCCGCAACGAATTGAGGCAGGAGAGGGGAGCGCTCAGGCCCGGCGCAAGGTCACAGTAAACCGATTGTGCATAATATGGGGTGCCGCCGCATTTGGAGAGCTGGCGCGTCACCTCCACTTCGGTGAGCGGACGGGTCAGGGCCGCCTCCGGCAGTTTTTCCGATTGCACACGAGCGCTTTGGCCGCGTGCCTCAGCGGTCAGCGTGAGCGGGATGCCCGGCCGCATCGTGAAAGAGAAGGCAACGCCGATCAACGGCCGTTCTTTTTTCATAAAGACGAGAAAGCTCCTTGAGCACAGGAGCCGCTGCCGATACATTCTCTCTGCTCCGGGTGCCAAACATGGCGCGGCCTCGCTGCCCGGTGTAGTAGCCATCGGTGAAGCCGGAGCGAGAAAAAACCGCCTGAAGCTGCCGGGAGAGTGCGCCTTCTGGCTTGCCGTTTTCAAGCGCTTGGCGGCAGCTGTGACCGCCGCGGCAACGTATTCCGGCCGTTTCATGCGCCCTTCAATTTTAAAGGACAGCACGCCAGACTCATGGAGCGTGCGGATGTACGGAATCAGGGAAAGATCTTTCAGGCTTAGGTCAGCTCCCGTGCCGCCGGGCGCGGCAAAGGGGAGGCGGCAGGGCTGGGCGCAGAGGCCTCGGCTGCCGGAACGGGAGCCAAGCATAGCGCTGAGATAACATTGGCCGGAGACGCACATACACAGCGCGCCATGGATAAAAATTTCTAGTTCACTGGTGACTCGGAGGCAAGCGCCATGATTTCCTCCAGCGTCAGCTCGCGGGGCAGCACCGCGCGGGTGAAGCCAAGGCCTTTGAGCTCCTCCAGGCCCGCCAGCGTCTGCACCGACATCTGGGTGGAGGCGTGCAGCGGAATGCCGGGCGCGCAGCTTTGCGCAAGCCTGGCAATGCCAAGATCCTGTATGATCAAAGCGTCGATACCGGATTCACAGCTCAGGGCGAGCATGTGCTCCGCATCTTTTAACTCCGCATCCCGTACCAGGGTGTTGAGCGTTAAGTATACCTTCACGCCGCGCTCATGGCAATAGCGAACGGCTTCTTTTAGCGCTTCATCGTCAAAATTCTCCGCATTGCGGCGGGCATTGAGCAGCTTGCCGCCCAGATAAACGGCGTTCGCACCGCAGCGAACTGCGGCGGTGAGGGCTTCTCTTGTGCCAGCCGGGGCGAGAATTTCAGCCTCTGTTCGTTTTCGCATGTTTCGCATGTTTATTTTTTGCCGGTTTCGGCCAGCTTTGCGCGCAGGTTTTGAATTTCGCGGTTGAGGCGGTCCACTTCACGGCGAGAAACTTCCACCTCCATGCGCGCGCGGGCCGAATCCTCAAGATACTCCCGGATTTGAGAGCGAAGGTTATCCGCACTGCTCTCTGATTTGCGATAGGCGTCCATTGCATCGAGGGAGGCGAGGATTGCCGCCTGCGTGAGGGAAAGCCGCTCATTTTCATGCATCAGGCCGCTGATTGTTTCGTCCAGCTGGGCGCCGAGGGACTGTGTGTATTCCACATCGTCCTCTGTGGTGACATAATAATCCGTGCCGCAATTTGCAGCCTGACTCTGTTCTTTTCCATACCTAAAATGACATCCTTTCTAACAGACGGTTTCAAAAATAATGCGGAATCGTTTCTATCGTGAAAAATAGGGCCGCATTTTAAAATACGCATAGATGCCTATTGGTTATTATACTATAGATTGTCCATGCGGGAAAGAGGAAAAACGCTTTTTTCTCAGGAGATGCAAATGGAACGAGCAAATCGATTTTTTACAGGTATGTTCCCGTAAAATTGTGTAAAGCTAAAGGGATAGCACTTTTTTTATGAGAATTTTCAATGCAGGAGAATGAAATCATCCCTTATAGTTGAAATTATTGGAATATTCATATAAAATAGATAAAGCAAATGGATTTAAAATCTTTATTGACAAAATTTTTTGGAGGAAACATATGAAATATACACTTTCTAAGGAGCAGGCAAATAAGCTAATGACGGCTAAGCTTTCCCACTTCTTCGGCGTGACGCCGCAGGAGGCTTCCTATGAGCAATTCTATAAAGCCATTGCCATGATCGTGCGGGATATGATGAGCGACGGCCGCACGGAGTTTGAAGAAAAGGCCGATCAGGGGAGTGCAAAGCATGTTTACTACCTCTGCATGGAGTTCCTGATGGGGCGCTCTCTAAAGAATAATCTCTATAATCTCGGCCTGACCGACGTGTTTAGCAGGGTTCTGGCAGATTATGATATTAAAATGGATAATCTTTATGAGAGCGAGCCGGATGCGGGCCTCGGCAACGGCGGCCTAGGGCGGCTTGCCGCTTGTTATCTCGACGGCCTTGCCACGCAGGGATACTTGGCTACCGGCTATTCGATCCTCTATGAGTATGGCATTTTCAAGCAGAAAATTGTGGATGGCTGGCAGACAGAGCTGCCGGATTTTTGGCTGCCAGGCGGTGAAGTGTGCTGGTGCCAAAAGAAGAGTGCGCCATTGAGGTGCGCTTTGAGGGCGAGATCGAAGATCAATGGGATGGCTCCTATCACCATACCGAGCATAGAAACTATAAACCGATTATGGCGATTCCAAACGACATGTATGTGTCCGGCAAAGACGGCAGAGGCATCAGCGTGCTGCGCCTATGGACGGCGAAAGCGCCCGGCCTTGATATGACGCTCTTCAACCAGGGCGACTATATGCGTGCCATGGAGCAGAACGCCATGGCGGAGGTGATCAGCAAGGTGTTGTATCCGGCTGATAATCATCCGGAGGGTAAGAGCCTGCGCCTGCGCCAGCAGTATTTTCTGGTATCCGCCTCTGTGCAGGATATTGTACACCGCCATCTGCGGCAGTATCCTTCACTTGATAATTTTGCGGATAAGGTAGCGATTCATATCAACGATACGCACCCCACTATGGCAATCCCCGAGCTGATGCGTATTTTGCTTGATGAGTGCGGCTACGGCTGGGATGATGCCTGGCGGATCGTAACCAACACGTTTGCCTATACCAACCACACAGTGATGAGCGAAGCGCTCGAATGCTGGCCGGAAGATCTGTTTCAGCGTATGATCCCGCGCATCTATCAGATTACCAAAGAGATTGACAACCGTTTTCGCGCCTTCGTCTGGGGCGCGACCGGGGATGCGGATCGGGTGGAGCGTATGGCGATTATCTCCAACGGCGTAGTGCGTATGGCAAACCTGTGCGTGGCCGCCTGCCATAGCGTAAACGGCGTTTCGGCCTTGCACAGCCAGATTTTGAAAGACAGCGTTTTTAAGGATTTTTATGGCTTGACGCCGCTGAAATTTAAAAACGTGACCAATGGCATCGCGCACCGGCGCTGGCTCTGCCAGTCGAACCCGGCCTTGAGCGGCTGATCACCGAGTTGATTGGAGACGGCTTTGTCCACAATGCCGGAGAATTGCTCAACCTGCGTAAATATGCCGACGATAAAACGGTGTTGGAACAGATCGGCCGTGTGAAGTTGGAGAATAAGGAGCGCTTTGCGGCACTTGTCAAAAAGGCAAACGGCATTGCGCTGGACCCCACCTCAATTTTTGATGTGCAGGTCAAGCGGTTGCATGAGTATAAACGGCAGCATCTCAACGCGCTGCATATTTTAGCGCAGTACCTGATGCTTAAGGAAAACCCCAATATTGATTTCATCCCCCGCACCTATATTTTTGGCGCAAAGGCGGCGTCCGGCTATTTTATGGCAAAAAAAATTATCAGCTTTATCTGTGCGCTGGCGGATGTGATCAACCGTGACCCGGTGGTGAAGGATCGGATTAAAGTCGTCTATATGGAGGATTACAACGTAACAATGGCGGAGCATTTGATGCCCGCCGCCGATATCAGCGAGCAAATTTCCCTAGCGGGCACAGAGGCGAGCGGCACGGGCAACATGAAACTGATGCTAAACGGCGCGCTGACGCTCGGCACGCTTGATGGAGCGAATGTAGAGATCCGTGAAGCGGTTGGTGATGAGAACATGTTCCTTTTCGGCATGACCACGCCGGAAGTGAACGACCTGAAACGCAAAGGGTATGACCCCAACAATTATTATCTAAATAACAGTGAATTGCGCCGCGCGATTGACGCGATGAAACTTGGCATCAATGGTGTGTCTTTCCCGGAAATTGCCTCTTCCCTGCAAAACAGCGATCCCTATATGGTGATGGCGGATTTCGATGATTATCGCCGCGCCCAGCAGCGGGTGGCCCAGACTTGGGCGGATCGTGAGCAGTGGAACCGTATGTCCCTGATGAATACGAGCGGGGCGGGGCGTTTTGCGGCTGATCGTGCGATCGAAGAATATGCAAAGGATATTTGGCACACAGGAAGAGCGACGAAATAAGAGATTCCCCTAAACGGGCAAAGATGTGTTTTTTGATGTCTATTCAGAAAGGCAGATGCAAAATGTTTTTCATTTTGCATCTGCCCTTTTGCAAACCTTATTAAACGATCTTGTGCTTCTATTTTCTGAGGTAACAGCTTTTCCGGGCCGGCCTCCATCAACGCATTTGGTTGATATACTCTAAAAATGATGGACCATCCGCTCTTCTTTTACTGTGAAAAGCGAATTTAACGGAGGATGCATAGGTTAAAATTATTTGCTGATTGTGCCGTGAGTTATTTTAGTTTTACATATTTTGCGCTTACAAAGCCCTTTACGCCGTTGGAAAGCTGCACCTGATACCAGCCGTTTTGTGCGCTGCCAATCACGGTAAAGGATTGCCCACGGCTGAGCGTGGTGAGAACGGCGGCAGAGGTGGATGCGGATTTGCGGACATTGACGTTAGAGCCGGTGGAGTAGCCGGTGCGGGTTGTGGGAGCTGGAGCAGCAGGCTTCGTGAAGGAAACATACTGAGCGCTTACAAAGCCCTTCACACCGTTGGAAAGCTGCACCTGATACCAGCCGTTTTGCGCATTTCCAATCACGGTAAAGGATTGCCCACGGCTGAGCGTGGCGAGAACGGCGGCAGAGGTAGATGCAGATTGGCGGACATTGACGTTGGAGCCGGTGGAATAGCCGGTGCGAGTCGACTCAGGCTGATCCTCTGCCCCATCAATGCGTACATATTCTGAGCTGACATATCCCGTTTTGCCATCCCCAAGTCTTACATGATACCATCCATCCAGAATGCCAATAATTTTTACGACATCCCCTTGGCTGAAAAAGGCGATTGTTTCACTTTGCAGAGAGGGCTCCTGACGAATCCGAAGGATGAAGCGGTAACTCTGCCATAGTGAAGTATTTCATCCTCTGCGTCCCCATCCGGATGGTTAGCCAGGAGGTAAGGTTCTGTAGAATGTGCTCGGAAGCTTGTGATAGGGACCATGAACCCAGACCCTTTAGATTATATTGATGGATTAGCTTAATTTTGCTGCGCAGGGAACGCTCGTCCTCAAACCATACGGTGTATCGACCGGGCGCAAGCGCTTTACCGCTCACAATATATTCTTTATCGCCCTGCTTTACAGTGAATTCTGCTTTTGGAGACTGGTACGTCTCATCATAAGTGATGGTCGCATTATAGTCGGGAAGCATCCGGCTTAATACATCCAAACTGATTCCATGCCCTTTGAGATTACCATCAGAGCTCCAAATTCTCCCATAAAATGGAACTCCTAATACGATCTTTTCAGCGGGGACATAACGCCGCGCATATTGAATGGAGCGCTCTACAAAATTATAACTAGCGACAGGCCCCTCTGAGCTGCCATTCCAACTTTCATCATAGGCCATAATCATCAAATAATCGGCGTATTCTGCCAAGCTTTTATAATCGTAAGAGCCGTGCCACCCGGTTGTCCACCCCTTGGGATTAGCGGCCACAGCTACAGATACCTCCTTTTCTCTGGGGATTCTTTGCCGAAGCGCAGCTACAAGGCGCGTATAAGCGTCTTTTTCTGTTTCGGTAACATTTTCAATATCCACATTTACGCCATCCAGCTGGTATTGTTCAACGTAATCTGCAATTTGCCGCGCCAACCCCTCCGGATCCCGCAGGGCAAGCTGGCCTGCTCTGCGATCCAATGATTGCTCAGCATGGGCACCACTTTAATGTTCATACTGTGCATAGCACGGATTAATTCTGTGCTGATTGGGCCGAGTGCCAATTTCCCGTTTGCGTCAATATCGAAATAGGCTGGAGTAACGGTTTGAAAGGAGCCGACCGTTTTGACCAAATTAATTTGTTGCGCGATACTGCCCCCGTAAAGGTATGTCATATGAAATGGGAGCTCGGCCTGCACACTGTTTGATGCGCTCAACAGGCTTTCCAGCCGGATGGTATCAGTCAATTCTGATCGCATTTCCTCCAGATTGGCTGCAAAAACACTGTATGGGATGGAAGCAATTAAAATTCCGGATAGAATAATTTTTACAGTTTTGATTTGGAATTTCTTTGTTTGTGATAGAACGGATTGGAGGGATCGTTGCACACTTTCTTTTCGTTCTGCTGAAAATAAATCCGATCCGAATTCTACATTTTCAGGCAGAATGGTGATGATAAGGTCATAATCGTTATCTTGATGCCTCTGTATTGAATATTGCCACATTGTATTACCCGCCTTTATTGAGTTTTTATTAGTATATCCATATCAAAAAGAATCCGGCTGGAATGATACGGAAACAAGTGCCGAAAATAGGCTGATATGGATGCGGTTTGCCCCTATGCCATCATAAAAAATAGCCGGTAAGCGTTGTATCTCTGTGATCCCTTAATGAAGGCAGGCCCTGTTTTGCTATTCGCTGCGCTTCGTAATAAAAACACAACCGGTAGCTGGTTGACCTTGTAAGCGACGTATATCCCTTTGATTTTTATGATTGTGACAAGCGTTGCTCTATGGATTGGCTCACTTTATAATAGAAACAAAGCACCGGTTGATTTTCAACCCGGTGCTTTTAGATTGCCTTTCTTTCAGACGAAACCCGCCCCTTATAACACAGCGGCGAGCTGATCAAGCTCCTGATCGATAAAGGCATTTTTTTCAATCGGGGCTGACGGACTTTGCCTTCCTTTAGCACAGCATAGGTTCGCGCATCGCTTCCAGTTGCTCCAGTGGATTGGCGCTGAGGATGAGCAGATCCGCATATTTGCCGCTTTCTACCGAACCGGTGATATCCGCAATGCTAGAATTTCCGCGTTGGAAAGCGTCGCAGTGTAGATCGCGTAATTGGGAGAAACATGCATCATCTTCTGAAAATACCAAACCTCGCGCCACATATTGTATTGTGTGACGAAAGGGCAGGAAGCATCGGTGCCCATGCCGAGGTGAATCCCCGCCTCCATGGCGGTGCGTACCCCTTCACGCATTCCATCCAACACTACCTCGCTGTTGTAAACGCAGAGCTCATTGAGCTTCGTCACCTCAGGGGAGAGGCGGGCGAGCGGCAGGGCAGGCGAGAAGGTCATGATAATGCCGCCATCCCGCTCTAGCAAGATTTTTTGCAGGGCTTCGTCAAATCCAGCGCTGTGCTCCACCGTATCCACGCCGCCTTCAATGGCAACGCGCATTCCGTCCGGGCTTTCCGTATGCGATGCAACCTTCATGCCAAGCTCATGCGCACGGTCGCATACGGCACGTGTCTGCTCCAAATTCATCTTCAACTCGCCTGGGGAGCCTTTTTCTTCGCATCCATCACGCCGCCAGTGACACAGATTTGATGAAATCGCTCCCGCCGCATGGTGCGCATCAACCAGCGCCCGCAGCTCCGCCGGATCGGAGGCGGTTTCAGCAAACGTGCCGTCGCCATGCCCGCCAGGCACAGTGATGGCTGTGCCGGAGCAATACATCCGTGGCCCGATCTTCTGACCAGCGCGCACAGCGTCGCGGATGCGCAGGTCAGAGCCGCAGAAATCGCCCACCGCGCGCAGCGTTGTGACGCCGGAATCCAGCTCAGCGAGCACGTGGGAGGCAACCATGGCATCCAGCACCTTGTGGCCGAGCTGGGTATGTACAAATTTCAGCACCGCTTTTTGCGAGCCGCCGCCCCCTAGCACTTTGCTGGGCATTCCGGTGCCGAAAAGATGTGCGTGCATGTTAATAAGCCCCGGCATGATGTATTTTCCGGTGCAATCCATTATTTCTGCACCGGTGCGGTCGATATTGCCGATGGCGGCGATTTTGCCGTCCTCAATCAACAAATCTGCTTTTGGGCTTGGCAGTCCGGTTTTCCGCTGATGATGAACCCGCCTATGAGCGCTCTTTTCAATGGTAGCTCCTTCTTTCTGAATCAATTAGATGAAAATAGATGGAAAGGCCGCCTTCCGTTGCTCTGAATCCCGAAGGGAGCCTGGACAAGCTTGTGCGTTGGGCACGAACCGTTGTCATTCTTATTACAGCATAGTTTACAGAAATTTCAACTGCTGAGCGCGTGAAAACAAAAAATAGCAGAAAAAGTGAAACAGACTGGTGCGAAGCTTACACCACGTTTCCATTGTGGATCTATGAGCGATAGGCCTTCATAGCAACATAAGCCAAGTACAACAATAAAAAAGCCTTAAACCTCTTTTAATCAACAGGTTTAAAGCTTTTCGGCAATGGAAAGGTGAAAGGATCGGCGCCGCTCGTCTGAGCAAAAAAACTGCGGTGCGCAAATCACGCACCGCAGGTGTGGAGCGGGAAACGGGATTCGAACCCGTTTGAAGCGTTTTTCGATGTTATGAGATATTGCCAAAAACAACGTAGTATCAACGTTTTCTGTGCTTTGCGTTTTCAGATGTTCCATCATATTTCAGCATGTTTTCAGATAAATAAACACCAAATAAGCACCAGATTTCATCTATGCTTTTTTCTTTCCGAGGTCAAGTGAGGCGGCGATTGCTTCACTCGCTTTTGCCTGCGCCTGAGCGAATGCATGAGCGTAAATATTCAGTGTCGTTGATGCCTGAGAGTGACCAAGTGCAGCCGATACCGTTCGGACATCAGTGCCGCTGTTGATCAGCAGGGTAGCGTTGAGATGACGGAAGCTGTGGATATTGACATAGCGCAAATTATTTCTCTCGCAAAACTTCCGCAACCAATTGATCGCCGTTGTGTGGCCCATATGAACTGCTTAATTCCGTATATGCAACCAATGGATACTTTAAATTATGGGATAACGACGATTGTCTCCTGATGTCTGAGGGTGTCGGTGATGGTTGTTCCCCCAAACTTGTAGACGAGGTATTACAAGGGTGTCTGCGGCGTTCCCTGTTCGATCAGGGAGTGTATCAGATGTTCAGCGTATTGACTTCGCCGGGTATCCAGCGGCGGTTCCTCCGGATTGTGGGGAACAGCCGCCCTGACATACGTATTTTCAAAGAATACTGGCTGCTGGATACGGGCAACAAAAAAGACGTACCATCAGTGTTCTTGGAAAGCTGACCTTTGAAAGCATTTCCCGTAAGGAAAACTCAGTTAAAAGTAAGGATAACCCCCTTAAAAGTACCGGAAATCAGGAAGGTAAAGGAAAGAAAAGTAAAGAAGAGATATATATATGCGCGCGCGAGGGAATCGGGAATCTGAAACAGGTCTCTGCCTACTTCGAGGGAGCCTTCGGGCGGCTTATCGGCGGGAAGGACCGGGACATCATCGTCCGGATCGCCGGGGAGTATGACCCCGACCTGTCGTTGTGCGCGATCCGGCTGGCAAAAGAGCGCAATGCAAACAGCGCAGCCTATGTGCTCTCGATCCTGGAACGTTGGAAGGCGCAGGGCGTCACCCATATTGACCAGGTGAAAAAGCAAAATCAGAACGCAGTCACAAAAAATCAGCGCCGTCGGACTATACCGATCCGGCGCTGTATCAGGAGGAAGGTGATCTGGATGCCGTCTTCGGAAGATATCCAAAAAACAAAGGATGAATACGAGCTGCCGCCCTTGGAGCAAACCGGCACATGCCCCCATTGCGGTGCACCCATCCTGGGCCGGAAGATGTTTGGCGGCTGGATCAACCGGGAATGCGAATGCCAGCGGAAGGCCCGCGAGGAAGAGGAGCGTCAGGAGGCCGAGCGTGATTGCTGGCTGATGATCGAGCGGAACAAGCGAGAAAGTGGGATCCCGCCCCGGCAGCGAGAGTGCACGCTTGCATCCTTCGAAGAACGGGAAGGCACGGGCAAGGCCTTGCAGGCTGCCAGGCGGTACATAGAGGTATTCGCGGAGATGTCCTCTCGCGGGGAGGGCCTGCTCTTTGCCGGGCCGACGGCTGTGGGAAAACACATCTTGCCGCGGCGATTGGGAACGCGCTGCTGGAGGATGGGCGCCGCGTCGTGTTTAAGCGAGTGACGGACCTGTATTACGAACTGCGCGGATCCTTCGACGGAGGAAACAGTGAGACTGATATTATTACCCCATGCCGGCAGGCTGACCTGCTAATCCTTGATGATCTGGAGGCCGATGCACCGACGCCTTGGACGCGCAGCGTCCTGCAATCCCTGGTGGATTACCGCGTCAACTACTATCGCCCGATGGTGGTCACAACCAATCTGCGGGACGAGGCGGCTCTACGGGGAGCAGTTGACAGCCGGACGGTGGACCGTCTGGAGGGCTGCTGCCATCGGTTTGTAATGGCGCCGTCATACAGGAGGATCCGGCATGATGATTAGGTTTGTAATCCCCGGGGAGCCGCAGGGTAAGGGCCGGCCAAAATTCAGCCGGCAGGGAAACTTTGTGAAAACCTACACGCCTGCGAAGACGGAAA
>ENA-OQEN01000644-OQEN01000644.1-human-gut-metagenome-genome-assembly--contig:-NODE-644-length-15001-cov-3.356125_pt1 | contig 15001 bp, 13 predicted proteins | sample MGYA00242791_ERZ504627 | MGnify/ENA primary metagenome ERZ504627 (study PRJEB26092, sample SAMD00036316) | human gut metagenome | host: Homo sapiens | study: EMG produced TPA metagenomics assembly of... | reverse complement strand
TCAGAACAAGACCCGTAAGCAGGACTGTTACATCTGCGGCAGCTACAAGAAGCGTACCCGTGACTGTACGGCGCACTTTATCCGCACCGACCTGTTGACCGCCGGTGTCCTCTCCAATCTCCGGCAAGTGACGGAATATGCCGCCAAGCATGAGAGCCGCTTTGTGAAGCTGCTTATCCAGCAGAACGAGATCGGCGGCAAGAGAAAGACCGCCGCAGCCACCAAGCAGCTTGAACAGGCGCAGGAGCGCATTTCCGAAGTGAGCCGCATTATCAAGCGGCTGTATGAGGACAATGTGAACGGCAAAATCAGCGACGAGCGTTTCATGGAACTGTCGGCAGACTATGAGCAGGAGCAGCGGGAACTGAAAGACCGCGCCGCCGCTTTGCAGGCCGAACTGGACAAGTCGCAGGCCGCCACCGTCAACGCGGAAAAGTTTATGGGTATCGTCCGAAAGCACCTTGCCTTTGAGGAACTTACCCCCACCCTCTTGCGGGAAATGATTGAGAAAATCGTCGTGCATGAGTGCAGCTATGACGAGAACGGCACCCGCAGGCAGGACATTGAGATTTATTACAGCTTTGTCGGCAAGATTGACTTGCCCGAAGCCTAACGCCCGACCTATCCGACACAATGGCCAAGTGCCGGATAGGAACGGCAAAATTTTTTACACTTCTATTACTTCTTTATCGCACATCAGCAAACGCTGCTGTTTCTCATCATCTATTCCCTGCCGAAGCATCGGGGGCTTGCCTATCTGGCCGCGTTTGTTTTGTGGGGAATTGCCGCCTTTTTTGTGATGCGTGAGGTCGTAACGGGCGCAGTATTCGTGGCGGAGCAGTTTTCCACCCAGCGTCGGCCGTGTTTCCAAAGCTCGGCCATTTCGCACCGCCTCAAGCGCAGGAGGATTTAGCGGCTTGCCGCATGTTTTTCCGGGTGGTCCAGTTTCCGCTGACAGGGTATCTTGCCTGGGCGGTGATGAAGGCGCATAGCTTTTTTCTTTCCTTCCTCGTCACCGCGCCTTTTTTGGCGAGCGCGGCTGTGGTAGGGCTGCTGCCGGGCACGGCGCCGCTTGTGCTGCTGATCGGCTTTTGGGCCGCCATGTTGCTTTCGGGCCGTGCGGGGCGGATGGGGGAGCGGCACGCGGCCAAGGCTGGGCTGCTGCTAGCGCCCTTTGCCTTTTTGCTGGCAGCGCTGGTGGTGTTGTTTCAGCCGCCGGATGCTACCAGCCCTCCGCTCGCGCTGTGCAAGTGCGCAACGCGGTCATCCAGGTGGTAACGGAGCTGTTTGACTCCAGCCATCAGGATTCCCTATCCTTTACAGGCTATGGCGCGCCGATGACGGGTTCGCCCGGCATGACAGACCTCACAAATGCGGGGGAACTGCGTTTTACCGACCAAACCATGCTGCGCGTCCAATCTGCGCCAGCGGATTATTATCTGCGCGGATGGGCCGGCTCTGTTTATACGGGCACCTCGTGCAGGTGATTTCTGAAGAATCGTATCAGGGCATGCGGCTTTCTTTCCAGCCGTTGCTGTATACCGATATTTCCGTGCGGCGGATGGGCGGAGAAAAGCCGCAGGCCTCTGGTATCACAATTGACAATATAGGAGCCAACCGCTCCTATACGTATACGCCCTATTACCTTTCGCAGGGGGATACGGTGACAGGAAGTGATTTTAAGCAGGATGCTTACCTGCTGATGGGGCGTGAGGATGGAACCTCGGTGAGCAGCTACACGCTCCATTCCTATTTTACCCCGTTGAGTGCAGCGCAGCAGAAGCGGATTCCCAGCCGGATCAGGCAGATGGAGCGGGAATATGAAGCGCTGATCAATAAGCGGGATACCCAACTGCCGGACGGCGTGCGCGACAGGCTGCTCGCCTATGCGGAAAAAGCCGGCCTGACAGCGGCGGAAGGCCCAGAGGACTGGCTGCGTGTTGCCAGAGCGGCCGCGCAGGTGGTTCAAAATGCTGGAACCTATACGGAGAAGCCGGGTGCGGCGCCAGAGGGGCAGGATTTTGTGCTTTATTTCTTGGAGGAGAGCCCGCGCGGCTACTGCATTCATTTTGCAAGCGCAGCGGCGGTTTTGATGCGCGCGCTGAACGTCCCCGCGCGCTACGTCGAGGGTTACACGGTGAAAACCAGCAATTTCAAGGCGGATGGGAGCGCTGAAATTCCAGACCGGCAGGCGCACGCCTGGGTGGAAGTGTGGGCGGATGGCCAGGGGTGGACGCCCATTGAGGCAACGCCCGGCGGAGCCGCAACCCTGCGGGAAAACCCGGATGAAAACGATGTGCGGCCGGATGAGACGACACGCCGCCCCACTGAGGCGCCGACGACGAACGGCTCTGTAGCTCAGACAGGCGTAAAAACATCGCATTGGCTCCTCCCGCTGCTGGCAGGGTTATGCGTGCTGGCGCTGGTTGCCGCGCGGCTGGAACTGACGCGGCGCAGAAAGCTCGCCTTCCGGCAGAAAGACCGCAACCGGGCGGCGATTGCGGTTTACCGTTACCTTTGCCGCTTGGCCCGTTTTGGCTATATGGTCAGCGGGGAGGCACAGCGCTTGGCGCGCAAGGCGAAATTCAGCCGCCACGTGCTCACGCGGGAGGAATTATCCACCTTGCAGGCGGAGGCGGAGCAGGCAGGCAAATCCACTTATGAAAAGCTGCCGCTTTGGAAAAAGCTCCTGTTCCGAATTTGGATTTATTAAATTTTGTTTGAGATGGATACGGATCAAAAGAAAACGGGGCTGTTGCAGGGCTTTTTCCTTGCGGCAGCCCCATTCGATGTTTCCCGCGAAATATCATGGAAAAGGTGGAAATTGCTTTCGCTTTATGCTATAATAACACCATTATTTTATTCTTTTAAACTGGAAAAGCATTGAGGAGGGAACCGGATGTCAAGTAGAGTATGGATTTTTGCGGCCTTCGGCTGCTATCTGCTGGCGATGATGGGAATCGGTGTGTTTTACTATAAGCGCACCAAGAATTCAGAGGATTATTTTCTAGGTGGGCGCTCGCTCAACGGCTGGGTGGCTGCGCTGAGCGCACAGGCCTCAGATATGAGCGGCTGGCTCCTGATGGGGCTGCCCGGGGCAATTTACGCATTTGGCACAGGCAGATATGGATCGCTGTGGGGCTAGCCATCGGCACGATCCTTAACTGGATTCTGGTCGCCTCCCGTCTGCGGCGGTATACGATTCAGGCGGGAAATTCCCTGACGCTGCCGGAGTTTTTTGAAAACCGGTTTCAGGATCACACGAAGGTGCTGCGTGTGGCGTCCTCCTTATTCATCATGATCTTTTTCTTAGTTTATACGGCCTCCGGTTTCTCTGCGGGCGCTAAGCTGTTTTCCTCCGTATTCGGGCTGGATTATACGCTCGCTCTTGTGATTGGTGTGGCTGTCATTTTGATCTACACGTTTTTCGGCGGCTTTCTTGCCGTGTGCTGGACGGATTTTGTGCAGGGCTTTATGATGCTCATCTCCCTGATGGTGGTGCCCGTGATCGCACTCGCTATGCTGGGCGGCCCGGGTGAGGCGAAGGCTGCGCTGGATTCCCTGGGCGTTAGTTTCCTTAATCCGCTTTATGATAACGGCAAGCCTCTGGGCTTTGTCAGCATCCTTTCCCAGCTCGCTTGGGGCCTTGGCTATTTCGGCATGCCGCATATCCTAATCCGCTTTATGGCGATTAAGAATGAGGATGAAGTGCGCAAATCCCGCAAAGTGGCGATTGCATGGGTAGTGATTTCTTTATCTTCCGCCTGTTTCCTGGGTGCAATCGGGCGCGCGTTCTTCCTGGGCAACCCCATCAGCAACCCCGAAAATGTGTTTATTGAAATGATCGGAGAAGTCTTTACCAATCGGCTGGGCATCCCCTTCATTGGCGGCCTGCTGTTGTGCGGTATTTTGGCGGCGATCATGTCCACGGCGGATTCCCAGCTGCTTGTCACGGCTTCTTCCATCTCGGAAGATGTGTATAAAGGCGTGATCCGCAAAAATGCAAGTGATAAGAGCATGCTGCGTGTCAGCCGTATTACGGTGCTGGTGGTCAGCGCAATTGCCTTTGTGGTCGCGCTGGATCCCAACAGCAGCGTGATGGGGCTCGTCTCCAACGCGTGGGCGGGCTTCGGCGCAACCTTCGGCCCGGTGGTGATCCTGGCGTTGTTTTGGAAAAGGTCGAATTTTGCGGGCGCTGCCTCCGGCATGATCGCGGGCGGCTTGACTGTGATCGTTTGGGATTATATCAAGTTTGGCGGCGCAACGCTGGCAACGCGCACAGGGCTTTATTCACTGGTGCCGGGCTTTGCGCTCGGCCTGGTTCTGATGGTTGTGGTTAGCCTGCTGACCAAAGCGCCCTCCAAGGAGATGCTGGAGGATTACGAGGCGGTTTCCTCTCAAAAAGAGATGAAAGAGCCAGTGGAATAAACGAAATTTAGTTGTTCGCAGGGGCGGTTCCAAATGCAGCGCATTTGAACCGCCCCTTTTCTTTTTTCAAGGCATGTTCCACCCATATCGCTCATAAAATGAAACTACGGATCAAACCCCAGAAGCGGTTTCCCAGAAACCGGCGATGGAAATGGGCGGTGACAATCACGTTGCATACGAAGGAAACAAGCAGGCTGAATATGATATTGTCCATCGTCATCTGCTCGCGCTCGGTGCGTTGAGTGTTTTTGGCGTGGCGCAGGGGGTGGAAGAGCATACGCAGAAGGTGCAAGCGGCGCAGGGGGTAGAAACGGACGCTCCCTCCAGCCTTGCGCCCGCAGAATCACAGGCGTCCACCGGGCAGACGGATACAACGCAGCCCTCCTACATCAAATGGGTAGAGTTTAATGCACCGTACACTGCTCTGAGCGACACGCTGGCACTCGATATAAAAACGCATGAAGAGGGCAAGGGGCCGCACGTTAGCTGGATTGATTCGCTCGCCTGGCTTGCCTGTAAAAACGGGGGCAACTGGAAGGGTTATAAATCCGCCCAGCTGCAAAAGCTCAAGGATGCGCTGGCAGATGGAAAAACCGTAGATGAGCTGATGGCGGATAATAAATACTATGATTATTACAAGCGGGCATACACAGCGGTGCTCGGCGGCATGGTGGGCGAATACGAAAAGGAGGCGCCGGACAAGGAGCATGAGGGCCAGAAGATCATTGTCAAAAAATACGGGCTGAAGGCCTATTGCCCGATCGCGGAGGGCTTTGGCTACAGCCATTATGACGATTTCGGCGATTCCCGCTCCTACGGCTACCGCAGGCGGCATCTCGGCAATGACCTGCTCGGCGCGATCGGCACGCCGATTGTCGCTGTGGAGGGTGGGGTCGTAGAGCTACGGCTGGAATCAGTATGGCGGCTGGCGGCTGGGCATCCGCAGCTTTGATGGGAAACGCTCCTATTATTATGCGCATCTGCGCAAGGGCCACCCTTATCAGACGGGCATCAAGCTCGGCTCCAAGGTCAAAGCGGGCAGGTGATCGGGTATCTCGGCTCCACGGGCTATTCGACCAAGGAGGATAACAACGGCATGACCCAGCCGCATCTGCACATCGGCCTGCAACTGATCTTTGACGAATCGCAGAAGGAAGGGATCAACCAGATTTGGCTCAATCTTTATCCGCTCATGGAGCTTTTAAACCGCAATAAGGCGACGGTGGTGCGCGATGAAGATTCGAAGGAGTATTTCCGCAAATATGATATCTTTGACCCGGCCTATCCGAAGGAAATGCAGGAGAAGCCGAAAACGACCGTGCCGCCTCCGACCACTGCGCCGCCGGCAACCACGCAGGCGCAGGCTTCGGCGGCATAAAGGAAGGGAACAAGCGGCGTTGCCGCCAATTTCATTAACTGTTGAGCCGGTTGTTGTTGGGGCGGGCTGTGCCTGCGGGCCAATTGAAGTGACGACGTTATTCAATTTTTTGTATGTCGCCCGCAGGCGCATAGAATTTTTTAGAAAGCCCAATCTCGCAAGGGCGAACTGTGTTCGCTCGCAGACATATGGATTCTTTTTGACAGCCTCTTTTTTTAGATCGTTGCAGAGAGGACGGACTGATAGCCTGCATGGGCCTCATGATAGGCCTTCATAAGCGCTTCGAGATGACCACGGCCGGCGGATGTGATCTGGTAGTAAATGCGCATCTGCCGTTTTCCACAATCAGAGGTGTAGGTAGTGATGTAGCCTCGATCCAACATGCGATATAACGTGGGATACATGGCCCCTTCCGGAATGCGAAAACATCCGCGCTATATGCCTTAATGGACTGGCTGATCTCATAGCCATAGCTATCGCCTTTGCTGAGACGGGCGAGGATCAAACATTCAGTGAGCGCTTTCATGAAGTTGTCTCTGGCCTTTTGGAGCGCTTCTTCTTCGCTGATAGGCGGGTTTCGCTTTTCTCTCAAGCGGACGATCGTTTGTTGAATTTTTGATTTGTGCATCATTAACAGCTCCTTTTGATGATTGAACCGGATGAAACCGGCAGCGTGCAACATATTTTGGCGTTCCCCTGACACTCCGTCAGGGGATTTTTTGATCCCCTCCCTCCTCTGCCAGATTGATGACCGGAATGCCCCTGCGCCGCGCATATTTCACCGTATATGCCGTGCCGCCTTGACCGCTTGTGCAGTAGCAAATGCAAACGTCGCTGTGATCGATCATGTAGCGGTTCCGCTCGAACATGCATCCCCGCGTGTAACACTCGGAAAGATATACCACCTCATCCGCCCGCCGTTTGATGGATTCATAGAGCAGCCTGTCCGCTTCCCGCCATTGTTCCGCCTGATCGCGGCAGGGGAGGGCGAGAATCAGCTTCACCTGCGGTGGAACCGCCGCGCTTTCAAAACGGCCTGCGCTGCGAGCGTATCAAAGCCCAGCGCCCCGCCGCAATAAAAGGTGGCTATTTCACGGTTAAGAAGTGCCTTTACCATTTGGTGCAGGCGCTTTTGCACGGTGGATCGTTCGGCTTCTGGAATTTTACGATGGCCGGTGAAACAACAGGATTCCATGGCATCACCTCATAACAAAGCTCAAATCGCCATAGATAAATCCCCGATAAAGCGGAAAACTTCATCGAGGATGAAAATATAAATATGCATCTTTCAATCATATTCCGCTATGATCAATTGCATATTTGCAGCATTGCACGACCACTTGATTGAATGACAAATCTTTTTCATAAGCAAGGTGTTCGATTTTTTCAATCAAGTCATTAGGCAGTCGAACCGTTTTATTGGATGCTTCTTTTTTTACTGGTTCAAACATAGTAATCACCTCTATTCATATTTTACATAGAAAACGTGCGACAATGTAGGTGCAATATTATAGGGAAAAATTGGGGATAATATTGCCTACATAACAATTTTATAGTATAAACGAATGAAAAAAATAAGGTTACTTCTTTTGAGTTAAATTTAGTATAAATCGTGATTAAATATTTGACCATAGTTGAAATATAGACTATGATATAAATGGAGAAATATAACCAGATAAGATTAGGCTATCGAAAAAGAAACATCAATTCGACAAAATGCACAAAGGCGATTAAGAATAATCTTTTTTAAAAATATTTCTTTATGTTTGCGGTTATAACTTGCTTTTATCACAGACAAAAATGCGTATGCGCTCATGCCGCGCAGGCACTTCCTTTTCCGTTCGGCCGGAAAAGGAAGCAAAAGGGGCCGAAGCGACCGTCGCGACGGTCGCTTGTGCACGGCACTTCAGCAGCGACAAGATTGAGCCACGAACGAACCCGTTCGGCGAAGCTCCCCAAACTCAACGCCTCACGGCGTTTCAAACATATGGGAAGCTTCGTTTTTGCCCTCTCTCCATGCAAAGCGGCGCATGTCGAGCGGTCAAAAATCCCCTCACGAGCCACGCAGAAGGCGCAGCGCTCTGCTGCCTTGGCCTTCCGTTAGCGTTTCCGTAGACGAAGGGTTAGCGTGAGAACTGTTTTGAGATTTTAACCATCGGCTGCGTAACAACATCCTGTGTGCAAAGATTGGTTTCACAAAACAAATTTGCGTTGAAAATAGACTGCGCCTTAAATAGCTTTCTGTAGGCCAAGGCAGCGCCCGCAGAATCTGATTGCGTGCTCGTGAGGGGATTTTTGTTGCTGCGCATAGCCGTAGCATGCGCAGCAACAAAAACGAGCCTTTCCATGTGTTTGAGACCGCGTGAGCGGGCGAGTTTGGGAAGGCTCGCCGAACGGGTTCCAACGTGGCTTATAAATAGAAGGCTGCCGAAGTGCCGTGCAAAAAGTTCTTTTGCACCCTTTCCAACGGGAAAAGGCGTGAGCCCGCGCGGCTTGAGCGCGTGTTCCGTTTTTTGTCATAATCAAAACGATTCACAATCATAAATATTGTATAGGAATTTTGGCAAACACTAAAGAAGCGTCATGTGAATTGCAAAATATTGTCGAATACATTCCCTCAGATACAGATCAAAAACTATAATTTTTGTTATTATATATCGCCGTCATTACGATATAAAATAAAAATCCCGGAAAAGCAATATGCTTTACCGGAATGTTATCTGACAGGTATTGACAAACGATTTCCTTCACGCTACAATATAGATGAACGATGGCACTACCCGTTTCGGCGGTTAGCGTCCCTACTTGATTAGACTAGCTGCACAAGTTGGTGACTGGGGCAGCTAGTCTTTTTTTATTGCGAGCACGAGCAGCAAAATCAAAGTGAAAATAATGATGATGTACTCCATTCGCCTCACCTCCCTCCCGCGCGAAACAACGCACAAGGAGAAAGGACGCTAACTGCCTACCGCTGAGGTAGTGCCATTGGTGGCTTTCACCACGTGTCAATTATATATGATGAATCCTTATCAGTCAATATTTTACAATCTGTTTTTTCATCCATAACAGTCCAAATGAAAATAGGCAAAAACGGCCGCTGCGGGAAAGCAACGGCCGTTTTTATTACTATCGTGTTTTTTACGCCTTGCCGGCGCCTGCCCGAAGGCTCTGCAAAACCTGCTGCTCAAAAAACGTGTCCGTATCCGCTGGCAGGAGGGATTGCACCGGGCCGTCATCCACGCTGACGGATACGCCGTCCTGACCGCAGTTCCCCATGCAGAACTTGGCGCGCACCTCTACGCGCTCGCCCAATTCCTGCTTTGCAATCAGAGCTTGCAGGCGGTTAATAATATCATAAGACCCTTTCAGATGGCAGGCGCTGCCGATGCAGACATAGATCGTAGTCATCTGTAAACTCATCCTTTCACAGGCCAAAGCCTTTTGGAATCCGCAATTCGGAAAAAACGACTCATTTATTCTATTATAGCGTGTCTGATATTGATGTCAATTCCCAAACCGGATTATTCAAAATCATAAACGCTGATCGCGTCTGTCATCGTTTTTTCTTGGCGAGCTGGCCGTATTTATCGACGTCGAGCTTATTTTTCGGCCCGTGTGTCAGGCAGGCCGCGCCGCCGATGCAGCCCGATTCGCACGCCATACCCTCGATGAAGTTTTCCTGCAAAACGCCCTTGGACGCCTTGAGCAGGGCGGTGCGGCATTCGCGGATGCCGTCGCAGGAAACGGGCTTATAGCGGAAATCGCCCAGGTCATACAGGCCCTGCTCCCGAAGCGCTTGCTCGACCGCGCTGGCAAGGCCGCCGCTGCGGGCGAAGATGCGGCCGTAGTAAGAGGCGTTGTTGAGGTGCTCGTCAGGCAGGGAGGCGATGTCGATATCGCGCGCATCAAACAGGGCTTGCAGCTCCTCAAAGGTGATAACACAGTCGATATAGGGGCTGACGGTTTCCCATTTCTGCTCCATTTTTTTGGCGATGCAGGGGCCGACGAAAACGATCTTGCAGCCAGGATCGAGGCGCTTAATGTGCTTTGCAATCTGCGCCATGGGGGAGAGGTTGTGCGAAACGTGCTGTGCAAGGTCCGGGAAGGCCTTGCGGACATAGGTGACGAAGGCAGGGCAGCAGGAGCTGGTTAAAAAGCCCTTTTCATACAGCTCGTTTGCCTCCTGATAGGCCACCATATCCGCACCGAGCGCCGCCTCGACCACGCTGAAAAAGCCGAGATGCTTGAGCCCCGACACCACCTGCTCCACGCGCACCTGCACAAACTGGCTCACAATAGAGGGGGCGACGACCGCATAGACATTGTATTTTGAATTGTTTTCAGACTCCTTCAGGAGTTTGATGGCTTCGAGAATATAGGATTTATCGGCGATCGCGCCGAACGGACATTTATACACGCACGCGCCGCAGGAGATGCATTTTTCGTTATCAATCTTCGCTTTTTTATCCTCGCCCATGTGGATGGCGTTGATGTGGCAGGCGCTCTCGCACGGCCGCACGCACTGAATGATTGCGTTATAGGGGCAGGCGTTGAGGCACTTTCCGCATTCCACACATTTGGATTGGTCGATCACGGAGCGGTGGTTCACAATGCTGATCGCGCCCTTCGGGCAGACGTCCACGCACTGGTGGGAGATGCAGCCGCGGCAGGCTTCGGAGACGCGCATGCCCTCGACCGGGCACTCGTCGCAGGCGATATCCAGCACCTCGACGACGTTTGGATTTTTCTTGTTGCCACCCATAGCGAGCTTGATGCGCTCCCCGATGATGGCGCGCTCCTTATAGATGCAGCAGCGCATGGTGGGCTTGGGACCAGGCATGATTTTGGCGGGGATATCGAGCAGTGCGCCGCTGTCGAGCTGATCCTCAAATGCAAGGCGGGCCACCTCGCGCAGAACCTTATATTTGAGCTTCTGCACAGCGGTATCAAACAATTTTTTCATTGTGTTTCCACTCCATTCGGGTAAAACTAGGGATATGTATTTTAATAGAAGGTTTTATCCACCGCTTGCCGAGCCTTACCATTAGCTCCGCCAGGCGGTCGATGAGCTTGAGTTTAATGCTCAGGTCAGCGGGCAGGTTCGGGTTTTGGTGCGCGGGGTTGATCGCCGTGCCGATGAAGAGCTTTAAATGCGTGCAGTCCTCCAGCAGCAGCCGCGCAAGCATCGCCGCGCCGTTCTCTTCATCAATGCGGTGGAAGTAATAGGAGTCTGCGTCCTTTTCGCAGTATTCCTGCAAAATATCCAGCGTGCGGGTGAGCGTGAGCACGCCTTCCGTGACAAGATCCACGCCCTCGATGAAGCCGATGGGGGGGATGGAAGGGTCGGAATAGGTCAGCGACGTGCGGATTTTACGGTTCAATACGCGGGCGACGATGTTGGCGCTTGTGCCGCCGCAGATGACCTTTTTGCCCTGCGAGCGCATATAATCGCGCACCATGCGCTCATCGTCCGCCTTTTCCTTCGGCGGCCCGGCGAGCATATTGACCACCCTGTGCGGCGTGACCTCTGCGACGAGCACGGTGGAATCATCGCCCGGCTTTTTCATATAGAGGTCATTGACCGTATCGGAGAGCGCGGCGGCTAGCTGGGCGCGGACATATCAAGCGCCGTGGCGTTTAAGAGCCATTTGACCACGTGCTCCCACGTCCAGCCGAAGTTGAGCGATTCGCCCACGCCTGCATAGATCACGCCGTCGCTGACGATGGTGATGACATCGCCGGGCAGGGCCTGAAAGCGGGTTTCATACACGCCCTTGCCGGAGTATTCGTTATATTCGCACTTGAACTCCATGCGCTGCCCGTCGCGGATATAAATGCAGAAGGGGTTGTCGAATTCCGCGAGATAGCCTTCGCCGCTGTCCTTAATTTCTAGGATGCTGAAGGTGGCGTAGGCCACCTTGCGCACACTGCACACGGGCAGGGTGTTGACGATGGTTGAAACAACGTCCGCCACGGATGCGCCCTCGCGCACCATGGTCGCGCAGATCGTGCTGGTGAGGGTGGCGAGGATATTCGCCTTGACCCCGCTGCCAAGGCCATCCGCCAATACGGCGATGGTGGAATCCGCTGTGCGCACGGTGACGACCTTGTCGCCGCAGAGCTCCTCGCCTTTTTTATTGAGGCTTTTCCATGCAACGTCGATATGTACGCTCATCCGGAATCCCCCCTCAAGCCCGCGTGTCGTCGCGGGCGATCATATCCTTGAGCTTTGTCAGCGTGACCTTCGTCTCCGCCGTTGTCTCGCCCAGAAGGCTCGCGATTTCCTGCGCGACGACCATCTGCTTGTCGATTACCTTTTGCGCCATGTCGACCGTATCCATGCGCAGCTTCTGGCTTTTTTCCTTTAGAGCTTCCTCCTCGGTGATATCCTTGAAGATGCCCATGCAGTAGTTTCCTTCCTTGATATAGACGATGCTTTCGAGGAAGGTTTTGTGATAGGCATCCACCGTGATTTTTTTATCAAAGATCGGTTGCTGGAATCAAAAACGGCGAGCGTATCCGCAGGTCGAGAATTTCATAAAGCCCCTTCGTGAGCGCCGCGGCGCGGCTGACGCCAAAGGCCTTTTCCGCCGCCGCGTTGTATTCGACGATGTTGAGATCCTCGTCGACAATGATCGTGATATTCGGCGTTTCCGTAAGGACAACATTGGAAAGGGATTCCGCGCGCTGACGCATGAACGGCATGCACATCGTCAGCTCCGCCTTACCCTGATAGACGGCGATCGCCTTATCGCGGCAGGTGGCATAGCCGCAGGAGCCGCAGTTTAATTCCTGTGCTGGTGAATCCTTGCCGATCTTCTGCAAAATCGAGCGGATGACCTCCTCGCTGGGGATCTCCCGCTTGTCTGTCCGATCCACGAAGCCCTTGTGCATGGGGATGACGTTGGTCAGCGCCGGATAGCCGTCGCCCGTCGTATGTACATGCTCCTTGATCCGGATGCGGCCGGTAAACCGGTCATGCGCGCTGGAAACGCGGGCCGGGCCGTTAATGCAGCCGCTGACACAGGCGTTGATCTCAATAAAGCTGCCGGTGATCTGCCCGGCACGGATGGCGTCGAGCACATCCTTGCAGTTGTCGATGCCGTCAATGCTCATGATATTATAGTGCGGCAGGTCGCCGCCCTCGCGGCGCTTGAGTGTTTTGATAATGCCGCCCGCGATGGGGTAAAGCCGCAGAATCTCCGAATCGCCGCGCAAAAAGTCTGCGGGCTCGCAGTTATTCACACAGATTTCTTCCTGCTCAAGCCACATGTGCATATCGTGGAAGGTGAGCACCGCGTCGATCTCCGTCTCATGTCGGATGTCGTCCGCCTCGGCCTTTTTGGCAATGCAGGGGCCGACGAAAACTACCTTCGCATCGTGCCCGTAGGTTTCTTTGAGCAGGCGGCCGTGCGCGATCATGGGGCTGACGACCGGGGCCAGATAGGGGATCAGCTCGGGGTAATATTTCTCCACCAGTCGTTGACGGTGGGGCAGCAGGTGGTGATGATATTCTCCATCTCATGCGCTTTGATGAGCTTGTGGTATTCAGCCGTGACGTAGGCCGCGCCGTCCGCCGTCTGCGCCGTGCCGAAAATGCCGAGCCGTTGGAAGGCGCCCAGAAGCTTTCGCTCATCGTCAAAATCAAAGGAAGTGTAGTAGGAGGGGGCGAGGGAGAAGATTACGCGCTTGCCGTTTTTCAAAAATCCCTTTACCTTGTCGAGATCGCTCGAAAGCGTTTTGGCGTTCTGCGGGCAGGTGTTGAGGCACTTGCCGCAGAGAATACAGTCCGCCTCAATGATCTGCGCCTGCTCGCTTGCCAGCCGGATGGATTTGACCGGGCAGACCTTGATGCATTTATAACAGTTTTTACAGTTTGCCTTTTGCAGGCCGATGATGCTCATTTGGACGGCTCCTTTCTTGCGGGCAGGCTAGGCCAGCTTTTCTAAAATTTCATTTTTAAAAAAAGAGGGAACATCCGCAGGGGTGAGGGAGAATTTTTGCTCGTTTACACGCACGCAACGCCGCCTTTGGTGCATTCGCCCATGCAGAAGGAGCCTTTGAGCTCCACCTTGTCCGTAAGCCCATGGGCGGTAACAAGCTTTTCGAGCACCTGGATCACGTCGCGCGACCCATGCAGGTGACAGGAGCTGCCAATGCAAATAGTGATCTCCACGAAAAAGCACCTCCGTAAACAGATTTCAGTCATCAGATGTCAAAGTTCAGAGATTGATTCTATCATAGTATATTTTGAAAAAATATGCTATCCCTAAATTTTCACATCTAATGCCTGTACCACAGCCGGTGGGGTAAAAGCGGGATTTTCTGAAAGAGCTGCTGCAAAATGCAACGCATTTTGCAGCAGCTCCTTTGCGGTTCTAAAACAGGATGCAGGTGCCGGGGGTTATCTGCCGTAATAAGCGTCTGTATAGAGCTGCTCAATCTCAGACACCAGCGGATAGCGCGGGTTGGCGGTGGTGCACTGGTCGGCGTGCGCGTTGTCCGCAAGGCGCGGCAGGTTGTCGAAGAATACCTTCTCGTCAACGCCGCACTCCTGGATGGAGCCGGGCACGTTGAGGCTTGCGCGCAGATCCTTGATTGCCTGCACAAGGTTCGCAACGCTCTCCTCTGTGGTTTTGCCCGCAATGCCGAGATGCTTCGCAATCTTGGCAAATTTCTTATCCGCAACAAAGGTTTCATATTTCGGGAAGATTGCAAACTTCGTGGGCTTCTGGCCGTTGTAGGCGACGATATAGGGCAGCAGGATGGCGTTCGCGCGGCCGTGCGGGATGTGATACTCACCGCCGAGCTTATGCGCCATGGAGTGGTTAAGCCCCAGGAAGGCATTGGTAAACGCCATGCCGGCGATGCAGGAGGCGTTGTGCATTTTCTCGCGGGCCTCCTTATCGGCCGCGCCATTCTGATAGGCGCGGGGCAGGTATTCAAACACCATCTCGATCGCCTGCATGGCAAGGCCGTCCGTGTAGTCGCTTGCCAGCGTGGAGGTGTAGGCTTCGATTGCATGGGTCAGCACGTCCATGCCCGTGTCCGCGGTTGCGGATTTCGGCAGGCTCATGACGAACTGCGGTCAATAATCGCCACATCCGGGGTCAGAGCGTAGTCTGCAAGCGGTATTTCACGTTGCCGTTTTTGCGATCTGTGATAACCGCGAAGCTTGTTACCTCGGAGCCTGTG
>ENA-OQEN01000643-OQEN01000643.1-human-gut-metagenome-genome-assembly--contig:-NODE-643-length-15004-cov-8.110909_pt1 | contig 15004 bp, 19 predicted proteins | sample MGYA00242791_ERZ504627 | MGnify/ENA primary metagenome ERZ504627 (study PRJEB26092, sample SAMD00036316) | human gut metagenome | host: Homo sapiens | study: EMG produced TPA metagenomics assembly of... | reverse complement strand
GCCGGTTAGGCAACCCAGCGCAAGCGCGCAGGTGAGCGTCGCGCTCGCAGCCGCCTCGGTGCGTCCCCAAGCAATCCACCAACGGACATGGCAGCGGCAAAAATGACCGCGACCGGCAGCATCGACAGGATGCCCTGCGCCTGCATGGTGGCGTTGGCCATGAGCACCAAAAGCCCACGGCCGAGATGGCCGAGCCAATCTGCGGGGCCAAGCCTGCCGCCGCGCCAATGGCGACGGCCGCCACGACCAGCCCGGGAAGCGTCGCGACGCCGGCTGTCTGCATAAGCAAAAAGCTGAAGGCTCCGCATGAGAGCGCCGAGATGCCGCGCATGGTGTAATTGCGTGCGCGGCCCCAGCGCGTGCCCGCCCAGCCAAGCGCGGGGTCGACCTCGACGGTGTCATCCTCGTAGCTCGATGGCTCGATATCATCTGCCGCGCACTCGTCACTCGAAAGCTCGCCTACCATCTGCTCCAAGCTGCGACGGCCTTCGCGCACGCTCCCCAAGCCGGCAAGGAGTCGGTCGCAGAATGCCTCGATGCTATCAGGCGGTCTTGCGGCATGGGGGAGAGGGCGCTCATGAGCGCCGCCTCGGCCCCGGGGGAAAGTGCGGGATGAGCTCGCTGGGATAGGTGGCGCCGCCGATGATGCGGCCGAGCGAGTCGCCGGGCGTGGCCGCCATAAAGGGAGCGCTGCCGCACATGCCTCGTAGATCACACAGGCGAGGGCAAAGACATCGGCGCGCTCGTCAACCGTGCCAGTTTCGATGTCGAGCTGCTCGGGTGGCATGTAGCCGATGGTGCCGCCGCGCGATCCGCCAAAGCCGCCGGCAGACGACAGCCGCGCCATGCCAAAGTCGGTGAGCTTTACATTGCCCGAGCGGTCGATGAGCACGTTGGCGGGCTTAATATCCAGGTGGAGCACGCCGTTGCTATGGGCGAAGGTGAGCGCCTGGCCCAGCGCGTCGGCAATGGCAGCGGCCTCGTCAAAGGTGAGCGAATGGCCGTCCACGCGATGCAAAAACTCGGCTAGGGACATGCCGTCGACATATTCCATGACCAGGTAGGCATAGGCGGTGTCGTGCGTAAAGTCGATAACCTGCACGATATTGGGATGTTGAAGCATGGCGGCGGTATGCGCCTCGCGCAGCACATCCATAATGTCGCTGGCGGGCATGCCAGCGCCGTCTGTGAGGGGGATGCGCTTAATGGCCACGCGACGGCGCAGGTGTGTGTCGCGGCAAATCTCGATGGAGCCAAAACCGCCGGTCGCAAGCGTTTCGAGCGGCTGGTACCGCTTGAGCAGCTCGCGAGAGCTAGTGCCTCCAAGGGAACGTCCGGCGAGAACCGGGCGGTATGTTGCGAGAAAAGCGGCATGGCCAACCCTCGTGCGTTTAAAGTTCGTTTGCGAGCGGCGGGCGCGGGGCCGAGCCGTTCGCGGTGGCATAGATGCTGCTAGTGTAGCACGCTCAGGTGCATGGGGAGGATGGCGGGATGCGAGGCTGCCTGTCTGGCTTGGCCTTCGTCTCGACCCATCCGGAAAGCGCGCCCCAGTTTGCGGCCAAATACTGGGACACGCTTTCCGAATGGGGTGTGCTGCGGAAACTGCGTCCCAGAATATTGACTCAGAACGGGATACAGTTTCCAGATCGACGCTCAAAAGGAAACCGCATCCCGCTTTGATGCGGGGACTGCGGACAAAAGCTGAACCGTGATCTGGCTCGGATTGGAGTTCGCCTGAATCGTTGATGCTGGCTGGTGTGGGCGTGGAGATAAACGAGCAGCCCGAGCGATATAATGACACGCTATGGAGGTCATATGCTCTTTTCCCGCTGTTCTGCCACATCTGCTTTCGCCATTGCGCTCGTCGTAATGGCGGTTACCCCTTATCACCGGTTTTCATCTTCAATCGGCTTGGCATCAGGTGCAATGACCTGGCTCGTTATCCTTGGCGCATGCTCGCGGCGTTTGGTCATGGTGTTGCGCTCCGCAAGGGGAGAGAAATAAGACGGCCGGGTCGCCTTGGCGTCTTCGGTGTTTTCCTTGCTGCTATTGCGGTGGTTCCCGAATGGGTCGACTTGGTCTTCTATGCTCGCGGAGATTCTATTCCAATCGTGTTTGCACCAATCTGGTTGTTGCATCGTGTTTCGTGTGCCTTGTGCTTCACTGGGTCGTTGCTCCTCTCATATGTAATTTGGGATACGGCGGGCTCTCCTTTGATACGGGGGGCGGCGCGGGACGGCGAAAGGGGGACCCGCGATCGCAGAGCACGCTTTTTGCAGAAACAATAGTTGTCCTGTCTTGCCTGCTGTTTTGCTGTCGAATTTCATGGAGAGTCGTTCCCGAGCCATGGGGGATGCCCTCTGTAACGGCCGCATCAATTGGCCTCGTGCTTTTAATTCCGCTGGTCTATCTCGTATTGGCTGCGGTCCCGCTGCTTTGCTGTCCCCGCGCCTTTGGTCGGGGGCAGGGCGACGTGTTTGCCCGTTCTGTGCTTGTAGCAGTTCCCATTGGCCTTGTTCCGGCTGTCGAGGTGGCATACTTTGCAAGCGATGCCGCAGTCATTGCATCACTGTCGATGGGGTCCGCTATTGCTGTTGCCGCCTTCGTATGCACATTGCTAAGGGAGAAACGGGACAACAATTCGGATACCCCTCGCACGTCCGACCCATTCGATGCGGGGGTGTTTTCCCCTGCCCTGTCGCCTCGAGAAGAGCAGTTTGTTCGACTGCTGCTCAAAGGGAAAACGCCGGCGGAAATTGCCAGGGAGACGGGTACGAAGCCATCGACGGTGCGAACAACGCTTCACCGAGCATACGGGAAGGCATCGGTTGCGGGCTCACGCGAGCTCGTGGCATTGTTTGCGGGTGAGGGTGATGCTACAGGGCCTGGTCTGCTGCAGCGGCATGCTGGTGATATGTTGACATCAGTTCGGACGCGCCGGCTGTTTCGATACCTGCTCACAACATTTTTTATCCTCCTTGCGGCGGGCCCCTTGGTAATGGCGGATAGCGATTGGGGATCCGGTGTTTCGCGGGCAGTCGCCTTTTCTCTCGCAAGCTATGCATTGGGTCTCGGACTGCTTCTGTCGCTGCACTACGCGGGTGAAAAACTGAATCGTGAAGTTGCGCTGACTAGAACGGATGGGGCGATTGGGCTCGGAAGCCCGTGCGTATGGGCGGTGCTGTCTGCCGTGGAATGGTCTTTTGTCTATATCGCGGCATGGAGGTGTATATGCGATCCGTTGATGGCTGCGCCGGTCCTGCTGTGCGGCGTGGCATCTACGGTCTCGCTCGCTGTTGGGCTGCGTCCGTTTAAGGTGCATGCCCGTGTCCGGGCTATCGTGCCGTTGGTGTCAATAGGTGCGGCTACTTTAATCCATGCGGCCACTAGGGGGCGAATCCATGGGTTCGCGGTGCTGACGGGGATGTTGCTCACATACATAGTGCTGCGTAGCTGCCCGCAGCGCAAAATGCTTGGGATATGGATGCTTTGCTTTGGGGCGGCGGCTCCTGTCTGGGTTGTCTTGCTCAACATGGTGCAGGATCTGACGGTTTTCGAGCCTCTGTTCCTTGCGTCGTTGCTGGGGCAAAGTTCGGCCGTCAATGTCGTCGTGGCAACGGTGATTGTTTGCTGGTCTGTGCCCATGCTCGTTACGCACATCGTGCTCGTACGCTCGGTTGAGGACGAGAAGGCCGTCTTGAAGTACCGTGCGAACGGGTCCACCGAAGCAGCTCACGTGCGCCGGCTGGCTCTGCTTACGTCGCGCGCCCTGTCCGATGTTCAGGCCCGAATATTGTTGATGACGGCAGAGGGCACAACGACAAAGACCATTGCGCAGGATGTCGGTTACGCTGCATCTACGGTGCAAGCGCTGCGATCCGCGTCCTATCGCCAGTTGAAGATCAAGAACAAAGCAGAGCTTATTTCATTGTTATCGCAGGTAGATAACGTGTAAACGCCTGGATTATCAACTCAATAGCGAGTGTTTACAGACATCTTTCTCCATTCATGCAAAGGTTGCTGTGCGTCGACGCATTGTTAGCCGCTTTTGATTGGAGAAGGCCATGATTAAGCCAAGGAGCGCTATTACTCGAATCGGAGTCGGGTTGGCGATTGCTGCGGGTCTGTCCCTAGGGGTTCCCGCTGCATCGTTCGCGCAAGAGGAGTTTGACACCTCTCAGGTTTCTAGCATTACTCAAAACGCCGATACGGGAATTACGACCTGTACGAACAATGCCGATAGGGCATTTAGTTTTCAATGTGCCGGGACGAGTGCAACTGGCTACCGTCAAAAGGATGATTCCTCATCGCTCTATCTGGATATCCAAGGTTATACGGGAAATCCGCTTCGGTTATATACAGACGGTGCGTATAACACAAGCGGTAGCGGCAGCATGAATTGTACTCAGGGAACGTATCGTTCGAATCACAAGGGACAGTGGGAAATGTATAACCTCGTCCGTGAGAACGGGCGATCTGCGGCGCGACTGACTGCATGGGCGGAGTCTGGCTACGGCACTGTTATTGGTGTATGGAGCCCCGACTGCGTCGGGCATTTCCGCAAGCTTCCCGCATAGTTGTTTTAAATGGCTCCCTTCCGGCTTTCTGGGTCGGAAGGGGGAGGAGGACGTATGAACCAAAGGCTCGTAAGATATGAGCTGTCGAAAACGATAAGACGCCCAGCTTTTATCTTTGCTCTCTTGATTGCAGTCGCAGTTGCAATAGCTGCTGCGCTGGAGCCGTGGGCAAATTTGGAAAAAGAACGTCACAACCTTCTTTCTTTTGGTTACGGCGTTGGCATGCAAGCCAAAAACTATCTCGGTCAAACACGTGAAAGCAGCTTCGGTAACTGGATTGTTGTGAGCGCGAACGCGCCACTGTCTGCGTCGGTGTTTTTCTATGCACTGCCCCTGCTTGCAATGTTGGCCGGATCTTGGTCGTGCCTCTTTGAGCGTTTGAGTGGTTATGACATGCAGATATGCACGCGCGTTTCCAGAAAGGCATACGTGAACGTAAAGGTGCTGTCTGCTTTCCTCTCCGCGTTTACAGTGACTGCCATTCCTCTGCTCGTCAATTTCCTGATTGTCTCGATGCTTTTTCCTGCGTATCTTCCTCGGGTCGATGAGTCGACTACGTAGGGCTTTACCTACATAGCTATTTCTCCGGTCTATTTTATTCACATCCTTTGTTATATGTGCTTGCATACACGCTGTTCGATGCGGTCACGCTCGGGACTTTATCCATGGCTGTAACTGGCTTCTCAATTTTGTTTCGTAGCAGAATCAAAGCGATAATTGTCCCGTATCTGCTAATGGTTGCGTGGCATTTTGCAAATGGCTGGATCTTCGGCGTAATGGCTTGCGTGGGGTTTAACTGCAATATCCTCAACAGCATCAGGTCGGAATCGCTGAATAACTGGCCAGACATTCGAGCCGGTTTTGCGGAAATCATATTATTGACCCTTGCTTCGTTGGCTTTTTCTGGGGCGTGGAAAAGGCGGGAGATGGTCTGATGCTGTTTAGGCTGGTCGCCGCGGACCTGAGGACCGTTTTGAAGAAGAACATCATTACCTTTATTGCGATTGCAGCAGTGACCGTTGCGAACCTGGTGTACGCCTACGGATTGTCTTCTGTGTATGGGGTCAGGACGGATACCTTGGGGTTTGCGGACAATCTTGCGCTCGTGTTTGCCGGATCTGCTCCGTTTGAGCCTAGGCCCGGGTCATGTTTGTGCCTCCGCTAGGATGGCTATTTCTCATTCTGCTTATTCTCTATACAACACTCGATTATCCCGCCGAATCGTTGCACGGGTTTGGTTTGCAAACGCTTGTCCGATGCCGGGCGAGAACCCTTTGGTGGGTCTCGCGTTTTATCTCAGTGGCGGCGATAACAGCATTTTCGCTGCTTGTGGTGGTTTGCTCTGTTGTGATTTGGAGCTTGATGGTGAGCGCCTCGTTCAGCGCGGTCATCCATGGCGAGTCGCTTCAGCTGGCTAATTTGGCGCCGTGGTTTCTCAAAGTGGGCGAGGCGGATGCGCTGCCGTTTTTCATAGGTCTCTTTTTTGCTTTTGAGGCGCTTGCGTTTGCACAGGCAGCGGTTGGGTTTGTGCTTGGGCCGTCAGCCTCATTTGCGGTTGTAATGAGCTACCTGATCTGTTCGGCATATGCGCGGCATTGGGCGCTGCTGGGAAATGCCTTGATGCTGTTGCGCTGGGGTGGAATCGTCAAAGAAGGAATTGCGACGGGCTCGAGTGGCTTGTTTTCAATTGTGATTATGTCGTTATGTCTATCGTTGGGTGGACTGTGGTTTCGAAAGGCCGACCTTATCGAAAAGAGGGACAAGATATGAGCGTGATCGTTAGGGACGTATCGAAGCGCATGGGCAAAAACGATGTCCTGCGCAACGTGTCTATCGAGGTTGACCCTGGGACTGTGGTCGGGCTTCAGGGGATAAACGGTTCGGGCAAGACCATGCTTATGCGAGCGGTCTGCGGATTGATTAGACCCACCGAGGGCGAAATCATTATCGATGGTCAAAGACTTGGGGCTGATATCTCGTTTCCGCCGAGTCTTGGGATGTTGATAGAGGCTCCTTCCTTTTTAGGATATCTGTCTGGCTACGACAATCTGGAACTCATAGCTCAAATCAAGGGCGTTGCCACCCCCGAGGACATTCGCTCCGCCCTGCGGCTCGTGGGGCTCGATGCAGACGAAAAAAAGAAGTTCCGAGCATACTCGCTTGGGATGAAGCAGCGTCTGGGGATAGCTGCGGCGATTATGGAAAAGCCGAAGCTGCTTGTTCTCGATGAACCAACAAATGCCCTCGACGAAGCGGGCGTTGAAATGCTCAAGCGTGTTGTGGCGATGGCGGCATCAACGGGTCGCGAGGTTCTTCTGTCTAGCCATGACGGAGAGGTGCTCGAGGAGCTGGCCGATCGGGTTTACTGCATGCGCGACGGTGCCGTTGTGGAAGTTCGGGAAAGGTCGTGAGCGCGATGAAGAAGACCCTGTGGACGAGAAGATCGGCGCTCGCGCTTTTTTGCTGTGCTGCTACCGGCCTTGCGGGCATGAGGGTGAGCGTCGTTAACAGGAATCGGACAGTCATTCCTGAGAAATATTACGCGGAGGGCGAATGGCTCTCGATGGATGGAGCGTTTCTGGGATCGAAGGATGTGGTGACTGATGGGTATTCGTTTTGCATAGATGGAGCAGAACTACTCACGCCGCGCGAGTATCTCAAACGAGCGCATGACGATTATTCAAAATATGGCACCGTGGATACGAAAACGAGACTGAAGGATGCCGACATCACGTGCGTTATCGCCGTAAAGATGCGTGTCAGAAATAGGGATAATATCGACGGTGGAATCAAAGCGTATGTTTGGCATCTGGTTCCGGAGTCTGCGCCAAACTATGATTTTGTAGTCAATACCGATCTGATAACGCAAGCCATGCCGGTCCTTGGCGGCTCTGCTGCGTTTGCCGTGGAGGTTGGGGCAGAAAACGAGTTGCTCGTCCCATTTATGATGCAAAACACCAACGACTATTTCGAAGATTATGAAACCGTCCGTTTTGAGAAAGCGTTTCCCGGAGCCTATACGATGAAGATGACCGATCTGCCGGAGCGGAGGCTCTTAAGGTTTGAAGTGAAGTAACTCGAAGGTCCTGTTGGGGGAGCCTCATCCTACGCTGAAGCGGGATGAGATTCCCTTCGCAGTGGCGCTCGGCCCTAGCGCTTCTTCTTGCTCTTCTTCTGCTTGCGCCGCTTGCCCTTGTTATCCTGGGGCTTGTCGGCCTTGTCGCCCCGCTTGGCCTCGGCGGCAGCTTCTCGGCTTCATTTTCTTCTTCTTGGTCTCGATGCGGAGCTTTTTGTTAATGCGCGCCTTAAGGAAGGTGCCAAACTGCTCGGCATTGCCGCGGACAAAGGTGTCCTTAGGGATCGTCACGCCCTGGTCGGCGAACATGGCTACAAAGATGCGCTCGCCGTCGAGCACGTGGTCGAGCTTTTCAAACGGGAAGAACTGCGACTTGCCGCTCTTGCCCCAAACCATCAGGCCGTCCTCGTTGGCGGCGACGCGGCGATAGCGGCCACCCATGGACTCGTCGGCCTCGACGGCATCGATAAGTCGCGGGCGAGGGTGTGGTGCAGGTTTTTGCTCCACCAGGCCAAAAAGGCGCCGAATACGATCAGGACGACGCCAAACTTGATCCAGTTGCCGCCGGCCACCAGCATGCCAATGCCGAGCAGCGCGGCAATTGCCGCGGCGACATACAGCGAGCCGCGACGCCTGGGTGAGGCGACCAGGCGGGCGAAGTCGGTGACCAGGTCGTTTTCGTACTGGTACTCGTTGAGGTACAGGATGCCGTCGTCGGCTGCGGCCTGCTTCTCGAGCGCGACCTCGACCTGGTCGGCTGCTTCGGAGGGAACGAGGTTGCTCTCTGCGTCTGCCATGCTCTTTGGACTCCTATCGCGGCGGGCTCGCCGTACGGGTTATTATGAATGAAGTATGCCGTGCGACCGCATGGCCGTCGCGGCAACAAGACTCAGTATACCCGGGGGAGCACCCATGGAATCGTTGTACCGAAAGTATCGCCCGCTCACCTTCGACTCCGTGGTGGGCCAGCAGCATATCGTCTCGACGCTCGAGCACGCCATCACCGAGGGGCGTCTGTCCCACGCGTACCTGTTCTGCGGACCGCGCGGCACGGGCAAGACCACCATGGCGCGCATTCTGGCCAAGGCGCTACTGTGTCGCAACGCCGAGGCGGCGCGCGCCGAGGGTGCAAGCGGCTGCATGCCCGACGGCACCTGTGAGGAGTGCGAGCTCATCGCCGAGGGCAACCACCCCGATGTCTACGAGCTCGATGCCGCAAGCCGCACGGGCGTGGACAATGTGCGCGAGGAGATCATCAACTCCGTCAACTTTGCCCCGGTGCGCGGCAAGTACAAGATCTATATCATCGACGAGGTTCACATGCTCACGACGGCGGCGTTCAACGCGCTGCTCAAGACGCTCGAGGAGCCGCCGGCGCACGTGATCTTTGTGCTGTGCACCACCGACCCGCAAAAGATTTTGGAGACCATCCTCTCGCGCTGCCAGCGCTTCGATTTTCATCGCATCGGCAACGAGGATATTGAGCATCGCCTGTCCTACGTGTGCGAGCAGGAGGGCTTCGATTACGACGACGAGGCGCTGGCTATCGTGGCGCGTCATGCCAAGGGCGGCATGCGCGACGCGCTCTCCACGCTGGAGCAGCTGAGCGTCTTCGGCAACGGTACCGTGCACGCGGACGATGCCCGCTCGCTTTTGGGCGAAGTTTCGGACCAGATTCTGGCGAGTTTGCGCGCGCCATCGCCGAGCGTGATATTGCTGAGCTCTATGGGCTCATTCGCGCACAGGTCGAGGAGGGCAATGACCTGCTTGAGCTGACGCGCGACCTGGTGGCGCATGTGCGCGACGTGTATGTGGCCTGCGTTGCCGGTGCCCGTGCCGAGCTGTTTGAGGGCGGGATCGAGCAGGCCGAGGCGCTTGCTGCCGAGGCCGCTGCCTTTGGCGAGCATCCGGCCGACCGCCTGGCCCGCGTGCTGACGGTGCTTGACGATGCCGCGCTGGAGATGAGGGGCGCGAGCGACGTGCGCCTGGTGCTCGAGATCGCCTGCACGCGCCTGGCACGTCCCGAGGCCGATCTGACCATTGAGGCCCTGGCCGAGCGCGTGGCACGCTTGGAGGCCATGGTCGCCAACGCCGCGGTGCCGGCGGGTGTGGCTGCTGCTCAAACGAGTGCGCCTGCTGCATCCGCACCCGCTGCTGCCCAGCAGCCGACGCTGATTTCGGGTGCCCGAGCCGCTACTCCCGCGGCGACTGCCGCCCCCGCTGCTACGTCCGCGCATCAGGGTGGCATGCCTTGGGACCGCGGCACTGCTGTTCCGGCGGCCCAGTCTGCGCCCAAGTCCGCGGTTCCTGCGTCGGCGCCCAAACCTGTAACGCCTGCACCTCAACCCGTTGCGGCTCCCGCGCCTGCGGCATCGACCGTGCCGGTGTTCAAGCCCAACAGCGCCGCCCAGGTTGCTGCCGCCGGCGCCGCCGAGACCCCCGCGGTCGAGATGCCGGCGAGCTCCAGCGCAAATGGGCCGAGGTCGTCGAGCGCGTCAAGGCCCAACAACCTTCTTATGCGGCTCTCCTGTTGACGCCCGCGCTACGGCAGACGATGGTTCTAAGCTCACGGTCTCGTTCCCTACGGCATTTGCTATCAAGATGCTCGGGCGTGCTGATACACAGGCGGTGTTTTTGCCGACAGTCAGTGCAGTCTTCGGTCGTCGCACCGTCGACTATGTCCTGGATGGGGGTGGCACGCCGGCTCCTCAACATGAGGAGCATTCTCCATCTGCACGGGCTGCGGCATCTGCGGACCCGCAACCCGTGTCCTCGGCGGTCCCTGCATCCTCGAGCGCCAGCGCGACGCAGCCAAAAGCGGCACCGGTAGCGGCACCGACTCCGTCGGCGCCTGAACCTGCTGCGCCCAAACCGGCTGCTCCGACCCCCGCGCCCAAGCCCGCTGCCACACCCGCACCCAAGTCATCCGACCTGGCTAAGGCCCCCTGGCTGCGCTCCGACAACCCTGCCGGTGCTCCTGCCACGGGCAAGCTCCCGACCGAGCCCGCGCCCCGAGCGCCCAAGCGCGCGTCCGCTCCCAAGGCTCAGCCGTCTGCGCAGGCTGCGCCTTGGGAATCCGAGCAGGTGCCCTACGACGACGCATGGTCGGTGGCTTTGCCGGCGATGCGGGCGGGGAGGATCTTCCTCCGTTCGACGTGCCTGCCGCGGTGCCTGCGCCCAGCCCTGCCGCCTCAGCCGCGGCTCCCGCAGCTGCGACGTCCGCTCCCGCAAGCGATGACGCCCCCGCTGCCCCTTGGGAGTCCAACCCCGGCGCCGCAGTCCCTTCGGCCACCAGGCGCAGCCCCGAGCATCCCGCAGACCGAGGACGAGGCCAAAGCCCTCATCCGCAGCGTCTTTGGCCAGGCCACCATCTTCAAACCGGTGGAGTAACCGTGCGGGCGGGTACGCTGCTCAAGAAGAGATCTCTTTGTCCGGGCGCATCTGTATTTCGGACATGTGTAGTGTGGTGCCGCGTATATCGCATTCGAGCAGACAGGCACGTGACGGTCGGCCTAGGATGCTGAGGTCGATACGATATGTCGCATGGCTGTCCGTGTACTCGACTTGCTCGGCGTTGACGGTTGCTCCGATTGTAAATAAAGAGCCCAGTTCGGCATCGACAATCTTGGAGTCCTTTATCTTGACCTTGAACTCTTGGTAGAGGGACGGGCTGTTGTAGTAAATGGTTCGGGTTCCGTCGGTGCACTCATCGGCCGCTTCCCATTTGACGACGGGCTGGTCCGAGCTGGCTATCAGCAGTTCTGCTCCAAAGGCTATGGCATGGGTGATGACAACCAGCAATGCCCAGCCGACAAAGAGATAGAGAACCACATATGCAACGGGGTGTTTTGAGCGGATGTTTTGGAGCGCGTCGGGGGCATTCATGGGGCACCTCCAAATTGCGATCTTTGACAATCAAATTTTACCATGCCGTCATGAGCGCCACCTCGAGCGGCGGTTTAGCATTTTGCTATCTAGCTGGATGCAGAAAATGCCGGGTTCCGGCCCTGCTAGATTTAATTTGAGACATTTATGCAGATGCGAATTATTCAACTTTGCATAATCTTTGGGCGCGGCTTGCACTCCAGGGCATGTATATCGACTGAGGTAGCACGACCGCCCCGCTCGCTTGCCTCGCGCCGTGGTACGATTTTTGAGTTTGAAAGACCCGCCGCGTCCCGACTGCCCTTGCAGCTCGTTGCGCGGCCGCACGCAAAGGAGCCATCATGGCCGGTATGAACATGCAGCAGATGATGAAGCAGGCCCGCAAGATGCAGGAGCAGCTTGCCGCCGCGCAGGAGAACCTCAAGTCCCAGACCGTCGACGCTTCTGCCGGCGGCGGCATGGTCAAGGTGACCGTTAACGGCGAGATGGAGCTCGTCAACCTCACTATTGATCCCGATGCGCTCGATCCCGAGGACGTCGATATGCTGCAGGACATGATCATGGCTGCCGTCAACGAGGCCGTTCGCGGCGTCAACGAGCTCGCCAATAAGCAGATGGGCGCCATCACCGGCGGCCTCAACATCCCGGGCATGCCGTTCTAAGACACGCATATATATGAGTGCGAATCACAGTCTGCAAAAACTGCTCGATGAGCTGGGCCGCCTGCCGGGCATTGGTCCCAAGTCGGCCCAGCGCATCGCCTATTACCTGCTCGAGGCCGATGCCGAGGAGGCCCGCCGCCTGGCCGAGGCCATCCTGGAGGTCAAGCAGGAGGTGCACTTTTGCAGCCGTTGCTTTAACTACGCCACGGCCGACGAGTGCTCCATCTGCCAGGACCCGATGCGCGATACCACCCGCATCTGCGTGTTGGCGAGCCGCGCGACGTCCAGGCGATTGAGCGCACGGGCAGCTACCACGGCCTCTACCATGTGTTGGGCGGCGTGATCAGCCCCATGGACAAGATCGGTCCCGAGCAGCTGCATATCCGCGAGTTGCTGGCGCGCCTGGGCCATGAGGATATCCACGAGGTCATTATCGCCACCAACCCCAATATCGAGGGCGAGACCACGGCGAGCTACCTTGCTCGCGCCATCAAGCCACTGGGCGTCGAGGTGTCGCGTCTGGCGAGCGGCCTGCCCGTGGGTGGCGACCTGGAGTATGCCGACGAGCTCACGCTCGGCCGCGCTATCGAGGCCCGCCGCGCGATCTAGGTGGCGAGCCTGCTCCTGCCGTATGTTTTCCTCACAGTCGCACGGGGTAGTCATAATTTCCCCGTGCGACTGTGAGTTTGTTGTGCAACAAAGATGCTTCGTATCCGCTTATCGCATGGATGCTTCCGCTCGCATCCTTAATTTGCTCATTCGTTGCGCAACCTTTTGGGTTCGCTGATACACTCAAATATGGATTCGAATGAATGCGCCGCTCCCGAGCGGCGTGTTTTTGTTGGAGGAGAACGCATGCGGCCCGGTGGCACTCAGACAAAGCGCGGCGCCGCGGTGCGCATACGACGCCGACTGGGCTTGGCGCCGCGGGCGTACGCACTGCTATCGTGCTCGCTGGTGCTGGTCATAGCTGGCGTTTCTGCCTATGGCATGACCGTGCCGTCCATGATGCAGGCGCATGCCGCACGCGAACCGCGCGTGGGGCATGAGGTCAAAAGCGATCTGGGCACCACGACTGGATATGCTTGGGCAAGTGTGGTCGGGCATATTGTGTTTGGCACCGACGATGCGGACGGCGCCGAGGCCCCGGACAACGAAGTCACGCTTGCCAATGGCAAAACCATCGTGCTCACCAACACCAAGATCGTCCATCACCTTTCCGATAACAGTGTTTCGGCCGTCGTAAACAAGGCCGAGCAGCAAAAGGGTCAGGATACGCAGCAGTCGGGGAAACCTGGCGGCTCTGGTTCGTCTGGTTCCAGCTCCGATTCGTCGAACTCGAGCGGTGGCTCCGGCTCGGGCTCCGCCTCCGGTGGGTCTGGGAGCAACGGCTCGACGGGCGGTAGCACCGGTGGCAATACAAACTCCAGCGGCCTTTCGGCTGCCGAGGAGGAAAGCATACACAGCTGGCTCGTGACCAAGTGCAATATGCTCGACGGCTATGTCTCTCGGGCCAATAGCGCGGTCTCGACCTATAACGCAACAGGCGATGCCGGACCGTGCGATAGCCTGGCCAACGATATGTTTGTCATCCGTGCCGAGTTTGGCCGGCAAACGTTTTCTCCCCAGTCAAAGTGGTATCAGCAATACGCCAACCTATGGGGCTGCTACACCAACCTGTGCCAATGGGTGGGGCATTACGGCGATGACGACGTCGCGCTCAATAACTTCAATACCAAAGTGGCGGCGATCGCCCTATGACGAATAGCCTTGCTTCTAGCACATCGTGCGCACTTAACCGCGACCCCATGGTGGGCCTGCGCCTGGCGCGCGTTGGAGGTTTTGAGCCTGCTATTGCGCTGAGTCCGGATGAGCTGCCCGTCTACCAGCGTCGATTTGCGATGCTGTTTGCCGACGACGGCACCATGCGCCGTGGTGGCATCGGTCGCGTGACGCGTGCCGTCAATGCGCAGGGCGAGGCCGTTGCGCTCAAGCAGCTCATCTTGCCGACTTGCGACGAGTTCGATGACGATGTCGCCCACGAGGCGCTGGTCACCAAGTTCAAGGCGGCGTTTCGCGAGGAATACGAATGCCATCGCGCCCTTTCGGGCCTCAAAGGCTTTCCCCGCCTGTATGGATGGGGCGAGGTCGACGGTGTGCCCGCGATTGTCATGGAGTGGGTCGAGGGCGAGACGCTTGCCCGCCTGCGCTCGCGCCTTGCCGTGGACGATGCCGGTCGCCTGTCGCCGCTCGTGGCCGCTCGCCTGGGCCGCGACCTGTTCGACCTGCTCTGCCGCATGAACCTGGTGGGGGAGGGCTTTGTCCATCGCGATATCTCGCCTGCCAATATTATGGTTCGCACGGCGCACCTGCCGCTCGACCGACAGCTTGCCGAGGGCACGTTCGATTTGTGCCTCATCGATTTTGGCTCGTCGCTGGCGCTCGAGTCCGCCTCTGCGGTGGCGCGAGGTGGCGGCAAGGAGTCCTTTACAGAGCGCTACGCTACGTTGCGCCGAGCGACGGTTGCCTACGCTCCGCCCGAGATGCTCACCGACGATATTGCGACCTGCGCGTTTTGCGCATGTCGCCGGCAATTGACGTGTATGCCGCGGCGAGCACGGTCTATGAGCTCATCGCCGGTGTCGCACCGTACGAGGTGGCACCGAGCGCATCGGGCACCTCGGTTCGCGCAAAAAAGACGCGCGATATTGCCAGCCCCTATCGTCTCAAGATGGATACGCGCCCCGACTATCCCGTTGGCGCCCATGCACCCGATTGCGACCTGACCCAGCTGCTCCGGCGTG
>ENA-OQEN01000642-OQEN01000642.1-human-gut-metagenome-genome-assembly--contig:-NODE-642-length-15007-cov-2.666062_pt1 | contig 15007 bp, 24 predicted proteins | sample MGYA00242791_ERZ504627 | MGnify/ENA primary metagenome ERZ504627 (study PRJEB26092, sample SAMD00036316) | human gut metagenome | host: Homo sapiens | study: EMG produced TPA metagenomics assembly of... | reverse complement strand
TCGATTTTACTCTTGTATTCTCATGTAGCGCAAGGAAGAGCCCTCCTTAAATAGCGAGCTATTTAAGGAGGTTATGACGAAGCGTTGTATGAAAATACATGTGAAATCGAATTCTGCGATTGAATCAGCGTTTCCCTAATATCAGCCGCATTGAGAAAGGGCAGTCAATGCCTTCCATTGCTACACTTGCTAAGATCGCACATGGACTTGGAAAGCGGCTCGAAATCCGTTTTGTATAGTTTCTAGGGAAACGCTGATTCTGTGATTGAATCAGCGTTTCCTTAGTTTTACGCGCATGCAAAACCCCCGATTTACCAAAAGGTAAATCGGGGGTTTTCATTTATTGTACTCATGGATCAGAATTTCACGCGCAGCAGTCTTACGGCATAGAGGATACAGAGGATGGTGACGCCGGTATCTGCGAAAACGGCGACCCACATATTGGCATAGCTAAGAGGCCCATGATCATGACGGCGATCTTCACGATGAGAGCGAAGGCGACATTTTCCCAAGCGGTCTTGATGACTTTTCTGGCCACGCGGACGGCTTTGGAGATGGCGAGGGCATTCGAATTCAGGAAGACGACGTCAGCGGCTTCGATGGCAGCATCTGCGCCGCTTCCCATAGCGGCGCCTACATCAGCACCGGCGAGGACAGGAGCATCATTGATGCCGTCGCCTACGAAGAGGACGGAGCCGATCTCTTTTCTGACTTTCTGCATTTCAGAGAGCTTGTCTTCCGGAAGGAGACCGGCGTGGATGTTCTCGATGCCGACGAGACTGCCAATGGCTTTTGCGCTCTTTTCATTATCCCGGTCAGCATGACAGGGGTGATGTCGAGGGCTTTCAGGTCTTGGATGCCTTCGATGGTGTCGGACTTGATGGCATCGGAAATGGTGATGCGGCCGAGGAGGGTCTTGCCTTTGGCGACGTAGACGTCGGTGCCGACTTCTTTGTTTTCCGGAAGGGATGGGACAGAGATGCCGGAAAGGGCGAGGAGCTTTTCATTTCCGATATAGATGTCTTCGCCGTTCTGTTTGGCTTTGACGCCGTGTCCGGCGATTTCCTGCATGGAGGTGAGCTTGGGAAGAGAGAGACCTTTTTCATTCGCGCAGGTCACGATGGACTGGGCGATGGGGTGGGTGGAGTAGATCTCAGCAGCTGCTGCGAGGGCAAGGATCTCGTCTTCGCTCTTGCCAGCGGTCTTCACGATGCTTCTGACTTTGAATTTCCCTTCGGTCAGAGTGCCGGTCTTATCGAGGACAGCGGCTTTGGTATTCGAGAGGGCTTCCATGACGGTGCCGCCCTTGAAGAGGATGCCTTCTTTCGATGCGGCGCCGATGCCGGCAAAGAAGGAGAGCGGGACGGAGATGACGAGCGCACAGGGGCAGCTGATGACGAGGAAGGTGAGAGCGGTGTAGATGCATTTATCCCAGTCGGCGGAAAAGAGGAGCGGCGGGAGGACTGCGACGGCGATCGCGACGAAGACGACGATCGGGGTGTACACACGGGAGAAGCGGGTGATGAAACGGTCGATCTTTGGCTTGCTGGCGACGGCATTCTCGACGGAGTCGAGGATGCGGGTGACCATGGATTCTGTGAGGACTTTTTCGACCTGGATGCGGATGGTGCCGGTCATATTGACGCAGCCGGAGTCTACGGGGTCGCCGACGGCTGCGAGGACAGGCTTCGGTTCACCGGTGACGGCGGAGGTGTCGATCTGGGTCTCGCCTTCGGAAATGATGCCGTCTAGCGGGATGCGGTCGCCGGGGCGGATGAGAAGGATGTCGCCGACTTCTGCTTCTTCGGCCGGGATGGTCTCGGTGCCGCTCGCGGTCACGCGCTGGACGACTTCCGGGCGCAGGTCGACGGCGTCCATGATCTGGTCGCGGCTGCGGTCGGCAGCGAGGTCCTGGAAATATTCACCGATGCGGTAGAAGAGCATGACGCGACAGCTTCCGGGTATTCGTGGATCGCAAAGGCGCCGACGGTCGCAACCGTCATGAGGAAGGTCTCGTCGAAGAATTCCCCATGGGTGATGTTTTTGAGGGCGGTGTAGACGATGGGGCCGCCTAAGATGAGGTAGGAGATGAAGAAGAAATAGTCTCCAATGGAGGCAAGTCCGGCGAAGAGGCCGGCCGGCTGGTAGTGCATCAGCATGCCGATGACGAAGAGGAGGCCGCCGATGGTGAGCTGGCTTTTTTCGCTTTTCAGGCGTTCAAGGAAGGACGCTTCTTTTTGGGCTGCTGACTTTTTCTGCGCTTTGGTCGGGCGCTGTTTCTTTCGGATCTCGGTCGGACTTTCGACTTCGTTGCATTTTCTGGTCAGCTCGGGGATGAGGCTGTCCGGGTCTTTGGCGGTGAGTTTCATCGTCTTGGTGGCGAAGGAGATCGAGCGGAGAGGACGCCGGGCTGGTGGTTCACGAGCTTTTCGAGCTTGACGGCGCAGGCTGCACAGTCAAGGGTGGGGATCTCATAGATCTCTGTCTTGAAATCGCCCTTGTCAGATGGCGGTACGATGCCGATATTTTCATCGACGGTGCGGCAGACGGAGAGCAGCTGCGGGATGAGATTGTCCGGATTTTCTTTGGAAATGACGCGGAGCTCTTTCTTCGTGAAGGAAATCGAGGCGAAGAAGACGGATGGCATTTCGCGGATCTTCCCTTCCATTTTCGCGGCGCATTCCATGCAGTCGAGGTGCTCCATGTGATAGAGCCGCGCTTGTATTCTTTTCCTAAGAAATCGCACTGGCAGGAGCAAGGTCTTTGCCGCAGTAGTCGCAGTCTTCTTCGTCGATGCAGTCATGGCAGTGACAGTCGTTCTTGTGCCCGTCATGATGGTGGACGCCCTTGTCATGGAAATGACCGAAGCGCGCCTTTCATCGATCGCAATGTCGGCATCGCTCTCCATGACATCGATCTTATTGTCCTTGTATTTTGCCATTTCAGGGTCATTCGAGTGGTCATGGCGCTCTTCCGGGATCTCTTCGCAGCAGCCACAGCCGCAGCCATTATGCTCATGGGAGTGGCCTTCGTGGTCATGGTCATGCCCGCAGCCGCATCCGTTCTCGTGAGAGTGACCTTCGTGGCCATGGTCATGGCCGCAGGCGCATCCGTGCTCGTAGGAGTGGCCTTCGTGGCCATGGTCATGCCCGCAGGCGCATTCATGCTCATGGGAGTGGCCTTCGTGGTCGTGGTCATGCCCGCAGGTGCATCCGTGTTCATGGGAGTGACCTTCGTGGTCGTGGTCATGCCTGCAGCCGCAGCTGTGATTTTCTTCATCTTCTTCGTGGTGTGCATGCTCTTCGGTGTGATGGACGGATTCCTGTGCCTGATGGCAGTGGCCGCATCCGCAGTGATGTACATGCTTTTCATCGTGCTTTTCCATGGTATATCTCCTTATCTGTAATGGAAGCGTTGCTTCCTGAGCGGTATGATTCTATGGTGCTATTTTAGCATTCTCTAGTTCCAACGTAAACGGAACATGAGAAACACTTTAATATTTCAAGTAGGAGAGGGGGAAACGATAGGTTTAGATAGGGCTAAAAAAAGAATGAGTTCGAGAGGAGGTAATAAAAATAAGAAAAGAAATGAGAAACGAGAAATGCGAAATGGCGGTGCGGCGCATAAAAAAGCAGAAGCGCCGCGGAGTATAAATAAGACAATGTTTGAAAGTGAGTGGGGAGCGGGTTTCCCGTTTGGGAGTTCCAAACATCGTCCGCCTGACCGCGAATGACAAAGATTTCTCGCTTACGCTCGAAATGACGATACGGGGGAGTCTTAAGTCTCCTAGTCTCCAGCTGCTCGAGATCCTTAATCCCTAATCCCTAGATACTAGTCCCTCGCTATCAGTCACTAGTCACCTCTAATTGACCCGTAGCTTTTATTGACATACCTGTATATTTATGCTACTATCTTGAATAAATAAGAAGGGTGTGAGGACTATGTCAGATAAAAAAGTCATTTATGAGGTCAAACATTTGCAGAAATCGTTCGGCAAGGTCGAAGTACTGAGAGATATCAATATGAAGATCGAGAACGGAGAAGTGTGTACCATTATCGGCCGTCCGGGAGCGGGAAGAGTACCTTCCTGCGTTGCCTGAATCTGCTGGAAACGCCGACCGGGGGCGAGCTGTGGTTCGAAGGGAAGAAGGTCAATGAAAAGACCGATGTGAAGATGCTGCGCCGCGATGTCGGTATGGTTTTCCAGTCGTTCAACCTGTTCCCGATGTTCTCCGCGGTAGAAAATGTCATGTATGCGCCGGTACATATTAAGAAGCTGCCGAAAGCGGAAGCGAAAGAGGAAGCGATGGAGCTTCTCTCCCGTGTGGGTCTTGCTGAGCGTGCGGATTATTATCCGGGCGAGCTCTCCGGCGGGCAGCAGCAGCGTGTCGCTATCGCCAGAGCGCTTGCGATGAAGCCGAAGATGCTGCTCTTCGATGAACCGACCTCTGCGCTCGATCCCGAGCTCGTCGGCGATGTACTGACCGTCATGAAGGAAGTCGCCTTGGGCGGCATGACCATGGCCGTTGTCACGCACGAGATGCAGTTTGCCAGAAGCGTTTCCAATCACGTCATTTTCATGGATAAGGGCTATATCGTGGAAGAAGGAAATCCCGAAGATATCTTCACCCATCCACAGGAAGAACGGACGCAGACATTCCTGAAGCGTCTGATCCATGCTGATATTTAAGGAGATGATGCGATTATGGATATGGTATTAGATACAGCTGTCAAATATAATGACATTTTCTTGTCAGGTGTGAAAATCACCATCATTATTTCTCTTCTGTCCTGCTTCTTTGGTCTTCTTCTCGGGATCATTCTGGCATTCATGAAGATCTCGGGCATCAAGGTCCTCCAGTGGATCTCGACGGCCTATGTAGAAGTTATCCGCGGTACGCCGGTCTTGGTACAGATCTCTCTCGTGTTTTTCGGGCTGCCGTTCCTCGGCATCCATTTCCCCAGCTTCCAGATCATGGGCGTCGACTTTGAAAGACTGTCCGCCGGTGTCCTTGCACTGATCCTGAATTCCGGTGCATATGAGTGTGAAATCGTCCGCTCTGGTATCCAGTCCATCCCGAAGGGACAGCTCGAAGGTGCGATGTCGCTTGGCTTCTCGAAGTGGGAGTCTATGGTGCGCATCATCATCCGCAGGCGATCCGCAACATCCTGCCTGTCATCGGGAATGAATTCGTCACCCTCATAAAAGAGTCCTCTCAGGTCTCTGTCATCGGTATGGCCGATCTGATGTATACGGCGACCACCATCCAGGGTATCAGCTTCCAGCCATTCCCGCCGCTCGTCATCGTAGCGATCTACTACTTCATCATGACCTTCTTCGTCTCCATGTGCCTGCGCGTGCTCGAACGCCGCATGAAGGTGAAGAGTGTGAGATAGCAGGAAATCGGCAAACGGTTCTTCGAAAGGAGAACCGTTTTTTGATTGGGGGTGAGCAGTCCTCTCGCAACTATACCATGGCATTTGGATGACAGAATCGCCATTTCGCTGTATAATAAAATAGAATTTTTATGTACAGATGGAAAGCGTGAGACGCTCCGGGAGAGAGCGGGGAATACGGTATTCTCGTATCGCAGCCGGGCTCTTGCGCACTTCCTTCTATTTCTCAAACGAGGTACTCCATGTTTATCGATAGAGCAAAGATTATTGTAGTCTCCGGTGCGGGCGGGGACGGGATGGTTTCCTTCCGCCGTGAGAAGTATGTACCGCGCGGCGGCCCGTCGGGCGGTGATGGCGGCAAGGGCGGCTCGGTCTTCATCAAAGCAAATAGCGACCTGAATACGCTGATCAATTTCCGCCGTCATAGAAAATTCGCAGCCAAAGCCGGTGCCAACGGCGGCGCCAAAGAAATGTTCGGCAAAAATGCAGAGGACGTCTTCGTCGAGGTGCCGCTCGGAACGATGGTCTATGACAATAAGACCGGCGAACTTCTGGCGGATATGACGCAGAATGGACAGGAAGCCCTCATCGTCAAAGGCGGGCATGGCGGCCGCGGAAATTCCCATTTCGCGACATCGGCTGTCCGTGCGCCTCTTTATGCGGAAAAAGGCGAGCCGGGTGAAGAAAAGGAGGTGCGCCTCGAGCTGAAGGTGCTGGCTGATGTCGGCCTTCTGGGATTCCCGAGCGTAGGGAAATCCTCTCTCATCCGCAAGGTATCCGGTGCGAAGCCGGAAGTGGCGGCGTACCATTCACGACGCTGAATCCGATCCTCGGTGTGGTGAATCTGGACTATGAGAGAAGCTTCGTCATGGCAGATATCCCGGGCCTGATCGAAGGCGCAAGTCAGGGGACCGGTCTTGGGGACGAATTTCTTCGCCATGTAGAGCGTACGAAGGTCCTCATCCATGTGCTTGATGCGGCGGGCAGCGAAGGCCGCGATCCATTGAATGATTTCCATATCATTAACAATGAGCTCGAGCTGTATAGCCCGGAGCTTCGTCAGAAGAAGCAGATCGTCGCAGCGAATAAGACCGATCTCATCGATGACCCGAAGAAGCTGGAAGAGCTGAAGGAGGCCATCGAGAAGGAAGGCTATGACTTCTATCCCATCTGCACGCTTTCCGGAGAAGGCACTCGTCCGCTCATGGAAGCCGTGTGGAAGCTTCTGCAGGAGATCCCCGATGTATCCTTCGAATCTCCGGAAAAGGCCATTGTATATGAAGCGAACAAGCAGGAATTCGAGATCGAGTGCAAGAATGATGTGTACTATATCAAGGGCAAGCGCGTGGAAAAGCTGGTCGGCATGACCGACTTCGAGGACTATGTCTCCATGCGCCGCTTCGACAGAGCTTGGAGATTCATGGGCCTTGACAAGCTCCTCAGAAAGGCAGGCTGCCAGGAAGGCGATACGGTCAATCTGTACGGCGTAGAATTCACCTGGTCAGAGAATCATAGTGAAGAGGAATAGCCGGTGACGGGGAGACTGGGAGACTAGAAGACATCAGCCTCTCGTATCGTCATTTCGAGCGAAGCGAGAAATCTTTGTCATTCGCGGCTGAGTGGTTGATGTGTGGAAACCCCAAACGGGAAGCCTGTCTTCAAGAGACCTTCGGCATCGATGCCATCTATACTCCGCGGCGAAGCCGCCACCACAACCCTGAACCCTGAAGTTTGAAAGCACGGATGATGAGGAATTGTACGTGCCAGCGTTTTTTCTCGTATCGTACCCCCTTTCCCACGGAAAGGGGGGCAGGGGGATAGGGAGACAAATGACACAGCAGTTAGTCTCTTCATTTGAGGCTAACTACGTTTGTTTGACTACACTTTCCGTTCGGCACATGCCGTAGTCAGCCCCGTCCCTGCTGATCCTCTGTCTGCACACTCTCCTCCCTATCCCCCGCCCCGCGGGCGGCCCCTTCCCGAGGGGAAGGGGCTTGCGATACGTGATGACCAATTTCTAAAAAATATGTGGCGCTTCCATATGATGATGCGCCGCACCAGCCCCTTTTGAACCCATAGAACTCTCTCCCCCTCTTTCGAGTGCAATCAAAAGGCGTTACGCCCCAGAGGCTAACCCAGAACCATACCCCATAAATCATTTTAACCAAGGAGTTTTTTCCATGCTTACAGGAAAACAGAAACAATACTTAAAAGCTCTTGCCGTGCAGCTGCCGGCAGTCGTACAGATCGGTAAAGACGGCATGAGTGAGACGGTCATCCAGAGTGTGGATGACGTCTTGACGGCACGCGAACTGATCAAAGTGAAGATCAATCAGAATTCGGACGAAGATATCAAGAGCACCGCGCTCTACCTTGCAGGGCACCTCTCCTGCGAGATCGTGCAGATCATCGGCAGAACTGTGTTCTTTCAAGAAAAAGAAAGAAGTCGCACTATGAATTACCTTAAGACCGGAGATCGCGAAGCATTCTGAAGAAAAAGCGTGTGGTCGTGAAGGTCGGTACCAGCTCGATCACCTATGAGAATGGGAAAGTGAATTTCCGCTACCTGGATCATCTGACGCGCCAGCTTGCTGACCTCAAAAACCGCGGTCTTGATGTGGTACTCGTCACTTCGGGGGCGATCGGCGTGGGACTGCCCATGCTGGGATTTCATAAGAAGCCGGATTTCCTGCCCTACAAACAGGCAGCGGCGGCTGTGGGGCAGGGCGCGCTCATGAATACCTACGAGCATCTCTTCCATGAATACGGGCAGACCGTTGGACAGCTCCTTTTCACGAAGGGCGATGCGGTGAATTCGAAGCGCTATCTCTACATGAGAGGTACCATTCAGGCACTTCTTGAACTTGGAGCGATCCCGATCGTGAATGAAAATGATGCGGTATCCGCAGATGAGATCAAGATCGGCGACAATGACACGCTGTCTGCCATCGTCGCAAGCGTGGCCGAAGCTGACCTTTTGATTATTCTTTCCGACATTCAGGGCCTGTATACGAAGGATCCGAAGAGTCATCCGGATGCAGAGCTGATCCATGAAGTCCCCGCCTTCTCCCGCGAGCTTTTTGCCATTGCCGGCGGCGCGGGTACAGCGCGCGGTACGGGCGGCATGTATACGAAGATCCAGGCAGCGGAGATCTGCGTGCATTCCGGCATTGATATGATCATTGCGAAAAGCGATGAGAAGGAAGTCCTGCTGCGCATCATGGATGGGGAGGAGATCGGGACACTCTTCCGCGGTGAAAATGTACATCCGCAGCTGAAGAAGCGGGATATCATCATCGGTACGGCGGTCAAAGGCAAGATCTTCGTCGATGAGGGATGCAGGAAGGCGCTCCTTGAGAAGGCTCTTCACTCCTTCCTGTCGGTATCATTGATGTAAAAGGCGCTTTCAGTGATGGGGATACGGTTGCCGTGTACTTTGAGAATCAAGAACTGGCCCGCGGCATTTCCCATTACAGCAGTGAAGATGTACAGAAGATCATGGGACATCGCACCGAAGGGCTTTCCGAGGCTCTCGGCATGGCAGCGCCTATGATACGGTCATCCACAGAGACAATCTCTTGGTGATGAGATAAAGGGGACCACCGGTCTTATGGAGCGGTGCGCCAGGGAAACACTGATTCAATCGTTATTCGATTTTACTCTTGTATTTTCATGCGATGCAAGGAATATTCCGACGCGAATAGCGAGCTATTTAAGGAGGAGTATGACGAAGCATTGTATGAAAATACATGTGAAATCGAATTCTGCGATTTAATCAGCGTTTCCCTAGGGAGTTATGCGATTTCTGCTGGCAGACAAAATGAAATTTTCAGAAAAATTATACTGGATGGCGTACTACTATACCCGCCATCCGAAGGGGAGATTTGAACTGTCCCATATCCTGCAGCTTTTGGCTTTTTGGGCAGTCTGTATTTTAATGTGCGAAATGGTGCTGTATCTATGGCTGAACGGATAGTATTTTTGGCGGCTCTTTTAATCCCATTCATGTAGGACATTTGGTGATCGCAGAAGCGGCATGGCAGGAATTTTCGCTGCGCAAAGTCCTTTTCATTCCTTCCGGTGATACACCGAATAAGGATATGCACCACATTGACAAGAATATCCGCTATGCGATGGTGGAAAAGGCCATCGAAGGGAATGGGCATTTCATGATCTCACCCATTGAGCGTGACCGCCAAGGCCCTTCCTATACGGTGGATACCATCCGTATCCTCCAGCGCGAGTTTGGTGATGAGTATGAATTCTACTTCATCTGCGGCACCGATGCCGTGGCGGATCTGCGACGTGGAAATACAACAGGGAGCTTCTTTCTGCCTGTCATTTCATCTGCGCGAGCCGCCCGGGGAATGAAATTGAGATACAGAAGTCCATCGATTACTTTGGGGAACTGGGGAGGAAAAAGATTCATTTCCTAAAGACCCCGGAGCTGGCGATCTCCTCTACGATCCTCCGAGACTGGATCGCCGAGAAGAGATCCGTGCGCTACCTGATCCCGGATGCGGTGATCGATATGATCCGCAGCAATAAATTGTATGAATGAGGCGCGGGAAACAACACCACCTACTGAGGCTGTTATGAAACTGGAAAAAATAGAAAAAGAACTGGAAAAGACATTGTCGCCGAAGCGTTTCCGTCATTCGGCGGGAGTCGCAAAGATGGCTCGTCATTTGGCGCATTTGTATGGGGCATCGGAAGAAAAGGCATACCTTGCCGGCTGGATCCATGACTGTGCGAAGGAGATGACACTCTCCGAAATGCAGCATGTCGTGAAGAAAGCACATCTGACATTTGATGATGCAAAGCATATGCTGGGGAGCCGTGCGTTGCTGCATGGTCCGGCAGGGAGCGTCCTTGCCAAAACGGCATTTGGTATCGATGATGAAGAGATCCGGGGAGCGATCTATTATCATACGACGGGGCGCGTCGGCATGACGCTTCTCGAAAAGATCGTATTCCTCGCAGACTATATCGAGCCAAACCGCGATTTTCCCGGCGTCGAAGACTGCGGCTCCTCGCAGAGAAAGACTTGGACGAAGCCGTACTTGCGGCGTATGATTCTACGATTTCCCATCTCATCGATCAGGAAGCGTACATTTATGGCCTCACTTCTTAGGCCGCAATGATATGGTGGAAAAGCGGGAGAAGACCGGTCGGTAATCGGAGGTCGATCTTCTCGAAAGAGAAACGACTCTTGCGGTGTGAGGGCAGTGAAAGTCAATATCCTACTTTTCATAGCGCTGCTTCTTTGGGCAGCAAGACTTTCTGTGGAGAGGAAACATGAAGGAGGTTTTACCTCGAAGGTATGATGAAAACGAAAAAAGGAAAGACAAGGATCAAGCTAAAAAAGCTTCTTCTTTTCCTGCTGATGGTGGTTTTGGCGATCGTGCTGCTCGTCTTGGGCACAGGAAAATCGTGCACTTTGCTACGGGGCGCATGCATGCCGATGAAGCAAAGCCGACCTACTACCTCTTCATCGGAGAGGATGAGACGGCAGGAAGCGAGGCGGATGCCATGCTGCTTCTGGCGGATAATGATAAGAAAAAAGAAATGACCTTCATTTCTATTCCGCCGAATACCAAGGTCGTCCGTCAGGAAAAGACAAATCTTCTTTTGAAGGATACGTTCAAAGAAGGCGGCGCAGAGGAGACAAAGTCAGCGGTGGAGAATCTGCTCCACATCCGCATCGACAAGTATGCGGTCGTGAACTATGCCGATTTTCGGGAGAATGTGTCGAAAGCAGGCCCATTTCTCTCTATGTAGAAAAATATATGGAGCATCTGGATCGGGATGGATCCTTTGATATCGGACTGAATCAGGGCTACCAGCCGCTTGACAGCGAGCAGGCACTCGGCTATGTCCGCTACGTGGATAAGGAGGATGGAGAGATCGGCCGTATCCAGCGACAGGAACGATTCCTCAAGATCCTTCTCTCGCATCTTCAAAGCCGCATGCACTGCGGAACTGGCTGACCGTCCGCTACGGCTTCTGTGCGGTCGAGAGCGATATCACGCCGTCTGAGGCGGCCTCTTTGCCTATCGGCTGACCGGCTATCCGCCGGAAGGATGCAAATTCATTATTTTCCCGGGCGAAATGCAGACCATCGGGAAAGTCAGGACTTGGGTGGTGAATCCGGTGGAAGCACAGAAGGTGCTTTCTCTGACGATGGAATAGACGGGGCGCACCCAGGCGTCACCTATTAGAATAAAAAAGGAGTATATGTATGGAAAACAATCTTCAGACCATTTGTGAATCATTATCGAATAAGAAAAAGCGTACTCATTAAAGTACTGAATGTCCGTGATCTCACTTCGATCGCAGATTATTCGTCCTCTGCTCGACTAGAAATCAGAAGCAGTCTCAGGCAGCGGCGGATGAAGTGGAAGAAAAGATGGCAGAACTCGGCGTGAAAGCGACCCGAAAAGAAGGCTACCGCGAAGGGGAATGGATCCTTCTCGACTTCGGCGATGTGATCGTTCACATTTTCACCGATGAAGAAAGACGCCATTATGATTTCGATACCCTCTGGAAAGAAGCGCCGGCAGAAGAATACCACGACGAGGGAGAAACGGAGAAATAAATGGAAGAGACCAGGATTCCTGCCAAACAGGAAAGTATATATAAGGAAAACTCCATCGCAGAGCTCCCGGTCGTCCGTATCTCCGGCTTTGGTGCCTTTTTGGACGGAGGTACAGGAAATTCGAAGGATGATATCCTCCTTCACAAAGGGCAGCAGACCCACGAGGTGAAGGAAGGGGAGCGGGTCAAGGTCTTCCTTTACCACGACCCGCATCACCGTCTGACGGCCAGTATGCGCCTGCCGCAGATCGCCATCGGCGCATCGGCTATGCGCCGGTACTTTGACGACCCGTTTCGGCGCATTCGTCGACGTGGGGACGGAGCGAGGCATTTTCCTGCCCTTCTCTCAGATGATAGAGAATGTCACCGAAGGACAGCATATCTGGGTCAAGCTTTACGAAGACAAGACCGGCCGTCTCGCTGTCACCATGCATGTTGATGAAGAAATGCGCGCCATCGCTCTGCCTTTCAAGGAGGCAAAGCTCGGGGACACGGTGACTGGCACCGTGTATAATGAAACCGGAGAGGGCCTTTTCCTTGTGACAAGAGACCGCCACCTTGCGTTCATTCACAAGACAGAGCTTGCAAGATCCGTGCGCCTTGGGGAAGAGGTGACGGGACGTATTTCTTACATCCGAAGTGACGGTCGTGTGAATCTCGCGCTCCGCCCGCAGAAGGAAAAAGCTATGGAAGGGGATATGGCTCTTCTCATCAGCTGTATGGAGCGCCATGGCGGTCTCCTTCCGCTTACCGATAAAAGCGATGCCGATCTCATCAAGAGTACCCTTGGCATCAGCAAGTCCGCTTTCAAAAGAGCGGTAGGCCATCTTTTGAAGGAACGGAAGATCACCATCACGGAAGGAAAGATCCGCTTGAAAGAGTAGGAGAAGGATTGAGGCCGAGCCTCTGGAAGGGATGACATAAAAAACGCACCGATGAGCGTATCGCTTATCGGTGCGTTTTTCATTTTGAGTAGCTAGGGATTAGTAGTTAGGGATTAGGATTCTCGAGTAACTCGTGACTGGTAGACATCAGACTCTCTCGTATCGTCATTTCGAGCGGAGCGAGAAATCTGTTTCGTTCGCGGTCAAACGGACGATGATAGGAAGGCCGAAACGGGAAATCTGGAATCAAGCCCCTCATATATTCGCGGCGAAGCCGCCACCCTAATCCCTAATCCCTGATCACCAGTCACCACTATTCATCCTTTATTTCCGTTGGAATGGCTGCGATCGTCTTCTGATGTGTATAATTCACAAGGCCTGGTGGTCCGTTGGGGATCTTCTTGACGTAGCGGATGAGTGTGTAGTCCACATCCACCTTGCCGGAGTCTTTTCCCTTGCTGTTCCATGCGGCCAGGGCAGCGGCTTTTTCGATGGTTGCGAGGGGGACGGTCAAGCCTTCTGTCTCGATCACGACGTGCGAGCCGGGGATCTGCCGCGCGTGCAGCCACAGATCCGTCTTGGCGGCTTTTTTTGAGCGTGAGAAATTCATTCTGGGTATTATTCTTCCCCATGAGGACGCGGAAACCGTCGATGGTGAGTGTGGTCAGGAGAGGTTCATTTTTACGCTTGCGGTTCACCGGTTTCTGTTTCCGTCCACCGATGCGCTCGATGCCGGTATCTTTCAGCTCTTCTTTCAAAGCATCCAGATCCTTTTTGGTTTTGACCTCCGTCGCAAAATACAGCACATCTTCAAGGTAGCCGATCTTTTCATGACATTCGTCCAGCTTTTCACGTCCGATGATAAGGCGCGTTTTTCATTTTATTGTATTTTTTTGAAATAGAGCTGGCTGTTTGCGGTGACAGAAAGAAGCGGATCGACAGGGATCGTTTCTTTCGTAGGGGGATCATTGAAAAGGTTCAAGACGGTGAGCGCTTTTCTTCCATTGATCTTTTCATAGGTGTAGATCGCAAGCAGATTGCCCCAGAGCTTGTATTGCTCCGTCTTGGAGGTCTCCTTCATTTCTCCTTCGATCTTCTGGATCTTTCGCTCTTCCCTTTTGATGAGGGTGTGGATCTTCTTCTGGTAGTCAGATAGCTGTGCGGCCATGGTACCGCCGGAAGATTCGGCTTCCCTTTCGAGCCACGGGACGATGGGGCTGCATTCGATCTCCTCACCGAGGAAGGGCAGGGCGATCGGACTGACCATCGGCTTCCCCTTGGCATTCTGATAGATGTGAAGGGCATCCGAGGCCATGATATCCTCTTTGAGGAGAAGTATGGCGGAGAGCAGGGAGTCCTCCTCGGCCTCTGTCAGGGAGGAGAGAGGGGATGTCATCAAGACCTTGCTCAGATGGCCCAGCTCATCGACGAGGAAACGGGAGAAGCCGTTGAAGGTATGGAAGAGCCATTCTTCGATCGTACTCTCTGTTCCCTTACCGTAGTCGAGTATATTTTTCAGTTCCTCTTTGGAGAACTGCATGAAATTCATACGTGCGCTGTTTGTCGGAAGATGGTACACTTCCCCGGGGACGAGCAGGCGGTCGCCCTTCCTGCCGCGAAGACAGGCATCGATGATCGTATCCCCTTCCGTCAGGACAAGATTCGGTGAGGAGGGGAGAAGCTCGGCCCAGAGCGTTTTGGTGACGATCTCTCCGGCGGCTCGATGCGGTCGAAGGAAAAGGCCAGAATGCGATCCATGTCGATCTGCCGTACTTCCGAGAGACGGCTTCCTTCCAAATGTTTGCGCAGTGTCATGCAGAAGGTCTGTGACGGGGTATACTGATTTTGCACCTTGCTCTTCGATGTGAGGTATACGACGGGCGGCGTGTGGGTATTCGCGATCATGTGGACAGGCTTTGCATTCGGGCAGAACAGCTCGATGTCATGATGCGGTTGTCGATCTGATGGATCTGTCGCACCTGTGCAGGGATGAGGAGCTTTTGCAGCTCTTTGACGAAAAGATATAAAGAGGCACTGTCGATTTGCATGGGAGACTCCTTTTGAGGGAAAAGATTATGGGGGATATGGTTCGGGGTTCAGGGTTAGCCCACGGGGCGCCTTTGATTATG
>ENA-OQEN01000641-OQEN01000641.1-human-gut-metagenome-genome-assembly--contig:-NODE-641-length-15017-cov-9.465615_pt1 | contig 15017 bp, 20 predicted proteins | sample MGYA00242791_ERZ504627 | MGnify/ENA primary metagenome ERZ504627 (study PRJEB26092, sample SAMD00036316) | human gut metagenome | host: Homo sapiens | study: EMG produced TPA metagenomics assembly of... | reverse complement strand
CCCCAGTTTTGGCGAGGTTCCTGCCCATCTCGCTGGCAGACAACAGATTATTCGGGATTTGGACCGCGCCTTCTTGAGCCAGCGCAGGCGCCCAGAATTGACCTCGATCTTCTCAGGCGCGCGTGGAACCGGTAAAACCGCTCTCATGTCTCGCTCGCGACAAGGGCGGAATCCCACGCTGGATAGCCGTAAAGACGACCGCGCTCCCGGGAATGCTTGAGGAAATCGAGTTCGGGGCGAAACGCGCCGCAGCCCATCTCATCGACTCGTCCAGCCACTTCGAAGTCACCGGTCTCGGAATTGCACCGCTCGGCAGCATCGAGGTCAATCGCGTTCACGATGCCTCAACCTGGCGTTATCGCATGAGCGACATCATCGACCAGCTCAACGAGGCGGGCACCGGTCTGCTCGTCACGGTTGACGAGGTAGACCCGACACTCGACGAGATGATTCAGCTCGCAGCGACGTATCAGCACTTTGTGACCGATGGGAAACGCGTCGCGCTGCTCATGGCGGGGCTTCCCAACAACGTCTCGACGTTGCTGAACCACAAGACGGTCTCGTTCCTTCGCCGCGCCCAACAATATCATCTGGGTCGCATTGCCGACTATGACGTACGCGAGGCCTTGATTCGCACGATCCAGGAAAACGATCGCCTGGCAGATGTCGAGGGAATCGATAGAGCCGTTCGCTCGATCTCTGGTTTTCCCTTCCTATTGCAACTCGTAGGCTACCGTGCCTGGGATCTCACAAGCGATTCGAAGGAAATCTCGTCACGCGACTTTGACCTGGGAATCAAAATCGCGCGCGACGAGATGGACGACCGAATCCTCGCGGCAACCTATCGGGAACTCACTGCAGAGGACAAGCGATTCCTCATCGCCATGCTCGATGACGAGGAAGAGTCCACCACCGCTGACCTTGTCGAGCGCCTTAAGCGTTCGCCACAGCAGGTCTCCCGCTACCGACGCCGCATGATAGATGCCGGCATCATCGGAGAACGAGGACGAGGGCTCGTCGCATTTGAATTGCCATTCTTCCGCGACTATCTCACGGCTCAATGCGTGAAATAGAAGTCAATGAGGCAAAGGGGCTGTCCCTTTGCCTTGTTGTCTATAGGTAGCGTCCGGTAATGCTCTTGGAGCAGACCGCGATATCCGCCGGCGTGCCGGCGCAGACGATTTGCCCGCCCGCATCGCCACCGCCCGGGCCCATGTCGATCACGTAATCGGCGTTACGGATAAGATCGAGGTCGTGCTCGATCACGACAACCGTGGCGCCCTTGGCAACAAGGCCGTCAAACACGCTCAGCAACACCTGAACATCGAGCGGATGCAGGCCAATCGTGGGCTCATCAAATACGAATACGGCATCATCCTGCACGCGGCCCATCTCGCTCGCGAGCTTAAGACGTTGTGCCTCGCCGCCCGAAAGCGCCGGTGTGGGCTCGCCAAGCGTGAGATAACCCAGGCCCAGGTCGTGCAAGGTCTGCAAGCGCGCCTGCACCTTTTTGAGCCCCACCGTGGCGTCGAGGGCCTCGTCCACACTCATGTCCATGAGCTGCGGCAACGTAAGCAGGCTCCCGTCCTTGCCCTCGCGATGGATATGCGAGGCGGCCTCGGCGTAGCGCGAACCACGGCATGCCGGGCAGACGATCTCGACGTCGGGCAAAAACTGCACGTCGAGCGATATCGAGCCCGTGCCGTCGCACGTAGGGCAGCGCAAGGCGCCGGTGTTGTAGCTAAAGGCACCCGCCTTGTAGCCGGCCGCCTTGGCCTCGGGCGTACGGGCGAAGGCGCGGCGCAACTCATCATGGATGTCGGCATAAGTCGCCACCGTCGAGCGCACGTTGGCGCCGATGGGCGTGGCGTCAATCAGGTTGGCACGGGCGATGCCTCGGCATCGATCCAGCGCACATGGCGTGGCAAGCGCTCGCCAGCTGCCTGTGCCTTAAGCGCCGGGATGAGCGTCTCGAGCACGAGCGTCGTCTTACCCGAACCCGAAACGCCCGTTACCGCGACAAGGCGGCCGCGCGGGATATCGACTTCGAGCGGCTTGACGGTATGGATGGTATCGGTCGCCATACGGATATGGCCCTGGTCGAACATTTCGTCGTCAGTCACCTGCGGACGCAAGCGCTTGGACTCTGAGCGCAAAAACGGCGCGATGCGACTGCCCTGCGATTGTTCGATCTCGTCTACCGTACCAGCAGCGATCACGTTGCCGCCGCCTGCTCCGGCAACGGGGCCCATCTCGACCAGATAATCAGCCTCCGCCAGCACGCGCGTGTCGTGGTCGACAACAACCACGGTGTTGCCGTCATCCACCAGATCGCGCATCACGCCTACCAAGCCGTCGACATTGGCAGGATGCAAGCCGATCGAAGGCTCGTCCAGCACATAAAGCACGCCTGTCGATCGGTTGCGCACCACGCGAGCAAGTTGCACGCGCTGGCGCTCACCCGTGGAGAGCGTGGCGCCAGCACGATCGAGCGAAAGGTAATCGAGGCCCAAGTCGACCAGGCGACGGGCCGCGCTCAAAAACGAATCGCAGATATCCGTCGCCATGGGCCGCATCTCGGGCGGCAAGGATGCGGGCACCCCGCGCACCCACTCAATCGCCTCGCCCAGCGTCATGGCCGCCGCCTGCGCCAGATTGATACCGCGCACCTGGGGCTGGCGCGCAGCTCGGAGAGACGCGTGCCACCGCAATCGCGGCATGCTCCCTCGCGCAAAAAGCGAGCAACGCGTTTTAAGCCCTTATCGTCCTTGACCTTGGCGAGCGCATTCTCAACGGTATAGACGGCGTTGTAATAGGTAAAGTCGAGCGGCGTGGCGCCCTCGCCGTTTTTGGGCACGTAGAGAATGTGTTTTTTAACCGCCGGGCCGTGGAACACGATGTCGCGCTCTTGAGGCGTGAGCTGGTTAAACGGCACGTCGGTACGCACGCCCATCTCGCCTGCCACCTGCTTCATCAGATCCCACATGAGCGTGCCCCAGGGAAGGACCGCACCCTCGTTGATGGTCTTTGACTCATCGGGCACCAGGCTCGCCTCGTCCACCTCGCGCATGACACCGGTGCCACCACAGGTGGGACACGCACCGCCGCTGTTAAAGGCAAGGTCCTCGGCACTCGGCGCGTAGAACTCGCGACCGCATGCAGGCACGTGAGCGACAGGCCCGCAGCCACGTTAAGGCTCGGCTCCACGCGCGCCCCGCAGTGCGGGCACACGTGATGGGCGCAACGGCTAAAGAGCAGACGCAGGCTGTTGTTGAGCTCGGTCATGGTACCAAAGGTCGAGCGCACGCCCGGCACGCTGGGGCGCTGATGCAATGCGAGGGCCGCCGGTACGTGCAATACCTCGTCCACCTGGGCGTGCTCGGCCTGCGTCAGGCGACGTCGAGTATAGGTGCTGAGTGCTTCCAAGTAGCGACGCGAGCCCTCGGCATAAAGAACCCCCAGTGCCAGCGAACTCTTGCCCGAACCCGACACGCCGGCAATACCCACGAGCTTTCCCAGCGGGATATCAATATCGATGTCCTTAAGGTTATGGACACGCGCGCCACGCACCTCGATAGCCTGCGGGCTCATCTTCTGTTCCGTCACCTTTATCACCCTACTCATGCCATAAAACGCGGTCGCGGATATACTCGCCCAGCATGGGCACGGTAAACCGCACAAGGCCGTATCCGGCGGCCTCGATGACGCGCTCGCGAATCAGGCTTGCGCGATATTTACTCGCCCAGCTCTGGGTACGGTCGCAGCGCTCAATGATATCCGCCGTGCGCGTCGGCTTGTCCTCGTCAACCGCCATGGCCTCGATAAAGAGGCGCTGTGGACTGCGCAGCCCGTAATACAGGGGCGCATCGACCGCTTCGTAGAACTCGGAGATGGCATCGGCGTAGCCAGCCTCGACATCGCACACTTCAATGACCTGCGAGCCACGCCGGACAGCAGAGCGCCACATGTAATATCCCACCAGCTGAACCATATAGGGATGCCCCATGCTCTTGTGTGCCGCAAGGTCCGCCGTCTCCGCGTCAACGCAAAGGCCAGCGTCTTTAACCGTCTGGATATATGAATCGCGCACCTTGGGCAAAGATATCGCCCCCAGCGTACGCTGCTGGGCACGCCGCAAAAACGTCACGCTCGGCTCTTCGAGCAGATCGTCAACCATACTGGGTAAGCCGGCGAACACCAGCGCAAGACCGCGCTGGTCGCTATCGGACAAGCCCGTGGCATCCTGATCTCCGAGCACCTGCTGATAGAGAACGGCAAGAGCCGCCAGTTCCTCGATAGACGCAGATTGTGCCTCGTCAATCGCAAACAGTATGCCCTTGCCTGGACTGAGCTTCTTGAGGCGCTCGTTGACCAGCCCCCGTAGCGTCTCGCCCTTTGCCCGAGCCGCCTCGACCGACATCCGACCAAACGACGGCCCAAACTCCATTGACGTCACAACGGGTTTATTCGAGCGAAGCGCGTCGGCCAGGCGATCGCACAAGCCAAGCGAAGCAGAATCGGAGACAACCGCCCATCCGCGCTCATTGGCTAGACGTTGCAGCTCCCGCAGGAGAACCGTCTTGCCGCAGCCGCGGTTTCCCGTAATGAGCATGAGCCCGCCCGGCGCTCCGGCGCCGTTATCGAGCCCTTCCTCGAAATCTTCGACGACCGACTCGCGACCGATGAGCATCGGGGGCCGCTTGCCTGCCGTCGGCTTAAAGGGATTTGGATTCATGCCGGCCTCCTCGGATTGGCAAACCCTGATAATAGTTATACCAACTTATACCAAGTTATACCAATAGCATGTGACAAAGGGACTGCCACTTTGTCACATGTGGCCGAAAAACTCGGCGTCTGCCGCTCGCCAGGGACGGAAGGTGGCGGGATCGACCTTTACGTGCGCCGCGGCGGTACGTCGTACCATTGACCGTGTAGCCGGCGCCGTGAGAGCAAAAAACCGAGTCGGGTGTGTTGGGCAGATCGGCCTCGGGCTCATAGGCGGCCGCCTCGATGACGCGCTCGGCATCATGACAGGCCGCATAACCGGCGAACTCCAGGTACAGATGCCCGCGACCGCTCGTGTAGGCAGCCACCTCCAGCGCATAATCCTGCACCTCGGATGCCGGCACGCGACCCACAAGCTTCGCCCGGTCGCCCGCCATCATCGGCGGCTCGTACTCAGCACCCATGCGCGTGGCATCCGAGAGCGCCCGGCCCACGCACTCCCCCGGCACCTCGAGCTCAAAGTGGTACCACGCTCCAGCAGCACGGCTGCGCCGGCCTCGCGCGCCTGCATCAAACCCTGGCGAATCGCGCGGTACGTGGCCTGGCGAAAATCGCCGCCCTCGGTGTGTTTGGCATGCGCGCGGCCGCCCGTGAGCGTAATGCGCACATCGGTGATGGGCGAGCCGGTCAGCACGCCCAGGTGGTCGCGCTCCATGGCGTTTGTGAGTGCCAGACGCTGCCAGTTAAGATCGAGCTCATCGGTCGAGGTCACGGTGCCAAACTGCACGCCCGAACCCGCCGGCAACGGCTCCAGGCACAGATGCACTTCGGCATAGTGGCGCAGTGGCTCAAAATGGCCCACACCCTCGACCGGCTGCGAAATAGTCTCCTTATAGAGAATGCCGCCGGGCTCAAACTCGACCGCAAGGCCAAAACGATCGGCCAGCACGCGCTGCACGACCTCGAGCTGCACGGCGCCCATCAACTGCAGGTGAATCTGCTCAAGATGCGTATTCCAGCTTACGCCGAGCATGGGATCTTCGTCCGCCAACTCAGTCAATGCTTTGAACACCGTATGGACGTCGTGTTCGCCCGGCAGCACCGTATAGGTGAGGACTGGCGCAATGACGGGCGCATCGCCCGCGGGCTCCGCGCCAGGGCGTCCCCTGGGCGAACGTGCGCAAGGCCCGTCACGGCGCAGATGCCGCCAGCGGCAACTTCCTGGGCAAGCTCGTATTTCTCACCGTTATAGATGCGCACCTGGTCGATCTTTTGCCCCCAAGTGGAGGCGCCAGAGCATCCCTCGACAACTTGCTTTGCGCGCAGCACACCGCCCGTCACCTTGACCCAGGCAAGACGCTCACCACGGTCTCCACGACTCACGCGATAGACGCGCGCGGCAAACTCCGGGAGCCACGCCTGTTCACGCATCAGCGCGCATATGCCATCCAGCAACTCGTCCACGCCTTGGTCCTTGAGCGCCGAGCCGGCAAAGCAGGGAAAGAGCTTGCGCTCGGCAACCATGCGCGAAAGCGTTGCGACGGAAAGCTCGCCTGCCTCAAGAAACTCCTCGAGCGCCGCCTCGTCCAGCGCAGCAGCGTCCTCCTGATTGGCGCCGCCCGCCAGCAGTTCGCCGGCATCCAGGCAGCCCTCGGAAAGACGCTGCCTAAGTTGTGCCAGCAAAACATCGCGGCCGGGATGCTCCAAGTCGATTTTGTTGATAAAGATGAACGTCGGGATGTCATAGCGCGCAAGCAGGCGCCACAGGGTTTCGGTGTGCCCTTGCACGCCGTCATTGGCGCCCACAACCAAAATCGCGTAGTCGAGTGCGCGCAGCGTGCGCTCCGCCTCGGCAGAAAAATCGACATGCCCCGGCGCATCCACGAGCATGACGTGGGTATCGCCATGGTCGAGCACGGCCTGCGACGAGAAGATCGTAATGCCACGCTCGCGCTCGATCGCGTTGGTGTCCAGGTGTGAATCGCCATCGTCAACGCGGCCGCGCTTGCGAATGCGACCCGCGTTGAACAGCATGGCCTCGGCCAGCGTGGTCTTGCCGGCATCGACATGCGCCAAGATTCCAACGACCGCTTGCTTCGACATGGCTCTCCTCTTATTGCAAGCCCATCGCACGCGGCAACGGGCATCCTCGTTCCACACTGGATGATACAATTTACGGGCCGGCGGGCGAAGCGGGCCCTATCCCCCGACCGAGCTCATCGCCCTGCGTTGCCGCGCGGCGATTTTCGTAGGTTCGCGCCTTGCGAAAGCCGGCACCTCCCCTTTTTGTCCGCCCGGACTCATCTGGGCGGTAACAACGCGAGCCCCACAACGACGCGTTTTACCAAAATGGCCCCACTCGAGGCCATTTTTTATTTGAGCTGGGTGATGATACGTGCTTGCTCCTACGCCTCGCGCAGCCAATCAAACGCGACACGCGGCGTACCGTCCGACACATATACGATACCGGCGCGCTTAAACCCGGCCTTGGTGATGGCGCCCTGCATGGGCAAGTTGTCCTCGTGCGTGTCAATACGCAGATGGTCGGCGCATTCCTTGGCAAAGGCAAACATCGCCGCCGCGATACCGTGCACGGTGCCGTCGGATGCCACGCGATGCAGCACGGCATACGGAGTGTCGCTGCGCCATTGACCGTCCTCAATCACGTCATAGCACTCGTCCGGACCCGGTAAAAGGCAAACGTCGCCACCACGCGGCCGTCGACTTCGCACACGTAACTGCCACCAGCGGCAATATCGGCAGCCAGCTGCTCGGCCGAAGGCGTGCCCTCGGGCCACTGCGTGGCGTTGCCATGCGCGCGCATAAAGGCGCGGGCCGCGTCATAGATAGCCATGACGGCGGGAATGTCGGTATCGAGGGTTTTTCTGATCATCACGCGGCGACCTCACGTTTATTGGTATCACTTTGATTGAGCAATCATACCAGCGTTTGGAAAGGGCAAGGAGCGGATGGGAAGCAAAAAGCGAGCCGCCTGGTCAAAGGCCAAAAGCGAGTTTTTGGGCGCTGCCACCGGCGGCGATATGAGCGACCTGTTTGCGCGCGAGGACGAGCGCCGCGACGCCCTGGACGCCGAGCGCGATGAGGCTTGGCGCTATAAGTCGTGCGAGCGCAAAAACCGGTACGACACACGCGCCGAGGCCGAGGCCGTTATGGCCGACTGCGAAAACCGCGGGCGGCGTGGTTTAGCCTGCTACAAATGCGAATACTGTGGCGGGTGGCATCTGACGTCGCACCCTTGGAAATAGACCCCGCATCGGCACGGCGCTGGCGAAGCGCCAACCATCGCACGCAAGCTACGGGCGCGGCGGCACCAAAACATCGTAGCGAACGGCCTTGCCCGCAAGTTGATAGCTCGCTTAACGCCGGCAAGCAGCGGCCCCTTCACCGGCCGCTTGATAACGACCTTGCGCGGGCGCACCGCAAGCGCAGCTTCGACCAGCGACTCCTCATCGGCGCACGGCTGTTCCAGATGGTGCAAGAGTTGGAACTTCTTTTTCACCGCCGCGCTCTTGGTGCGCCCGGGAAACATGGGGTCCAGATACACCACGTCGGGAGCGGTGAGCTCGCCCTGCCCGATCAGCTCAGCTGTATGGCGAAGGCCGGCAATGCTGTCCTCGCCCGCATGTAAGCGCATGCGCGCCACGGCTGTCGCAAGCGCCGGATCATCTGCCGCGCGATCCAAAGCATCCTTGAGGAGCGCCGCGATCACGCAATCCTGCTCATACAAATCGACCGCAAAACCCGCGGCAGCCAGCAGCAGCGAATCCTCGCCAAAGCCTGCCGTGGCGTCAATCGCCCATGGGCGCTCGACGCCCTTTGTGCGCGCAACCTTTACCAGCAGCTCTTGCTGCAGACGACCCTGCTTGAGCCGTGGAAGCATGCGGCCAAAATCGGCACGCAACTCCATCGTGCCGTCGGTGAGCGTAAGGCCCTCGGACGTCCGCACGAGCTCGAGCCCAGCAGCCCGAGCAACAGAAAAGGGATCGACGACGCCCATGGACACTCCTTAGCAAGCAAAACGAATACGTAAGCGCCACCTCAGTTGGCACCCAACCGTCCGCTATTGTCCCACACGCGACATGGTCCACAGCATCCCAATGCAAAGCACCGCCATCAATCCCGTGCACACGGCAGCGATCACAGAATCACCCATGCGCCTTCCCAACGACCGCGGCTCACGCACTTGCCCTGCTCCGTACATCATGGCTCCTCCTTCGGTCCAACTCTTACCATGGCCTCATCATCGCAGCGCCGCGCATACGCTGCCATCGATTTGACTTACGTCCAGCTTTCCTTTTTGAAAGGTTGGACCGCACAGGCAAGAGTCGCTTTCAGGCGCATGCATCGCCGCGTTGAACTACAATGTGCTTCACCATATATGCCGCAACCTGGGCGCGACAGATTCACCGCGCCCGCATCGAAAGGACCAGTTATGAGCGCCGCTCGCAAGACACTCAAAATCCTTGCCCTGATTTATTTTGTTCTGGGCATCGCCAGTCTCGTCATTGGAATCGCCGGCATCGCGACCGGCAAGTTCGAGTCCACCTACGGGCCGAACGCCATGCTCGCCACGGTCGTGCTTGTCGCCAAGGGCCTCATCGATCTCGCCGCAGGTGTTGCGGGCATCAAGGGCGCCAACAAGCCCTCGCAGGTGGATGGCGCGTTTAAGCTCGGCATCGTTGCCGCACTCGCCACGATTGCGCAGGCCGTGCTCACGCTTCCCGCGTTTGGCGGCGACGCCATCAACTATGGCGCCTTTGTCATCGTGGTCTACGACCTGTTCTTTGTTCAGCAGGCGCACGCCGTTAAGGCCGAGAACAAGGACCGCCTGTAGTCACCTGTCCCCCCACAATTCCCTGCAGCCAAGCAACTAAAAAGGCCGATCGCGCAGCAACGCGGTCGGCCCTTTACGTTTGCCCAGATAAAACCTGCCAAAATAAACCTGTCCCTTTTTGGTAGGTTAGTGGCGGTATTCGGCGATGATGAAGTCGATGTCGGTCTGAAGGGTATCGAGGTTTGCCAGGCGCTCTTTGTCGGCGGGGCGCGTGCGGTAGTAGTACGGCGTCATCTGGAACACCGCCTCGATGTCGGCCTGGGTCTGGAGCGTAATGTTCGCAGACACCCGCTGCGTTCCGACCAACTCGAGCTCGGTAGTCTTCGGCAGCTTCTCGTCGTTAAGGTATGGCGTGTCGTAGAGCACCTCCTTGAGCCCAAACAGATGACGGGCACCCGGCACCACGGTATAGAGCGAGCCCTCTGGCGCCAGCACGCGGGCAAATTCGCGCTCGTTAAAGGGAGCGAAGAGCTCGGTCACCATATCGAAGGCGCCATCGGCCACGGGGATGTCCTTCATATTGGCCACAAAGTAGGTCGCATCGCCGCGCTTGGCGGCCAGGCGCACCATCTCCTTGCCCAGGTCGAAACCGTAAGCATCCACGTCCGGCACCGCACCCATGGCGCTGGTGTAGTAGCCCTCGCCGCAGCAAATATCGAGCAAGGTCATGGGGCCGTTCGTAGACGCGGCACGTTCAGACACCCGCTCGCGCACCAGCTCGACCATCGCATCGCGTAACGGCGCATAGTATCCGCGGTTCAGAAAGTCACGACGGCTGCGCGCCTGCGACTTGGGATCGCCCATGGAGTCGCCGCTCTTGGACGAGCGCAGCAGATACAGATAGCCCTCGCGCGCACGGTCAAATCGGTGTCCGCCCGCGCATGCAGCACCGCGCTCGTCGTCCACCAACGGCTCATGGCAAACGGGACACAACAACATGGCAACTCCTTAGCGCGGACAACACAACGCCCACCATTGTCGCACGCCTTCCCCACCTAGTCATAGAAGAGACAAGGAGTGTCCCCAGCTGCCGGCAGAAAAGGAACGTCCCTAAGTGCCGACTGGTTGCATTAGGAGTATCATCGTCTGCGCAAATAAGCACGAAAGAGCATATTAGAGATTGAGAGCGTATGGCAGACACCGCATCTAAGCACATTGACATGACCACCGGCTCGCTATGGCGCAATATTCCCCTGTTCGCCTTCCCCGTGGCCGCCACGAGCATCTTGGAGCAGCTGTCGAACCTCATCGCCACGGTCATCATCGGCAACTTCTCGGGCGACCAGGGAACCCTCGCCATGGCGGCGGTCGGCTCCAATGTTCCGCTTACCAGTCTTATGCTCAACCTGTTTATTGGCATGTCGCTTGGCTCCAACGTGGTCATCGCCAACGCTATCGGCCGCAACGATCAGAACATGGTCAAACGCGCCGTCCATACCTCGATTTTAATGGCGCTCGTGGCTTTGTCGTCATTGCGCTGGGCGAGATCTTTACCGAGCCCATGCTCGCCGCGCTCAACGTCCCTGACGAGACCATGCCGCTTGCATCGCTCTACCTGCGCGTCTTTTTGCTCAGCATGCCCTCGATCTTGCTCTACAACTTTGAGGCAGCAATCTTCCGCTCCGTCGCATCACCCGCATGCCGCTGCAGGCGCTTGCCGTGTCCACCGTCCTCAACATTGGACTGGACCTTATCTTTGTCCCGTGCTCCACTGGGGTGTGGCGGCGTCGCCATCGCCACCGCCATCGCCTACACCGTCAGCGCCGCCACACTCTTTGTCCACCTGCTCAAGACCGACTCCGTCGTCCGCGTCACCCCACGCGACTTAGGCTTAGACCCCGTCGCCCTCAAGCGCATCGTCAAGATCGGCCTGCCCGCCGGCATCCAAAGCGCTGTCTTTGCCGTCGCCAACATCATCATCCAGTCCGCCATCAACAGCTTGGGCACCGAGGTCATGGCGGCATCGAGCGCCGCCATGAGCCTGGAGTACGTGTGCTACAACCTGCTCAACAGCTTTAGCCAGGCTTGCACCACCTTTGTGGGGCAAAACCACGGTGCCCGCCAGATCGACCGTTGCACCAAGACGCTCAAGGTCTGCCTGGTCGAAGGTGGCATCGTCGCGCTCACTACCATCGTTATCATCGTCGGTCTGGGGCGCGAGATCCTAGCGCTGTTTAATAGCGACCCCAACATCGTCTCGATCGGCTATATCCGCGTGTGCTCGATCTTCCCGGCATACGCCTTTAGCATGTTTTACGAAAACATGTCCGGCTACCTGCGCGGCTTTGGCATCTCGCTCATGCCCGCCTCATCACCATGATCTGCGTCTGCGGCATTCGCTTCTATTGGGTATTCTGCGTGTTCCCGCACTTCCGTACCTTTGCGAACATCATGATGGTCTACCCCATCAGCCTGGGCACCACGGCATTCTTTATGGTCGTGGCGGTATTGCTCTGCCACCCGGCACGCACCTATCGCACCGCCCAAGCCAAAGCGACAGCCCGCTAAACACCGCACCCAACGTCACGCCAGTCATTAATTGACAATATGCGAGCTCATATAGTCGATAAAACGCCTCGTGGCGATAGGCATGGTGTCCCAGCTGCGCCAAGCTGCCACCACGTCGCGCGAGGGAGCATGCACGATGGGACGTACGCGGATATCGGCCCGCATGCCCTCGACGGTACGGCGATACAGCATACTTACGCCTAGGCCCTCCTCCACCATCGCCATGATGGTGTAGTCGTCGGTGACCTCACTCGTCACGTGCGGCGACAGCCCGTGCGCCGCGAATGCATCGAGCACCAGGCTCTGCTCGCCCTCATCCAGTAACACAAACGGTTCGGACGCCAGGTCGGCGAGTGTCACCTTTTCCTTTGCCGTCAGCGGATGCGCGGCCGGCAACAATGCTACCAACTCGTCGTGATAGACCACGCGCTTCTCGAGCCCAGCGGTAAATCCGCGCGCCGTAAAACAAAAATCAACCACGCCATCGTGTACCCATTGAGCGTTGCGCGTGTAATCGCCCTGCTTGAGGGTAAAGCGTACGCCCGGGTGCAGCGCACCAAAGTCGCGGATCACGCGTGGCAACACGGTACGACTCACGTTGGTAAATGTCGCAATGCGAATATCAGTCGAGGAGAACCCCAGCAGCTCCTGGCGCTTGCCCTCGAGCTCGGCCTCAGCGGTCACAATCTGGCGCAGGAACGGCAGATATTGTTTACCGTCGCGCGTAAGCGAAACGCCCTGCTTACCGCGCTCGATAAGCGTGGTACCCAGCTCGCGCTCGAGCGCTTTGACGGCCTGGCTCACCGCACTTTGCGTATAGCCCAGTTCGTCGGCCGCGCCCTTAAGACTGCCGCAATCGACCACCATACAAACAATCTGATACCGCGATGCCATCGTGCCTCCACATCGATGTAGCCGTAAAACGTTTTGCCAGGGCTTTTTCTACTAGCATTAGTATTTCTTAATCATACTGAAGATACATTCGCTTTACTACATCCATATCTGGGAGCAGAATCCTTTTTGCGAAACCGTTCTGTAACAAAAGGAGTCCCATGGATCGCAAAAAAGCAATCGCGCTCTCATTTTCCGTTCCCGTCGCATGGGGCTTTTCGTACCCCCTCATGAAGATCGGCATGGACAGCATGAACGCCACGAGCATCGTTGCGCTGCGCTGCATCATCGCCTTTGCACTTGCCTTGTGCTCTTTCACAAGCACGCGCTGCGCATCAACCGTGACCTGATGGTTCGCGCCGCCATCATCGGCGCCATCATGGCAACCGAGCTCACCTGCATGTGCCTGGCTCCAGCCTCACCTCCGCCTCCACCGCTGGCTTTTTGCAGAGCCTGACGGTCGTGATCGTGCCGTTTGCCAACGCCGCCCTGCTGCGTCGCGCCCCCGAGCGCAAGGTACTCATCGGCACCGCCATCGTCACCTGCGGTATGCTGCTGCTCTCGGGTGCCGACTTTACCAGCCTGAATCCCGGCGCGATCATCATGTTGCTCTCAGCCTTTATCTATGCCAGCCACATTATCGTAGCCAAGCGCTTTGTCGAAGAAGTCGACCCACTGGCCTTGGGTGTTTGGCAGCTGGGCTTTGGCGGCCTGTTCTCGGGCATCGCCGCGTGCACCTTTGGCGGCTTCACGCTTCCCAGCACGCCCAACGAAATCGTCGTGGTCGTCGCGCTCGCACTCATCTGCTCTGCCTACGGCTTTATCACCCAGACGCTCGTGCAGCCCCACGTGCCCGCCGAGACCACCGGCTTTGCTTCTCGCTGGAGCCGGTCTGCTCCGCCGTCTTCTCGTTCTTCCTGGTCGGCGAGGTCCTGAGCCCCATCGCCTTCTTTGGCGCCGCCTCATCCTCACCGGCGTGATGGTGGCAACCGTCGAGCTCCCGCGCCTTCGCTCGCAAGGACACGCTCACATGGCAGGAGCGCCCGAGCGCGTCTCGTAGACCCCACTCTTCATGCAGCCGCGGCATAAAGGCAACCGGTGCGCCTTTACAATAGATGCCAACAGAGCATCTGCCGTAAAGGAGCCCCATGGACACCGCAACTCGCGACCGCAACATAGCAACTTGGTTGGGCGATGCGCCGCAGCCGGTACGTGACACAACGAACCAGCTGCTCGAGCGCATCGCCCTTTTACGTGCCGAGCAAACCATCTACCCGGCACAAGACGACATCCTCAATGCCCTCGCCTATACGCCGGCCAACCAGGTCAAGGTTGTCATCTTGGGTCAAGACCCCTATCACGGACCCAACCAGGCCATGGGGCTGTCGTTCTCGGTCCCCGCGTCGCAAACCAAGTTGCCGCCGAGCCTGCGCAACATCTATAAGGAACTCAACGCCGATCTGGGTTGTCCCATTCCCGCCACGGGAGACCTAACCCCATGGGCACAACAGGGCGTCCTGCTCCTCAACACGACGCTCACCGTGCGCGAGCATGCCGCCAACTCGCACGCCAAGCTGGGCTGGAGCACCCTGACCGACTACGTCATCGAGCGCTGCTGTCAGCTGCCCCAGCCGGTCGTCTTTTTGGCATGGGGTCGCTTTGCCCAGCAGATGGTCGAAGGCAAGCTCGCCGCGACCGGCGCGGGAAAGGCAACCGGCAAGTTCTGTCTGGCCTCTACGCACCCCTCGCCGCTTTCGGCAAACCGTGCCACGGCAGAACTCCCCGCTTTTATGGGGTCGTGCCCCTTCTCCGCTGCCAATCGGCTACTCGAACAGCACGGCTCGACCCCCGTCAACTGGACTTGCCTCGGCTAAAAATCGATACATCAAAAAACGCGCCCGACGGCTTCCCTGAACTGCCTCCCATTTCTTGGACACGAGAAATGGGAGGCTTTTTATGCGTGTCGACTTGAGGGTGAAGCACGACATCGAGGCCAGGAAGGCGGCGATCGGGCTCTTCGAGCGAGGCCACGGCTACA
>ENA-OQEN01000640-OQEN01000640.1-human-gut-metagenome-genome-assembly--contig:-NODE-640-length-15022-cov-4.815979_pt1 | contig 15022 bp, 17 predicted proteins | sample MGYA00242791_ERZ504627 | MGnify/ENA primary metagenome ERZ504627 (study PRJEB26092, sample SAMD00036316) | human gut metagenome | host: Homo sapiens | study: EMG produced TPA metagenomics assembly of... | reverse complement strand
CTTCGTTTCCGCTGTGGACGACTTCATATGCCGTCTGAATTATGTTCGCGAGGTCGTGGCGTGTCTTTCTCACTTCATTGCTGCTGTTTTCGACATTTTTGTAATATTCGAGATTCAGCGCGTTCTGATAATCTTTTATTCTCAGCTCCTCGCGCAGCTTCTCGTTCTGCGACGAGCGCACCATGATATAGAGCAAAACGGCGTCGGAGATTATGCACAGAACTGCCGCGACGCAGAGCATTATCATCGGGGCGCGGGTCGGATCTTCAAGAAACGGCAGCCCGGTGTTCTTGTCCCTGAACCAGCCGTAATATGAGATTATCATCATGCCGCCGCCATGACTATGACCTGGCTCAGCGGGAAGAAGATAAATGTCGCCATCTGCCGCTAGGGAGAATCATATTTTTGTGCTTCTTCATTCTAAGATAAGTAAAGCCGCCGAAGAGCACTATCAGCCCCACTGTATTCGGCAGGGAGACTATATAGGTCATTATGTCGTCATAGGGATTGAGCCCGCAGGCGATGCCGCCGGTTATGAGCAGAGCCGAGACGAGATATGTAAACGACATCAGAACTATCGAGACGAAAAGCCGGGTTCTGAGTTTGTCTTTGAAATAGGCTATTGACGAAATGAAATAATATGCAAACGCCGTAATCTTAAAAAACACCGATGGCACATCGTAGAAATAATGCTGGGCGAGCGCTATTGCGAGAACGGAATGAGTGTCAAGAAAAATACCGCGTAGCGTTGAAGCGCGGGGTGAGGTTCATGCACAAAAACACCACCACGAGCACTATCGAAAGAAAATTGAACACATACCAGAACGCATCAAAAAATGTCATTTGACCAAAGCTCCCTTGAAAAGCACATATCTGTCTGCCGCCTCTTTTTTCTTGGAGCGGCTTATCGGAATTATCGCTCCGTTCATCATAACAAACTGCGTTGCCGTATACTTTGCAATATACTTGAGGTTGACAAGATAGCTTTTGTGGCAGCGTACAAAGCCCGATTTGAGCTGCTGCTCCGCCTCGTCGAGCTTTCCCGGTACGGTGACGCCGTCCCCGTCAACCGTATGTATCTCCAGATAATTGCGCTCGCTGACGATGAAAAGAATCTTATCGTACCCTATCCTGTGGATGCTGCCGCGGCGGGTGTATTCAAAATATTCGCGGCTCGGTCTTTGATGCACCCCGGCGCGTTCGCGCTCGATATAGCCGAGAAGCAGTTTGGGATCGACGGCTTATAGATATATCCGCAGTCGTCAACGGTCACGAACGCCTTCGAGACAAGATCCTGATTCCCGGAGACGAAAACTATCTTGACCCCGGGGCACAACGCGCCGACAAACTCGGCGATATCCACGCCGCTCTCGTCGCTGACGGCAATATCGAGAAAGGCGAGGTCGAATTTTCTGTTTGCGTCCTCGGGCGCCAGCTTCTCGGACAGCTCGGCGGAGCTGTGTACGCCGACAAGCTCAATATCGGGATAAGCGTCCGCGATTATTTCGGATATCTGCTTGACCATTGCGGGCTCATCGTCGCATATGAGAATACGCATAGTTAGACCTCCCTTTCTTTATAAAATAAAAATATAAAATGTGTTTATATGCGTTTATATATATTATAGTATACAAAAACGCTCGTCTTTTTTCAAGGACAAAAACTGTCACAGGCAAGAAAATATTTTTTCTCTCCCCCGACCCTTTTCAAAGGGAAATAAATGTTGTATAATTTTGATATATAACTGCTTGATTAGGGGTGTTTGTTTGTCCGGGGACTACTCCAGCCGCAACCGCAGGATGCTCAAAAGGTTCCTGCCTTACTATAAAAAATATTCGGGCTGTTCGCCCTCGATATGTTCTGCTCCGCGCTGACCACCGTATGCGAGATAGCTCTCCCGCTGATAGTGCGGCAGATAACCGACCGCGCGGCGCACGATATTCACGACCTGACGGCGGAGCTGATAATAAAAATAGTCGGCTTCTACATTCTCCTGCGAATAATCGACACCGCCGCGAGCTACTACACGGCGTCGGGCGGGCATATCATGGGCGCGAGAATTGAAACAGATATGCGAAACGACCTGTTCTCGCATCTTCAGGATATGTCCTACTCTTTCTACGACAACACGAAGATAGGCCAGCTCATGTCGCGCATAACAAACGACCTGTTTGATATCACAGAGCTCTCTCATCACGGTCCGGAGAACGTCCTGATGACCGTGATAAAAATAGTCGCGGGCTTCATTATGTTCGCGTCGATGAACATATGGCTTGCGATAATAGTCTTTTCGCTCATGCCTCTTATGATGCTTCTGACTTCGCACAGCCGCCGCAAGATGCGCGCCGCGTTCAAACAGCAGAGACGCGAGATAGGCGAGATAAACGCGCGGACGGAGGACTCGCTGCTCGGCATAAGAGTTGTCAAGAGCTTTGCCAACGAAGACATTGAGCGCGAAAAGTTCAACGAGGGCTCTCGCCGCTTCTTCAAATCGAAGAAAAACGGCTACAGATACATGGCGAGCTTCCACTGCACCGTAAGGCTCTGCGATGGACTGATGTACATAGCAATAGTCGGCGTGGGCGCAGTGTTCATGATGAAAGGCAAGACTACCGTCGGCGACTTCTCGGCAAGCCTGCTCATGGTCAGCACCCTGCTCGCGGCGATACGCACAATGGTCGAATTCAGCGAGCAGTTCAACCGCGGCATGACGGGCATCGAGCGCTTCACTGAAATAATGGACGAAGTCAGCGACATAAAAGACAGCCGGATGCAAAGCCCATAAGCGACGTCAAGGGCGATATCGAATTCAAAAACGTTACATTTTCATACAAGGGCACGGACAAGAAAATTCTCTCCGATTTTTCCCTGCATATAGCTCCGGGCGAGAATGTCGCCCTCGTCGGTCCGTCCGGCGGCGGCAAGACTACGCTTTGCAATCTTATCCCCCGCTTCTACGATGTGGATTCGGGCAGCATACTGCTCGACGGAAAAGATATCCGCGACATAACTTTAGCTTCGCTGCGCTCGAATATAGGCACGGTTCAGCAGGAGGTCTACATGTTCTCCGGCACGGTCAGGGATAACATAGCCTACGGATGCCCGGGAGCCGAAGATAAAGATATAATAGCCGCGGCGAAGCGAGCGGGGCACACGAATTTATAGAAGAGCTGCCAGAGGGCTACGACACATATGTCGGCGAGCGCGGGGTCAAGCTCTCCGGCGGGCAGAAGCAGCGCATTTCAATTGCGCGCCTGTTTTTGAAGAACCCGCCGATAGTCATTCTCGATGAGGCGACGAGCGCGCTCGACAACGAGAGCGAACGCCTTGTTCAGCAGTCGCTCGAAGAGCTTGCAAAGGGGCGCACGGTCATAACTATCGCCCACAGGCTCACGACGATAAGAAACGCGGCGGAGATAGTCGTGCTGACAGAAGACGGCATCGCCGAGCAGGGCAGCCACCGCGAGCTCATGGCAAAGGGCGGCGTATACAGCGAGCTCTACAGCATGTATTCAATCGACTGATTTTTCCGAAAGGACGGATATAAAAATGCTTAAAAATATTTCACCTATCATCTCCCCCGAGCTTCTCAAGATCCTCATGGAGATGGGACACAGCGACGAGATAGTTATCGGCGATGGCAACTTCCCCGCGGCGAGCATAGCTCAGCGCCTTGTGCGCCTCGACGGTCACGGAGTGCCCGAGGTTCTCGACGCGGTTTTGAAGCTCATGCCCCTCGACACCTATGTTGACGCTCCCGTTGCGCTCATGGACAACAACGGCGACGGAGACCGCCCGGCAATCTGGGACAAATACGAAGAGATAGTCAAAGCGAACGAGGGCGACAAGAACTTCGAGCTCATGGAGCGCTTCGCTTTCTATGACAGAGCGAGAAAGGCATACGCCGTCATCGCGACGGGCGAGACCGCCGTATACGCAAACATCATCCTCAAAAAGGGCGTTGTAAAATAACTCGGAGGACTCTGCACAAATGGAAAAGAGAGTTTTAGCGTTCGACTTCGGCGCGTCGAGCGGACGCGCGATAATCGGACATTTTGACGGGGAGAATATCCGCCTCGAAGAAGTCCACCGCTTCTCGAACGACCCCGTGAGCGTGAACGGTACGCTCTACTGGGATGTTCTGCGCCTGTTTTTTGAGATAAAGCAGGGGCTGACAAAGGCGAAGCTCGCCGGCGGATTCGACAGCATCGGTATCGACACCTGGGGCGTTGACTTCGGGCTGCTCGATGAATTCGGCTGCCTGCTCGAAAATCCCATTCACTACCGCGACGCACGCACGGCGGGAATGATTGAAGAAGTGTTTAAAACAGTTCCCCGCGAGGAGCTTTACTCCCGCACGTATTCAGTTCATGGAGCTCAACACGCTCTTCCAGCTCTGTGCGCTCAAAAAATACCGCCCGCACATTCTCGACAGGGCGGATAAAATGCTGTTCATGCCCGATTTATTCGCCTATATGCTCACGGGCAGAAAGCAGACAGAATATTCAATAGCGACCACCTCGCAGATGGTTGACATAAAGACAAAAGACTGGGCATACGACATTCTCGACCGCCTCGGCATCCCGTCGGGAATCCTCACGCCCATTGTGCCGTCGGGCACCGAGAACGGAATGCTCAGCGCGGAGATATGCGAAGAGCTGGGGCTCGACCCCGTTAAAGTTTTCAGCGTATGCGGACACGACACGCAGTCAGCGATAACCGCCGTCCCCTCTCAGCTCGACAGCTTCGCGTTTTTGAGCAGCGGCACATGGTCGCTCTTCGGCACGGAAATACCCGAGCCCATTGTTAATAATATATCGCTCTCGATAAACATCACCAATGAGGGCGGCTACGGCGGCATGACCGGGCTGCTCAAGAATATAATCGGACTGTGGCTCATTCAGGAGAGCCGCAGGCAGTGGAAGCGCGATGGCGAAGAATACAGCTACGCCGACCTCGAGCGCATGGCGCTCTCGGCGGAGCCGTTCAAGTGCTTTATCGACCCCGACTCCCCCGAGTTCACGCCGCCCGGAGATATACCCGGTCGCGTGCGCGAATTCTGCCGCAAGACGGGTCAGTATGTCCCGCAGACAGTCGGCGAGATAATGCGCTGCATCTACGAGAGCCTTGCGATGAAATACCGCAGCACGTTCTCGATGATAAAAGAATGTACCGGCAGGGACTATCCTGATATACATGTTATCGGCGGCGGCACGAAAGATACTCTGCTCTGCCAGATGACCTCGAACGCCTGCAATGTCCCCGTGAAGGCGGGTCCGATAGAGGCGACCGTGCTCGGCAACATCGCCGTTCAGCTTCTGAGCTCCGGTGACATTCCGGATATCAAAAAGGCGAGGGAGATAATCTCGCGCAGCGAAGCATTACGCGAATATGCTCCGTGCGACACCGACAAATGGGCGGGCGCATATGAGAGCTTTTTGAAAATACTTAAATAAGTGTTGCGCCCGGTAGTGGCAGCACAACATCGAAAGGATGACTGAAAAATGGCAAAAGCAAAGCTTGGAATCAGACCCATCATTGACGGCCGCTGGGGCGGAGTCAGAGAGAGTCTTGAGGAAAAGACGATGAACATGGCGCTCGCTGCCAAGAAGCTCATCGAAGAAAATGTGTTCTATTCGGACGGCACTCCCTTTGAGTGCATCATCTCCCCCTGCACGATAGGCGGAGCAGCAGAGGCGGCAAAGTGCGCCGACTTCTTCTCAACTCAGAATGTCTGCGCGACCCTCTCCGTCACCCCCTGCTGGTGCTACGGCAGCGAGACGATGGATCTCGATCCCCTGACCGTCAAGGCAGTCTGGGGCTTCAACGGCACCGAGCGCCCCGGCGCGGTCTATCTCGCGGCGGTCATGGCGGCTCATGCACAGAGAGGTCTGCCCGCATTCTCGATTTACGGCAAGGATGTTCAGGATGTCACCGACAATTCAATTCCCGATGATGTTGCCGAGAAGATTCTCCGTTTCGCACGCTGCGCCGCGGCTGTCGGTCAGCTCAGAGGCAAGTCGTATGTCGGCATAGGCGCTGTCGCAATGGGTATCGCAGGCTCGTTCTGCGACGCCGATTTCTGGCAGGAATATCTCGGCATCCGCGCCGAGTGGGTCGACATGGTCGAAGTTACCCGCCGCGTCGAGCTCGGCATCTATGACCACGAGGAATATGAGCGCGCGCTCAAGTGGGTCAAAGCAAACTGCCCCGAGGCTTCGACAAGAACCCCGAAAATATCAGACACACCCCCGAGCAGAAGGAGAAAGAGTGGGAGTTCGTCGTCAAGATGACTCTTATCTGCCGCGACATCATGCTCGGCAATGATAAGCTCAACGATGTCCGCCCCGTCGGCGCAGAGGCTGAGCACTCCGGCCCGAAGGACGGCTGGCACGAAGAGGCACTCGGCCGCAACGCTATTCTCGGCGGCTTCCAGGGTCAGCGCCAGTGGACCGATTTCATGCCCAACGGCGACTTCACCGAGGCTATACTCAACACCACCTTCGACTGGAACGGTAAAAAAGAGCCGCTCACTTTCGCCACCGAGAACGACGGTCTCAACGGTCTGTCGATGCTCCTGGGCAAACTCGTCACCGGCAGAGCGAGCCTGTTCGCCGATGTTCGTACATACTGGAGCCCCGACGCTGTTGAAAGAGTCTGCGGCATGCGCCCCGAGGGCGTTGCAAAGGACGGCTTCATCCACCTCATCAACTCCGGCGCCGCCGCGCTTGACGCCACCGGCGTCTGCAAGGACAAGGACGGCAACGCGGTCATGAAGGAGTGGTGGAACGTCACCGACGAGGATATCGATGCTATGCTCAAGGCTACCGACTGGTGCCCCGCAGACCTCGGATATTTCAGGGGCGGCGGATACTCCTCGCACTTCAAGACTCAGGCTGTCATGCCCATGACAATGATAAGAGTCAACATCATCAAGGGTCTTGGCCCGGTGCTTCAGATAGCCGAGGGATACACCGCCACCCTGCCCGATGAGATTCACAACAAGCTCGACATGCGCACCGACCCGACCTGGCCGACCACCTGGTTTGCTCCGAGACTCACCGGCAAGGGCGCGTTCAAGGATGTCTACTCCGTCATGGCGAACTGGGGCGCAAACCACGGCGCTATCAGCTACGGCCACATCGGCAAAGACCTCATCACGCTCGCGAGCATGCTCAGAATCCCCGTTGCGATGCACAACGTCGCCGACGAGGACATCTACCGTCCGCACGCATGGTCCGCGTTCGGCACGAAGGACCTCGAGAGTGCAGACTACAGAGCCTGCGCCGCCTACGGCCCGCTGTATAAATAACCGAATTACCCGCCGCCCGGAGAAATCTCCGGGCGGCGAAGTTCATATTGCCGGACACCGTTCTCCGCGAACCGCGAGGTGTGCCGGTTTTTTTCTCTTTGCGATATATCTGTCTCAAACCTACAATTATTCAGAAGATTTTTTGTATATTATTTTAATGGAAAGACTCTTTGCCGTATGATATAATCAAGGTGTGAGGTGAGAAAATGAAACTTTTAAAGAATTTTGCTTTGGCGGCGGCACTTGCCGCGATATGCGTTTTGTGCTCATCGTGTGCAAGCAAGCGAAGCTCATCGACACTGCGGCAAACAACGAAAAGCTCTCTTATTCCGAGAGCTACACGGAGCTGTCCGAAAAGAGGACGAACAAAACAAAAGCTTGGCGCCGCGGAATGGTCGGCGGGAACGGGCTCGAGGGCTTTATCACAAGCGGCAGCCCGTACTCGGACACGATAATTTATCAGAATATGCATTTCATCATGCCGAATATCAACGCCCGCACCTGCCCGGACACATCAAGCGAGCTTGAACAGGTCAAGCAGAGCATCGTTAAATGCGAGGATATCGTTGACAACGCGAGCTATGACGATGTGTATCGCTTCCATCCCGGCGGTCAGCTGAGAATAAACTCCGAGCGGCACCGCATCAAGGATATATCCGCTACACAGACTACGAGACCGCGCAGGTCGGCGTGAAATACACAGACAAAAACGGCACATGGGAGAGAACTACTTTCACCTCGCTTGCCGACGGCGTCACGGTTACAAAAATCGAAAAATCAAGCAAGAACGCGCCCGTAAATATTACGCTCTCCTACGATGATATCTCGACCATGGCAAACTACTCCGAGGGCGACGAGGTGAATATCAAATATAAAAAGCTCGCCGACGAGGGCAAGGCTTATCTTGCCCTGGTTGCGCACTATCCCGACTATGAAAAATCCGAGCTCAAAAACGGCGGCTACGCCACGCTCACCTATGTTTTGAATATCGGCGGAACTTTAAGCGTCACGCAAGCGGACGCGCCGAAAGACGAGCAATACGCGGGCGACAGCCAGCCGAAATTGACCGTCAGCGGGGCGGACGAGGTTTATCTTATCACTGTTACGGGCAGAGATTACAATATGGCGAGCTTTCCGCCTTCGCGTCACAAAGCGGCTGCGCGCTCATCGACTTGCTCTATAACCGGACAACGGACTTTGCGAAAAAATACTCAGCCGAGGGAAAATTCAACTATTCCAATGCACTTGACGCTCATCTTGCGGTATATCAGCCGCAGTTCAACGCAGTCACGCTGACTCTCAAAGACGGCATCTCAGAAAAATCGAACGAAAAGCTGCTGAGAAAGCAGAGGTTCAAGAAAAAGCTCGATCCCGCGCTCAGCCAGCGTTCGTATTATGCAGGCAGATACGCTTATCTGTGTTGCAGCGGATATTCCGCGCCCCGCCTTTACGGTATGTGGACAGGCGAATGGAACACGGGCTGGGGCAGCAAATACACAATGGACGCAAATGTGAACCTGCAAACCTCCTCGATGAACACGGGCAACATCTCCTCGTCCCCGATAGGCTACGCATATTTTATTCTCCGCCAGCTTCCCGACTGGGAGGAAAACGCGCTCGCGACCCACGGATTTACCGACGCATCCAAGCCCCCGTAAACACCGACGGCGACAAGGCGGTAATAACGGAAACCTGCTATCCGTATCCGTTTCGATACTGGAACGCAGGCTCAAGCTGGATGATCCAGCCGCTCTATGAGACCCTGCAATGCTACGGAGATATCAAAATTCCGCTCAGCGGCGAAATCGACCTTGGCAAGCTCAGATCCGTGCTTTCCGTCACCGCGGACGACCTTACGGACGAAGACATTCGCGCGATCGAGGACAGGGGATATCTCCGGCTTGAGCGCGATGTGCTTTTGCCGCTTTTGATTAAATCGGCGAACTACTGGGAGCAGCTTATGACCCCCGAATATTACACCGACTCGAACGGCTCGATTCATTATGAAGCGGGCAAGACGGCGCTTGCGGATGACGAATACTACTGCATCCTGCCGAGCTATTCCCCGGAAAACAATCCGTCGAACTATCCCTCTCCCTCCGACGCAAACGCGGCTATCGACATCGCCGCCTGCCGCGACAATCTGAATATGCTTTTGAGCGTTATAAAAGACACCGCGCCGGAAACCGACACGGCAAAATGGGAATATATGCTCCGAAAGCTCCCGCCGTATCTCTTCGACAAAACCGGCGCGCTCAAGGAGTGGGCGTGCAGCCAATTTGAAGAAAACAACGAGCACAGGCATCTGAGCCACCTCTATTGCGTGTGGCCGCTGTTTGAAACGCAGAACGACGAGCGTCTCAAGTCCGCCTGCATACAGGCGATAAACAACAGAACCTCTGAAAACGAGGCGAGCCACGCACTTGTTCACCGTTCGCTCATCGCCGCAAGGCTCAAGGACAGAACGAGCCTCACCTCTGCGCTCGTGAAGCTTCAGAACCATAAAATAAGATATCCCTCGCTTATGACGAACCACGATTACGATCAAAGAAGCTGCTACTGCACCGACTTTGCCATAGGCTATCTCGGAATCGTCAACGAAGCCCTCGTTTTCTCGAACAAAAACGAAATCGAGATTCTTCCGGCTCTGTTTGAATCGGGCTTTGACGCAGGCGAGATAACCGGGATAAAGGCGAGAACCCGTGCGACGGTTGACTCGCTCAGGTGGGATTTGCAAAGCAAAACGGCACAGGTCACCGTGACCTCCGACATCGACCAAACGATCACCGTTTCATGCGGGCTTTCCGACAAGACGGAGACGCTGACATTCCGCGCCGGAGAAACAAAGACGGTCGATTTTGTGCTGAATTGACCGAATAGGCACAAAAAGCAACATTCCGTCCGGGACCCCGGGCGGAATGTTTTATAGCTTCACGGGGTTTTAATACCTCACTCCCGCTCCCCTCGAATAAACGGAATTGCAGACAGAAGCGAACTCAGCGCAACGGGCAGAGTGTACAGCATAAACAGAAGTGTCATCAGATTTGAATATCTGCCGTCGAGCCTCGGGATTCCGCCGTTTGCAATAAAATCGTTAAGCGCCGCCGTTTCAGAGGATGAAAATTTGACGACGGCATAGCCTATGCTCGCCGCGAGCGACGATAAACCGGTACCAATCTTGACAATGAATGTATGCGCGGAGAAAAACAGCGCGTCCGGTCTGTTTTCTTAACGCCGCTCACCCTCTCAGGGTTCGAATCCCTTGAAAATAAAAAGAACAGAAGCAACACCTGCGGTATTACTTCTGTTCTTGGCGCGCTGCAAGGGATTCGAACCCCTGACCTTTTGGTTCGTAGTTAAAATCATTACAAAAAATATCGTTCGATATCTTAATGAAAACCGTTGATATACAAGCATTTTCGTGATATAATATACTTGTATCATAAAGTATCTTTTTGTATATTTGTTGACACTTTGTTGACACTTTTTGAACTTGGAGGATTTTAAAATGGCGATTGAAGAGCGTACAAACAAGAATGGCGAGATTTGTTCATATAGATTCAGAGTTTGCGTTGGACGCGACGAACAGTATAAACAGGTTTGGCGCACAAAAACAATCAAACGCCCGGAGGGCTTGACCCCCGCACGAGAGCGAAAAGAGGTTGAACGGCTGCACGATGAGTGGGAAAGAACGCAAAAGGCACAGTGGGAGCAATCGCACGATAAAATAGACCGTACAAAAATTACTTTTGCCGATTTTACTAAAAATCATTGGTGGAAAGATAGCGTTCTTGACGGCACACACACGCCGAGCACAATTGATTTTTTTGAGTATACAAGCAAGCCCGCATTGGAGTTCTTCGGCTCTGAAAAGCTAACAGCGATAACAGGTGAAAAAATAAAAAGATTTTTGAATCATCTCCGCAACGAGGCAAAAACGCAGAGCGGGCAACCCCTCAGCAGTGCTACAGTTAAACACGACTATGCAACACTGAGAAACATTCTCGGCTATGCACGCCGAATGAGATATATCACAGAAAACCCGTGCGAAAATCTTTCCGTAAAAGAGAAACCGCACCGCGAAAAAAAGAAAATCGACTTTCTTACGCCCGAAGAAGCACGCGTATTTATCGCTTGCCTCGAGGGTGAGCCGCTATATTGGAAAGCGTTTGTGCTATTGCTTCTCACAACAGGTCTGAGACGAGGCGAGGCGTGCGGGCTGCAATGGAACGATATTGACGGCGAAAAACTGCAAATCCGTGTTTCCCGCAATGTTACAGTCGCAGGAGGGCGAATAAACATCGGAAAAACAAAGACGGGAGAAGAACGCACCGTGCCTATTACATCGCGTTTAAATGCAATTTTAACGGCACTCAGAACCGAGCGCGAAACGGCATTGCAGTGTAATTTGTTGCCGAACTCTTTTGTCTTTTGTTCACCCTCAGACCCATTTGAGGCTATAAATCCTAACAGTGCTACGCGCTGGCTGCGGCGTTTTGAGAACCGACACGATTTGAGAACGGTTAGCCCGCACGATTTACGGCACAGCAGCGCAACCCTTGCAATCGAAAACGGCGCAACGCTAAAGGAGGTTCAACAGCTTTTAGGACACGCAGACCCGCAAACAACACTGCAATTTTATACTGGCGTTTCTGAGGAACAACAGAGGAAAACAGCTGCGGCGGTTGATGAAACATTGTTTGGGAATTGATTTCGTTCATATTCAATTCACATTTTAGACATTATTTGTTAACCAAACAAATGTTTGATATGATATAATATTCGTAGAAAATCAGAAAAAGAGAATATCGCCGCGAAAAAAGGAAAAAAATGACGAGGAACAGAGTCCAAAAGAACCACGCGTAAGAAAAATAAAGAAAGGGGTTCGCGGCAAAATTTGCCGATTAAAAATCGGTTTGTTTTTGCACCCCTTTCTTTGGTCGCAGATTGGTTTGTTTTTTCATCTCGTTCTTCGGTCACAGAAGAGACTGGTGCAATCAGTCTCTTTTTTTGTTTTTCAAAATTAAAGAAAAGGAGGGTTGAAAAATGACCCCGAGCAAACTCTTTGTAACAATCAATCAGGCAGCACGCGAGGGCTATCTGCCCGGAAACGCGCTGCGCCGCCTTGTAGCGGAAGAAAAAATACCATTTCTGAAAAGCGGAAACAGAGTTTATATTGCCCGCTCAGTTTTGGAAAGTTTGGGAGGCGAGAACAACGAATATTACAGCAAACATTAAACGAGTAGTTGATATTGGATTTTGGCTCGATGAAATGAGCGTGGGGAGGTGACTTTTTGGCTGCAAGAAGAATGTTTTCACGCGAGATTCTGGAGAGCGACGCTTTTTTAAGCTTGAGCTTTGAAGCGCAGTGTTTGTATGTTCAGATGAGCCTTTCTGCTGATGATAGCGGTTTTTCGGCATCTCCGCGCAGGATTTGCCGAATAGGTGGCATTGACGAATCTTGCATTGACGAACTTGTAAACGCCGGGTTTATATTTCGGTTTGATTCTGGAGTTGTCGTGATTCTTGATTGGTATAGATGTAACTCTATTAAGCCCGACCGATTTAAACCGACAATTTTTCAATCAGAGCTTTCCCAGCTTGAATTAGACGAAACAAAGCGTTATGTCGTGTTGGAAACATAATGCTTCCAAAATGTCTCCAAAATGTCTCCCTAGATAAGGCTAGATAAGGCTAGATTAGATAAGCTTATAGTTAAGACAAGTAGAGGCTAACAAGAGATAAAAAAAGAAAAGCTGAAAACAGCTTAGAAAAGACAAGAAAATAGGAGGGGAGTTTGAGGGGAACCTCTGACTTTACCACCCATTTTCAGAAAGGATTTTATGATGGTCGCAGAAAAATTAAAACGCGGAGAAGAAAATGGCATAACAGCAAGAGACCTCTGCAAATTATTGGACATTTCTGACACGAGAAAGCTTAGGCTGCTTGTAGCGCAGGAGCGTTCAGAGGGAATCCCGATTTTGTCGAGTTGTAGGAGCGGCGGATATTTTTTGCCCGCAGCGGGAGCAGTCGCGAGCTTGAAATACGGCGTTTTATTAAAACACTTGAAGCTCATGCCCGACACACACAAGACGCTGCAAAAGCAGCGGCAGACGCATTAAAGCGAGGCGATTGGTCATGACGGCTCTATATAGAATAACGATGTCAATTTTAATAGTGTTGATAATTATATCAATCGTTACTTGCGCTCTGAGCGTTGTAGCAGCACAGACACCGCGCACGCTCGTTAATGACGCGAATGTAAAAATAACAAAAAGTGGACACCGAATTATAATCGATGCCCACAATTCACAGTATGTGCTTGTCGCTCATCGCGTCAAAAAGACCGAACAGCAAACAGCACGAACGCTTATTCAAACCGCAGATATAACCGTCTGCACTCTTCCACATGGAGGGCTGCGAGTTATCAGCGGCAACAGCGTATATATAATTTTAACACATAAAGGGGCTGTTAGCAATGGCTAACCAAGCGCGGGAAAAGCGCGGTGAAGATAATGAGTTCGAGTTTGACTTTGAACTCCCTCTCGATATGGACTTCTCGGAGCTTGACTTTGAATTCCCCGAAGTCGATATGAACTTCCCTGAGCTTGATTTTGAGCTCCCGGAAGTCGATGAAAAATATTTTTTACAGGAGATACAGAATGACAATTTCTAACAAAATAAGAACGATTGCCGTCGAGAGCCTCAACAAGGTTCACGATGTTGACGCAAAGATTAAAAAGCTCGAAAGCGAGCGCGATTTTTGGCACAAGAGCGGCTATGAGGCGCAGATGAACGCGCTCCGAGCCGAAAGACAGAATCTTCTCTTTGAAGCAAATCGCCGCTTTGACGCGGCAAAGGCTTCTTATTCGGAACGGCTGAAAAAGTTGTACACGCCTACAGCGGAGGCTCTTACCGTGCCAGACCGCGCCGTATTGGACAGCGGAATATCACTGACCGAGCGCGACATTGTAGAGCTTTTTGACCGTAACGCGGGCAATCCGAGCTTTCAGAAGCTTATACTTGAACGAGCTGAAAAGAACGGCATACAGGTTTCACGCCGCGTTACCGAAGAATCTGAAAAGCTTAAAGGCTTCGATATGCTGCGCAGCTATTACAACACCGCATTGACTCCGAACGGAGAAGGGCACGAAATCGCGCTCAGAAATAACGAAATGTTTGAAAAAATCGTGCCGCAGGCGATTCGAGGTGATAGTGAATGAGCAAGTCAAAAGCATGGCGCGCCGAATGGTCGCTTTTCCTCGACGAAGACAAGCAGCGAAAATACAACTCGACTTGTTTGCGTTGTGCAAACGATTGCAAGCAGAGCTTTCGCGCTACGCTTGTTAGTTGCCCACGCTACAGTTCAAAGCGGCGCGAGGATGACTTCAAACTGTAGCTTTTAGGTCGAAAATCGGACTTTTTTTGCCCTACAATCCCCCTGAAAAAGTATGGCAATATAATTTCATGCCTAAAACTTTTCAAGCCCCTTACAGGCATTTTTGAATAAAAAGCATTTCTGAAAATTACCCCTTGCAAACGCCCAAAAAGAGAGCTGCAAGGGTAGTGCAAAAATTGCATGGAGGTAGTGCAAAAATTGCATGGAGGTAGTGCAAAAATTGCATGGAGGTAGTGCAAAAATTGCACCCAATAATATAATTATATAATATAGTCGATAATATAGTAGATAATATATTGTCGAGAAGAGCA
>ENA-OQEN01000639-OQEN01000639.1-human-gut-metagenome-genome-assembly--contig:-NODE-639-length-15060-cov-5.369584_pt1 | contig 15060 bp, 26 predicted proteins | sample MGYA00242791_ERZ504627 | MGnify/ENA primary metagenome ERZ504627 (study PRJEB26092, sample SAMD00036316) | human gut metagenome | host: Homo sapiens | study: EMG produced TPA metagenomics assembly of... | reverse complement strand
CCGGGAACGAACATGTACTTCAGGCCTTCCACTGCGCCGTCCAGGGTGCAGGCGCGGATGATGCTGATGATCAGCAGGATGAACAGGGCGGGCATGCCCACGGAGCAGACCTTTTCGATGCCGCCGCCGACGCGCCCATCACGATGATCATGGTAATGGCCACGAAGACCAGGCCGTAGATCACGCATTCGCCCTGGTTGGCCATCAGAGCGTCGAACACGCCTGCGCCGTCCAGGTGCCGGTGCCGAAGCCGGCATGAAACAGATTGCCCACGTTCAGGGTGACGTACTTCAGGCAGTAGCCGCCCAGAGCGCAGTAGAAGCCCAGGATCAGGAACGCGGACAGCACGCCCATCCAGCCCAGCCACTTGAACTTCTTGGACAGGATCCTGTACGCGCCGATGGCCCCGTGACCGGTTTTGCGGCCCAGAGCCAGCTCGCCGATCATGACGATAACGCCGCAGAACACGGCCAGCACCAGATACAGGATCAGGAACGTGAAGCCGCCGTTGGCACCCATCTTGTTGGGAAAGCCCCAGATGTTGCCCAGGCCGACTGCCGAGCCGATGGCAGCCATTAGAAATCCGAAATTGGATCCAAAGCCTTTTCTTTCTTCCATTTTTTCTCTCCTTTTTGTTGTTCACCCGCCGAAGCGAGGAGTGATGCACGCCTTACCGGCAGCGTGCGTCTATTGGGCATATTCAAAGTATACAGTTATTCGGTCAATTGCACAATTGACAATTTTGATAAAGTTTTAGCATGAATTTCTGCAAATTTAACATTATGTGAACTTATTCACATTCTTTTTTTATGCATAATTTGCAATATGTCCGGTCATTGTACCAAAACCTACCTATCATCCGCTCTATTTTTCTTTCATTGGCCCCCTTACTTTGTGAATAAATAAACGCTGATCATTTTCGGCCGCGTAAAAACGGGGGAACTCATGGCCTGCTCCTGGTTTTGCCTGATTATTTTTGTATTCTGCTAAATTTTTTTGTATTTATTATCATTTTTTTGCCATTAGCGATTTACAACGCTGTAGAATTATGCTAAAATGCTGGTTATGGAACAAAACACCGGCGGGCCACCTGCGCCCCGGCCCGGCGGAAAGAAGAAAGGGTGACTGCTTGGCAAATGTATGCGCAGTTAAAATGGAGAATATCACCAACGCTTCGGCAAGGTGACGGCCAACAAGGACGTTACGCTGGAGCTCTATAAGGGTGAGATCCTGTCCCTGCTGGGTGAAAACGGCAGCGGCAAGACCACCCTGATGAATATGCTCTCCGGCATCTACTTCCCCGACGAGGGGCAGATCTACATCGATGGCCAGCCTGTGACCATCGCCTCCCCCAAGGACGCCTTTGCCCTGGGCATCGGCATGATCCATCAGCATTTCAAGCTGGTGGATGTCTTTACCGCCACGGAAAACATCATCCTGGGCATGCCCGGCAAGCTGAACCTGGCCGAGGCCCGGAAGAAGATCCGGGAAATCTGCGACCGGTACGGCTTCGACATTGACCCGGATCAGAAGATCTATGATATGTCCGTGTCCCAGAAGCAGACGGTGGAGATCGTGAAGGTCCTGTACCGCGGGGCCAACATCCTGATCCTGGACGAGCCCACCGCCGTGCTGACCCCCCAGGAGACCGACAAGCTGTTTGCCGTGATGCGCAACATGAAGAACGACGCAAGTCCCTGATCATCATCACCCACAAGCTCCACGAGGTGCTGGACGTGTCCGACCGGGTGGCCGTGCTGCGCAAGGGTGAGTATATCGGCTGCGTGCAGACCAAGGACGCCGACCAGCAGTCCCTGACGGATATGATGGTGGGCCACTCCGTAACCCTGAACATTGACCGGCCCACCCCCGTCAACGTGAAGCCCCGCCTGGACATCAAGGGCCTGACGGTCTTTGACGAGATGGGCGTCAAGCGTCTGGACGACGTTACCTTCACCGTCAACGCCGGCGAGGTGCTGGGCATTGCCGGTATTGCCGGCTCCGGCCAGCGGGAGCTGCTGGAATCCATCGCCGGCCTGTACCCGGTGGCCTCCGGCTCCGTTACCTATTATAATCCCGACAACGATCAGCCCAAGGAGCTGGTGGGCCTGAGCCCCATGGCCATCCGCAAGAGCGGCATCGCCATGTCCTTCGTGCCGGAGGACCGTCTGGGCATGGGCCTGGTGGGCTCCATGGGCATGACCGGCAACATGATGCTGCGCTCCTGGCGAAAGGGCAGCAGCATCTTCCTGGACCGCAAGGACCCCGAGGCCCTGGCCAACCGCATCTGGCAGGAGCTGGAGGTGGTGACCCCCAGCACCAGCTTCCCCGTGCGCCGCATGTCCGGCGGCAACGTGCAGAAGGTCCTGGTGGGCCGCGAGATCGCCCAGCAGCCTGCCGTGCTGATGACGGCCTACGCCGTCCGCGGCCTGGACATCAACACCTCCTATACCATCTATAACCTGCTGACCGAGCAGAAGATGCGGGGCGTGGCCGTGGTGTATGTGGGCGAGGACCTGGACGTGCTGCTGGAGCTGTGCGACCGGATCGTCGTTCTGTGCGGCGGCCAGGTCTCCGGCGTGGTGGACGCCCGCACCACCGACAAGCGCCAGATAGGCGCACTGATGACGCTGGTGAACAAAGGAGGCAAAGCGGATGAATAAGATACATATCGCCAAGCGCGACACCCTGCCGCTGTATATCAACATCGCGATCCGCGGCGGAGCATCATCCTGGCGCTGCTGGTGTGCGCCCTGGTCACCACCGTTCTCACCGGCGAGAACCCCCTGAGCATTTACGGCACCATTCTCAAGGCGCCTTCGGCACCGCCCGCAAGAGCTGGACCACCTGGGAAAATGTGGCCATTCTGCTGGGTATCTCCCTGGCGGTGACCCCCGCGTTCAAAATGCGCTTCTGGAACATCGGCGCAGAGGGCCAGGTGCTCATCGGCTGTCTGGCCTCCGCCACCTGCATGATTACCCTGGGCGACAAGATCCCCAACGGGCTGCTGCTGGTGATCATGTTCGTGGCCTCCCTGGGCATGGGCGCCCTGTGGGGCTTCCTGCCCGGCTTCTTCAAGGCCAGGTGGAACACCAACGAGACGCTGTTCACCCTGATGATGAACTATATCGCCACCCAACTGGTGGCCTACTTCATCATCATCTGGGAGGTCCCCAAGGGCGCCGGTAAGATCGGCATCATCAACCAGGACTCCCAGGCCGGCTGGCTGCCCACCATCGGCAACCAGAAGTATCTGCTGGCCATTCTGGTGGTAGCGTGATGACGGGTCTGATGTACATTTATCTGAACTACAGCAAGCAGGGCTATGAGATCGCGTGGTGGGCGAGAGCCGCCGCACCGCCAGCTATGCCGGCATCAAGGTGGACCGGGTCATTATCCGGACCATGGCCCTGTCCGGCGCACTGTGCGGCCTCATCGGTCTGCTACTGACCTCCAGCACCGACCACACCATGACCACCACCATCGTGGACGGCCGCGGCTTCACCGCCGTTATGGTGTCCTGGATGGCGAAATTCAACCCCATTATCATGATCTTCGTGTCCCTGCTGCTGGTGGTGCTCAACCGCGGCGCAGGCGAGATTTCCACGGCCTTCGGTCTGAACCGCTCCTTCGCCGATATCCTGACGGGCATCATCCTGTTCTTCATCATCGGCTGTGAGTTCTTCATCAACTATAAGGTCCAGTTCCGTACTTCCGGAAAGAAGGAGGCGTGAGAAAATGTTTGATTTTGATATTGTATCCTTCATCCCCCGCGCGGTCATGCAGGGTATCCCCCTGCTGTACGGCAGCACCGGCGAGATCCTCACCGAGAAGTCCGGCAACCTGAACCTGGGTATCCCCGGCATCATGTATGTGGGCGGCATCTGCGGCGTCATCGGCGCGTTCTTCTATGAGCAGGCCGTGCCCGCCGACCAGATGAGCGGCTTTTTGGCCATTATGATCCCCATGCTGTGCTCCCTGCTGGGCTCTCTGCTGATGGGCCTGCTGTACTGCTTCCTGACGGTGACCCTCCGGGCCAACCAGAACGTTACCGGCCTGACCATGACCACCTTCGGCGTGGGCATCGGCAACTTCTTCGGCGGCTCCCTGATCAAGCTCACCGGCAGCGAGGTGCCCTCCATTGCCCTGTCCGCCACCAGCGGCTATTTTGCCAAGTCCCTGCCCTTCGCCAAGAGCCTGCTGGTTCGGCAGATCTTCCTGTCCTATGGCTTCCTGGCGTACCTGGCCATTATCCTGGCTCTGCTGACGTCCTATTTCCTGAAGCACACCCGGCCCGGTCTGCACCTGCGGTCCGTGGGGGAAAGCGCCTCTACTGCCGACGCCGCCGGCATCAACGTCACCCGGTATAAGTACCTGGCCACCTGCATCGGCAGCATGATCGCGGGCCTGGGCGGCCTGTACTATGTGATGGACTACGCCAGCGGCGTGTGGTCCAACAACGCCTTCGGCGACCGGGGCTGGCTGGCCATCGCCCTGGTCATCTTCACCATCTGGCGTCCCAATGTCAGCGTCCTGGCTCCATTCTGTTCGGCGGCCTGTACATTCTGTATCTGTACATCCCCACCGGCACCCAGATGGCCGTGAAGGAGCTGTACAAGATGCTGCCCTATGTGGTCACCGTGGTGGTGCTGGTGATCTCCAGCCTGCGGAACAACAAGGAAAAGCAGCCGCCTGCAAGCCTGGGTCTGAGCTACTTCCGCGAGGAACGGTAAGCTGCCGGTTCCCAGCGGAGAATGTCCCATTAAGGATTTTTGACAAGCCAAGGCCGCAGGTCAATGACCTGCCGGCCTTGGCTTGTTTCGTTTCCCGGCCTCTCCGGCGCACATGTGCCGGAGAGCCTTTTATAACAGCCTGTGCAGAAGCACTTCCGGTCTGTTTATTCGCCCATGAGCTTCCGCCGCTTCAGCAGGAGCATCACAGCGCCTGCGGCAGCCGCCATCATCGCGCCGCTCAGCAGGAAGATGTGGAACCCGTCGCCGGTCTGGACACTGTTTTCGATCCAGCGGGCCGTCAGGGTCGTGTCACCCTTGACGCTGTACACGCTGGAGGCGTCGTAGCGGTTGCCGTCCTTGTCGTACCAGCCGCCGAAGGTATAGCCTCCCGGACGGGCACAGGCAGCTGGCCCACAGCCTGACCGTATACCACCGCCAGAGCAGAGGGCTCCACCTTGCCGCCATTGGCGTTCAGGGTGATCTCGTAGATATTGGCGGTCCAGCGGGCAGTGAGGGTGGCATCTCCGGCGATGGCATATACGGTGTCCTCGGTGTACTGCGCACCGTTTTCGTCATACCAGCCGCCGAAGGTATCTATGTGCGGTCGGAAATCGACTGCGATGACGGAAGAAAGGTGCCGATCATGACCTTCGGTCCAATCGGAATCGCGCCCGCATACAAGCGGCAGGGCTACGGAAAGAAGTTGCTCGACTATTCCATGGAAAAAGCCAAGGAAATGGGTGCAGGAGCACTTGCTATCACCGGAAACATCCTGTTTTACGGCAAGTCCGGCTTTGTCCCGGCCAAAACAAAGGGTATCCGCTATGCCGACGACCCTGAAGCGGATTATTTCCTGATCCGCGAGCTGACGCCCGGCTTTTTGGACGGTATCTCCGGCACCTACAAAGACCCAGTGGGATATTTTGTCTGTGAGAAAGCCCCGGAGGCTTTGAACGATTTGAAGCGACTTTTCCAAAGAAAGAAAAGCGGAAGCTGACGGGGAAACTGTTCTGAACAGGAGGAAAAAATGGCATCCAGTAAAGAGTATCTTCATTTTATTCTGGAACAGCTATCCGATTTGGACGATATTTCTTACCGTCCTATGATGGGAGAATTTATCCTCTATTACCGAGGTAAAATCGTCGGCGGGATCTATGATGATCGGCTGCTTGTAAAGAAAACAAGATCCGCTCTGGAACTTATGCCTGCGGCAATTTGTGAGCTCCCGTATGAGGGAGCGAAAGAAATGCTGCTGGTGGATGAAGTTGATAGCAAAGTGTTTCTTACAGAGCTCTTTGAGGCAATGTTCGATGAATTGCCATCGCCAAAACGAAAGAACAACGACATTGGAGGAATAACCGATGAACTATATTCGGATCACAGTGGCAGACATATCCGACTGCGGGATCAATCTCATGTACTTCCTTTGAACCGTCCGCACAGATGCCAAAGTTTCGGGAAGGCGCGAAGCATCCGGCGATTGAAGATAACGGTTTTGTTCTGTATTACACCGATCAGTGTCCCTACACCTATTATTGGGTACCAAGGGTGCAGGAAGTGGCGAAAGAACATGGTATCCCGTTCAAGGTCATCCATATCACCGATAAAGAATCTGCGCAGAATGTACCCGCACCGGTCACGACCTATGCCCTGTTCCGGGACGGTCAGTTTCTGACACAGAGCATTCAGTCGGATAAAAAATTCCTGGCACTGGCGGGCTTGTAAAACTGATTTCAGCGAAATGCAAGCATGCGACGCTGCTAAAAGATAGCAGGAGCCAATAACCATCGCAATACGAAAAAGAAATTATCCTAAAGGACGGCGCGAAATGCTATCTTCGCGGAGCGGGTGAAGCTGATGCCGTCGGAGTGCTCCGCACTTTTGATCTCACGCATGCAGAAACAGACTATCTTCTGACCTATCCGGAGGAAAATTCGTTCACCGTCCAAGAGGAAGCAAAATTTTTGAAGGCGCGCAGCGAAAGCAAAAATGCCATCGAAATTGCGGCGTTCGTTGACGGCAGGATTGCCGGAACAGCGGGCATTGATCCGATTGATGACAAGGAAAAGATTCGCCATCGTGCGGACTTCGGCATCGCCATTGAAAAAGCCCACTGGGGGCGCGGCATCGGGAAGGCTCTTACGCTTGCGTGCATCGAATGCGCGAAGCAAGCGGGATACCTGCAAATAGAGCTGGAGGTCGTAGCAGAGAACGCATCTGCTGTCCGGCTGTATGAATCGGTCGGATTTCAGGAATATGGTCGCAATCCAAGAGGTTTCCGTGCAAGAAGCGGCTGGCAAACGCTTGTTCTTATGAGGCTTGAACTCGATTCTTAAGCACCCCTCGGTTTCATAACCCCCGTCGGTGCCTTTCGCAGAAAGGCGGATTATACCTATGAAACTGCCATTGGAAGACCATTTGTAAATTTTGCCTTGGACGGATTGACAAGCGCTACTTACTGATATATAATTCACGTTATACATAACACAAGTTATAAATGTGGAGGTTCGAATATGCCCGCAAAAGCAAAAGTCACAAAAGAGATGATCGTTGATGCAGCCTTTGCGATTGCCCGCGAAGCGGGTGCAGAAAACATCAACGCAAGAACTGTATCGGAAAGGCTGCATTGCTCCACGCAGCCCGTCATGTATCATTTTGCGACGATGGAAGAACTGAAAAGAACAGTCTATGCGAAGGCAGACCTCTATCATTCGGAATACCTTATGACCATGAAGAAACCGCCAAAGGGTGCTGCGCTCGGAATCGGAATGAATTATATCCGCTTTGCCATCGAAGAACCCCACCTGTTCCGCTTCCTTTTCCAGTCGGATTATTTTAACGGAAAGACTTTGCTTGAACTGATCGATGCGGAGGAGCTTATCCCCGTTCTTTCAGCGATGCAGAGATCCTTAGGAATTGGCATGGAACAGACAAAAACGGTTTTTATCACGGTGTTTCTGTTTGCCCACGGGTATGCAAGCATGATTGTCAACAATGAGCTGAAATACGATGAAGACACGATCAATTCCCATTTGGAGCGGGCATACAGAGGCGCAATCTTGGCAGCGCAGGAGGAAATGGCATGAAAGAATGTGCAGACGCTGCCGGCACATTGGCAGACAACTGCCTTGCTGTCAGGAAAGCTTAAATTGTATGGAGGTAGGATTATGAAAAGCACGAATCAACTGATCGGCTGCTGCGGACTGGACTGCGAAAAATGCGATGCCAGAATCGCAACGCTCACAAACGACAACGCCCTGCGCAAAAAAACTGCTGCCCTGTGGACAAAGCTCAACGGGGTAACGATCCTACCTGAAATGATAAACTGCACCGGCTGCCGCACAGAGGGCGTAAAAACGCCGTTCTGTGACAAGCTCTGCCCCGTACATAACTGCGTCCGGGAAAAGAGCCTTGATACCTGCGCCGACTGCGGACAGATGGATGGATGCTTGATACTGGGGCGCATCGCCGTAAGGGGAAAATACGAAGAAAGGAAGTTTTGAAATTGAATAACAGCTTGTTTGTCATAGAGCGCGCACGGGCAGAGGATGCCGCGGCACTCTTGGATTATCTGAAAATCGTGGGCGGCGAAACCGAAAATCTCAGCTTCGGTGCGGAGGGAGTGCCCCTCGACCTTGAAACGGAGCAAGACTATCTGCGTTCGCAGTGCGAATCAGCGGACAATGTGCAGTATCTCGCCAAGGTATATGGCGAGATCATCGGCACGGCAAGCCTGAACCGCAAGCCCCGGCGTATGAGCATCGCGGAGAGTTTGGCATCAGTCTGAAAAAAGCGTGGTGGGGCTGCGGCGCGGCGTCTGCGCTGACGGAAGCCGTTCTTGCCTTTGCCAAGGAAAACGGCTTCGAGCAGTTGAATCTGGAGGTGCGCAGCAGCAATGCCCGCGCATCCATCTGTATGAGAAGTATGGCTTTCGGAAGCTGTGTACGTTTCCCCATTTTTTCAAAATCAATGGAGAATATATTGATTTTGACCTGATGAATCTCGAACTGAACACAGCAGACGACCGTATAGAGGGAAATATGAGATGAAAGCAATTACCGTAGAAGCATTATCAAAAACCTTTTCCGGAGGAACCGTTGCGGTTGATGGAATCAGGTTCTCATTGAATCAGGGAGAGATCTTCGGATTCTTAGGGCCAAACGGCGCGGGAAAAACCACGACCGTGAAACTGCTTTGCGGTATGCTGACCTCATCGGGCGGCAAATGTCAGGTGCTGGGAATTGACCCCACTCAAAACCCGGAGCAGCTGCATAAAAAGGTCGGCGTAGTAACAGAACATGCCCAAATGTACGATCACATGACGGCTTGGGAGAATCTGCAATTTTACGGCACTCTTTTTGGCATGAGCCGTTCGGAATGTGCAGATAGAACAAAACTGCTCCTACATCGACTGGAACTGGCAGATGTGATGGATCGCAAGCTGGCCACTTATTCTACCGGTATGCGCCAGCGGCTTTCTTTGGCCAGAGCATTGCTTCACCGTCCGCAGATTTTGTTTCTGGATGAGCCGACCTCTGGCCTTGACCCCGAAAGCGCTCAGAATGTAAATTCTCTGATTCAGGAGCAGGCTGCCGAAGGAATTACCGTATTTCTCTGTACGCATCAGCTTCGGTATGCGCAGGAAATCTGTACGACATACGGACTTATGGATAAAGGGCATTTGTTCGCTACGGGGAATATTGCGGAACTACGCGCTATGGTGAACAAAAATCGCAGGGTGCGTGTGAAAGCAAGCCGTATGCCAAAGGACATGGTATATCAGGAAATTGGAGATCACATCTATGATGTGGATGTGGCCTCGGAGCATGACATCCCGCTCATCGTAAAAAGAATAGTAGAGGCCGGCGGTGATTTGTACCATGTATCGGAACAGCAAATGTCATTGGAAGAAATCTACTTTTCTCTGATCAACCGGGAACATGCGGAAACGGAGCGTGAAAATACATGAATGTTGGACAGTTCGCCTTAATAAAGAAAGATATTCGTGGCATTACATCAAATAAGCAGATTTTCGCGGTTCTTCTTATCGTGCCGCTTGTGCTAACTATTGTCCTGCCGTCCATTTTTGTGCTTGTAATATCATTTGCTCCCGATGCTGCCTCAGATTTTCAGAAACTATTGGATATGCTGCCTGTTCCAGATGGGGAGTACAGTCAGCAACAGCAAATTTTTAGCCTGATATTGAATCAGATCATGCCATCTTTCTTCCTGATCATCCCGATCATGGCATCGTCTGTCATGGCGGCAAGCTCCTTTGTGGGCGAAAAAGAAAAGCACACCTTAGAAACATTGCTGTATTCTCCGCTGTCCCTGCGGCAGTTGTTCCAATCCAAAATATTGGCCGGGCTTTCGGTTGGAATGATGGTTTCCTATAGTGCGTTTGCCGCCATGCTGTTGGTAGTGGAGATGGAAGTGTTCTTCCTGACCGGCAATCTGCTCCTTCCCGCAGCGAGTTGGCTGGCGATCATGCTTTTGATCGCACCGGCGATCTCTCTGGTTGCAATTGCTGTAACCGTGCGGAGTTCTGCAAAAGCACAGACTATCGAAGAAGCACAGCAGCGGGCAGTATTCCTGATCTTCCCGATTCTCGCTTTGCTCATCGGACAATTCACGGGCATTATCCTAATCAGCGCAGGACTTCTCTGGGGAGTGGGTATTGTTCTGGCAGCACTTGCTATATTGCTTGTAAAAGGGGCTGCTGGAAACTTCACCTACGAAAAACTGCTGAAATAGCGGCTCTGTACAAAATATAATCCTTATGAGCATGAAGTCACTCTGCGGAGAGCCTATTTCCATGTGGCTGCCCGAAAAATACAAAAAGCCGAACACCTCCACCTATGTGCAGGGCGTAGAGGTCGGGCTGGATTATATGGGGATGATCCCGGAGGGCTTTGACACGATTCATCTTCCGGAAGTGGAATACCTCCAGTTCCAAGGTCAACCCTTCTGCGAGGAGGACTATTGCGAGGCAATCCATACCGTGCAGGTATTCATGGACAGCTACGACCCGGCATATCCCGGCTACCGCTGGGACGATGAGAACCTGCGCATCCAGCTCGAACCCCGTGGCGGGCGCGGCTATATCGAGCTGCGGGCTGTCAGGAGGGTTCAGAAATGAGCGAAGCGATTTTTGTTGAAGGGCTGGCGAAAACCTATGCCGGGGCAGAAAACCGGGCCGTTTATGCATTGGCCGTTTTCCCGGCGGTGCAATAAACCACCTGCTTGGGGATGTGCGCATGCACGGTGACCGTGCCAGCCTGGCGGTACTCCGGCTCCGCCGCAAGACCGACCGCCCCCTGCCGCGGCTGATACACGTCATACCGCTGAAGCCGGAAGGCGTACTCATCAAACCCGACACCTATAAAATAGGAAACCCGGTCGCTTCGTTCATCTTGTGGGAACGAAAACGTCCCCCTCCCCATAAGCGACCGGACCGCATAGCTCCCGTCGGCTCCGGCCCATGCGCTGACCGCATCCTTCATTTTCTCGTCCGCCTCTCCGGAAAAGACGATGGTCCCCGTTGTGGTGACCCCATGGGGCGCGCTCTTGGTCTGCCCTCTGCTAAGGGAGAGCAGAAGTCTGGCATCGCTGACATTCCTGGAGTCGTATTGGACGATCCGGCTGGAATCCACACAATAATACGAAAACAAATAGCCCGATGTCTCGCTCTCCGCCGCAAGGGCGGAGTCCACAAACCGGGTGGCCTGGCGGCCGTCGATCACCGCCCGCTCAAAGCCCCGGCTCACCATAGAGGGCCCTTTTTGAGCGGAGCACCCCGCAGGCAGGATGGCAATTATGCAGAAAACAACTGCCAGCAAGCCGGCGGTAATTCTTTTTCTCACGTTGTCATCTCCTTTTTTACATGGCTGTTTGTTATTTGATATCTTCTTCTGGTTTATTATTCGAATACCCCGTTAACAAAATCATATCATCTCTATTTCCTCATGTCAACATGTATATCAATAGTTCATAATTCTTAATAAGTTTATGCAAAACGTCATATTTCCCAGTGGATTGACGGAGAGGCGGGAGATGTGCTATACTGGGGGCAAATCCAATTTACGGAGGGAAACCATCATGGAAGTTACCCAGCGTTTTCTGAAATATGTGTCCTTCGACACCACCTCCAGCGAGACGTCGGACACCGTGCCCACCACCGCCCACCAGCGGGTGCTGGGCCAGTATCTGGCCGATGAGCTGGCGGCCCTGGGCCTGGAGGGGGCCCACCTGGACGACAAGGGCTATGTGTACGCCGTGCTGCCCGCCACCCCCGGATGCGATGCGCCGGCTCTGGGCCTGATCGCCCACATGGACACCTCCCCTGCCGTCAGCGGGGCCGATATCCATCCGGAGATCGTCATCTATCAGGCGGGGACCTGCCCCTGAAAAAGGCCGGATGCCTGAAGGTGAAGGACTTCCCCTTCCTGGAGCGGTACATCGGCCAGGAGCTGATCGTCACCGACGGCACCACCCTGCTGGGGGCCGACGACAAGGCCGGCGTGGCGGAGATCGTCACCGCCTGCGAATATCTGCTGGCCCATCCGGAGGTCCCGCACCGGGCCATCGCCGTGTGCTTCACCCCTGACGAGGAGGTGGGCAAGGGCACCGATCACTTCAGCCCCGAGAAGTTCCCCGCCCGGGTGGCCTACACCGTGGACGGCGGCGAGCTGGGGGAGATCGAGTACGAGAACTTCAATGCCGCCGCCGTGACCCTGACGGTGGAGGGCGTAAACATCCACCCGGGCTCCGCCAAGAACAAGATGAAAAACGCCATCCTGCTGGCCAATCAGTTCATCTCCCTGCTGCCTGCGGCGGAGACTCCCTCCCACACGGAGGGCTATGAGGCTTCTACCATGTGACGGACCTGGCCGGAAACGAGAGCCAGGTGGTGCTGCACGCCATCATCCGGGACCACGACCTGGAGAAGTTCAACGCCCGGAAGGCCTTTGTGGAGCGGCTGACCGCCTATCTGAACGATCAGTGGGGCCAGGGCACCTTCCGGCTGGAGATGCGGGATAGCTACTACAACATGAAGGAGAAGATCCGGCCCCATATGGAGCTGATCGAAAACGCCAAGCCGCCATGGAGGCCGTGGGCGTGGAGCCGGTGATCGTTCCCATCCGGGGCGGCACCGACGGGGCGCGTCTGTCCTGGGAGCGGGATATCCCCTGCCCCAACCTGTGCACCGGCGGCGCAAACTTCCACGGCGTCCATGAGTTCATCCCCGTGCCGTCTATGGAAAAGATGGTGCAGGTGCTGGTGGAGCTGGTGAAAGAGTAAAACACTTTGTTCAAAAAGGGCTTTGCTCTTTTGGGACAGTCAATCATGCCCGGCGGCTTTTGCCGCCGGGATGATTTTTACTTTTCGATGACCACCTTGTCATCCTTCAGCCGGATGTGGGCGGTGTCGCCGGACTTCAGCTGACCATCCAGCATCTGTTCGGCCACCACGTCCTCCACCTCGTTCTGGAGGGTGCGGCGCAGGGGACGGGCGCCGTAGCGGGCATCGAAGCCGTCCTTGGCCAGGGCGGCCACGGCATCGTCATCCGCCTGGAGGGTGATGCCCTGGGCGGCCATGCGGCTGCCGATGGTATCCAGCATCCGGCGGGCAATGCTGCGGATGTTCTCCTCCGTCAGCTGGTGGAACACGATGATCTCGTCGATACGGTTCAGGAACTCCGGACGGAAGGTCTGGCGCAGCTCCGCCATAACGGCGTCCTTGATGCGTGCAAACCGCTCCTCCTCGGTGCGCTTGGCCGCCTCACCGCTGCGTCAAAGCCCAGAGGCGTGTCGGCGGCGGTAATATTCTTGGCCCCCACGTTGGAGGTCATGACGATGATGGTGTTCTTGAAGTCCACCCGGCGGCCCTGGGAGTCGGTGACGATGCCGTCCTCCAGGATCTGCAGCAGGATGTTCCACACATCGGGGTGGGCCTTCTCGATCTCGTCGAACAGCACCACGGAATAGGGCTTACGGCGCACCTTTTCCGTCAGCTGGCCGCCCTCCTCGTGACCCACGTATCCGGGAGGCGAGCCCACCAGACGGGACACCGTGTGCTTCTCCATGTACTCGGACATGTCGATGCGGATCATGGCGTTCTCATCGCCGAACATGGCCTCGGCCAGGGTCTTGCACAGCTCGGTCTTGCCCACGCCGGTGGGGCCCAGGAACAGGAAGGAGCCGATAGGCCGCTTGGGGTCCTTCAGGCCCACACGGCTGCGGCGGATGGCCTTGGCCACGGCGGTAACCGCCTCGTCCTGACCCACCACGCGCTCATGCAGAACCTTTTCCAGCTGCAGCAGCCGCTGGCTCTCGTCCTGGGTGAGTCGGGTGACAGGGATGCCGGTCCAGCCGGCCACTACCTTGCAATGTCATCCTCGGTGACGCTGCCGCGATTGGTGGACATCTGCTTGCGCCACTTGTCGCGCTCGATCTCCACCTGCTCCTGATAGTCCTTCTCGATATCCCGCAGCTGGGCGGCCTTCTCGAAGTCCTGGGCGGTGACGGCCTCCTCCTTCTCCCGGTGCAGGGCGGCGATCTTCTCCTCCAGGTCCTTCAGATCGGGGGAGGCGGACTCGGCAGCCATACGCACCTGGCTGGCGGCCTCGTCCATCAGGTCGATGGCCTTGTCCGGCAGGAACCGGTCGTTAATATACCGGCGGGACAGCCGCACAGCGGCCTCCAGGCTCCGTCGGTAATGGTCAGGTGATGGTGGGCCTCGTACTTATCCCGCAGGCCCTTCAGAATCTCCAGCGTAGCCTCGGGAGAGGGCTCTCCCACGGTGACGGGCTGGAAGCGACGCTCCAGAGCGGCGTCCTTCTCAATGTACTTGCGGTACTCATTGAGGGTGGTGGCGCCGATGACGCGGATCTCGCCCCGGGACAGGGCAGGCTTGAGGATGTTGGCGGCGTCCACCGCACCCTCGGCGGAGCCTGCACCCACGATGGTGTGCAGCTCGTCGATGAACAGGATGACGTTGCCGGCCTTCTTCACCTCGTTGATGGTGTTCTTGATGCGCTCCTCAAATTCGCCCCGGTATTTGGTGCCGGCCACCATACCGGACAGGTCCAGGGACAGGACCGCTTGTCCAGCAGCTCCTCGGGCACGTCGCGGCGGCGATGCGCTGGGCCAGGCCCTCGGCAATGGCGGTCTTGCCCACGCCGGGCTCACCGATCAGAACAGGGTTGTTCTTGGTGCGGCGGGACAGAATCTGGATGACCCGGGCAATCTCCTTCTCCCGGCCGATGACCGGGTCCAGCTTGCCGCTGCGGGCGCCTCCGTCAGATCCCGGGTGAACTCCGCCAGGG